>JAESFL010001108.1_pt1 | contig 11053 bp, 10 predicted proteins | sample 9269401 | NCBI WGS metagenome assembly JAESFL01 (sample SAMN14506025, study PRJNA617098) | algae metagenome | isolation source: Gloeocapsa sp. UFS-A4-WI-NPMV-4B04 and co-occurring heterotrophs from desert... | place: USA: Utah | collected 2006-10-01 | reverse complement strand
AAGGAACGTGCGAGGAAGAAGTCCTGGCGGATGTAGGAGAACGGTCGCTCGACCTTCCCCTTATCCGGCATGATGGCCCTCGGTGCCCTCGCGTTCCGCTGATCTTCGGATCGGCGCTATGGTGAGCCCATCCGGGACACGGGGCACCGGGAGCACGTGAGTGCGGGCAGGCCGACCCTTAGACGATGGGCTGCGAGCCCGAGCCGTTATCTGGCCGCCCCTGCGGCTCGCCCGGATGCGCTGCGAGCGCGGATCCGTAGTTGCCGTGTTGCCCGCCAGCTCCCGTAATCGAGACGAGGAGACAGGCTCATGCGGGTTGTGGGATTGGACATCCACCGCGTTTTCGCCGAGGCGGTGATGCTGGAGAACGGCGCGGTCCGGCGTCTTGGTCGGATCGGCATGACGCGCGATCACCTGACGGCGTTCGCCAAGACGCTGACGCACGACGACCATGTCGTCGTGGAGGCGACCGGCAACGCCAGCGCGGTCGCGGAGGTGATCCGGCCGCATGTCGGTCGGGTGGTGATCGCCAACCCGCGCCAGGTGCGGCTGATCGCCGAGGCGCGGATCAAGACCGACGTCATCGACGCGACCGTGCTGGCGCGGCTCTATGCCAGTGGCTTTCTGCCAGAGGTCTGGATCCCGGACGAGGCAACGCTTGCGCTCCGGCGCCAGGTCACACGCCGCACCCAGATCGTCCGGCAGCGGACGCGGCTGAAGACGATGGTGCAGTCGATCCTGCATGCGCATCTCGTGCCGCCCTGTCCCCACGCCGATCTGTTCGGGCCGCGGGGACGGACCTGGCTGCTGGCACAGCCGCTGCCCGGCGACGAGAGCGATGCCGTCGCCCGGCACCTGCGTGAGTACGACCGGCTGAGTGAGGACTTGAAGGTCGTCGAGCGTGAACTGGCGCGCGAGGCCCGCGCCGACGCGAACGTCACGCGGCTGATGACGATCCCAGGCATCGACCTGGTGGTCGCCGTCGGGCTGATCGCCGCCATCGGACCCGTGGCGCGGTTCGCCGGCCCGGATCGGCTTGTGGCCTATCTTGGGCTGAACCCGAGCGTGCATCAGTCCGGATCCGGCAAGCCACGGCATGGACGCATCACCAAGCAGGGGCGCAGCCACGCCCGCACAATGTTGGTCGAGGCGGCTTGGCAGGCGGCGCGGGGGCCCGGTCCACTGCGCGCCTTCTTCCAGCGCGTGTCGGCGCGACGTGGGCCTCACGTCGCGGCCGTGGCGGTCGCACGCAAGCTGGCGGTGATCATCTGGCACCTGCTCACACGGGGTGAGGACTACGCCTGGGTGCGTCCTGCGCTCCACGCCAAGAAGCTGCGGGAACTGGAGCTGCGCTCGGGCGAGCCGGCACGGCGTGGTCAGCGCGGAACGGCCTACGCCTACAACCTGACCCGCGTCCGACAGGAGGAGCGGCGGCGTGTCGAGCAGGCGGAGGTCGCCTACCGACACCTGACCGAGGGCTGGAGCCGGCGTGGGCGACGCGTACCCACGGGCGCCGCAAAGGAGGAGCGACTATGAAGACGGCGCGGCCGGGCTTGCACCTCGAACCCGGCTCTTCGTCACGCGGTCGCCCGTGGGCGGCAACAAAATAGCACGGATCGCAACAAGGGGACTGTTCAACCTCATCCGTGGTCCTCGGCGTGTAGGGTCGCGTGCGCTTGTGGCCGATGTGGAGGCGCCGCAAGGCCTTGGCGTAGCGCTTGGATTTGAAGGCTGGCCCGTTGTCGGTCATGACGCGCTCGACACCGATACCGTGGCGGCGGAAGAACCGCAGGGCGTTGAAGAGGAAGGCGAGGCAGGAGGCCCGGGTCTCGTCGGGCAGGATCTCGGAGTAGGCCAGCCGAGAATGGTCGTCGATGGCCAGGTGCAGGAACTCCCAGCCGATGCCGCGGCCTGAACTCTGCCGGGTGCGGTCGCCGGTGATGCGATGACCGGTTCGTGCGAAGCGACCGAGCTTCTTGATGTCGATGTGGATCAACTCGCCTGGCCGCTCACGCTCGTAGCGCTGAACGGGTGGCGGCGGTTCGAGATCGCGGATGCGGCTCAGGCCGTGCCGACGCAGGACCCGGCTGACGGTGGCGGGCGAGACGGCCAAGTCGCGCGCGATCTGCGCGCCGGTCAGGCGCTGCCGACGCAGGGCTACGATGGCCGCCTGTGTCTCGGCCGGGGTCGGCCGGTACAGGCCGCGGGGCCGCGAGGAGCGATCCTGCAGCCCGGCGGTGCCTTCGGCTTCAAAGCGGGCGACCCACTTGCGGACCGTCTTGGTACAGACCCCCATCCTCTCAGCCACCGCCTGCGGGGCGAGGCCACTCCGGGCCAACCGCACCAGCCTCTCTCGACCGGACGGCGTCAAACGCGCATTCTGGTGGATGTTCATCCGGTCCCTCCAAGGGGTCTGAAGCTTCGCAACCTCAGCTTCCTCGGTCCGGACCGGATGGACAACCTATGGAAAGATCACATCTAGCTCGCACCTCGGCGGGTGAGCGGGCCGGGCGATGGAACCTCGCGACGGTAGCCGGCGTCATCTGAGCCGCGTCATGGGCCACTGCCGAGTGCTACGGGCCGATCAGGTCGTAGCCGCTCTCCGGCAAGGAACGGTGCGGTCTTGGTACACCTCGTCAGCGGTCGTCGTGATCCAGATCCTGTGAGGGCGTGACGCGCTGTCGTTGATCTGCGTCATCGCGCCGGGGAACCGACGCGCATCATCTTCCTCAGCCGAAGCGCTGCCTCGGGCTTGGAAAACAGTGCCGCAAGACGACCATCACCGCGTACCGCCATCGGCCGAAATGGACGACTTCGAGGGCTACGTCGATCCGTGGTCCCTGTTCGGAGTGTGGATGGCGCAGGCCCGACTCTCGGAGCCGAATGACCCGCATGCCATGACACTCGCCACCGCGGGATGCGATGGGCTGCCAGACGCCCGCATCGTGTTGCTGAAGTCCTACGACGAGCGCGGCCTCGTGTTCTTCACCAACGAGCGGTCCGCCAAGGGCATGCAGCTTGCCGAGAATGCGCAGGCCGCGGTCGTCCTCCACTGGGAGAGGCTGTGCCGGCAGGTCCGCGCCCGTGGCGCGGTCCTGCCGATCGATCCGGCAGAGTCGGATGCCTACTTCGCCCGTCGTCCGCGCGGGAGTCGGCTCGGGGCCGTCGCGAGCCGGCAATCGGAGCCTCTCGCGGATCGTGAGACCCTGCTTCTCGAGGTCGATGCCGTGACCACGCGCTTCGAAGGCAGACCTGTGCTTCGACCATCCCATTGGAAAGGCTTCCGCCTCGTTCCGGTCGCCTTCGAATTCTGGCGAGGGCGAGGCTACCGCCTCCACGATCGCATCCGGTTCACGCAATGCGATGCCGGCTGGACATCCGGACGCCTCTATCCCTGAGATCGAGGCGGGCACGCCACAACTCGCATCACCTGTGAGATCGTGCCCGAAGGAGCTCGGCTCCGCATGCATCTACCGCGAGGACCGGCCTGCCGAGGCGCGAACCCAGGTGGTCGTGGCGGCGGGCTTGGCCTACGTGCCGCACCGGCTCGATCCCGAACGAGCTCGCCGGCCCTCCCTCCCCTGTGCGGGATGGTTCGCGACAGCCGGATCAAGGCCATGCTCCTGCGCGGACGCTAGCATGTCTCGACGGCGCGGTATGCCGAGAGCACCGATCCACCCACGGCCATGGCTTTGCGAGTCAGCCGGCTAGATGACGCAGAGCTGCCGCGTTCCGCAGGACTACCGTACGCCGGTTCGGCGGCAGCTCGATCAGTCCCTCCCGTTCCAGTAGCGTCACCGTGCGCGAGACGCTCTCGACGGTCAGCCCGAGATGATCGGCCATATCGCAGCGTGACATCGGCAGCTCAATGGCGCCGCTGCCGTTCGCCATCCGCTGCGACAGGCTGAGCAGGAAGGTGGCGATCCGTTCCTTGGCCGACTTGCGGCCCAGCAGCATCATATGATCCTGCGCCCGCTCCAGACCGCGCATCACCGCCGCCACGACCTCGCGGGCCAGGACACCGTCATCGCCGATCAAGCCTCGGGGCTCGCGCCGGTGAACGATCAGCCGCGTCGCGGTGACAGCCTCCGCGCCGAATCGGTGCTCCTCGCCCGCCTCCAGGCCGAAGATGTCGCCCGGCAGGTGAAAGGCGTCGATCTGCCGACGCCCGTCCGAGAGGAGCTTGTAGGTCCGGACCGCGCCGGAAACGACCTTGTAGAAGCAGATCGCCCGGTCGCCCTCGGCGAAGATCTCCCCACCGGCCTCGTAGGTCCGACGTGTCCCGCTGCGGGTCTCGGAGTCGAGGCGGGCCGTGGAAGCACGGTTCGACAGGGTCGCCGAGAGGAGGGGGACGAGGCCGGCTGTGGCGAGGGCGGTCTGCATGGGAGCCTCCGGGGGGCGGAACGTGGCTCAATGGCTATGCCGTAGCTGGATGGGGTGAAATTCCGGTCTTTCTCTTAAGGGGCGCACCTAAGGGGAATTACCGAGGTGCCCGACGGCTCTCAGGCGGACGATGAGAGGGCTTCGGTGATCCCGTCGGGGAGGAGCCGTCGTCGAACGGCTTCTCGACGAGGCACCGGAACCCTGCACAGACAGCCCATCGCTACAGGTCGTACGATGGTCGAGCCGTGAATATGATCGCGAACAGCTCGACGTCGCAGTTGCGCGGATGGCCGATGATCTGGACGCCGGCCATGGTGGACATGAAATTGTCCACGACGAGGCGTCTCTTCCGGAGCATCGCTGCGTCGCTCCACAATCGCGTAGATTTCTCGTAGAGGCGAACGTCGTGGCCTTCGAGTTCGAGCGCTGACTCGGCGCGTGGCGGACGGCCTCGGCGTCTTCGACGATCGTAGGTTCCGTGTGCTTCGACATGCCGGCGTCCGATCCTTCACTCGATCCGAGCGCCGAAGGATCGCCTCGTTCTGCCTCGAGAGCGGCATCGCGCCAGCCGAGTGGCGGCCGATGCGTGGCCGCCGGGCGAAGGTGTCGCCTGAGCGCCTTCGGGCCCGGATGTGCCGGTCGGCATCCGATCACCCCGACAGAGCCGCCCGAGGCCGGCCGTCGGACCTCTCGAACTTGCCGACGCGTATTTGCTTGCAGAGGGGTCAGCGTCCGTCTTCGAGTTGCCCGGCAAGGAGAGCCGTCCGGACGAGGTCGGGCAGGCTGTCCGCCTGCAGCTTCGACATCACGTTCGCCCGGTAGATCTCGACCGTCCGCGGGCTTATGCCGAGGTCGAGGCCGATGACTTTGTTGGCTTTGCCGGCGACCAGCCCGTCCAGCACTTGGCGCTCGCGCTCGGAGAGAGCGGCCAGACGCACCCGCGCCGCGTCGTGCTGCGCGGCAAGGTTCGCACTCCGCTCCGCCTGGGCCAACGCCGACCTGACGCTGGCAAGCAGCACCTCGTCGTCGAACGGCTTCTCGATGAAGTCGATGGCGCCCGCCCGCATCGCTTCCACCGCCAGGGGCACGTCCGCATGGCCCGTCATGACGATGACGGGCGGCATCGGCCCCTTGTGCCGGAGGCGACGCAGGAACTCGATGCCATCGACCTCGGGCATTCGCACGTCGGTGACGATGCATCCCCCCGGGGAAGTCACAGCGTCGAGGTAGGCGTTCGCGGACTCGTGCACGCGCACCGCCAGCCCATCGGCGGCGAGGAGGAAGGCCAGCGCCTGACGCACCGCCAGGTCGTCGTCCACGACATGCACGAGCGCGTCAGTGGGCATGCGCGAGCTCCTTTCGATCGAAAGTGCGCAGAGTGAAGCGGAAGGTCGTCCCACCCGCGGGGCCCGGCTCGGCCAGGATCTTGCCGCCATGCGCCTCGACGATGGTGCGGCAGATCGAGAGGCCGACGCCCATGCCGCTGGCTTTCGTCGTCACGAAGGGCTGGAACAGTTGGGAGGCCACCTCGGGGGCGAGGCCGCTGCCCGTATCGGCGACGCTCACCTCGACCAGAGCGTCTGCCGGCAGGGCCTTCGTCGCGACGACGAGCTCGCGACGGGGCGCCCCCTGCATGGCCTCGATGGCATTGCGGATGAGGTTGAGCAGCACCTGCTGCACCTGGATGCGATCGGCCAGTACCAGCGGGGCGTCCGGATCGAGGTCGAAGCGCACGTGCACGCCCTTCTCCCTGGCGCCCACGAGGGCCAGCGCGCTCGCCTCCTCGATCAGCTTCGGCAGCCCCTCGATGTGTCGCTCGCTCTCACCGCGGGCGACGAACTCGCGCAGGTGCCGGATGACCTGTCCCGCCCGCAGCGCCTGCTCGGCGGCTTGGTTCACGGCGTCGGCGAGCAACGGAACCTCCGCCCCCTCCATGCGGCCGAGGATGCGCCGGCAGCCCTTGAGGTAGCTCGCGATCGCGGTAAGCGGCTGGTTGATCTCGTGGGCCAGCGTCGAGGCCATCTCGCCGAGCGCGGTGAAGCGGGACATGTGCACCAACTCGGACTGGAGTTCCTGCAGGCGCGTCTCCGTGTTTCGCCGCTCGGTCAAATCACGTATGAACCCGGTGAAGTAGCGCTCGCCGCCGGAGCGCATCTCGCCAACCGACAGCTCCATCGGAAAGGTCGATCCGTCCTTGCGCCGGCCGACGACGACGCGACCGATGCCGATGATGCGCCGTTCCCCCGTCTCTAGGTAACGGGCCATGTAGGCGTCGTGCTGGGTGCGGTAGGGCTCCGGCATCAGCAGGCTGACGTTGCGGCCCTCCACCTCGTCCGGCGCGTAGCCGAACTGGCGCTCGGCGGCTGCGCTGAAGGACTTGATTCGAGCCTGCTCGTCGATGACGACCATGGCGTCGGGGATGGTCTCCAGGATCGAGCGCAGATGCGCCTCGCGGGCCCGCAACTCTTCGTCGGCCTGCCGCTGCTCGTGGATGCTGAAGATCACGCCACGGTGACGGGACGGTCGACCGTCTGGGCCGTCCTGCACCTGGCCGCGCGAGCGTAGCCATCGGATGCTTCCGTCGGGATGCACTGCGCGGTAATCGACCTCGTAGCTTCCGCCACGCTCCATCGCGTCCCGGATCGCGTCGGCCCGAGCCGCACGGTCGCCCGGGTGTACGCGCTCTTGAATGGCGCCGAAGGTCGCCAAGCCGTTCGGCGGAACGCCGAACAACCGGATACAGGTCGGTGAGATCGTGACGCGACCGGTCGGGATATCCAGCGCCCAACTGCAGATGCCCGCCTCGTCGAGGGTCAGCCTGAGCTCCTCGGCGCGGAAATCTTCGTCGGCCGCCAGCAGGCGAGACGAGTCGTCAGGCTTCATCATGGACAGCGGAAGTCATGGGCAGAGAGATTCGAACAAACTCGTCATCCGGTGGGTTTTCGAGGCCGTCTCCGACGCCGCCGCAGAATTCGGGAGCGTTCGACGGGAGCGGGTGCGACCGCCGTTCGTGCGGCCGCTTCGGCTCCTTTCCAACCCATCCCGCCTCGCAAGGCAACCTGTCTCGAGCCATATCCGACCCGACTGCATCAGCCCTGCTTCTCTAGGTCTCTGTTTCGATGGGGGGGTCGAGGACCGACGGCCACTTCGTCGGACAGCGCCCCAGCAACCGACATCGGTTCGACCGAGAACGAGCTGCCGCGACGACCGTCGCTTGCCTGCGAGGCGGATGAGGCCAGGGCCGCGGCCCCGCCCCTGCATCGCCGGCTCCGGTTGGCTGGCCGGCTCCAGTTTGCGGTTCAGGCGGCGCGGCTGTGCACCGCGGCGCAGGTCCCGAGGTGGGCGTCGAAGGCGGCGGCGACATTCCGGACGAAGGGCCGGGCATCATCGGGAACGCTGAGGGTCGCTCCCTCGCGACGGACCAGACCATCGGCGACGAGCGTCGGGAGGCGTGACAGCGAAGCGAATAGCGCATCCGGATCCCGACCATGGACGCCACAAACCACGCCGACATCGACGGCGAAATCGCACATGATCCGCTCGATCAGCTCGGCGCGCAGGCGGTCGTCCGGGGTCAGACAATAGCCCTTCAGTGTGGCCAGGTCGCCGCGAGCGATGCGCTCGGCATAGGTACGCAGCGTCGGCTCGTTCTGGACGTAGCCCTGGGGCAAACGCCCTATGGCCGAGGCGCCGAGGCCGATCAGCACCTCGCTCGGGTCCGACGTGTAGCCCTGGAAATTGCGGCGCAGGGAGCCCCGGGCGCCGGCAACCGCGATGGGGTCGTCCGGCAAGGCGAAGTGATCGAGGCCGATCCGCTGGTAGCCGGCTTCGGCGAGCACCTCGGCGATGGCCTCGGACTGGGCTTGGCGAGCGGCGCCGTCCGGCAGGATCGCCCCGTCGATGCGGCGCTGGTGCTTCTTGAAGGTGGGCACGTGGGCGTATCCGAACACCGCGAGGCGGTCGGGTCGCAGGCTCAGGCATTGTCGCACGGTGTCGATGCACGAGGCCGCCGTCTGGTGAGGCAGGCCGTAGATCAGGTCGAGGTTGATCCGGCGGATCCCCGACGCCCTCAATCCGGCGACCGCCGCTTCGGTGACGTCGTAGCCCTGGCGGCGCCGGATCGCCTCCTGGACCACCGGATCGAAGCTCTGGACGCCGAGGCTCGCCCGCGTCACGCCGACCGCGCCAAGGGCACGGATCATCTCAGGTGCGAGGGTGCGGGGATCGATCTCGACGGCGATCTCGGCGTCGGAATCCACGGGGAAGGTGTCTCGCAGCAGGTCGACGAGGTCGCGGAAGGCATCCGGCGCCACGATCGTCGGGGTGCCGCCGCCGAAATGGACGTGGCGGACTCGCGGCGGCGCCCCGAGATGGCCGGCGACGAGATCGATCTCGGCTCGCAGCATCCCGAGATACTCCGCGATGGGCGCGTCGTGCCGTGTGATGCCGGTGTGGCAGCCGCAATACCAGCACATCGAGCGGCAGAAAGGCACGTGTAGGTAGAGCGAGGCGATGGCCGCCGCAGGCAGCGTGCGCAGCCAGTCCGCGTAGGTCCCGGCGCCCACCGCAGGTCCGAAATGCGGACTGGCGGGATAGCTCGTGTAACGGGGCAGACGCGCCTCGCCGTAGAGCGTCCTCAGATCCTCTCGCACGCGCCGTGCCTCCCTGCCATGCTCGTGGCCGCCCGGGTCACGTGCGGCGGCGGTACGGTCTCTCGGCTCGCGCCGCCTTGATGTGGCTCAAGGCCGGAGACGGGCACCAGGCCGTGCGGCCCCGTCATCCCCCGCGGACGCGTACCAGACGGCGATGGGTGGAACGCAGGGCCGACTGGCCGCGCGTCGGCGGTCGTCGGCCGAACTCGCCGATTCCGGTCATGAGGCGGGAACGGCGCCGCTCGATGTCAGTCGAAGGCCCGCAGACTGGCGAGGGGTTCGGGGCCGATCAGAAGCGCGTGGCCCTGCAGGAGGATCCAGGCGTAGAGCAGTCCGGCCGCCGCCGCCGGCAGGACCAGCCGGTGAAGTCCGTCGCCGCGGGCGCGTCCGCCGAGCAACGCCGCGAAGGGAACGACCGACGTGTTCCGGCTCATGGCGTCCCAGCACGGTCGTCCGAGGCGCCGGCGCGCCTTGGCGTCGAGAAGAGGCATGCCGACGGCCGCGAAGGCGGCCATGGTGCCGAAGAAGGCGACGGACGCCAGGTCGCCGTTGGGCGGAACGTGGGCCAGCGCCCAGAAGAGGAACCCCCAGAGCACCGGATGGCGGGTGACGGCCGTGATCGGGCCCGGCTCAGTCGCCGAGCGCAGCGAGACGGACAGCGGGTTCGCGGCGGACAGGCCGGCCACGAGGAGGAACAGCGCCAAGGGCATCACGAGGAGGGCCACGTGCCATTGCCATGGTGAGGCCGCCCACAGTTCCACTGTGTCGGCCCGCCTAACCGCCACGACGAGCCAGACGAGCAGCGCAACGGACAGGAGCGAGTATCCCGTGAGATAGGGGCCGCGACCGAGCAACCCGATGAATCGGGTACGTAGGCGTGGCGACGCCGGGATCGTGTGGGCAACCAGGAAGGCGGTCAGGGCGACGGCGAACTCGCTCACGGCGCGGTCCGCCCCTGGTGCCGGCGAGCGCTCCGGGTCGAGAGGGCGAGGCAGGCCGCGAAGGACGCAATGGCGGTCGCCGTGACTACGCCGCTCCACCGGCGCCCCGCATCCAATGCGAGGAGATCGGACACGACGCGCAGCGTCACCGAGGCGTGCAGCGTCGCAAGTGGTGCGTACAGAGCGGGACCGAAACGGGGCCGGATGCGCATGACCGCCGGCAGGATGATCAGGGCATGTCCGAACACCATCGAGAGGACGAACCCGAGCAGCACGGCATGGAGGGCCATGTCGTATCCGAAGGCGTGCATCCCCGGCGGGGCCGCGAGGAGCAGGATCCCCGCCGCGCCGAGCCAAGCGTAGCCGGCGAGCATGCAGATCGCCATGAATCGGGCTTGGCCGCCCAAGCGCACGGTGCGCAGGGCGATGTCGTGCCGGGACAGCCAAGTCGCGAGCAGGAGGAGGCCGACACCCGAGAGAACGGCTCCGCGCGCGGTGCCGAAGCCCTCGCCGGCTCCCGTCAGGACGGCCGCGACGGCGATCAGGTAGAGCGGCCGGCTCAGGCGGCTTCGCGGCATGAGGCGGCTGAGTTCGAGGCGTTCGCCTGCGATGGTGAGGACGAGGAAGGCGAGCCACCAGTCTACCAGGTCCGGCACGGGAACGCCGGCGGCCCACAGCACCGAGCCCCAGAGCCACGCCGCCGCCCCGATCGCGAGCGTGGCCGTGAAGGCTGCCGGTTGCCGCCACACGGCGACGAGCGATGCGAGCGTGAGAATCGCTGCCGCGAGGAGGTAGGCCAAGGCGCCGGCCGTGAGCGATGCTCCGCCCATGAGAAGGACGGTCCCGCAGGCCGAGAAGGCCGGGGCCGCGTAGGGCCAGCGTCCTCCGAGCGCGACGGCCCGTTCGAGCGATACGAGCGTTCCGAAAACACCCGAGATCAGGAGCGGCCCATGCAGATGCGTAAGCGACGGCCCATTCGGCAGATCCCAACCCAACCGCGCCAAACCGGACCAGATCCCGACCAGAAGGGCTCCCGCGGCGCAGGCGAGTATCACGAAGCGTTGCGGGCCGGTCGTC
>JAESFL010001107.1_pt1 | contig 11076 bp, 11 predicted proteins | sample 9269401 | NCBI WGS metagenome assembly JAESFL01 (sample SAMN14506025, study PRJNA617098) | algae metagenome | isolation source: Gloeocapsa sp. UFS-A4-WI-NPMV-4B04 and co-occurring heterotrophs from desert... | place: USA: Utah | collected 2006-10-01 | reverse complement strand
TTATTGCAATTCATAGTAGGAACTCCTAGCAGCTTGGGTTTTACCCAAATATCAAGCTATGGCATCCTACTTTTTTTTGTGCTTTTCACGCTACTCTGCCTGATCCCACTTTTTCGCGTTGCACCCATTTGGGAATTAAATCTCCTAGCAGTTCTTGAATCCCCTGTACCCCATGTTCGGGTTCGGGTGCATTTAACCACAAACAATCAGAATTAGGAGTGGGAGAAACCGATTCTAGCGCCGGATATTGCCCAGAGTTGATCCGGTGGGCATTACTGATGATCGAGCTTGCTTGAGCTTGGCGGAACACTTGGGTTAACCGGACTACTGGTACTTGTTCACTTGCAATCAAGTCACGCAGCACGTTCCCTGGCCCAACTGACGGCAGTTGATCAATGTCTCCTACCAACAGCAGTTGGGCATCAGTAGGGATTGCTTTGAGTAAGGAGTGAGCCAAGAACAAATCGAGCATTGAAGCTTCATCCACGACGATTACTTGTGCTTCTATCGGATTATCTACATCCCGTTTAAACTTCATCGTTCTAGGATCGAACTCTAGTAGCCGATGGATTGTTTTTGCCTCCAACCTGGTCATCTCACTCAAGCGTTGTGCTGCTCGTCCAGTGGGGGAAGCTAGCGCAATACTTTTGCCCATCGCTTTCATGAGGGCAACAATAGTACGAAGTGTAAAAGTCTTACCAGTTCCAGGACCGCCTGTGAGAATCAAGACCCGCTCACTCGCTGCCAACTCTACCGCCTGTCTTTGTAAGTCGGAAAGTTGCAGCCCCACAGCAGCAGTAAACCTGTTAATCCATGCCTGTACTCTTAACAAATCAACCGTGATTGGACGACTTAACAACTGTTGCAGTCTTTTAGCTAAATGCTGTTCGCTCTGATAAAAAGGTAGCTGATAGCAGATGTACTCGTGTTGTCGATGATCTTGAAGCACTATCTCCTCATCCATGCCCATTTGAAAAATCAAGTCTTTCACCACAATAGGCGATGGCTGGTGATCTGCTAGCGCTAGACGTTCTACTACCTTTTCGACTAATTCAGCATAGGGCAAGAAACAGTGACCATCTTCTGCTGCTTCCCCCAAAACATGAATAATGCCAGCGCGATATCTATATTCCGAGCCTGGGGCAATGCCCAGGTTTCGAGCAATCGCATCTGCTGTCACAAATCCAATGCCGTAGATATCAGTCGCTAGCTGGTAGGGGTTATTAGTGACAATTTCGATTGCCTTGTCACTGTACTGCTTGTAGATTTTGACGGCATAAGTTGTAGATACACCATGACTCTGGAGAAACAACATCACCTCTTTAATTGCCTTTTGCGTTTCCCAGGCTGTTTGGATCATCTTTACTCTTTTTTTGGCAATGCCTGGTACTTCTACTAGGCGCTCGATCTGATAGTCAATGATGTCGAGCGTGTCTAAACCAAAATACGCCACAATTCGTTTAGCTGTGACAGGCCCGACTCCTTTGATTAACCCACTGCCTAAATATTTTTCAATGCCTGTGAGCGTTGCTGGTTTAGTTTCCTGGTACTGTGTGACAGTAAATTGAGAACCGAACTTCGGATGTTCGCGCCAGAAACCGAACAGTTTTAGGGTTTGTCCAGCTTGAATGTTGGGGAAGCTGCCAACAATCGTTACTAGGTCTTTGTGTCCAGACGCTTTTAGCCGCGCCACGCTATAGCCTGACTCAGATGAATGGTATGTCAGGCGTTCCACTACCCCTGTCAGCGACTCGTGTTGATTTGAACTTGTAAGTCTGCTATCGAGATTAGAAGTAGTGGACATTTTACTTCACATTTATAAGACTATCCAGCTTTCAGCTTTAGCAGGGGTTATAGCTAGTATAGTAGTACATTATTACTACTATACTTCTTCAGAATTAACCCTGTAATATTCTTCCCAACCTGGACAATTATTGTAACTTCTGCGCCTGTAGCTAAAAAAGACTTGGACTAACTATTTCTGTTTCTGTTTCTGTTTGAGCATCTGCTTTAAACACTGCTTCCAAGCAGTTGCTTCAAGTGGGTTCGGATAACGACCAACTAAGGCGCTCAATTCTTGCTGTGGCTTACTCGTCAGTTCTCCTTTCACCCGGCTACCTAATAGACAGATGGCACGTTCTATTTTGTCTCTAGACTGAGGTATCTGTGGTGGCAATTGCTGATTAAACTTAGACATAGTTTTGTTCTATTCTCTCTAAGACTAATATAAGCGGCGTTGCATTCAAAATTTCATTTTCTGCTGTGATAGCACCATAATCGCTCTCCAAACATTGTAATTAGCTTGACTCAAAGTGAGTTAAATTTATGTGTCATCCCAAAAACTCCAGCACCTTTCAGGTACAGCCGTTTAACACATTCCGAAGAGGGCTTGAAAACGGCGTGTATTTTTCCATAGTGTCCAGCTCCTTTTGAATGGATGCAAAGAGCCAAAAGTCAAACCCTGGCTCAAACACCGTTTTATCATTTACTCAGAAGAACTGCCTGGTTATTACCTTGAGTTACCCCACCGTCTGCTTGCATTGTTTTAGGCTGCCCTACAACAATTGCCATTTTAGTTTGAGCAATAGCCTTACCATCTACACATACTATCCTTCTGTTAAGAGTGACGCTCTCATAGCCGTTGAAAACTCGATCATTAACTTTGACTTGAAAGACTGGCTTCTGGGGCTGCGGTTCGCTCGAAGTCGTTGCAGGAGAGAGTTGTTTTTTGCCAACAGAGATTTGGTCACGTTGCTGATTGGATTTAGGAGATGCTTTACTCGGTCGCTGCTGTTTGAGCGTTTCTTTGACTCGCTGCATCGGATTAGCAACTGGCAATGGTTGGGACTGGGATTCTATTTTAGGCTGCGCTACTTGCTGCTGTGTCTGAGTTTGGATGGCTCCAGGCGGTTGATTAGCTGGTGACAACTCCAAGTTGTCTAATGTTTTAGGTTCTTGTGTTTGAGTATCCTTAGCCTTCTTTTCAAAAACTTTAATGGCAGGCGACTCCAGTCTAAAGCCTACCGCAGTGGATTCCCCCATAAAACCTGATATCGTAGCCACCCAGGATGGATAAGACTGCTGTGCCTGCTCTAGCGCTGCAAACGCTTTAGCCTTAACGGTAATTGTGACCATACAATCGCCTGTATTGACTTCAAACTCCTTCCAGCCCTGAGCTACAGTTCTTACGTCATCAGGGAATTGATTCAGCTTGACGACTACCTCCATCTTGCCCGTTGTCAAATGAGCGTCGGCAGTGGGCAAATCTTGTGGTACTACATCAGGAGTTTCAATAGATTCTTCTATTGCTGGTGCGACAGCAGGACTCTTGGGTGCAGCAATGGTTGTATCTTCCTGAGACTCGGCTTTATGCTGGTTTGAGAATTGGGGCGCTTAAAGATGAAACGTGGATTGCTGCTTGCCTTTGTTGCTCTAGCCACATCAAGTCTTCTGCACTTGGCTCATAGGGTTGTCCACCTATTATTAGGGTTTCTCCGTCGCGGCGTACCCTGAGATCCCAAATCTGCCCGATTGCCTCATCGCTTAAGCTGCCTGCCAATGTGACCTTAAATCATGCCTTTTTCCCTCCCTGGCGCGGTGGCTGGTTACGCTGAATCCGAACATCGACTCTTCCAGAATCAATTGATTTAACTAAACCTACGACGCAGAACTGATCTAGCCTTAGTTCTGCTGTGGGTTCAGCTTTAAGTTGTTTCATCTCCGCGAGATCAAAGCGCAAAGGCTCAGTTTTGGGGTAGACCATCCAGCGAAAAGACTGGCTGAACAAATCTGGCTGTGTTGCGTACTCTGGATGACGATGTTTCAAACGACCGCGTAGCTGCCCGGTCATTTGAGCCGGAACACTTAAACCATCTTCGGTAACGAAAATACCTTGGTGTAGCTCGTCTTCACTGGGTTGATATGTGCCAGCTACCCACCCCACAGCGCGGTAGATAACTGCATCATTGGTGGACTTGGCTTAAGGAAGGCCCTGCTCAGTCTTGGATTCCATAGCGTTGCTCGATAAAAGTTAGTAAATCATCTTCAAAATCGGTCAAATAAAGCTGCCGTCCTAAACCCTCTAGAACATAATAAGCGCCCCGGTCAAGCAAACCGACATTCCGCAGACGGCGTATCCGCTTTAGGGTTTGGGGTAGTTGGCGGCGCACATCAGGTTCATCAATTTGTTTAAGGTTCTCTGGTTTCACGGTGAAAGTGCGCTCATAAACATCAACCTCTAGGGTAAAGTCATTTATGTGCGATGCGATCGCCCAACAGCCATTGTATTTACGTTCAGCACCCTCTAACCGAATTAGAGTGAAAACATCACCCGTAGAACAAAAATCGGTGGCACGAATCAAAGGCTTCTCCTTCAGGCGCTCCACAATGCCTTTAACGATGCGACCGCTAGGAACTTTATTGCCAGCTTGTTCTACTGCTTGTTGCCAGACCTCCATCTGCTCGTCAGGTGATTCCAAAGTCGTTAATGGTCTGACCTGAGATTCATTCGTCGGTAAAATTTGAGAACAATTTGTTCTCATTTCCAAATTCTCAAAAACTCCAGCAGCAGTTATTAAGTAGTCACCTTTACGCCGAGTCATCCCAAACCTATCCTGACAGTAATCCTCAAAATTTCGATGAGTTGAGCGGTACAAACGTTGCTCCCTTAATTGTCTTAGAGCAATTCCCGCCTCATAAAACGCCCTTTCAACTTTTAGCTCTAATCTATGACGCTCGGCTGCTTCCTGGGGGGTCAGTTCTTCCAATAGCTCGACCACAACTACTGGAATAGCTCTAGCCTCTTCTAATTCAGGCACTGGCTGAATTTCTGCCTGCTGATTAAATTCACTGTTCAGTAGCTCAAGGTCTAAAGGATTGCAAGACGTAGGAATGACAATTTCGTTATCGCTGTCAAACTGTACCCAAACTTCTGCCAGGGCATAACCCAAGTTGATTTCTTGAAACACCCCTAGCTTTCCAGTAACTCGGTGTCGGACGCGATCGCCCCTGTTGAAACTCTGGGCAACAGCAAGACGAGTTTCATAATTGCCTGATGTACTTTGGGCGCGTAATTTAGTTTTCGGCATAATGGCACAAGGAAATTTTTTGTTAATGAGCCAATTGTTCAAGCTGCATTTTGGTCAAAGCAATCGCTACAAGCCAAGTTCTCAATTTCAGACCAGGACAGCGAACGAATTTCACTCCACAATCGCTGCACTCCATTGGCTAAGTGGATCAAAATATCCCCGTTACAGGACTGCGAATAGGACATTAAACGACGGCGGAGCGCTTCATCTGCCCATTCCTTCCACCCGCTTCCTGGTTTAGTCAAGGATGGCTTCATGCCTTTGTTAACAGCAGAAATGAATAGCCCAATGCCTGGTTTATTTTTCCAAGTAGCGTTTGCTTGTTTAAAATACTCAAGCGCATCCGTAACACGCTCTGGATAGCGGTCGAGCGCACTTGCCAGGTTAGGATTTAGCTGCAAGCTATCCGGTAACTCGCAAGTGTACTTTGACAATTCCTGCAACAATTGGGTGCGTTCTGGTGATTGCAAGACAGGCAGTGTTGGTGCAAGCGTTGTCTGGGCTGTGGATTTAGCTTTCTTTGGCTTGGTCGAGTTTGCTTTTGATTGAAGTTTAGTTGTAGAAGCAGCACTGCGTCGGATAGCAGCAATCTTGGCTTTACCCGTGCTTGTTGCTAACTCGGTGGGTAACTGGAAGTCAGATATTTCTGACGCAATCAAAGCCCCTGGAATTGGGTTGAGAGCGAAAGAACTAATTAGCTGACTGAGGGTATTTTGAACCACATCAGCCACTTGCTGCGATAGGTAGTTTAAGTAACTGGCTACTTGAGGAGCTTGTTTAGCATTCTTAAAGTCGTCTGCTTGTTCGTCGTTAAGGGGCTGGTTTTGTTCTTGGGATGAAGTGACAGCAAAAACTAGCTCATCAGTTAAATTTAAATTTTCTTTCTGCCCCCCCATTTCTGGCTCAGAGGTTAGGGGGAGTACCTTGATTGGATTACCTTTAATTGGAATACCTTCGTCTGTCACTTTTGCTAGGGGTAGTGGTGTCAATTCTGCAACCACCCCCGTGTCACTTTTGCTAGGGGTATGTGTCTTCTTACCTGTATCACTTTTGATAGGGGTGACAGATTTGGTACGGGTGAACATAGCCCGGATTGTTGATAGCTGGTCGGGGTTTGCCCAAACAGATTTTGGTGTGGGTCGTCGCAGAGCGCTGTACCCTGAGCGCTCAATACTTTCGATTAGTCGGGCTGCTTCTAGTACCTGGAGCGCTCTTCGCGCTCGGCTCTCGCTCATCATGCAAGCTTTCGCCATATTCGGAATGCTCTCCCAGGCATCCGAGCGTCCAGCGCGGCGCACAATACGGGCGTAGATGCGAAACTCATAAGGGTTGAGTCCGTAGTCGTCAAAATCGCTTTTGACGAATAAACCTAGCGCCTGCTCATCTTTTACTGCGGTGGCAGTCATGGCAGTACCTCCCCATAGTTTTGGTTTAATACCTCTAGCTGGGTGGTGGCGATATCGCGGTCAATCAATAAATTTTCTAGCGAAGGGTGAGAATGTGTCTGTTTATGTTTGTGCATCTCGGTTTCCCTGTTTGGAACCGAGACTACGTGCTACGCGAACGCAATTGCTCAAACCCCTGCTAAAATTAGCAGTAACTAAGCTGGGTCGGGATGGCGTTCGTTTTGCGTAGCACTGTCTCGGCTTTTATTTTTTAAGAACTTGCTGTACTAATGCAGGCAAAGGACAACTTTAAGCTAGTAACGCCAAGTCTTTCGCAAGAGCGCTATTAACTAACCACTGTTTCCAGGTGGAACGGAGTGGTTCCAAGGGCTGGGTGAGTAGTTGCTGGAGTCCAGTTTTTAAAGCAGTCTGTCGTTGAAGTTTTTGCTTTGCTAGTTAAAAACTCGCATTGGGCTAAAAATATTTCTTGGTAAAAGTTTACTACGATTGCTGCTCGAAGGCAAGATACGCTCCTTTTGAGGCAAGCCGCCAGGAGTAGCATCGCTTTTGTTAACGCCTTGCCTGAATTTGAGCAGTAGTAATTACTTGCTAAAAACACTGCTACGTATCTATAAGCACTCACCCACCACTTTTGAAATGGGTTTAAGTTATTTAGTTTTAGGTTGACAACAGACACGCTAACGCTGCACAATACTAATAACAGCATCATGCTTGACCTCCTCGGTAAAAGTAAAGGTTGAGCCTTCGGTGGCGGAATGAAACAGTCTGTCTGATCCACAGACATTCCCCCCAACGGAGCTTATTCAATTGAGCATATTATACTTGGATTTGGCTATTAGTAAAGCTGAACCTAGCGAAATAATTTTGCTGAAATCTTTGTTATCTATTTGATCTTCCATCGTTATGCCCTGATAATGGTGTAAAGTGACATATTTTGAATCAAGGAATCGCTGCTCTTAGCTAATTCGCTCAACCTTCACTCCGGCTTTCTTCCAATCAGAAATGACGGCATTACAGCGCCTTGCATCTGGTTCAGCCAATAAGCCAATGCGAGCGAGGCGACTAATAACTACAACGATATCTGGTACGGGCAGGAAGCAGCAAACTACAGTATCCTTCAGATTAGAGTTGAACAAAACATTTGACTCTAAGAACTCATCAAACTGATCTGAGTTCTTACCTTGTGGTAAATACTCAGATGAAATAATGTAAGTTTTGGCTGGAATAACAGGTAGCCAGCCGAAACTTGGCGGAAAGGCAAATAATAAACTGACCTGATCTGGAACCCGCTCTAGAAATTCTGGCGAATTAGGATCGCCACAGTAGAGAAGATGCTTCCCGCCTAGTTGCCACCACTCTCCAGGTACATCAGGGGTGGAAACTGGTTGTTTTGGCTGAAGTCCTTGTGTTGCTGATCCAGGCTGTGGAAGTAAGACATTTGTTGCTTCAGTTCCCGGTAAAGTTTGTTTAGGAGGAAGAATTGCGACAATTTGCTGTTTAGGGCTTGACTGTGGCAATAGTGGTGCTTTAGTTGGTGTTGGCTCGTGCCGTTGCGAGGCTTCTTCTGATTGTGGCTCTATTTTGGGTTTAATCGAAGATGTAGCGTACTTCTGCTTGATTGTTTTAGCTGCTTTATGGGTGATAGATTCACCTGTTTTGGCACGAGCAATAGCTTCAACCCTTGCCGATTCAGGAGTTGCAGGTGCAGCTAGCTCATAAAGAGCGGAGGGGGCGAGGTCTAAATTTGCCAAATTAACAAACTGGAAGCGTTCACTGACTTGCATAAACCTAGTTGCAGCAGAGACGCTCCACTCGAATTCAGCATGGAGCCAATCTCGAAATCGCCCATGCCCTAGCTGTTTTTTCACCTGTGTGAGTTTTTGACCCACTTCAATAATGTCTTGAGCCGTCCGCTTCATCAGCGCCCGGATTTCACCAGTCTGCTGTTGAACAAACTGAGAAGTCTGAGGCTCAAGAGTGCTGTAATCAAACTGTTGGCGCTCTTTATGAGTGGCTAAAGCTGGCATGGGAAATATCCGAGCAATTGTAAGGCTATCGCCTTTAATTCTAGCTACCTTGTAGCATTTGTAGTTAAGCAAACTTGTTTTTCTCATCATCTAGTTGTTGAAGAATGGCTAAAAAGCGTTGTTTGGACTAAATTGTTTGGCTATGACGAGGCTATCTGATGTCGTTTTTCGAGTTCTTGCAGGGCAGCCGTGTTTAACCGCTTTAAATTGGCATCAGACCAGTTAGATAGGGCTTGAGAAACTAGCTCTATCCGATGCGCTAAGACTTGCCACAAAGCATCAACCTGGTCGTGGCTAAGATAATCTACATTTAATAGCAGTGCGTTACACAGAGTAGCGATATCAATATCTGGCGGTTGAGGAATTGCCTCTGGGCAGTTATCGGCATCGCCGGATGAGTAATTAGACAATATGTCTAGAAGCAAATGCTCATGCCTTTTTGGTGGAGTCCAAACAGGTGTTGCCTTTGGTTGATGGCCGCCTTGGGCGCTTTGTTTAGCTCGGCTAGCCTTGGACGGCGCTGCCTGTGGCGAAAATTCTTTTCTAGGTAACGGAGATTGCTCCTGCTTGCTCCAAGTGGAGCTTTCTGTCTCAACGGTTAAGGCATCAACATCAATAGTTACTAATTGGTCAGTTGTGATTTCAGTTACTTTTTGATAATGGTCAGCAATCTGTTTAGCTTTAGAATAACTAATTAGCTCTCCTTTACTGGCACGTTCTATCGCTTCAAGCCTTGCTGCCTCTGGGGTAGAAGGAGCAGCCAATTCGTACAGTGCCGAGGCAGCGATAGATAAATGAATCAAATTGGTGTATTTAAATTGTTCAGCTACCTGCATAAATCTAGTCGCAGTTGATATACTCCATTCAAACTCGGCTTTTAACCAACTTCGGAAATGTCCGTGACCTAGTTTTGCTTTCACCTCAACCAGTTTCTGCCCAATCTCAAAAATGTCTTGAGCAGCACGTTGGATTAAAGTTTTGATTTCATTGGTACGTTGCTGGATAACAATTCGGGTTTCTGGGTTGAGGGAAGCATAGTCAAAGTCTAATACTTTAGGCTCTAATGGCTGTTCTTGAAGTCGAGAGGGTGGTTGTAGAGTCATAGTTGAGATTTGCTCCGGTTAAAATATCTCGCTTGTGTCTGGTCGTACTGGCGCAATTAATTACTACTTGGAAAAAGAATAGGGAAGGGTAAAACTACTCAATAGCCTCTTGTTGTACGGTTGTACTGCCTTTGGTCGATAAGCGCGATCACTTACCTTTATGGTTCTTCTAGCCCCTGGATATTTTGTGGTTGCTTGTGTGGGCTAAAAGCCTTTTGCTGTAGGGAATGAATAAATAAATTCGGCGCTTGTTCGTCGGCTAACACTTCCCCCAGCACCGCCTTTAATGCAAGCGAGTAAGCCTCGTCTTCCAACACGGGATACTCGCGGAGGTAGGAAGCGCTAGACCAGCCCTGCCTTCTGTCATAGTCGAATCCATGACATTTGAGGATTCTCTTGATTGTCTGGCGGTCTTTGGTAGATTTCGGGTTTAAGCCAGCATCAGCAATCAGTTGGGTGAGCGATCGCCCAGAAGAACTACCAACTTCATGACCAGTAGCATCGAGGAAGCGATCTCGGTACACCAGTTCTTTGGGTCGGAGAGTTTCGCCGCGCAGCCATTCTAATACAGCAGGGCTGGTGGATAGAACGATGGCATAGCTCGTGTCCTGATAGTGCTGCTTGGCTCGGATTAACTCTAGTTCCAACCTCATGCGCTCAGTTTCCGCTTGTGGGAGTGAGTAACTACCAGTTTTACGAATGGATGGTAAAACTTGATGGAACACCCATCGTTGGAACCTTTTAGCTATTGGTTTACGAGACTTAGATAATAGACGGTAAAGTCCAGGCTCAGTCACAGTCAGCATTTCCTGTTCACCGCCAGGGGTACTGACAATGGCAGTACCCTTTTCGTCATCTTCTAGTCCACCGTCTCGGTAAGTTTTTCCACCTTTATCTTTGCGCTCACGTCCATTAACTGCTAGTGAGGTATCTATGCCTAAAATCACACAAATATCGGCGGCTACCCATTCTGGATTATCGGTAGTACCAACGTAACGGACTCGATGTCCTTCAAAATCGAAAATTGATAGATTGGTCATTGCTGCAACCTCCAATGTTTAATGGTTCAGGTTGTGGGATGAAACCGCGTGACTCTTGACAGGAAAGAGCGATCACTACTGATATTCTTTTGAAAAAATTAACTGCTTTCCTTAGCCCATTGAGTGCTTTTGGACTTCTAAGCAGCGTTAAAGCTTTACTCTCTCTCGGCAGCACCAGGTAGGGGTCTGATCCGAATCCGGTCTGTTTCGACAACTGTAAACAGCCCACTCCAGTCACTTTGAGTCGCCAAAACTGAAATGACTATACTAATTAAACTGGTGGGTTTTAACCCTGTTTTATCACTCTGGCAGTAATATAATAAAGTACAAACGCTAGAACCAAGACCCAGAGTATGGTACAGCCTCGTCCAGCCGCACCAACAGTAAAGTTTGTAGACGAATATTGTCAATGG
>JAESFL010001106.1_pt1 | contig 11100 bp, 12 predicted proteins | sample 9269401 | NCBI WGS metagenome assembly JAESFL01 (sample SAMN14506025, study PRJNA617098) | algae metagenome | isolation source: Gloeocapsa sp. UFS-A4-WI-NPMV-4B04 and co-occurring heterotrophs from desert... | place: USA: Utah | collected 2006-10-01 | reverse complement strand
CTGATGATGTTGCCTTGAGCATCCCGAATAATCACTTCGATGCTTGCCATAGGTACCCCTGTGATTGCCTGACTTCAGTGCATCCTAGCCTTTTTTCACTCTATCAACCCAAAATTTAGAGGTGGCAAAATATTATGAGCAGTAGACTCGCTAACTCCAAATTCAATACCTAAGTATTGAAATGTGTGAAACTGAGATAAATAAACTAATGTTAAAAGCATTTGGTCACGCCAGGATAGTTTTGGTTTACATCCAGCTCCTTTGCTATTTAAGCGAAACTTAGCACTCTCTATCTCTACTTGTTTTTGATGATGTCTCACTTCAGCTTGAGTAAACAGTTGCTGTAGCTGTTGGTAATTAATCCCAGCTAAACGCTTGGTCTCTTTTGGATGTTTTTCAATGTACTCTAGCAGTAAACTCACGTATCTTACAGCGGTTAATAAACGGTTTAGTCTTCTATTCTGACAACAAACTTAATTTTTGGAGAAGTCTGCTTGATAAATAGTAAATATGAAATCTGCTCAATTACCGAAAGAGGGTTACTAATTCCGTTATTCCAAAAAGTTGTCCAAAGGCGATCAACCTTTGACTTCATTTCACCCGTAATCATAAAGGTCTTACCGCCGTGTGGAAATTAAGCTGCAAGACAACGTAATTATATTCAGTAGCATTTATGAGATCGCATATCTTGTCTGTTACCACTCTGAGAGTTTGCTTTAATACCATTTTTGTCCTATTACCATTGTTGCTACTAAACTATGCGATTGAATACTTCATCCCCTTTTATGTACACCTTTGTAAGCGATAATTTATTTTAACTTTCGATCACCAAAGCTAGTGAAAAATGGGAATTCTTGCTTTCCTAGTGATACTAGACCTGTTGGGAAATAGGGAGCAAAATCGCTGAAAGGCTTGCCATAAATAGGTTTCAAGGATTTTGATCTAAAGTTGCTAAAAAGCTTGTCAGGGCTGGGTTTCAAGGATTTTTGAGCTTATTACCCGACAACTCTACTTTGTTGCCTTAGTTTAATAGCCTGGGGTTTTGGGATCTTCAGATCCTCAGCGTCTACCCAAAAGCATCAATCTAAAAGCCAACCATCTCAGCACCTACTACCCAAGGGTTTAGAACCCCAAAAGCGGGATACGGTAACACTAGCTAAACCCACGCTCCCCCAATTACCGCTTCAAAATAAAATAATTTCGACCAGCACTCGCACGATTGCCCCAAGGCAGTCACCAGCCTTCAAAAAGAGCCCGACGCGATCCACCAACAAGCACCAGCAGAATATTCAGCATGGCGATCGCGTACTTCAGCAACTTCGTAGCAAGGCAACTGAGTTTGAGTTACCGATGGCGATCGCTATGCTCCGCAGAATGAACCCCTATGCTTGTGAGGAGTTGTTACTAACTTGCTGCAAGGAACAGGGCTGGCAGATGCAGCGCAACTTTCGGTACAGTAATGATGGCGGGGTGGATGGTCGAGTAGTGATTAAGGGGAAGCTGTACTTGATCCAAGCAAAACGCTACACCGGACACATTAAATCAGAGCATATCCGAGACTTTCATAGCGTTATTGAGCAGGAGGGAGCGGCTGGCGGATTTTTCATCCATAGTGGGAAAACGGGGCAGATATCTAAAGAGTTACTACGTGATTTTGGCATAAATTTAATTAGCGGTCAGCGACTCGTTAATTTTGTATTGGGTCGGCAGGTAAAGATTTTAGGAACAACAATGCCCATTTCCAAGAGGCTTAATAACAGCTAACAGGACAAAAATAACTTAGCCTCAAAATTGCGACTCAGCGTAGCAGTTGCCCACTACTGCTACTCAATTGCCGCTCAAGACTAATAGAGTCGCCAGCGCGTTGCCCAGCAGTGTATCCGTCTCTGGTCACTCTTGCTTTAGAACTTGATTTGCGCCGAGTTAGACTAATTCCTTGTTCACGCCGCCAAAGTGAGATCGCCTCTTGTTCCTGTTAGTGAGCCATTCGGCAAGCCAGCCCAGTTACAACAGTATTGGGGATACCTTGAGTATTCATCTGTCGTGTTTGTTCATCAATCCGTTCTGAAAGACGCTTTGAGCAGCCAGTAATGAAACTCGATTTCCATGTGCGCCAATTTGGTTCATTGAAGGGTTCGATGCCAGTGCCTTCAATTTGGCTTAGATAAATACGCCATGCCTGTTTTCGGACTTGACACCATCAGTTGCCAAGCGTTCTACCGTTTTTGTCAGGTAATCGTATAGTGATTGAGCGATCGCTACGTTATAACTTCTGGTACAGAACACGTTGGATGTGTCGAGCATTGCTACTACCTATCTACTCATAAATAGAGTCTAGTTAGCTTATCTACAACTGTAATACAAAGATATTGTTGGATGATTTACCCACTGCTGTTACTATATTCCATCCAACTAAGAACTGCTATGAAGAATGAAACTTGTTTGCGATACTCAGGTGTCCGAGTTTATATATCAAGGTTTTTGGTATTTAGCGCCTACGTTGCGATTACCGTTGCGGCTTTCTCACAGTCCGGCTGTATGCGCGAGAAAACGAAAAAGATTGTGGGATTTTCGCAGACAGAGAACATCGGTCCGTGGCGCGTCGCTGAAACGAATAGTATCAAAGCCGAAGCCGCCAAGCGTCAGGAAACTTACGAATTTCTGATGACGGACGCACAGGGGCAGACATCGAAACAGTTCTCCGACATTGAGGATCTGATCGCCCGGCAAGTTGATGCTATATTCCTCGCACCACGCGAATATGAGGGGCTTACACCCGCCCTGGAAGCGGCGAGAGCGGCAAAAATACCAGTATTTCTCATTGACCGTGAAGCTGCGGGAAAACCAAGCAAAGATTTTGTCACATTTATTGGGTCGGATTTCATCGTCCAAGGTTATCGCGTTGGTAAATGGCTAGCTCAAGCAACCGATGACAAGGCAGCGATCGTGGAACTCACCGGAACGGCAGGTTCGTCAGTTGCAATTGATCGGGCTAAGGGGTTTCGCGATGCGATCACGACCTATCCCAATATGAACATCATCGCCACGCAGACGGCAGATTTCTCGCGGGCTGCTGCCCAGCGCGTCATGGAAAATATCATCCAGGCTAAGGGTTCCGACATCACCGCAGTGTATACTCACAACGACGAAATGGCATTAGGCGCTATCCAAGCTCTCAAATCCGCAGGCATGAAGCCCGGCAAAGATGTAATCATTGGATCTATCGACGGTCAGAAAACTGCGCTTGAGGCAATTATTCGTGGTGAGCTTGGCGTGAGTGTCGAGTCAAACCCGCGTTTTGGTCCGCTTGTTTTCGCCACGATGGAAAAGTATTTTGCTGGCGAGAAAATTCCTCCCCGGATCATTCTCAAGGATAAACTCTTCGACGCGACCAATGCCAAAGATTTCGTGCATGAAGCATACTAAGTAGCTCCTACCTTAGAATAAAGAAAAGATAGCCAAGAACTATCCTTAGCCTCTACGATGAACAAAAAACATTACTATTGTACGAAGTGAAGGATATCCCCTATGGGCAATTAGGACAAAAACTAGGTAAGGTCGATGAATCAGGCGACTTCAACTGTCCTGTGCATGACGGACATCAAGAAAAGTTTTTCCGGCGTGCCAGCGCTATGGGGCGTTAATTTTGAATTGCAGGCAGGCGAGATCCATGCCCTAGTCGGCGAGAACGGCGCTGGCAAATCGACGCTGATCAAGATCATGACCGGAGCATATCGGCGCGACTCAGGCTTTATAGAGTACGGCCAGAATAGCGTTGCATTCCAGAACCCGACCGAGGCGCAGGCGGTAGGCATCATAGCCGTCTACCAGGAAATCCAGCTTGTGGGTTTCCGAACCGTTGCCGAAAATATTTTTCTGGGCAGGGAGCCGCATTCTTTCGGCATCATCGATAGACGGCGCATGAACACTGGGGCAGCCGAGATTTTGAGGCGCTTGGGGTTGCATATTAATCCGCGCTCTCCTGTTGGTTCGCTCAATATTGCCCATCGCCAGATGGTAGCAATCGCCCGTGCCATATCGTTTGGGGCACGGGTGCTGATCCTTGATGAACCCACAAGTTCACTTACTCAAACCGAGGTTTCTGTCCTTTTTGATGTCATACGTCGCCTAAAGTCGCAAGGGACATCAATTGTTTACGTCAGCCACCGTTTGGAAGAACTTTATGCCGTGTGTGATCGCGTTACAGTCCTACGTGATGGACGCAACATCGTAACCCAGCCACTGACTACGCTCAGTCGCCTGGATCTCGTCTGTCATATGCTGGGTCGTAAGCCCGATCAGGTGAGCAAAGGAGTCACGGCGTTTGCGGGACGACCGCAAAACGCGGTATGTCGGTCAGTGCTCCTACAGGCAGAAGCTCTCAAATATCAGCACTGCCAGGGGAGTGTCTCAATTGAAGTGCGGCACGGCGAAATTGTCGGGCTTGCGGGTTTGCTTGGCTCTGGTCGCAGCGAAACGGCGCGCGCTCTGTTCGGGGCTCAACCACTTGATGATGGAACCGTAAAACTCGAAGGTAAACTTCTCGAGCTGCGTAGTCCCCATGATGCGATCAACGCGGGGATGGCTTTCCTCTCCGAAGACCGCAAGGCGGACGGCATCATTCCTGAGCTTTCGGTGCGCGAAAACCTAACGCTTGCTGCTCTACCGACCCTTACCCAGTGGGGCATTGTTTCCCGCAAACGACAGGACAAGCTTGTCAACCGTTTCATGCAGCGTCTTAGTATCAAGGCGGTCAGCGCCGAGCAGAAGATCCACGAACTATCGGGCGGCAATCAGCAGAAGGTGCTGCTGGCGCGATGGCTATGCAAGAATACGAAGCTTCTTCTCCTCGACGAGCCGACTCGTGGTATTGACATTGGTGCAAAGGGCGAGATCCAACGGCTGATCGCTGAACTGGCGGAGCAAGGGCTTGGGGTTCTGATGATTTCATCAGAAGTGGAAGAGCTCGTTGAAGGTTGCCAGCGTGTCGTCGTCCTACGTGACGGGCAGTCAGTCGCTCAACTGAGTGGCGAGCAGAAGAACTTACAGGCAATCTTGCACGCCATAGCAGAAGGCGCAGATTGTCAGCAAGCCGTTGGTGGATAATGTGAAGAGCAAGACGAAGATGAAGAGCAAGAAGCGGGGTTCAGGTTGGAGAACGTTGTGGCACCCAAACTTCGGCGCACCTGCGGCGCTCCTAATTCTCTATATTGCAAATGCCGTCTTTACTCCACGTTTCGCTACAGTTAGCAACACCTTGAATATGTTGCTCCAGGTGTCTACGACAATGTTAATTGCAGTCGGGATGACATTCGTTATTGCCTCACGGGGCATCGACCTCACAGTCGGCTCTACTATGGCATTAGTTTCAATCATTGTGGCATTGCTGATCAATCACGGGATGGTGATCGCAATCTGGGCTGCTTTGAGCGCTGCTTTGTTGATCGGTCTGATCAACGGCTTTCTGATCTCACGGCTGAAACTTGACCCCCTGATTACCACCTTGGCGGCTCTGATCATGTGGCGTGGGGTTGCTCAGGTTGTTGGCGACGGTCGGATTGTTCCCTTTGCCCATCCTACGCTCGAAGCGCTGGGCAAGGGCTACGTCGGACTTATCCCAATTCAGGTCGTGATTGCGGCAGTCGTGGTTGCGTCCGCTTTCTTCTGCGTCCGTTCTACGCTTTTCGGGCGTTATCTCGTTGCAGTCGGCGGCAACGAGGCAGCCGCCAGGCTTACGGGCATCCGTACCGAGCGTGTGAAATACAGCGTTTATCTAATTAGCGCCCTGCTTGCTGGGTTAGCTGGGCTAGTCGAGACAGCGAGGCTCGCTATAGGCGATCCTAGCAAGATCGGTGTCAACGCAGAATTCGAGGCAATCGCAGCCGTTGTTGTTGGCGGCACGCCCTTCTCTGGTGGTCGCGCTAATGTACTCGGAACTGTTGTAGGAGCTCTGATCATGCAGGTAATTTCCACAAGTTTCAATATGCTCTTGATTCCGTTTACCTGGTCATTGGTTTTGAAATCCCTAATCATTCTTTTCGCTGTTTTTGTCCAGCGTCCTCAGGAGGTCTAAGCATCATGGCTGCCACCAGGTTTCTTGGGCTTGCAGGTACACGGCTGTTGAGGCTCCTCACCTCGCAGGGGGCGCTACTGCTGCTCCTGAGTTTGGCTCTCTTCGGCTCGTTTCGTTATCAAACGTTCCTGACACCTCTTAACCTCATGAACATCATGCGGCAAAACAGTATGCTGGCGATCGTGGCGCTGGGCATGACTGTCGTGATCCTAAGCGGAGGAATCGATCTTTCCGTGGGCGCTTTTGTTGCTCTAGGCGGTGTCATCGCAGCAATGCTCGCTCCTGCGGGAAGTCTCGTGGCGATCATTGGCGGTATTGCCAGCACTGCCTTGCTTGGTATGGTAAACGGTCTTCTCGTGTCCCGCGCTCTGCTCCAGCCGTTCGTTGTGACGTTATTCACCGCCAGCGCTGCGCGCGGACTGGCGCTCTCACTCACCGAGGAAAAGTCAATTGCTGTATCATCGGCAGCCTCAGGACTTGTTTGGCTGGGCAGGGGTTTCATTGGTCCTGTCCCTGTCCCCGTGCTGATAGTTGCGCTTTTGTATTTCGCAGCTTGGTTCATGCTGCACAGGAGCTTATTAGGGTTGCACATATTTGCTGTCGGCGACAACGAAGAAGCCTCGCGGCTCATGGGCGTAAACCCAGACCGAGTGAAGCTCGTAGCCTACACGATCAGTGGTCTGCTCTCAGGGCTTGCTGGTGTTGTTCTCGCGGGTCGCCTGGGGGCGGGTCAGCCTGTGGCTGCCTTCGGCTGGGAGACGGATGCGATCGCTGCCACCGTCATGGGAGGAACATTTCTCGGAGGAGGGCAGGGAAGTGTGTTGCCAACGCTTATCGGTGTCCTGCTGCTGGGAATGATATACAACCTTCTAAATCTTGAAGGAACCATTACCCCGTGGTGGCAGCTCGTACTCCGGGGCGGCTTCCTGCTCCTAGTCGTGATCTTCCAGCAGCGTGTGGTCAAAACAGCCGGGTGATATTGTTCGTCTCCTACAGCCTTTTAGAGCAGAGTGGTACAGTTGTCGAGAGTACGCTTTTGGTATTGTCGCTGGGGTAGTCCCAAATGACTCCACCAGCAGCAAGATTTCCCAGGGCGATTGGCGAATCCATTCAATCCGCACAAACGTATCAGCCAGAATTTGAGCAGTTAGTCGTCTATTTATATGAGCCGGCTAGTTCAACAACATACATGGATCAATTTGGTGTCAGTGTATTATTCAGCTTTGACTCAAATGAAGTGGAACTATACAAAGCGATTTCGACACCAGCTTGCAATTAACGGGACTTAGACAAAAATTAAGCCCAAATAAAGCCCAAACTGGCTTTATAAGCAGAAAATACGTTACGGTTAAGAATCAACCAATCGAAAAATCGAAAAGACATAGCTGTTCTAAAAGCTTCTATTGCTTCAGTAAAAGTGTTCAAAGGTTTGTTTGCCCACCTACGTCTCAAACCGCCTGTCATCTGATGCCAAAGAATAAAAGTATAGGCACAGAACACCAAGATAAAATGCCGAATTAGACTTCTTTTATCTCGGACTTGATATTCTTTCAATCCTAACCATCCCTTGGCTTCTCGATAGAAAACTTCCACCCAATTCCGTTGAGAATAGGTATCAACTATCCATTGAGGTGTAACCATTGATGAGGAAACATTAGTAATAAAATAATCGATATCAGTGGCTTGAGAGAAAGTCTCTGCGTTCATGACGATGGCAATATTTCGCTTTCCCTTCAGTTGCAATATCTCTATTTCTCTAGTTGCTACCCATACTGTTCTTGGCTTATCTAAGCTTAGTTGAATTTCGGTAAAATCCTCTTTGGCTAAACTCTGTGCTAGTTCATCTAGCCTAATTGTTTGTTGAATTTTATCTTGAGGAGTAACACGTACTTTTCGATTTTTAGCTAATCCTCCTAAATACTTCAATTCTCGCTTCTCTAGCTCTAATAAGAAGGATGTATTATTGCCATATCCAGCATCTACAATTACTATCCCAGGTTGATATTTTCTGTCTAGAGTTTTATCTATTAGCTTGATTGCTAGTTCAGTTTTTTTTTCAAATAGGGGGTCTTGTTTCCCTTCGGATAGAGAACTAGCGTGCTGATATAACTCTATATCTAATGGTAAGCTTTTTCTCCCATCATACAGATGCGTTGTTACTACTACTATTCCATTATCTGTCTTGCCAATTTCTCCGATATATTGCCTTCCCACTCCCTGTGTAAAATTACCACTCTTCCTATGACCCGAATCGTCAACTATTAAGCTAAAGCCTCTACTAATTCTCGTCTGACTACACTTGTTCATAATCTCTAACCGACGCTCATTCACTTGGCTACTAGACCAAGGGGAATCAGTTAAAAAGTGGTCTAATCGGTGGTAAGCCACTCCTACAGCATTCTCTGCCATTTGAGACAGGTTTTTTCTCTCACTTTCACCCAATAATCCCCCTACATAGTGTCTAAACTCTCTTTTTTGAGCCTTATGAGTAAACACATCATCAAATCGTTGACACCATCTTTCAAAGCATGGAGGCATGGCTGCGGGGGTGGTTTCTTTCATGAGCTTTTCTCAACGTGAAAGCTATGCTCATTAAGCATTGTACTCTTTTTTACTCTCTTGTTTTGTTTAAGTCCCGTTAAAGGCTAACTTCTACTCATTAATCCGCTAATAGCGAAGCCCCAAAGCACTTTAGAAGGTTTATCTAACAGCAGCTTATCTGTATCTACAACATTAATGGTTATCGCACTGCCTTTGTTTCTGTTTAGCGAAGCATGGTCGTCAGTCTACTCTATGCTCTATGCTCCGCTTTTCTACCATGCATTGCGCTTACGAATAGCGACCATCGCCTTTTAAATGCAATGTTAGGTTTGTTTCTTCGCTGTAACCCCTACAGTTGCATAGTAGACTGCCCATGTGTTTAGATCTTTTGCAAATTGACAATACTGCTCAATATCCTGTTGTGTTGCTTTGCCTGTTTCAATGTATTTCTCTGCTAATTGCATAGTAGACATTTTCATTACTGTTGCTACTCCTGAACCACCTTTCGATAAAGGGGTATAGTTCTCCACCGATATCTGCTGCAAGCTAAACCTTTGAAATATTGCAGGCAGTTTAACACCCAGCGCGTAATCCATGCTTCTGTTACTAAACATCTGCAAAATTGCTTGATTCACTCGATTAACCGACTGACAAACCGATTCCTCGCCAATAATTGCTCTAGCCGCCGAAAAATCAGGTTCTTCAATAACAAGCCACCCACCAGGTTTGAGCAAATCTATCATCCTCGATAGCGCAACTTGGAAGTCCGGGAGATGGATGAGAACATAACGAGCATGAACCAGGTCGAAGGAGCGACTTTCAAATTGAAAATGCCGAATATCCCCTTCCAGCACTTCTACATTGGACAGCTTAATATTCGCTACAAAACGAGTGTCTAAATCAATAGCAACTACTTTACCGCCTTGCCCTACAACTGTTGCCATCCATTGCGTGATTGAGCCTGCCCCTGCTCCAACTTCAAGGCATCGCCAATTTGATGTTATCCCTGTTGTTTGAATCTGTTTGCGGCTTGCTGGATCGAATACTTGTTCAATTGCCTGGAGGCGTTCAAGCTCTTTGGCATTTTGAGAATCGCTAAAGACATATTCAGACATTGACATTACACCTCCGCGATCTAATCTAAGCAACTACACACAAACTTAACTCTCATTACCCTATCAACAACTTACAAATACCGTCTTACTGACTACTAAAAGCAGCATAACGGTTGCGTTCAACAAGGGTAAATATCCTCAAACTCAACGCTAAAGGCTTGCTTGTACCTGCTGTAACACAGTTGTTATCCGGCTATTATCCGATTCCACCGTTCTCGCGTGAGCTGCCATCCGGTTTGGCTCCATCCTCGCGCCTGCATCCAATCTGAATTAGGACGCGAACTGACCGCTACGAATCCATACCGATGCGCCAAGCGTTCGCACTTATGGAAAAGCCTCGAACCTCTTGCAGTCCCAACTCTCGGAACCCAAATTCAAGTAGACCACTCGCTACCTCAATAGCGTAGCGATAACGTCCCCAATACTCTGGCGCTAACTCAATCCCCATTTCCGAAGAGTCATCACTATAGCCCTCACCGCGTAGCCCACAGCAGCCAAGTAACTCCTTCGGGTTCTGCAACGGCACAATAGCGAATTGATAATTGCGCCGGGGTTGTTCATTTGCCCACTGAATAAATAGGCGGAGTAGCTCTCTTGTATATTCAGGTTTCACGAATTCTGGTTCGCAGAATTCGGCATAACGTGGATCAGCATGGTAGGCAAGAAAGGCTGGCTCCAAATCAGAGCTAAATTCTCGCAGCAGAAACCTTTTAGTTATGATCTCCATACTCAATAGACCGTACCATAGCTATCTAACAGCACACAGTTACTTTTGATTCTAACCAACATTACTTCTCGTAGTTCGTCGGCTCCAACGCAGTGTTAGGTTACTCTTCACCTAACTGTTCCAAATACCCTATTCCTGTTGACTGCTATATTGCTGTGCTTAAATACAGCCTAAAATTTCTTGATTTCGTGGTGATCTCTGCTCTCTATAAGGCGCGTTCGATCATGATTTCGTCCACATATCTCCCGTTGATCTTTGCGTGTCTTTGCGCCGTTCCAATGAGCCGAAAACCTTGGCTGAGATAGGTTGCTAATGCTGCTGGATTATCCGCACGCACATATGCAAATAGCTTCTCGTATCCCTGGCAGCGAGCGGCTGCAAGCGTAGCTTTGAACAGGCTTCTACCAATACCCTGTCGTCGACATGAGAGAGATACATAAGTTCCAATTATTCCTACATGGTCGAAGGCAGAAGTATAGAACCCATTTGGGATCTCTGATGACAAGATAAGCTGAGAAATAAGTGGTTATGCAAAATCAATTACATAGTTATCTCCAAATTCTCTCAGCACTTTTTCCACATAATCAACTAAGCTTTGCCAGCTAGAGTAAGCGCTCAATTCAATCCACTCGTACTTCATGAAC
>JAESFL010001105.1_pt1 | contig 11109 bp, 9 predicted proteins | sample 9269401 | NCBI WGS metagenome assembly JAESFL01 (sample SAMN14506025, study PRJNA617098) | algae metagenome | isolation source: Gloeocapsa sp. UFS-A4-WI-NPMV-4B04 and co-occurring heterotrophs from desert... | place: USA: Utah | collected 2006-10-01 | reverse complement strand
AATGCCACCGAGACCTCGAAGTGGCGGGCAGCCTCATGGCAGGAATGACCCGCCTCAACAAAGCGCGCCACCCGGCGCCGCAGATCCAGCGAGTAGGACTTGGTCATCGCTCATCTCCTCCCAGGAACAGGGCTGGAGATGAGTGAATCACGAAGCCGCCACGCCGCATAGCCCCAACGACTCCGTCAGAACTGCCGTTGCTCTAGTGGCCAATCGCGCGGCGTGCCTCATCAAGGGCCTGTTTACAGTTCCGCTCATTGCCGCCTCTGTCAGCTTCCTGCGCTCGCGCCAAGGCGGACAATGCCTTCCCGACGGAGGCCCTCTCGCCAAGGGCTTCCTCAACCTGGGAAACTGAGCCGGGAGTGGGTCCTGGGCGGACTGGAGTTGCTGTGGCTTCTCGCTCTACTGGACCGGCACTGGCTATAGCTGCAACTCTAGCGTCGACTTCAGCTTGGACCACAGCTATCTGAGCTGTGCATGGACCAGCATGACCGCCGTTAACGGATGCAATAAGTCCAAAAGCGCCAAGAAGCAGAGCCTCTCGGTTCGTGAAACAGGGCATCGGTCATCCTCCCGTAAAGCTACTGAAGAGCGACAAGGGACATCTGCCAACAAGAGAAGTGAAATATGCCTTCTGATTTCTGCATCGAGGCAGCCCAATCATACCCACCCGGCTAGAGCCACGAGAGAAACGGTGAGATGGTTCAGATGCTGCTCCACATCTGAGCTGTCTCCCGCAAGTTAAAGACTATGAGTGGCTGCGTAGCATAATTTCTGCGTACCTAGATGCAGGATATAGCGCCGCTTCATAAGCCCGTCGCTGCCGTTTCGATGTTTGGTCGACGGACACCTGTTGAGAAGCAGGCATGTTGCCTTCCATTAGCAGGAGAAAAAGAGGAACTGTTTGGCGGCCTCAGCCGTTGATGTAACGGAGGCGCTCACCTACCGCCTTCAAGCCAAAACTTCAAAGCCCCTGATGGTCAGTACATAGCCCTCAGGGGCTTATTTATTGTTTAGCATTGAATATTAATGCTATGGCCAAAGTTTAACTCCAGGCCTGTTCATCCCGCCGTCGATATAGTTCCATGCTAATACCTTAGGGTTATGTCTTTCCTAGGTAGGAACACGTTCTACATTCGAACGTCTTCAGGTCATAACGACTGTCGTTGTGCAGTCACCCTGTAAATGTAGATTAGTGTAGGTGAACCATGAAGCGTTCTTATGTTCTTGCCTTGTCTGGCGTAGCTCTGTTCTTGGCCTCTTCTGCCTCAACTTCTGCACAAGTCATTCGAACAGGCCAGCAGTGCATCCCTGCAGTCGCTAATCCATCCATGTATCACAGCTGCCAGCTCCGCATCGTGCAGGGGCAGGAAGTCTGCAGCTGCGCAATCAGGCCTCAGGCTCTGCGCCAGCGTATGGACCGGTTGAACGACCGCAACGACCTGAACACCGGATCTATCAATGGTCGCGGCACGAACGGCCCTGCAATCGGAGTCGGCGGACCTTCCGGTCCCGTTCGGAATGGCAACAACGGAACCGGCGGTAATGTTGGTGTCGGTGGCAACGTCGGGACAGGCGGTGTGATTGGCGCTGGTGGAACGGCGGGCACTGGAAGCACCGGCGGCACGGTTGGCGCTGGCGGCTCAGCAGGTGGTGTCGGCACTGTAGGCTCTGGTGGAACCAGCGGCACCGGCGGGACCACGGGTAATGGCGGTACTGTTGCCGACAACAACGGAAATACCGGTGGAAGCGGCAGCACGGGCGGCGGCAAGGGCAATGGCGGCTCTGGTGCCAACAACGGTGGTGGCAACGTTGGTGGTCCCGGCAATCCCGGCAACGACAAGGGTGTCGGTAATGCGGGTGAAAGCCCAAATGGCCGCGAATTTGGCGGCGGTGAGAAAGGCCGCAGCGACGCCGATGACAAAGGCAGCAACGCAGGTGGCAACGGTGATAAAGGCGGCAATGCTGGTGGAAATGGAGGCAGTGGCAACAACGGTGGTGACAAGGGCAATAACGGCTTCGGAAACGGAGGCAACGATGGCAGCCCGAACGGCATGAGTGACAAGGACCGCTAAGCCTGTAATCTAGAGAACTGGCTTCACCCCTGGATGCGAGCACATCCGGGGGTGATGCGCATTCAGTGCAGATGCTCTAAGCCCTGGCTAACATATATCAGCCCATAAACTATAGCCGCTTCATCGGCCTCGCCGCTGCCCTAACGAGTTGGGCATTGAGCATCTCCTCAGCGGCATCGTAGCGAGCCACCCACCGCTCATAGGTCGCCCACCGCATGTCGCTGGGTTTGGCGGCGGGTCCCTTTCGGGCGTTCATATTGCAGCGACTGGGTGCACCTCATGCGCCGCACTCGTCCAAGAGGCTCGACAGTATGCTGGATCTATAACGCTCCTAAAAGGCAATGCCGGTTTGCCAGTTGGAACGCTCATCATCGGATCTGCGTTGCTCGATATCTCATTAGGGCAGTGACATGCACCTCATCTTCATCATAGCCGCTCTGTTCTTCACGGTGTCTGCCGCGCACGCGGAAACATGGGTTTCCCGAGAGGGTGGTTGCGGTGAGTGGCAATCCCGCTGGGATGTTCAACAGGAGCCGAGCGGTGTCTGGGTCGGGACTATCGAACATGTCCAGATCGGAGGTCCCTGCAGTCGCGCAACAGGGGTCATGCTTCGAAGTGAGGTTCGGGCAGTCATAGCGGGCGACAATCTATTCGCATTCCGCACCACTGGAGATACATTTTGCAACTATGTAGCTCAAATGCGAGGAGAGAACCGGGCCCGCGGAGTTGGCATTTGCGAAGGTCAGAGTCGTGCCGGCTTCGTCATTCGCTTCCGGGCTCCGAGAGAGGAGCGTTCTCTGCGGGATGTACCTCCGGATGACGAATTGCTGACCCAAGAGCAGCGACAGCAGCCCGACCTTCGCTTCCAGTTCCGCGGCCTCGACGAACTCTTTCGCCGCTAACACCACAAGAACGGGGCCGGTTCTACCGTACTGCCACCCAGAGTGCTCGGAGGTATCTTGGCAGAAGCCTGATGCTTCAAAACCGCCTCCTAGCTCCCAGCGTTTGTGGTACTCGCCGGCGGCGTGGGGCAGATGCTTCCACAGCATGCAACTCCAGGCAGAAGATAGCGCAAGCAGCAGATCTTTCGCTGCCTGAGAGTTGCCCCACCCTCATCCAGGTGCCTTACCAAACCGAACATGGGATTGGGCTGGCCTTTTCTGTCGAGGCGACTGCTGAGAAGCGAACGGCCCTCGTGCAGGGCATCGGAGCGGATTGCATCCATCGCCTCAGCCTGGTCGAGAGCCCATTCGAAGATATCGGCTGCGTTGTTCCAGAGGAGGCGGGGCGAAACTTTGAACTGTCCAGCGAAGGTCCGGATCAGAGGCTCCACATGGTTCTGAAACAGGCGTGAGAAGCAGCTATCGGAATCGAAAGTCTCAGGAATTTCCGCATCGGGAAGAATGATGGCCGCGGTTATCCCATTTTCGTTCACCGCGAGGCTGATCCGCTCCAGTTCGACTGGCAGAACGCGACCCAGCAAGAGCATCGCCGCGGTCGTTGGGATAATGAGCGCGCCGAAATGCCATTGCGTCCACATGGACACGATCGCCCGGCGGTCGCCTCCGGCGTGAACCTCTGCAAAGCGCGCTAGGAGGTTTTCCGAGAAGGTTCGGTCGAGCAGATCACGGCCGGAGACGACGGAACTGTGCTCTCCCGGAAGAGCCAAGGCGTCCTTGTAGTGAACGAAGATTCCGGTAAAGCACGGTGCAAGTGACGGGATCATAGCTGCTGCGCCGCTTCCCTAGGAGAGAAGCTACTCTCTCTACCCCTCACGGAAGAAGAACGACCGCCCAGCCAGACGACGACTGGAAGAGTCAGTATCGTAAGAGCCGCGGCGGCTCCGAAGCTGGCGCCATAGCCGAAATGCTGCGCGATCCATCCCGATCCGACGCCCCCGATCATGCTGACGAGAGCGTCCGCACATTGCAGGAGCGTGAAATCGACGCCTGCCTGGCGCGGGTCGGAGAGTTCCATGAACTTGGCGTATAGCGCGACGAAGCCGAGGGCCATGATCCCGGATGAACTCGCCAGGGCCAGAACGATCAAGAGTGCGTGCGCCGTACTGCCTGCGCAGGCAGCCAATCCGAGCCCTGACAATGCCGCGGTCTGCAGGATCAACGCAAGAATCATGATCGACCTGGCACCCCAGGCCCTAACGCAGGCGCCACCCAGGAGCGCGCACGAAAAGCCGACGATCATGCTGCCGGCACCATTGATCGTTCCAAGCGTCGTGAGATCGAGACCCGCATCGATGAGGAAGGGGCCGAGCATGGCGAGACCCCATTTCTGGGATGCCGCATAAAAGGCTGCAAGGACGAGACCCTTGCGCATCTCGGCACGCCCGAGAGCCACCCTGATCGATGGCCGATGCAGACGTGCGGATTCCGGTTCCGATGCCGGCGTCAGCAGAAACGGCAGGCCGAGCATGGCGAGGAGCACTGCCATGGCGATCATTGCCCAGGCCCAGCCTCCTTGCGCAACGAGCACGAGGAACAATCCGGACCCGAGCGCCGCACCGAGATAGGCGCCTCCGACCTGCGCGGCATTGCCCCAACCGTGGTGTCTCTGCCGGAGGCTCTCAACCGCATGCCCGTCGCAGGCGATGTCGACAGTCGATGCCGCGAAGGCGATCACCATGAAGGCCGCCATGATCGGCCAGATGTTCGTCGGACCGATCAGTCCGGCCACAATGAGGCCGGACGCGGAGATCAAGCCACCGATCAGCACAATCGAGCGCGAACGGCTCGGGCCGTTTTCTGGCAGCCGGAAGCGCTCAAGCGCCGGCGCCCAGAGAAACTTCAGCACCCAAGGCAGGACCGCGAGATAGGTCAGGCCGATATGGTCGAGGGATGCTCCATGGTCACGAAGAACGCTTGGAAGAGCGCTGAACGTCACTCCTCCAATGATGCTCTGCCCCACATAGAGCCCGCCAATTGCCAGGACGATTCCAGTTGGCGATCCGAGACCTCGCCCCAAGGTTCTCTGAGACATCCGTTCGCTCACCACCGATAGCGCAGGCTGGCGAGGATCTTTCGGCCCTCATCGAAGTAGCAGTAGTTCGACGTGCAGACCTGCCCGTCCTCGTCGAGAAGATTGGTGGCATTGACCTGGAAGCGCAGCCCTTTGAGGCTAGGGTCGATGTTTTCCAGATCGTAGCGGATCGCCGCGTCGAGATAAGAGCGAGGATCGTTCTCGATCACGGGGCGGTTGAGATTGTCGCCGAAGCTTGCGCCGACATAGCGGATGCCGCCGGCGACACCGAGCCCCCTCGCCGGCCCGTCCTGAACCGTATAGTCGAGCCAGAGCGAAGCCATGTTATAGGGCACGCTCGTCAGCTGATTGCCCTCAGTCTCGGGAGTCAGCTTCAGGATGCGGGCATCCGTATAGGAGTACGAGGCCTGAACGCTCAGGCCTTCAGCCAACGAGGCGACGCCTTCCAATTCGAATCCGCGTGAACGCAGATCGAGTTGGACCTGCTGGTTGGTCGCATCGACGACCTGATAGATCACCGCATCGTCCTGGCGAAGATCGAACACCGCAGCGCGAAGAGAGGCATTCATGCCAGGGATGTCATACTTCACGCCAGCTTCGATCTGCTCGCCGGTTGTCGGTTCGGCAACACCGCCGTTGAGAACGGTGCCGGGATTGGGCGTGAAAGAGGTGCCATAGCTCACATAGGGGGCAAGGCCGAAATCCGTCACATAGCCGAGGGCCGCCCGGCCTGTGAACTTCGTATCGCTCCGATCGAACCCGAATCCGGCAGTGTCATACTCGCTCGTCAGCCAATCGTGACGACCGCCGAGGGTCAGGCGCCAGTTGCGCCACCTGAGCTGATCCTGGACGTAGATCCCTGTCAGAGTCTGGGTTTGCTCCTCCCGGTAGGAGAGAACCGGATCCACGCCAACCGGAACGGCGGCATCGAAACCCTGCTTGGAGACATAGCTCAGACGGCTGATATCCAGCCCCGTCAGGATCGTGTGGTCGACCTCTCCCGTCCTCACGCGGCTCTCGAGATGGGTGTCGCTGACGATGCCCCAGTTGTTTTCCCGGGTTAGACCGGAGCCTCCATAGACATATTCCTGATTGGTGCCGAGCGCCGAAAAGCGGGTGCGCTGGCGCAGGGTGAACATGTCGCTGAAGCGGTGCTCGAACTCGTAGCCGATCCGGCCCTGCTGCTGCCTGTAATCGTTGTAGCGCGGATCGCCGGCGAATACTCTGGTCGCTCCGATCGACAGGCTGGTGGGATTGCCCGCAGCATCAGTCGCATAGTTGTTGATGTAGGCTGCAGTGCCGCCCGTGGTCGAGTCCATGTACTCGCCGAGGATGGTCAGGGTCGTTGCGTCTGTCGGCTTCCAGGTAAAGGCCGGAGCAATGTAAATGCGATCATCGGGAACGGCGCCGATCTCGGTTCCTGCCTGCCGAACCAGACCTGTCAGCCGATATAGGAGAGTATTGTCAGAGGTGACAGGACCGGAGAGATCGAAATTGCCCTGCAGGCGGCCGTAGGACCCGGTCTGAACCTCGATCTCCCGGAACGGCAGGAACGTGGGACGCTTCGAGATCACGTCGACAATGCCTCCCGTGCTGCTTGCCCCGTAGATCGAAGCGGCAGGGCCTCTCAGGATCGAGATTCCTTCGAGCCCGTAGGGCTCAAGGCGGAGCAGGCCGTTAGGGCTGTTGACCTGCCGCAGACCGTCGCGAAACACGCCCGTGTGGGTGACGTCGATGCCGCGGATGGAGAAGGCGTCGTAACGCGGATCGAAGCCATAATTGCCGACGCGAGCCCCTGGTGTGTAGGATACGGCATCCAACAGCGCCTGGGGCTTGCGGTCCTCGATCTGCTGCTGCGTGACTGTCGAGACGGATTGGGGCGTCTCAAGAATCGGCGTGTCGGTTTTCGTCGCGCTGCGGGACGATGTGGCCACGTAGCCGGTGGCAGAAATTGGACCGCTCTGCCCCTCGCGCGTTCCCTCGACCGTCACCTCATCGAGCTGGATGACGCGTTGTTCGCCGGTCTGAGCGAATGTGTTGCCTGGGATAAAGACAAGAGCAGTGGACGCAAGGAGCACAAAGGGGAGCTTCACGGCGGAAACCTTCATTACACGACGATGATTTCCGCCTAACAGAGGCGCTAAATACGAGTCAAATACTTTAGTTTGTAATTATTTTAACTCGAATTATGAGATTTATACTCATTCTAAACACTCATTAGAATAAATATATATTATAGGAACTCTAATATATGTTTTTTGGATAAGCCTGCTGAGCAAATCGGCGTGGTTTGGATGATGAGCGGCAACCGCGGTGTGCGAGCAAGTTCAGAAAGGCAGCCCGGTGTAGTTCTCGGCCAGAGAGCATGCCGCGGCCGTGGAGCCTCTGAGATAGTCGAACTCCGCTCTTTGAATGCGCCTGCCAAAAGGATTCGTATCCGGGAAGGTGTGAAGGATGGACGTCATCCACCAGGAAAACCGCTCGGCCTTCCAAATCCGCGACAGCACACGGGCGGAATAGTTGTCGATTCCGAGTGAGGATCGCTCGGTGTAGAACTCGACCACCGCCTCTGCCAAAGCGGCAACATCGCTGGCCGCGAGATTCAAGCCCTTGGCGCCAGTCGGTGGCACGATATGAGCCGCATCGCCAGCTAGGAACAGGCGACCGAAGCGCAGAGGCTCGGCCACGAAGCTTCTTAAAGGGGCAATGGATTTCTCGATCGACGGACCTGTCACGAGGTTGTCTGCCGTCTCTTCATCGACGCGCCGCCGAAGCTCGTCCCAGAAGCGTTGGTCGGACCATTCCTCCACCCTGTCGCTGGAGGGAACCTGAACGTAGTAGCGGCTGCGGGTCGGCGACCTCATCGAGCAGAGAGCAAAGCCGCGTTCGTGATGAGCGTAGATCAGTTCGTCCGAGACAGGCGGCTTGTCGACAAGGATCCCGAGCCAACCGAAGGGATAGACGCGCTCGAACGTTCGCAGCGCATCCTGAGGGACACTGGCGCGAGACACTCCGTGATAACCGTCACAACCCGCGATGAAATCGCAGTCGAGATGCTGCTCGACACCATCCTTGACGTAGAGCACCTTCGGCTTGTCTCGGTCGAAGTCATTAAGGGAGACGTTCTCGGCTTCATAGATGGTCTTCAGGCCCGAACGGTCACGGGCCTGCATGAGATCGCGGGTGACCTCCGTCTGTCCGTAAACGGTGACCGTGCGGCCGATCAGCTCCCGGAAGTTGAAGCGGTGGCGATCACCATCGAAGCAGAATTCGACGCCCTCATGCACGAGACCTTCCGCATGCAGCTTCTCGCCGACGCCCGCCCTGTCCAGGAGTTCGACCGTGCCCTGTTCCAGGACGCCGGCGCGAATTCGCCCCAGGACATATTTCTGGCTGCGGCGCTCCAGGATCACGCTTTCGATCCCGGCATTCTCCAGGAGACGCCCCAGCAGGAGCCCGGCCGGACCAGAGCCGATGATGGCAACCTTCGTACGCACGGCAATCTCCTCCTGAGGGCCGGTGTCACGGCCCTTGTTAGACAGAATGGGCCTCTGATGTGCAGCGGACAATATGAAAACGCTCTGGCTTGGGCCTCATAGGCTCAAGTTATCCAACGCCCCCGTACAAGGACGACCGCAGAAACCTCCGACGCAACAGGACGTTACTCTCGCAAGGAGGCCGCCATGCCTGACAGAGACCGAAAGAACCCTGGCGACGAGGATGCGCCGGGCACGAAGCAGACGGGAGAAAACATCTGCCCGACCTGCAGCGGTTCCGGCCGCCATGGCGAGAAGACCTGCTCGGATTGCGGCGGTTCAGGCCGGATCACGGCCATCGTCGGCGATGCCTGAAGGCCGTTAGTTCCCGGCTTTCGAGGCTGAGAAACTCATCCCGCTGACCAGGGACTGAGCGGTTCTCAAGCCTGAAGCGGTTGCAATGACCATCTGCGGCAGCACCATCCATTCGAGGGTCCAGGCGGCACCGGACCGCTCGTTTTCATGGACGAGCGCCTGATGAAGGGTGCCGAGCATGCCTGCATTGAACCGGGCCAGCGCCACGAGCACTTCCGCCGGAACGGGGTTGGATTTATGCGGCATGGCCGAGGAGCCGCCGCCTGTCGCAAGCCGCACTTCGCCCACTTCGTTCTGCGTCATCAAGGCAACGTCCTGGCCAATCTTTCCCAGCGTTCCGGAGAGAAGTGAGAGGAAGGCTGCGAACTCGCTGATCCGGTCGCGCTGGGAGTGCCATGACGGCGCCGAGCCGAGGTCGAGGATCTCTGCCATGGCATCGGCAACGGCATCACCCTGCCCCTTCAATTCGGCGCGGGTGCCGACAGGGCCGCCGAGTTGGACTAGCAGAATCCTGGGCGCAAGCGCGTCCAAAGTTTTCCTATGCCGCTCCAGCGGCTGGACCCAGGTGTCGATCTTGTCGGCAACCGTAAAGGGGAGCGCCTGCTGCATGCGCGTATGCGCCATCAGGGGTGTTGCACCATCTCGATCCTTCAAAGCGCGAATGGTGTTGATCAGCTCGTCGAGCCGGTGTCTGTAGATTCCGACGACCTCTTTCAAGCGAAGCATGAGAGCCGTGTCGATAATGTCCTGGCTTGTGGCGCCGAAATGTACGGCCTTGGCGTGAGCCTCGCCCACAGCGGCTCGAAGCTGCTTGACGAAAGCCGGGACGATGACGCCGTCCTGTGCCAAACCCGCAGCCAACCCGGACCAATCGGTTTGGAACGAGCCGCATGCTTCTGCAATCCGCCTTGCCGCCTCATCGCTGATTAGGCCCACCCGAGCCTCGGCCCCTGCAAGGGTGGCCTCGACGCTCAGTAACGCCGAGAGTTCGGCCTCGTTGGAGAATAGCGCCCCCACCTCCTCGTCGCCTACGAGGGCCTGCAGCAAGGCGTATGGGAGCATCGATGTCATCATGGCTGGCGAGCTTAAACAGCCTCGAGAGCGATGGAAATGCCCTGTCCCACGCCGACGCACATGGTGGCCAAGGCCCGCTTTTTGCCGCGGAGCTTCAGCTCGAGCGCAGCCGTCCCGGCAATGCGGGCGCCGGACATGCCGAGAGGATGTCCCAGTGCTATGGCGCCGCCATTCGGGTTTACATGCTCGGCGTCCTCCGGGATTCCGAGTTCGCGAAGGACGGCAAGACCCTGGCTGGCGAAAGCCTCGTTCAGCTCGACCACATCGAAGTCGGTAGGCTTCAGGCCGAGGCGGGCGCAGAGCTTCTTGGTGGACGGCGCCGGTCCGATGCCCATGATCCGCGGCGGCACACCGGCCGTCGCCCCGCCGACCACGCGGGCAATCGGCTCAAGCCCATACTTCCTGACCGCATCTCCGGAGGCAATGATCAGGGCAGCCGAGCCGTCATTCACCCCGGAAGCATTGCCGGCGGTTACCGTACCTTCCTTGCGGAACGGCGTGGGGAGCTTCGCCAACTGCTCCAGCATGGTGTCACCGCGAGGATGCTCATCCTTGTCCACGATGATCGGATCGCCCTTCCGCTTAGGAATCGTCACTGGCACGATCTCCTGTGCCAGGCGTCCATTGGCCTGAGCAGCGGCAGCCTTTTGCTGCGAGCGTAGGGCGAAGGCGTCTTGGTCCTCGCGAGAGACGCCGAAATCCGCTGCAACGTTCTCGCCAGTCTCCGGCATGGAATCGACGCCGTATTGCTGCTTCATCAATGGATTGATGAAGCGCCAGCCGATGGTGGTATCGAAAATCTCGGCGCTGCGGGAGAAGGCGCTATCCGCCTTGGGCATGACGAAGGGTGCCCGCGACATGGACTCCACACCGCCGGCGATCATGATCTCCGCTTCGCCCGCCTTGATAGCGCGGGCAGCGGCAATGACCGCGTCCATGCCGGACCCGCACAGGCGGTTCATGGTCGTTCCGCCGATGGAGCCGGGAAGGCCTGCCAGCAGCACCGCCATGCGGGCAACATTGCGGTTGTCTTCGCCGGCCTGGTTGGCGCAGCCATAGATCACGTCGTCCACGGCCTCGAAGTCGAGGTTTGGATGACGCTCCAGGAGCGCCTT
>JAESFL010000167.1_pt1 | contig 11123 bp, 12 predicted proteins | sample 9269401 | NCBI WGS metagenome assembly JAESFL01 (sample SAMN14506025, study PRJNA617098) | algae metagenome | isolation source: Gloeocapsa sp. UFS-A4-WI-NPMV-4B04 and co-occurring heterotrophs from desert... | place: USA: Utah | collected 2006-10-01 | reverse complement strand
GCTACCGCGATCTGGCTGAAATGATGTTCGAGCGCGGTGTCACCGTCCATCCAAGCACGATCTTTCGTTGGGTCCAACGCTATGCCCCCGAGATCGAGAAGCGGGTGCGACCACACCAGGGACATCGTTCAGGCTCGTGGCGCGTTGACGAGACATACGTTCGAGTGGGCGGCAAGTGGAAGTACCTGTTCCGCGCCGTCGACAAGCACGGGCAGCTGATCGACTTCATGCTGGCAGATCGGCGCGATACGGGAGCAGCCTACCGCTTCCTGCGCAAGGCCGTAAAGACGATGAGCGACTATCCGCCATCCTCGATCACAACCGACAGACTGGCATCGTACCCGTGGGCCATCCGACGCTTACAAAGCGAAGGGCTGCTGTCGAAAGATGTCGAGCACCGGACCTCGAAATACCTGAACAATGTCATCGAAGCCGATCACGGCGTGCTCAAGCGTGTGATCCGACCGACCCGGGGCTTCCAGAGGATGAAGACAGCCTCCGCAACCCTGAAAGGCTTTGAGGTGATGCGCACGATCCGTCGTGGCCACTGCATCCTGCCAGAGGCCGGTGCGACAGGCGAAATCCGTATTGTGAACCAGCTCTTCGGTCTTGCCACCTGAGCGATCCATTCCGGCTAGGTTCGTCGTGCCCTTTCCAAGTTAATGCAACAAAGCCCATTGCGCTGCTCATAACGTGAGCGGTCGCATTGATCGGTGCGTCCGGGCCACTTCGAACGAAGCGAGGATCAGCGCCGTCGCACCATCACTCACTCAAAGAGTGTCCTCTGCAGCCACAGTGCTGTGTCTTTCGGAAGGCAGTAAGACGCCTTGCCAGCCAACGACAGGTAGCGAGTTCGTCTGAGCTGTACTCAAGAGTCTATGGGAAGACTAGCAAGGTCGGGGAGAACCACTGCGGTGTCTACATCTGGTAACGATAGTCGGCTGCGGTGGCCATACGCAGGTATAGGCCAGTGGGCAGCAGGTATAATAGCTACCTAAAGCGGCACAAGCGATCATATTTGACACTAGGGGCCGTTTCGCGGATCGGTTCGCACCCCAGTAGGAGAACTTCGATGAAGAAGAGTGGTCTTGATGCACTCATCACCCCTGAGAACTCGGTCGTCCTCCTGATGGACCACCAGCCCTTCCAATTTGCCAACCTCCATAGCCATGAACCGCAGATGGTCGTGAACAACGTGGTGGGGCTTGCCAAAGGCGCGAAGGCGTTCAACGTGCCTACAATCCTGACCACGATCAACGCGGCCACCGGTGGCGCCCTGCTTCCCTCGATCCAGACTGTATTTCCCGAGCAGGAGCCGATCGACCGCACACTCATCAACACTTGGCAAGATGAGCGTGTAGTTGACGCAATCCGAGCAACCGGACGCAAGCACGTAGTTATGGCGGGCTTGTGGACCGAGATCTGCCTTGCAATGCCGGCAATCCAGGCTGCTGGCGAGGGTTGGGATGTCACCATCGTCACTGATGCGTCCGGTGGTGTAAGCCGGGAAGCTCATGATGTCGCGGTTCAGCGCATGATCGTTGCTGGAGCGAACCCGATGACGTGGATGGCAGTGTTGGGCGAATGGCAGCGTGATTGGGCCCGCCTCGGAACAGTGCAGGCCTTCGCCGAGGTGCTGCTGGAGCATGGCGGCGGATCGGGCGTGGCCTACGGCTGGGAGCGTCAGCTCCTCACGAGCGGCAGGGCGCCCGGACTTTCTGATGCCGCCTGAGATGCGTGGGACAAAATTTGGGGGCGGCAGTGCCGGCCTTACTCCACTAGGTGAAGGACAATCCATGCCTGATCCGAAGCATGTGCCAGAGTTGGATGACACGCCAATAGACTACGACGCAATATTGCGTGCTAATGCTGCTCGCATCTTCAGCGAAGTCGATCTTGAGAAGAGGTCGGAAGCGCTTAGTGACCTCTGGGCAGAGGACGGGCTACTCATTGAACCGGACAAGGTTCTGTCGGGTCGGGAAGCCATTTCCGGAAGTGTGGGGGCACTTCTCCGGATGCTTCCCTCTGGAACTACCTTCTCACCTATAGGGCCTGCAGTAGGACACCACGGCATGGGACGTCTCCGTTGGCAGGCGATAGGTTCTGACGGAAGCCCAGGCCCAGTCTCAGGAACTGACATTGCCTTTATCGAAGGTGGCCGCATCAGCCGTCTCTATGTGGTCTTGGACCCGCCAGCATAGGTCTGGCACGTTCGTTGATGTGACTGGTCGGAGCAGACGCAATGAACTCTACGTCCCTCATACGAATTGGGTACACTCTCTCGCTGACCGGAGCGCTTGGTTCAAATGGGAGGACGGCGCAGCTTGCGCACCAGATATGGGCTGAAGACGTAAACCGGCGCGGCGGTCTTCTTGGACGGCCGGTTGAGCTTGTCTGCCGCGACGATCAAACAAATGCCGACCTGGTATCGGGCATCTACAAGGATTTGATTGATCTGGAGGAAGTCGACATTGTAGTTGGCGGCTATGGTGACAATACCGTAGCGCCAGCGATGCCCCTAATCATGGAGAGAGGGCGCTACTTCGTAGGTTTGATGGCCCTCGCCACGAATACAATTCATACCTATAACAACTACTTTGTCATGATTCCGACGGGGCCCCACCCCAATGCAGAACTGACGAGGGGCTTCTTCGATCTAGCCGCGCGACAGAACCCAAGTCCTAAGACCGTGGCCATTCTGGTCGCCGATGCCCTGTTCTCAAAAGGCCCAGTTCTGGGGGCAAGGGAGAACGCGGCGCGGAACGGGTTCGAGGTCATCTACGAGGCGCGCTACCCGCTCTCGACCCAAGACTTTATGCCTTACATGCGCGAGCTGGGTGCGATCAATTCTGACATCCTGTTCCTCTGCTCGTATCTCTCGGACTCCGTTAAGCTAATCCAATCCATGGACGCGTCGGGGCTTACGCCCAGAATTGTGGGGGGCGCAATGATTGGGCCTCAGAACGGGTCCGTGAAGTCGCAGCTGGGCCCGTTGCTAAACGGCATTGTCAATTACGAATACTGGCTGCCAATCCCGAAGCTTATGAACTCTGGCGTTGAGGACCTGATATCTAAGTACCAGGACCGTGCTGGCGCGGCTGGAGCCGATCCACTGGGCTACTATGTGGCGCCGCTCGCCTATGCGCAATTGCAAGTCGTTGAGCAGGCCGTGCGCAGCACGGGCGGTATAGTAGATGCCGAACTCGGGGCTTATACGCGCGACGCCGTCTTTCAGACAGTCGTCGGGGATTTGCGGTTCGGTCCAGGCGGTAGTTGGGCGACGCCACGGGTTCTTCAGGTACAGTACAATAACATCGCTGAACACGACATCGATCAGTTCAAGAGACTAGGTGCGCAGACCGTGATATCGCCGTCCGACATTGCCACTGGCCAGCTGATCTATCCTTATTCTGACGCGAAGCTTCGGCCTCGTAAGGGCGTAGAGCCCAACTTTGAGGTTGGCTAACAAGACCCTTTCAAGAGAATTCCTTCGTGGAAGTCATCGTTCTTCGAACCTGCGCTCTTGATGATGAACTAAGCTTTCTGCATGGAGTGGAATAGTTCGCCTTTCAACAGTTCGTCCCAAAGCTGACCTCTGTTCCGCCGAAATGCCGGATGGCTTCCGCTGCCGTCCGGCCTTGTGCGGTCAGGTTCAGCCCATCCACCTGCCGCGAATTGGTGACGATGTGCTCCGCTGTGTGTCTCGACATACCAATCTTCAGTCGTCCTTCTGCTTAAAAGCAATAGGATGTGAAGGATCACTTTTCTGAAGGCAGACCACCTCTTTCCGGTAACCTGCCGGGGCAAGGCCGACGACCCGCTTGAACGCACTGCTGAAGCCACTTTCCGTGGCATAGCCAAGTCGAAATCCGATACCAGAAACGGACTCGTCGGTTGTTCGGAGCTGTTTGGCCGCGAGGCGCATCCGCCATTGTAACAGGTAGTCGAGCGGCGAAGTTCCAACGAGCGTCCTGAACTGGTGAGAAAAACCAGAACGAGACATCCCGGCAGCAAGGGCCAAATCGCGTACTGTCCAAGCCCGGGCTGGATCCTGATGAATCTCGCGCAAAGCCTCCGCGATCCGAGGATCGCGCATCGCAGCCCACCAACCTAGCTCCGGTGCCTCTGAGCCAGCGAGATAACCACGCAAGGCTTCAACTACCAGCAACTGTATTAAACTGCTGCCGGCGAGTTCGCTGCCGGGTTTCAGTCCCTCAAGCTCGCTTGCAAGCCGCCGGAGGGACCATTGGATTGCTTCCGCTGAATCAGAGGCCGATCGGATCAGAATGATCGGTGGCAGCTCTCCAAGAAGGAACTGGCCATTGAGTGGATCCACATCGACCCGCCCGCCCATGATTACAACATCACTGTGGGGGCCGTATTGTGCAATTCCGCGCTTGGCCTCACGAAAGATTGGCCCTGCCGGAGCCGGGCTGGCCTCCAGGTCGCTGGACAGCACGAACTCGTGCCCACCCGTCAAAACAAAGGCGTCGCCCGGCCCAAGCCGCACTGGCTCTAGCACGCCCGCTATCGATAGCCAGCACTCTCCCTTGACGACAGCATTACATTTTATGCCGCGGAAGACTGGGAAGGAGAGTGCCCATTCTCCACCAGTGACCAGGCTCGTTGATAGGGCGCTTCTCGCGTCCACAAGTGCAAAAATCTGAGATAGTGGGTCGGAAAGCATGATCTGGACGATCAAAAATGAACTTTGGCCGATCTAAGATAGTGCACGCGCCGGGTTATGGCTATCTGGAGGGCAAAGCATCGGATACCTGCTGAAGGAGAAACTATGCCACAGCATCCTATTGGCTCTGGCTTCGGCCCGTTTACCACAGCGGTCGAGGTGCTCGGCTCACAGAATTTACACGGCAAAGTAGCCTTAGTTACCGGCGGATACTCGGGGCTTGGACTTGAGACCGCGCGGGTATTGGCAAGTGCCGGTGCAACAGTGATCGTACCAGCACGCAACCCAGACAAGGCTAAAGCGGCGCTCGCCACCATACCAGGTGCAGAGCTCGACAATCTAGACCTGCTCGACCCCGTGTCGATTGATGCTCTCGCCGATCGCTTCCTAAGGTCTGAGCGGCCGCTGCACATCTTGATCAATAGCGCTGGCGTTATGGCTACTCCACTCCTCCGTGATTACCGGGGCTATGAGGTGCAACTATCAACAAACCATCTGGGTCACTTTCAGCTCGCGCGCCGACTCTGGCCTGCCCTTTGCCGCGCTGGGGGCGCACGAATTATCTCTGTCTCTTCGCGGGCACACAGATTGGGCGGTATCGATTTCAACGACCCTAACTTCGAACATCGCGAGTACAACAAGTGGAAGGCTTACGCCCAATCTAAGACGGCAAATGCCTTGTTTGCCGTTGCTCTCGATGCCCGTGGAAAAACATACGGTATTCGGGCGTTCTCGGTCCATCCCGGCACCGTTCTGTCAGACCTCGCACGCTCGCTCTCGCAAGAGGAAATCGCCGCCTTCAACGTGCATGATGCCGATGGATCTGTGCGTGTTGATCCAGAGAATGATCTGAAGACGGTCGGTCAAGGTGCCGCGACGGCGGTGTGGTGCGCGACGAGCCCTCAACTACTTGATCTGGGTGGTGTTTACTGTGAAGATTGTGACGTTGCCGAACTTGTCACGCCGGATAGCGAAAAGCGTTCTGGCGTTCGCCCATGGGCCGCTGACCGAGAACAGGCAGAGAAACTCTGGCAACTTAGTAACGAGTTTTTAGGATTCTAGTGATCAGGCGGCCGATACGAGATGACTATACACGATAAGGCTCCCGCAGCACCTGCAAGATCAGTATAATGTGCCCATTCAGCTAACGGGGGACTGAGGGCAGATGATGAGCTGCGTTGTCTGCCCTACATGCTCAATCCTCAGCTTGGTGACGCCCGAATAGCTGTTTGATACGTATACTTGTGTGTTTGAGCGTTGAGGCGGCCAACGCTTTGAGGCGCACTAGGGGAAGCCCCTCATTTGGTAGCCCGCGACATCCAGCGCCGCTCCCCAAATAGGCGTTCTCCAGTTCTGAGTCTGCAGTGCCTCTACTCCGCATAAACGAGGCTTTGTTCCGGCTAACTAGGCTCGCGTATAGGTGGATCATGCGCGCGGCTTAATCGGCAATATTAGAGTACTATTTAATCCATTACCAACTCGAGCCACATTCTAATAGGTGCCTTGAAACTACACGGCGGAGTGGTGGAAATGAATTTGACTCAGATACACAAGGATATGGCGGTTATCGGAGCCGATGGCGTTCGTGTCGGAACCGTGAGCGAAGTTGAACGGGACCGCATCAAAATCGTCATTGATGACACCCAAGCTCCTGATGGACATACTCACTCATACTGGTCGACTAGTCTGATCGCCGACATCGAGGGGTCAACTATCCGGCTATCTGCTACTGCGGAAGTAGCTTTCGCCCTTTTTGCGGAAAGCCAATAGTTGTTACACAACGTCGGATCTGGCGTCGATACTGTCATCAGATAAGCGGCGGCCCGAAATAGGCCGATGGTTGGGAACTGCCATTGCATCACGCCCGGCGAGAACAGTCGGAGGGCATTTTGAACAGCATTCAGGATGCCAGAATTAACACCAAAGTTTAGGTTGCGCCGATCCATTGTCTGAGGCGCTGACAATCACCGGATCTGCTAAGCCTACCACTATCCAGGATGTCGTGGATGGTAGAAACTAGAGGCGAAAAGTGACAATGATGAAGGACGTTAGCAAGTTGATAGTGGGAGCCGCCTTAGCGCTCCCAATCAGTGACAGAGTGATGGCGACGCCGGTGCTCGACCCGGCGGTGCAGAAATTCACCGACAGCCTCAATGGAGCGCCGCCAATCTACACATTAGCGCCGGACGCCGCTCGCGAGGTATTGCTCGGCGCCCAATCCGGTCCGGTTAACGCCCCCAAGGTACATACGCAAGACCGCACTATCTCGGTCGGCCCCAAAGGCGCGACACGGATCCGTGTTGTCCGCCCCGAAGGGATTGGCTCCCGCGCTCCAGTCATCATATATTTCCACGGTGCCGGATGGGTGATGGGCGACACCAAAACCCATGACCGGCTCGTGCGTGAGCTAGCGACAGGATCCGGCGCCGTCCTAATCTTCGTGGACTACAGTCGCTCGCCGGAGAACCGTTATCCAGTCGCGATTGAGGAAGATTATGCAGCAGTCCAATATGTCGCCTCGCACCCTGAGGAGTTCGATATCGATCCCAGCCGGTTGGCGATCGCGGGTGACAGTGTTGGCGGCAACATGACTGCTGTGGTTAGCCTATTGGCGAAAGAGAGGCGCGGGCCGAATATTCGGGCACAGCTCCTCTTCTACCCGGTCACAGATGCAAGCATGAGCACTGGATCGTACGAGGCCTTCGCCAATGGTCCATGGCTCACGAAGCCGGCGATGGCGTGGTTCTGGAATGCGTATCTTCCAGAACTCGACAGGCGCAATGATCCTCACGTCTCTCCAATCAACGCAACAGCCGACCAGCTCCGGGGTTTGCCGCCAGCGCTTGTGATCACAGCAGAGAATGACGTACTGCGCGATGAAGGGGAAGCCTACGCGCGGAAGCTAACTGAGGCTGGGGTGCCAACGACCTCAACTCGGTACAATGGCACCATCCATGATTTCGTTCTGCTCAACGCGATCAGTGATACCGCTGCCACACGTGCGGCTATCGCCCAGGCAACTACCTTCCTTCGGCACCACCTAGCGGATCGCTAGTCGAAGCCCCAAGTGGTACCAGCCACTTTTGATATCGAGCCGCGCAATGATCAGAGCAGATTGTTCTAATCTTGTGCGGCCTTCTCAACTGCAGGCACATACTCGCTGCGTTTGGACAAGGAGACGAAGTTGCCGTCATGATCCGCTTCCTTCGTTCCGACTGAAATTGATAGCAGCGCGTCGACTGGCGGTGCCGCAACCGGACCCACCTCCGGCAGATCCCGAACACGTGTCACAAAGAGACACTCGTTCCCTACCGGAAAGGTTCGTGACGAAGATTCTACTGCACCCGAACGATGAACGACATCCACAACGTATAGTGCGCCCTCAGTGGGCTCGATCGGGAATAGCCGCTTGCGAAAACTGGATTGCCAAGACTGCTTAGACTGCATGAGCGTCGCACTTGGGAACCGCGTATCAAACTCTCCTCACTTACAACTGAAACAGAGTGCTCATGAGATCGGCAGATGTGATTGCATCTAGAGAGCCCGGGCGCCCTGATTTCCTCTTCGTAGTCGTTGCGGTGGCAGCCTGCGCACTGGCTGCCAACCTTTACTACGTAAGTCATTGATTGCGGCCATCGGTTCGGAGATTGGGATCATCCCTGAGTTGGCGCAATCGACCGGAGTGTGAGACAGATCGGCTATGGGTTCGGCTTTTTCCTGCATGTGTCTCTTACTGATCTGGTTGAGAACTGCAAGTTGACCCCCATTACCCTCACATGCACAGCAAGGGCCTTGGCGGCGCGGCAGCATCAACCGCCGCCGCTCTGTTCTTTATGCGAAACTCTACGGAGCCAACACGGGTGATGGGGGCGGACCAGACTGCCAGGCTCGACCGGATGCGCCAATCTCCTCCCCGACCGAGAAGAGCTTCTGCATGTAGTCAACGTCGAATTCTGAACGAGCGGCCATCGAAAAGTTCGAGGGGATCGCTGTGAATAGGAGACGTGCGTTACTTTGCCGACTAACGAGATCCAGACGCCGTAGATCGGCAAGCCCTTGGTATTTTGTCAATGTAGCAATCGACCTGATTGCGAGTGGAAGGGCTCGTTCCTCTGTTGGCTTGTAGTCGGGCGCGAGCTTGCCATTTCGGATCACATAAAGCGTCCGGTTCCGAATATGACCAAATATCGCCTTCTCATAATGCGGGAAGCGTACTCGAGGAGGGGCGAAGAAGAGCTGAGCAGTGACACCGCCATCAACGTGAAGCTCGTCATAGCGTCTCCCGTCAACATTAACTGCTATTCGCACTGGAGGGAAAATCCCCGGAACCGCACTAGAGGCGAGTAGCACCTGGACGATCAGGTCACGACGGCTGGGCTGGTTGCTGGCTGCTATAGCTGAAAGATCCCATATAACAGGTCGCTGTTCGTCGATGTTCGTGGTCAGAACAAGAAGTCGCCTTCCGCGGGAGTACTCCTGCGCAATCGAATCCAACAGGTCGTCTGTCAGATGCTGCTCAATGACCTTCTTAAGCGGCGATGTGTCGTACCGCGACAATCCAAGCAACCCGAATATCCCCCGATCTATAACGAGATCGCTGTCCGAGTATCCAGTATAAATGCTCTTCAGGACGCCATCATACTCTGGCCCCAGAAATGCAAATGGAGCGGCAAGAGCGCCCGTCGACACTCCGGTCACAACTTCGAATGAGGGCCGGCGTCCACTCTTTGTCCATCCATTGATGAACCCCGCTGCGTATACGCCGTCTCCACCCCCGCCCGATATCGCAAGGAAGTTCGCCTCTGAGGTGCTGGCACGCGGATCACCGTTAGACGCCGCCTTCCGCACTTGCCGGTACTGCTGAAGAAGAACCGCGTCCACTGATGGCTCGGCCTCGTCACCCCAGAAGCGAATACGATGATATTCGCTAACAAGCAGAGACTCCGGCTGTCGCAAAGAAGCCGACGGGGAGCCAAATTGAGCAACACAACCAGCCAGCGACAGGGCTGCTGCCGTTAGTAGCCCAATTCGGGCGGAGCAGAGAGAAGCCATACGCTTACCTCGGAACTGAGCATCACCGGCGCGGCAAGATCTTTCGTGCTGATGGATTAGTCGATGCTCCGAGACACTGAATAACTGATTAAGTGGGCGGCAAGAGCCGCCGCGCCGGATAATGTCCTTCACAAGATCCCTCATGCGGGCATGACCGCTGCCAAAATTTCATCTAAATAGGTCTGATGTTTGTCGCAGATCAGCCGTGGCGCCGGTTTTTCGCGGCTGCTTTTCTTACATACTCTGCGCCTGCGGTATCGTCGCCCTAAACCTTTGTATGGTTGAGACGCCACCCAATGGGCATACCATCTCTCCTTAGGAGCATTCCCAGCTGGGCGTACCATCTAACTTGCCGACGGCCTGACTCGGATCGAGTGGGCCTGAGCGATTCTTGATGTGGTGCTTAGGCTCGTGCGCCGAGCAGATAGTCATCAAACAGCTGGCTAGTGTGCATGAGGGTATGATGAGATTGCAGAAGAGAGCTTACGAGGCGGTGGCGCAATGACAGGAGGCTGTTCACACGTCGATGGAATCCATAACGTCACACCAAGTGCTAAAGGTTGCGAAGAATGCCTGAAGTCAGGAAGCCGATGGCTCCACCTTCGCCTCTGTCGGACATGTGGTCACGTAGGATGTTGTGATCAATCTCCAAACCGACATGCGACTGCCCATTTCCATGCGACAGGACATCCGATCATCGAGGGATATGACCCGCCAGAAGGTTGGGGGTGGTGCTATCGCGACGAAGTCTTCATTGATTTGACAGACCAAGCAACTCCTCAGGATGGGCCGATACCACGACTTTTTTGATCGGAGATAGTTTCCTTGGCTACGGCAAGTGAACCCGGGTTGCTTTGAAACACATAAATGCACGGGTGCAAGGTTTTCCAGGATGAGCCGGGATCCTGTTGCACGAGAGATTGTCTAGGGATCCTGTGGGCCATACAGAGCCGAGTGGTGCGTCCGGTGTTCACCTGGATGGCAGTCAGGTTTATCTGCTGAGGGATGGCTCCTCTATCTTCCCACAACCATTCGGGTGAATGCACGCAGTCCCGGCGCTTTAGTGTCGGTGCGCGACTCAGCACTGTACCCGAGAAGCAGTCTCGGGTGGGTTATGATGGGGCGCCGGTGGTCACTCAACCCCCTGTGACACTCATGTGGCGGCTGAGCGCCGGTCGGGAGTGGCGCCGGTCGATGACGAAGTCGTGGCCCTTGGGCTTGCGGGCGATCGCATCGACGATGGCGCGGTCGAGCAGGTCGTTGCTCTCGGAGGCGCGCACGGGAGCCCTGAGATCGGCGGCATCCTCCTGGCCGAGGCACATAAAGAGTTGGCCGGTGCAGGTCACCCGCACCCGGTTGCAGCTTTCGCAGAAATTGTGGGTCA
>JAESFL010001104.1_pt1 | contig 11150 bp, 13 predicted proteins | sample 9269401 | NCBI WGS metagenome assembly JAESFL01 (sample SAMN14506025, study PRJNA617098) | algae metagenome | isolation source: Gloeocapsa sp. UFS-A4-WI-NPMV-4B04 and co-occurring heterotrophs from desert... | place: USA: Utah | collected 2006-10-01 | reverse complement strand
CGCGTTTTACAATTGCACAAGTTTTAAGTACAAATCCATCGGGTAGTGGGCGGTGCATAATGACTGGGATTTCACCTATCTTTGATAGTTTTAAAATACCGTTACTTAGAGTTGCACCAGCCTTGGGGCAGTTAATTCTAGGATAAACGAATGAACGCAACTCGCCCCTATTTTTGAATTTAGGACGACCACCTCTCTTTCCTTTTTTATCTGGAATCATCCAGCGTTCCCAAGCTTTTTTAAGTCTTTGCAAATTAACTTGCTGTGATTCCGCCCAGATATCTTTATATTCGGGAAACAGTATTTTTGTTTCTTTAAGCGCTAATTGTTGAGTGTAATAGTCTACTTTTTCTGGTATTTCACCTATCGGCTCACTTATCAAATTACAACGATCTATCTGGCATCGGGTACGCCGTAACCAGTCTAGACGTTGCCCCAACGCATAATTCCAGTGTCGCCGCAATAGCTCTAATGTGTAGAGCATTTTCGCTTCCTGTTCAGCGCTAGGTTTAATTCGGTAGCAATAAGTAAGTATCATAAAATTAATTATAAGCTTACCGTCTTCGCAATGCAACTAACTCATAAGCATGGTTTTAGGTCTATTTATGCACTCACTGTCCACGTTGTCTTTGTAACTAAATACAGGCGTAAGGTGATAAGTGCAGCTATGATGTTGCGCCTGAGAGAGATATTTGAGGAGACTTGCGACAAATGGGAGTGTCAGTTAGTTGAATTTAATGGTGAGGCTGACCATGTACACTTGCTAATTAACTTCTCTCCGCAAGTGCAGTTATCTAAGCTAATAGCAAATCTAAAAACCGTCTCCAGCCGACTGCTACGAAAAGATTTCAAGGTAGAGTTAGAGCGTGTCTATAGTAAACCTGTTCTATGGACTGGCTCGTATTTTGTTGCTAGTTGTGGCGGAGTGACTATAGAGACGTTACGCAAGTATGTTGAGGGACAAGCTTCGCGAGAGAGTTGAAAACCCTGTCGGCAATTCCCCACCCGTTATATTACTCTTAGTAATTAACGGGTGGGGAATTGCCGTTGAATGTTGGAATGCCGACTTGCCGCCCAATGGGGGGCGGACTGTTTGAGGTTCGTACCAATCTGCCGCAAGGTCGAATTGCCCGTGTACTGTTCTGCATCTATGACGGCAGTTGCGTTTTACTTCATGGATTTATCAAGAAGACCCAGAAAACCCCAAAGAAAGACTTAGATTTGGCAAAAGATCGTAAACGAAAGTTGGAGGCGGTTTGATGAGCAACAACCCCTATATCGGTTCGTCTGTTGACGACCTTCTAGAAGAAGAAGGTACACTTGCCTCAATTAATGCAATTGCACTCAAGCGAGTTATCGCTTGGCAGGTTCAACAGGCGATGGAAGAAAAGAAATTAACCAAGACGGCAATGGCAAGGGAGATGAAAACAAGCAGATCATCTCTCGAACGACTTCTAGACCCAGAGAACCCATCGGTGACACTAGATACTATCGAGCGTGCTGCTAAAGCAATTGGCAAGCGAGTGCGTCTTGAATTGATAGACGCAACCTAAAAGAACGTTGGTGCGGCTGTCCCTACCCTACTCCGCCGAAGGCGGAGTAGGGTAGGATAGCTCGGCGATTCCGCTTTATAGCGGAATCGCCAATTAATTAGCACGGGTTATCCTATCTGCGTCGAGGTTATCCAGCTTGCCATCTTTGTAGAATTGGATAAATTGGGTGAGTGTCGCGGTCGCGGTTGTCCCCTGCTCCTGACATCGTTGTATGAAAGCAGACCACAACTCCTCGTCACAGTTAAACGATGCCAGCTTCTTGTTGCGTCCTGTATTACTCATGTCAAGGTTTTGTCTAGGTAAAGTTTAGGTAAGCAACTACTTTATTTAGTTGTCATGGTAAGACCTAGATTGAATAAAGGTAAACAGAATGGTGATCGCTAACGGTAGCAATGGTTTAACCAGATACCTCAGTTTCGTTTAAAAAGATGTTATCTCTATCCTTACTTCTTTAGGACTACTGTTTCTAATTCTCTAGAAACAACCTCTTAAGCGAAATGTTTCTGGCTGAATCTCTCCAGCTTTTGTAGTGTCACAACCTATTATTACGCACCAAATACCGTAAATTTATCACAAATGAATATTTATGAATAACCTACTTTATGTTTTGTAGTACCAGTATTTGTTCTAATATTTGTAGATTTATTTCTACGCTTCATTTTAAAGTTATTTATTTCAGCACTTTTAATATTTCGTAGTAACTTGATTATGTAAATATCTTCAAAGTTTTTTGCTATTTTAGCATTAGTATTATTTCTATATATAAATTTTGCTATATTAATAATTGCTCCTAAGATATTACTTCTTGTTATTAAAGACTTGGAATTAAAATCAAGAAAACTTTTAATTAAAAGAATAGTTTCCTCACTACGTTCTCTTGCTTGCTGTTCAAGTTTGTTCTTTGCTTTTAAATAAGAGCTTTGATTAACTATACCTTTAATATCTTTGAAGTCTGCACGTTTTGGTTTTGTTTCTAGTAGGGGGATAATCGACTCAAGGCATAAATCATCCACTGGTATATTTTTTTCCGTATGAAGCCATCGCAATAGCAAATTTGTGATAGTAATATTTGCGTGTACAGATGATTTATAATCGTTACAAAGTCCACGCTCTTCAATAAGAAACTTCCGATAATCTTCAAGTTGGTTGCGTAGAGCAAAATTAAAATAGTCTCTAGAATGATATCCGGCGGTATATTTTAGCGCGGCTTTTTCGCCAAACATATTTATGTTTTTATCTTTAGCTTGTATTTCCCCTCTAGTGCAGGAGGTATGATTTACAGGTAGTTCATTAACAAAGCTAGGTTGATTGTTTAAAATATATTGTTGCTCATTAGCCCAATTGAGCAGCTTTTTCAGGTAAGTCCAATATTCTCGTTGCTTGTTTTTAGGAATATTTTCTTTTTCCATAAAAACTTTTGTAGATTGTGCAACATTTATAAATTGATCTAAAGAAATACTTTCAAGAAAACTCATCGCTGCCTTAATTTCTTCCTTGGTTGAGCGTTGACCCTTTATTCTTGCTCCTCCTAGCATGGGGACTACGCAGTACAGCAGTGCCATTTGTGTTTTATAAACAAGACTTAGTGGAATTCCATTTTTCTGGTAATAGTTTCTGTAATTATTAAATAATCTAAAAGCATTATTTGGAATATCCATTAGATAAACTTCCCCTTTTTGTCTAGTTAGTAAGCGAATTTGGTGGTAGTCCCACTACACTTTGCTATAACGCTTGTTGATTAGGCAAAATTGTACTCGATTACTACTTTGCTCTAGCAAAAGCCTTAGCACTTACTGTAAAAGTTTGGGGACTAGCACAAGTATTATCTGTCGTTGGCGGTAGACAAGTTTGACCTTGTAAAGAAAGAGTTACCAGTTGGGAATTTGTTGCAGGTGCTGTAAACCCGCCTACAGCAATTGAGTCAACTAGAACGCTCCCTGCATTATTAGTTGTATTAGAACGATAAATGATTTGAGGGCCTCGCCAAAAGACTGTATTCCCTCCACAAGTTTTTGAGCGAGTATAGTAAGCAATTTGAGTTCCTCCTGGTGTTCCAGTTGGTTTACTTAGGTAAAGAATACCTGAGTAACATAATGGATCTGTCCAACCTAATGGAGTTGAATTTGATGCCAGGTTCGACTGTCTTATGTCATCAGAAATAAAGTCAAGAGCGCGGTTAAGTTCTGTTCGTCTTATAGTCTCGGCTTCTGCTTTTTGGTTTTTTCCGGTAATTGCAACTAGACCACTGCCAGTAATACCAATAACAATAGTGGTAAGTGCCATCGCTACTAATAACTCTATTAATGTAAAGCCAGCGCTACTTTTTTGAATACTGAGTTTATTATAAAAATTATTTTTCATAGAGATTTACTTAAATATTAATGAAACTATCAGCAGTGCCGAAAACTATATAATTAGTATTTATATAATTTCATTCGTCAAAAAAAAATTAGAATAGTAGTTCTAGATTAAATGCAGCAAATAATAGTATAAATATTATTTTTTTACAGCCATAAATTTTAGTTGTATTTACATTTATTTGGTGCTAATAACAGCATAAATACTTATTTGTAGAGAAAAGAAATTTCTTCAGCGAGAAATTGTGCAATTTGGATCTGTACTAGAATCATTTGGATCAATAGTATTTCTGTTGCGTTGAGTGTCACTATAAACACCAGTTTTGATTAATCCAAGTGGGGTAGATATTATTAGACATCTTTCTAGTGAGCCAGTGTCGTTAGCAAGAGAGACGACAATTGCTTTAGTATCAGAACCACTAGTTGTAGTTTCACCTTTAAAGTTAAAGGTGATTATTCCCATAGTAGTATCACGTCTGATATTGATGCCCTTTAGAGTGCGATCACCAGTTACTAAGCAATTATTCGGACTTGTCAGAGTTACATTATTACCAGCAGAAATAACAACTGTGCAATTTTTACTCCTACGAATAGCTTCTCTTTGAGCTTCTTGGAATGCTCCTTGTACTTCACTAAGGGCATTATTTACTTTATTCCTATTTAACATACCCAGAAAGCTAGGAGCAGCGATCGCACTTAAAATGCCAATAATAATTAATATAGTTAGCGTTTCAATTAAGGTGAAGCCTTGATTATTTTTATGGGCATTGGAACGCAGCATCGGGTATCACCTCATTATTCGTTGTTGCTATAGCAGAACCACCGCCTTGAGGCGCGACACGGTAACTCAGTTCCAGTACCTCATAGGGAGCAACATCTTTAACAGTAGGTATGCGTGTAACTGTATAAGTTTTACCTAAAATAGTTTTTGTGCCGCTATTTGGGTTACTACTATTGTTAGTTTCTGAAGGAACAGGTGGTAAATTGTCATTTAAATAATCACCGAATCCTGTACTTAAAGTGGGGGTTCCAGTACACCGTGTTGATCTGATTAATTCAACAGAAACACCTGGTAACTGAATAGTATCCAATGCAACATTTAGAGTAATGGTTGACGTAGCCGGAGCTATACTTTGAATTACGTTATTTGTAGAATCTGTTCCTATCTTTAACTGGTCGCCAAACTTAAATCTATTAGCTGAAGCTACAACAATCGCGGTATCTGTAACTTCATAGCTTCCAGGGGTGGCATCAAGTTCATTACTAAGTGTAGTAGATTGCAACGTTGCTTGACTTTTTACATTTTCCAAGTCTTCCTGAATCCAGGTTGTTGCCTCAGAAAATTGTCTAGCACGGGCTTTGAAGACAGCAGCAAGCACCATCGATTGCATTGTAACGGCAACGAATATAGTTGTTATCAAAATAGCAACCAACACTTCAACCAGTGTGAATCCTTCGTTTTGCTGTGGTAATTTTGGCTTCAACATTTAAGGTGTCTCCTGTCTTTGCCATGAACTTAAAGGAGATAGTTTTGGTGGTAAACCCTGAGGTGTTAAGCCTAAACTAGACCAACTAGCTAATTGGACAACTACTAAGTGATTACTACTGGAGGAGCAGCTAGGAGCATTAAAGTCATTGACCCATACAGAACCACGAAATTGTCCGTTACCATCAACTCCGGCGCTATATGCAGGAGCAAAGATAAATGCGTCGATCAGACCATTACCGTTTAAACATATACTGCTACCGCTACCACCATATCCAAAAATTTGAAAGTCAGTCGGATCGCAGCCAGCTATAGAGGTGCAATTATGACGGAAGTCTGCTTGTTTGGCAATATTGCCATGAAGATAAAATTTAACTTTTATGCCAGGAGTAGTCCGAATATTTATAACGTTATTGCCAGTTATTGAACCAACAGAATACTCGAACACTCCGGTAGAAGGCTGAGGGTATAAGCCACTAGCAGTAGGGTACGATACACCAGTATTAGATTTATCACCAACTCTAGGCAATGTTTGATCGCTAGTTATGTCTCCTAAAACTTGATTATTGGGAGAAGTTATATACGTGGGTTCAGAAGGTAAATCAGGCAAATTAAAGCTAACTTGTTTCGTTTTATAAGGCTGACCAGTAGCTGGATCAATATAGGGTAGGTTTGTTACCGGGTCAAGCTCTTGATTAGTAGTATCCGTAGGAGCAGGAGAAATAAAACAATCGTTCAAAAGAATATTACCCTTAGTCGTCTGGTTCCCTGGCATAGTACCTGACTTAAGCCATAATCCAGGAATTGGAACAGTAGAAAGATCGCCTTGCTCAACAGGAATCTTAACTTGTAACCTAGTTGTAGCTGTACCTGCACCTGTCGTAGCTGTAATACCACTACCACTTTGGTTGACTCGACCTTCAACCGTCAGTTGACCGATTCCTGGAGCAGTACCTGTTGTTCCTGTTGTTCCTGGGGCGGGGTAGACGTAACTAACTAGCCTGTATTGCCCTAGACTTTGATTACTAGAATTTACGTCTTGCCATGCAATAGTTGAAGCATTTGCTACAGGAGTAGCACCGCCACCACTACCACCACCACAGGAAGAACTAAGTCCTGAAATTGTTGTTGCATTAGCCCAACTTTTAGCAATGCCAGTATCAGGGCAGACACCATTAGAATTTCGTGCGCCATCGCAGTCTTTATACGTTGCAATAACTCGGTTTTTATATATAAGAGATTGATAACGAGTAATAGCTGTTTCTGCTGCACTTAAACCCCGATTAGTTGCCTTTTGAGCCGATGCCGTTACTTCATCGCCCTGAGACCTCACAATCATCGTAGTACCAATTAGGAGCATAACAAGTCCCATTCCTACGGCAATGGGTATGGCAAAACCTTGTTCGCTAGAGCGATTTTTGAGGATAAATTTTAACTTTTTATTCATAGAAATTTCCCTACTCATTGAGCAGGCTTAAGTAAATCACTCATCTTAGTGATTCTTCAGTACCACTTGGTTTAAGTTGATGCAGAACCAGGGCAACACTGTGAGTTTTGCCACAAGTTAGTTAAACACTGTTTACTGTTATTAAGAATGGACTTATTCCAAATTAGCCTGATGTTTTAAATAGAACCTCAGTAAAAACTCTGGTCTTGCTCTGTTTTCCCCTAATAAAGGATTTAGATATATTAAATGCCACTATCAAAGGCTTAGTCAGAGGCGGTTAAATTCACTTTGACAGTTCAGAATCAAGTTGAGCGAGTAGAGCAAGACCCGCTTCTACACTTCCTTTAGCCGCCATAGCTCGAAATCTAGTTTCGACATCAAACTCAGCCAAGGCGATAGTTGAAAGTTCCTCAATCAGCTTGTTAACGCTCATGTTTCTTCTTCGTGCTAACTCTTTTAATCTTTCATGTTTATCATCAGGCAGGCGAATTGTTAAGGTAGCCATAGTCCATTCTCAACTAGAGATTGATAACCTCATCTGGTCTTATGAACTACTCTAGGCTATTCCGCTTCACTGCATTGAGCCTGGAGTTTCTGACGTTTCGCTTGGTTCTGTTGCCTAAATCCTCCACACTTCTGTGGGGTTTTAGGTAGAGCAGAACCATCACCGTCTAGGAGACTGGTTCCCAATCCCCGCGCATAATTTAGACAAACTTGAGCGGCGGCGACATCGCGGTCTAAAGTGCAGCCACAAGGACATTGGTGTATGCGCTCATCTAATTCCTTTTTCTGCTGTAGACCACATTCAGGACAAGTCTGAGATGGTTTTATCTTTTTCGTGGGAACATCTACAAACACGCCACCAGCTTCAATAACTTTGTATTTAATGGCTGATCTCAACATCCCAAAACCAACATCTAAAATTGATCGATTCAGTCCTGCTTTTTGCCGTTTTCGTTTACCTTTCTTGGATGAAGCCGTCATATTCTTAACTGCGAGTTCTTCTGTTGCTACGAGGCTATTACTGCTCACTATATCTGTAGCAACTTGATGAACCCAATTCTGACGGCGTAAGGCAACTTTATTTTGTAATTTAGAAACTTGCTTCTTGATTTTTTTCCATCGACGGGACGCTTTTATTTTTCGTTTTTGTGGACTGCGTTTTCTCCTTAATTGTCTAGAAACTTTGTTGATTTGTTTTTGGGCATTGGCAAGAAATCTAGGATTTTCTATTAACGTGCCATCACTCATTGCGACAGCAGTTAGACAACCAACGTCTAATCCAATTGCACCTGTACCAGTCTGCCTGATTGGCTCACAATTAATTGTGATACTCGCATACCATTTGCCTTGTCTCCAAACAATAGTGCAGGTAGTTGGTGTCCCCCAAGTTCTAGACTCTCCACGCATCTGAATTTTGCCTAGATTAGACAAGTTTAGATATCCATTTTTGCCATTGCTTTGGGCTTTCCATCCAGCAATGCCTGGATACGTGAATCCAGAATAGTGACGGCTAGCCTTAAACGTTGGTCTTTTAGCCAGCCCTTTAAAGAAACGTTGATAAGCAAAATCTACCCTTTTTAGAGTAGCTTGTAACGCTTGAGAACCTAGCTCAATATATTCCCACCAGCACTGCTTGAACGCCGGAAGACAATTTTGCTGATCTAGGTAACTTACATTTCGACCATTACGCTGGTACTCGGTCTTTCTGTGATAGACCGCAGCGTTATACAGCGAACAGTGCAACTTACGCCAATAGTGTAGTTTTTGCTCCTGCTGCTTATTTGGGTATAAGCGAAATGTAGTTCTTCTAGTTAGCATAGACTTAGTATATCACTCAGTCGCGTGGATGAAAACTAACTTGCGCTCTAACTCTCACTCTGTCTTTGCTATTCACTTACATCTAGTTTTTGTGACTAAATACCGTCGCAAAGTAATAACGGCTGAGATACTGACTAGACTCAGTGAGGTCTTTACCCATGTCTGTGAAAAGCAAAAATGTATTTTGAGTGAGTTCAATGGAGAGCCTGACCATGTTCACCTGTTAATTGACTTGGCTCCAGACACACTGATATCTCAGCTGGTAGCTAGCCTAAAATCAGCGTCTAGTCGGATAGTCCGCAAAGAATTTGCTCTACAAGTCAATAAATATTACCGGAAACCTGTATTTTGGTCAGACTCGTATTGTGTAATTTCTACGGGTGGTGCGCCGTTGGAGGTGCTGAAGCAATATATCCAAAATCAACACGCTCCAGAGAACTGACTGGCATTCATCCCCTCCCTATTTCACTTCGTTTCATTGAGGAAGGGGACTTCTGCCGGATACTGTTAATAAAATCAGAGGTGAAGCATTAATAGCAGGACGTTCAGCCACGTTCTAATTCCCGTTGCAGGTCGTCAAAGGCTACAACGAATACATCTACTTGTTCACGGGCAAGAGCTTCAATAAAGTCCCGTCGGTTCAAACCTGCAATAGTAGCGGCTTTCTCCTGAGAGACTTCATTTTTTTGATACCAGTAGATAGCGGCAGCAAGGCGCAAATCGCGTACAAACTCTTCTGGAGAGCGGTGCAAGGTGGAAAAGACTTCTTCTGGTATGTCTAATGTGACTTTGGGCATGGTGCTATTCCAACTTTTCTGAGTTTTCCGGTAAATATCTAGTCATAGCTTCGGCTCTGCGAAGATTACCTGCATTCCGGCGCTCCTGACGACGAACCTTTGCTACCTCTAACACCTGCTGCATCATCTGTTCATTTTTTGAGCAGACCAAGTATGCAGCTTCTAGAAACGTCTCCTTAGTAATACTTTCGGCTGTGCATAAAGACTTTAGCCCCTTATCTACAGAATCTTCGACCCGTAGAGTAAAAGAGACTAAGTTTTGGGTTGACTCATGTGTTACCGCCCGTTTTTGCTTTTCGATAGCTGCTCTTTCCGGCTTGTAGTCAGATTGTTCAATCCCTAAACCTTGATCACCTTGTCTTTTAAACAGTGAAGTATCTCTTGGGGGAACAGTAGCTCTCATCCGAGCTTTTAACCTGCTGTTCGCGTCAATGGGTTGAGCTTGTTCGTCAGCCATTTTGTCTCCAGTACCTCAACGATCTTTTGAAAGGGCAACTCAAGGTCGGGGTAGCCCAACTCTTTTAATGTTTTTCCGGTGTCGATTGCCTGCTTGTAGCGTTCACTTTCAAGAATCGAGGGAACCACAAGGATTCCCTGTGCTACCTCGCGCATATCCTGAATGCTAACTTCACTTCGTTTGGCTTGAGTGCGACCTACCCACCGATCTCGAAAGGGGAGAACTCCTAGAATTGAACCTTCAAAAGCATCTACTGACCTAAGTTCATCTACAAGTTGCAAAGTACGCACCAGTGAGTGCAGCCCTTTAGAAGAAGCTTCGGCTGGAATTAGTAATTCTTGGGCAGCAACTACCGCAGTCAGACAAATCTGAGTACGTTGGGGTGGGGAATCGATGATTGCTACATCAAATAGCTCAACGACTTGCTGCAACCGCTTCTTCAGAGCCAGTTCGCCCATTGCGGTAGAAGACAGGTAATCCTGAATAGTCTCCAGCCCATCATCTGAGGGAATTAGCCAGAGGTTTTGGTAGTTCGACTCGTAAATGCCATCTTCGATGCTCACCTGCTTTTTAAGAACTTCCAGCAGGGTTGGCTGATTTGCTTCTACTTCGTGTCCTAGATATAAGGTCAGACTTGATTGGGGGTCAGCATCGACCATCAAAACTTTGTAGCCGATTCGAGCCAATGCTTTAGCAAGGAAAAAGGAGCTAGTAGTTTTGCCCTGTCCTCCGGCGAGAGATGCAGCAGTTATGGTCAGCACTCGCAATCCTCCAAGAATAGGATGGCATAAACTAATATTACAACAAATCAACAATGTAGTAATACAACAAATCAACAATGTGATAATGCAACAAATTAACAATGTAACAAACTTTAAAATAGTAATTTAGTTCTTTGAAGCTACCAGAGCGCTCTCAAAAGCATGGTTTACACACACATGGCAAGGTTTCTTTTGATCAGATACTAAGTAGGTAGGCAGAAAAACACATAACTATGTAAAGGGGTGTTAAGAAAGCTAGCCGGAATTGAATCTAAACCGCTCAGTGGTGTAGTTTCCTCTTTTGCCTCTGGCTTCTACGCCATCAATTACCGCATAAGCTAGGTCTAATCCCTCTTTTGTTGCTTTGGGAAAAGTAAAATAGGAGAAGAAGCGCTAGAAGTCAGGTCAGGTGTATGGTTGAACCTAGAAAACCAGTGTCAACAGTAACCTTTGTTGACGAATATTGCCAAA
>JAESFL010001103.1_pt1 | contig 11160 bp, 9 predicted proteins | sample 9269401 | NCBI WGS metagenome assembly JAESFL01 (sample SAMN14506025, study PRJNA617098) | algae metagenome | isolation source: Gloeocapsa sp. UFS-A4-WI-NPMV-4B04 and co-occurring heterotrophs from desert... | place: USA: Utah | collected 2006-10-01 | reverse complement strand
CGGTTTATCAACTGAAAACAGGGCTGTTGTCGAACTATTTGATTGAGCAGCTTAAGTCGCCGACTCTCTCTATGAAGCTGGATTGTGCTTAACCCCCATATTTAGTATCTCTGCGTAAGTCCTGACTTAAATAAAAATTTTAATTTCTCACAAGCAATCTGATATGTTTCTGTTCAACAAAGTCACGCTTATTGCTTGTGAGATAAATTATTAGCCAACTAAGTGGAGAATATCGCGGACTACACTGTAGCCAGCTAGATCCCAAACTAGATAAGCCAGGAAGCCAATCATCGCCAAGCGACCATTCCACAATTCAGCTTGAGGATTCCAGCCAAATAAGAAGGCGTTGCGGTCTTTGCCGTTATACTCTGTGGCAACAAGAGGTTTTTCCGTAGTACTGTTAGTCTGCATTATCATTTGCTCCTAAATATATTCCGGCGTTTTGAACTTAACAACTTATCCAACTAAGTGAAGAATATCGCGTACTACGCTATAACCAGCTAAATCCCAAAGTAGGTAAGCAAGGAAACCGATCATTGCCAAGCGACCATTCCACAGTTCAGCTTGGGGATTCCAACCAAATAAGAAGGCGTTGCGGTCTTTGCCATTAAATGCTGTGGCGACAGATGGTCTTTCAGTAGGGCTGTTGGTCTGCATTGTTTTTAGCTTTTAACTACTTGTGTGATGACTCTAATGTAGCTAGCTACTAATAGCCTGCTTTCTGTCTGTGGGAACAAACCAGATGCAACTCTAATGGACGATTTTAAGCGCTATTTTGGGGTTATTGATTCTACCCTAGGAGGGTGTTAATCCTTCGGTGTATCAATAAATCGTTATATTAAGTTTTTTTAAATACAGTTAATCAATATTAAGCTTACTCACAGCCTTTGTTGAAGAAATAGTGTTTTTAACTTCATCCAGCTAAAGATATAGCTTTCAGACCTGGGGGGGATGCTTTAAGTTGCTCTATTCAAGGATTGTGAGCTACACAGTATAGTTTTACTTTAGATACAGAGATCCTCAGAGAATCTTTAGATTAGCGCCGACTTAAGCTTACGTAAGGAAATACCATGTTTCAGAATCCAGGAACGACGCTGGGACTTTACAAAACACTATTCTGGCTGGCACAAGTTGGAGTAGATCGCAACATCAATAGTGCAGAAGACGCAGCGCTTGTCTTTTCAGGTCCGCGATTATATTTCGCCTTAATTGCAGGGGTGGTACTGGCGTTTGCCATCCAATTGGTATTAACAAACCTCTCGGTTGCCTTTGGAATTTCGTACTTGGGTAATAAATCAGATTCCGATTCTGGCGATCACGCATCTGGCAGTTTAGGCGGCACAATTCGTAAAATTGGTACAGCAGTCGGAATTTGGACATTAATTACTGTCAGTGTCTCCTTATTCATCGCTTGTTTACTAGCAGTACAACTAAGCTTGATTGACAGTGCGGGTTTAGGGGCGATCGTTGGGTTAGTAATTTGGGGAACGTACTTTATACTCCTAGTTTGGGTAAGTTCAACAACAGTAGGTTCCTTAATCGGCTCAGTCGTGAATACAGCGACTTCGGGTTTCCAAGCGATTATGGGGACAGCTACCGCAGCACTGGGCGCTAAAACAGTGAACGATCAGGTGGTTCGGACGGCTGAAGCCGCAGCCTCGGCTGTACGCCGTGAACTGGGAACGGGATTAGATCCTACAAGTATCCGAGAAAGTGTCGAGGATTACTTAGATATGTTGCGACCCCCAGAATTAGATATGTCCAAGATTCGGGGTGAATTTGAAAAGTTACTTAACGATCCGCAGTTAAAAGCGATCGCAGGGACTCAAGACTTACGCAACATTGACCGCCAAAAGTTCTTGGATTTAGTCAGCAGCCGCACTGATTTGTCAAAAAAAGATGTTAATAAGATCGTAGACCAGCTAGAAAGTGTCTGGAAACAGGTCGTAGATCAACAGCAACCTCAGCAAAAAGACCGCATGGGTGAATTGCTTGACTATCTGAAATCAGTCCAGCCAGGACAGACAAAAACAGATGAGTTAAACACCAAAGTGGAGCAGCTGATTGCAGAAATGCGAGCTTCAAAAGACTCTGGGCAAACAACGACTGAAGCGACTCCAAGTCCAATGCAGCGCACGCTTCAGCAAGGTTTTAACTTAGTTCTGGGGACTGTATTAGGTCGGGCGGAGCTTTCAGATTTAGACGTTGAAACAATTTTGGGTTCACTTACTAAAGCTAAAGACAAAGTTACTCAGCAAGCGGACAAGCTAGCCGACCAAACAGGAATCAAAAGCGCAGCCGTCCCATATACCACAATTCGGGCTGATGTCGAAAACTACCTGCATAATACCTACTCCTGGCAAATGAAGCCGGAAAAAATTGTGCAGGAATTTCGAGATGTCCTCTACGATCCAGCCGCAGATCCCGCAACAGTGCGGCAGCAGTTAGAGCAACTTTCAAGAAACGATTTTGCCGATATTCTGCAACAACGTGGTGTTTTTACCCAAGCGCAAATAGGGCAAATTGCTGATCAACTTGAAACTATCCGCAAAGACGTTTTAACTACTGTTAGAGCAGCTGAAGAAAGAGAGGCTATTCAAGACCTCCAGCGCCGAGTTGAGAGTTATCTGCTAGTTACGAATAAGGCAGACTTAACCTCAGAAGGTATTGAGCGCAGTTTCAAACCTCTGCTCCAAGAACCAGAAACAGATCATGATACGCTAAACCTTCGCCTAGCTCAACTTGACCGCGAATCAATGAGACAAGTGTTGCTTCAGCGCAGCGATATTACTCCGATAGAAGCAGAAACTATCCTCGACGAGCTAGAAAGACAGCGCAATCAGGCTTTATTAGAATCCCAAAACGTTGCAGAGCAAGCAAAGCAGCAAACCGAAACGCTGTGGATTAATTTAGAGTCGTATCTGCGGAACACTGGTAAGGAGGAACTGAACCCGGAAGGAATTCAGCGCGATCTCAAAACAATGCTGGACGATCCGCAAGCAGGAATTGGAGCGCTTCGGACACGGGTGTCTCGCTTTGACCGCGATACGTTGGTGCAGCTTTTGAGTCAACGGCAAGACTTGAGTGAAGAGCAAGTTAACCAAATCGTTGCTCAAGTTGAGGGATCGTGGAACAACGTTTTAAAAGCACCGCAAAAGGTAGCAGATAAAGCCAAAGAACAGTACGACAACGTTACAACCACGCTCTTCGATTACCTGCGGAACACTGGTAAGGAACAACTAAACCCCGAAGGCATACAGCGAGATATTGCTAAGTTGTTTGAAAATCCCCAACAGGGAATTACAGCGCTGAGAGGGCGTTTGTCGCAACTAGACCGCGATACTTTGGTTAAGCTGCTTAGTCAACGTCAAGACTTGAGTGAAGAGCAAGTTAATCAAGTTATTAATCAGGTACAAAGTTCAATTCGGGATATTACAAAAGCGCCTCGTCGTGTAGCAGCGCGGACTCAGCAAAGAGTTCAAAACTTCCAAGCCACTCTGGAAGACTACCTACGGAACACAGGTAAGGAAGAACTTAGTCCCGAAGCGATCAAGCGTGATTTACAGCTATTGCTAAACGATCCACGCGCGGGAGTAGAAAGCTTGGGCGATCGCCTTGCTCATTTTGATCGCTCTACCATAGCAAGCCTGCTACAAGCACGTGGCGATATGTCTGAGGAGGAATCCAACCGAATTGTTGAGCAAGTCTTCTCTGTCCGCGAACAAGTCGTTGAACAAGTGCGGGCGATCCAGCGCCGCATCCAAGATGCGCTTGATAGTGTTTTTGGCAGAATCCGCAACTACCTCAATGCTCTTGATCGCCCTGAACTCAACTATGACGGCATCAAGCGTGATGTTCGCCAAATGTTTAACGATCCGCAAGCTGGATTTGATGCTATACGCGATCGCTTGGGTTCATTTGATCGCGGAACTTTAGTTGCGCTGATGAGTTCACGTGAGGATATCTCAGAAGCAGATGCCAACCGGATCATCGATCAAATTGAAGGAGCGCGTAACAATGTGTTGCAACGCGCAGAACGCCTCCAACACGAAGCCCAACGGCGCGTGGAAGAAGTGAAACAACAAACCCAGCGACAAGCAGAAGAAACCCGTAAAGCCGCAGAAACAGCCGCTTGGTGGCTAGCTGGAACTGCCATTGCTTCCGCAGTTTGCTCGGCAATTGCAGGTGCGATCGCTGTAGCTGGTTAAAATCTAAGTTTTCTCCGCTAACACATTCAGCCTCTCAATCGGGAGGCTTTTTTCATGGTTTCCAAAGTAAGGGAAATTTTAAAGAGTCAACTTGTGCTCACAATTATATGATTGGCAATAACACCTGGAAAAAGCGCGATCGCTTTTACAAATTACAATTACTGCTTTATATTTGATGTTTAATACCAATGTTGACGCAACATAAGCAGGATAAAGCTTTAAGTGTAGTTATTCACAGTCATCCACTTAGGTAAGGACACGATAAAAAAGCGTAGATAAAAACTAATTATAAAGATTGTGTGTGTTTATCTAAAAACTTGCATAGTCTAGCTATCTTCAGTTTTATAATTAATGTTGTGTAAAAAATCTAGTCAAAGAGGCTTAGTTTATATAAAAATAAATGTTTAAGTGACTCATTTTGTAATTCACCCAAAAATATATAAAAAGCTCAAGAAAGTTGAATTCCAGATCTTGTACTAATATAAGTACCGTACTACAACTATACATTATAAAGTTTAAGCCCTAAAAGGGTGATATAACAGTCCAAAAAGTAAAATACAAAATAATTTTAACTAGTATATAAATTAAGCAAAAAAATGAATTTTTTAGAATTAGAGCCTACAAAGTTAAAGCATTTAAAAGTAGTAGCAACTAAAGAACAAGTATCTTCTGACTTAGGCGAAGATGCAGTCATTCTTAATCTTAAAACTGGAATTTATCATGGTCTAGATGCTGTAGGCGCTCGAATTTGGAATCTAGTGCAAGAGCCAAAAACTGTCAGCGATATTTTGAATACCCTTCTACAAGAGTACGATGTTGAACCTGAGCGCTGTGAGCGTGAAGTTGGGGTATTACTCCAAAAACTTGCAGACGCGGGGCTAATTGAGGTTAGCAATGAAACGCCTGCATAAATTGATTTCACTCACATCTAGCGATCGCCAACTTCTAGTAAAAACAGCACTTTTACTAGGAATAATTCGGCTGGGATTATGGCTACTTCCGTTTCAGACTTTGCGCCGTCTAGTAGTAAGAATGACTCAGACAACTTCAATGCAAAAACAAGACCAGGTTTTTGTAAATAAAGTTGTTTGGGCAGTAAGGGTCGTAAGTCGATATATGCCTGGTAAAGTTAAGTGTCTTGCTCGTGCCTTAACTACCCAAGTATTACTTGGACGGTGTGGCTACCAATCTCAAATTCGGATCGGTGTTGCCAAAAACAAGCAAGGACAGTTAGAAGCTCATGCTTGGGTGGAAAGTCAGGGAAAAATCATCATTGGTGGCTTAAAAGACTTGGGACGCTATACACCGTTAGCAACTCTTGAGGCAGACAAGTTATGAGTGCGATCGCTGGTATATACTACCTTGACGGTCAGCCAGTAGATAGCATTGCTTTAGGACGCATGGTAGATATCCTTGCTCATCGAGGTTCAGATGCAGTAGGCATCTGGAGTGAAGGATTTATTGGTTTAGGACACCGGATGCTGTGGACAACACCCGAATCTCTGCACGAACAGCTGCCTTTAGCAACCCAAACTGAAAACTTAGTTATTACTGCTGATGCGCGCATAGATAATCGGGAAGAACTGATAGCAGCGCTAAACTTTAGTAACCGCCCATCCGAGAAAATCGCCGATAGTCAACTAATTCTAGCTGCATATCAAAAATGGGGCGATCGCTGCCCAGAAAAATTACTCGGCGATTTTGCCTTTGCGATTTGGGATAGCTGTCAGCAAAAACTGTTTTGTGCCAGAGATCCGATGGGTGTCAAACCTTTCTACTACTATCGCTCAAACAAAATATTTGCTTTTGCTTCCGAAATCAAAGCCCTGCTTTGCTTGCCAGAAGTACCGCGTGAACTTAACGAATTGAGGGTAGCATATCACCTAGCACTGCTATTTGAAGACCAGACAATTACGTTCTACCAAAATATCTTGCGGCTACCTGGCGCACATACTATAACCGTAGGCAGCGAAAAAACGCAGATCCAACGCTATTGGTCTTTAGATCCTACACGCGAAATCCGGCTACGCTCAAATCAGGAGTACACCGAGGCTTTTCGGGAGATTTTCACACAGGCGGTGCGATGTCGTCTGCGTACTGCCTTTCCCGTAGGATCAACATTGAGTGGTGGGCTAGATTCATCCTCAATCGCCTGTACAGCACGTAACCTACTTGCAGAGGCGGGAAAACCAGAGCTACATACCTTCTCCGCAATTTTTCCTAGTCTGCCCAAAGAAGACCTCCGGTGGATCGATGAACGCCGCTACATTAACGCCGTCAAAGCTTTGGGAGGATTCAAATCTCACGATATTCATGCTGATCGCCTTAATCCCCTAACTGAAATTCTCTGGCACGATGATGAGGCTATCCCTGCTCCAAATCTATACATACATCAAGCTCTTTATCACACCGCGCAGCAACAAGGTGTGCGGGTTTTTTTAGATGGTCTTGATGGTGACAGCACAATTTCTCATGGTTGGGGGTATCTCAAAGAACTTACTTTTACAGGCAAGTGGCAAACTCTGCTTAGAGAGTACAAGGAGATTTCGCGGCGATATAAATTACCACGTCGACGGCTATTGTGGAAACATAGCCTAAAACCAATGCTAGTAGAACCTGCCGTGCAACTATGGCGAGAATTGAGCCGCACCCAACACAATCAGATCAACTCATTAATTAACCCGTCCTTCGCTCAACGTATTGGGCTAATAGAGCATACCCAAGCGTTGTTGAAAAATAGATCATATCCAACCCGTACAGCAAGACAAGAACACTGGCTTGGTCTTACTTCTGGTCTTCATAGCTATGGTTTAGAGTTGGCTGATAAGGGTGCAGCTGGCTCTGCACTTGAAGCTCGTTACCCCTTCTACGATCGCCGATTAATGGAATTTTGTCTTGCACTACCTCCACAACAAAAGCTTAACCAAGGCTGGACTCGAATAATTCTGCGCCGTGCGATGACTGACATTTTACCTCCAGAAGTTCAATGGCGAGTTCATAAGGCCAACTTAGGTGCAAACTTTAAACGAAAATTGTTGGAGTATGAACAAGAAACTTTAGACAAGCTATTCAATGAAACACAAATAATTAAACCTTATGTAAATATCTCAACTCTGCACGCGGACTATCGTGAATATTCGTCCCAACCGATGCAAAGTCAACAAGAAGTAATCAATGTTTTTGCTACACTTACTCTAAATATGTGGTTGAATAAGTCTGGTCTAAATATATAAGTCAATTAAATAGGAAATATTAGAATTTATTGATATTTTTACAACCAAAGCCAAACATTTACTGGTATAATTTTATATAAGTAGCAATGCTATTACTCAAAGTGATTTGTTTACCAATAGGAGAGTTAGTAATGAAAAGAACTTGGAATACACCAGAGTTAACTGTATATGGGCCAGTACAGGAAATTACCCAAAAAGTAATTGGATTTGGCGACGCTATTATCTTTGATAGCAGCGAAGGTGGTGGCGGTGATAATGATGGGCCTGCTGGTGGTTCTTTATAAGTAATTATCACTCCTTAATGGGGAGTTTGGTTTCAACTTAAACTCCCCATTATCAAAAGTTAAAAATAGCTTTTATTTAAGATTTTGAGTACAAATAATATTAAATTCAACTAATTATTTTTAATTAAGCTTTAACTCGATAGGGAAGCGAAACACATATTTTATTATTTATAGTTAACCTGCCTTTATGCTATGAACTATTAATTAGGGATAGCTTAAAGAGTTGGGATGAATATTTTTCATATGATATTAGCCCTAATTATTAAAAAGATATTTTTGAGGTAAAAAACAAAGCGTGTTTTCCTACTTTGCTTATGGTTTAGGCATTCACTCTGCTATACCTTTACCAGAGTTTATTCCCGTAGATATTGAGTGTGATGTCACTATCCGCCTAGAAAAAAGCGATCCCACACCTAATGATTATGTCCCCTTAGCAGCCATTGATAAGCCACTTTACCTCAAAATCAACACCGCTGAAGCAATTATCGCTGTAAAAGATTTAGCAGTTTTTGTGGTGCGTGGTGGACAGGAAATTGTGATCATTCCAACCCAAAATCAAAATATAGACGAGCGCCTAATTCGGTTATACATCGTCGGAACTGTAATGGCGGTGCTGCTATATCAACGCGGTTTATTAGTATTACATGGAAGTGTAGTAGACGTTAATGGCGCTGCCATAGCTTTTTTAGGTAAATCAGGAGCGGGTAAATCTTCCACAGCTGCTGCTATGCATAAATATGGATATAAGCTCCTTGCTGATGATGTAGCGGCTATTAAGTTGGATTCAACAGCTACAGTATTTCCTGGGTTTCCTCAGATTAAACTTAGTTCAGAAGCAGCTGTTTCGCTAGGATATGACACTGAAGCGCTGTCACTTTACCCAGTAACAGAAAAACACGGCTATCGTTTGCAACAAGAATTTCCGCAAGTACCACTACCGCTTAAATGCATATATGTACTTGCAGATGAGCCAGAATTTGACATTGAAATCCTCCGCCCACAAGAAGCTGTAATAGAATTGGTGCGTCACTCACGCCCGACAACATTATTTCATTCTGGAGGCGCACCCCACTTTTTGCAGTGCGCTAACCTTGCCAAAAAGTTAACCGTTTATCGCCTTAAGCGCCCGCGATCGCTTTCTTTGTTGCCTGACTTAGCAAAGTTTGTAGAAGAACACCTTGCTAGTACTTTACAGCAAGTTAAGGTTTAAACGCATCACTTCATATTTAAACAATTTAAGGATAGAGGTTATGGTTGAAAACAATATCCCTAACCGCTAACCCTCATCCCTTTTGAATTTAGTTCAATGCCTAAAAAGAACAAGCTAAAAACTAAGCTACGTAGGACTATAGCTCAGTTATCCTATTTGCCGCAGACTTTTCGTTTAGTCTGGGATGCAGCCCATAATTGGACTTTGGCTTGGGTTATTTTGCTGGTTGTGCAGGGGTTACTACCAGTAGCTACTGTCTACCTAACTCGCTACTTAGTTAATAGCCTAGTAGCAATTGTAGGTAAAGGTAAATCTTGGGATAATCTTCAGCCTATTCTAATTCCTGCCGCTTTGATGGCAGGAGTATTGTTGCTCACAGAGTTACTAAGAAGCGCGATTACTTGGGTTCGCACTGCACAATCAGAACTTGTGCAAGACAAAATTAGTGGCTTGATCCAAGAAAAGTCTGCTGCTGTAGATTTAGCTTTTTATGAGTCATCAGAGTATTACGATCACCTCAACCGAGCGCGGAGTGACGCTAGTAGTCGTTCTCTGAGCTTGCTGGAAAATAGTGGTAGTTTGTTGCAGAACAGCATCACTTTGTTAGCAATGGCAGGGGTACTTATCCCCTACGGAGTCTGGATACCTTTCGTTTTATTAATTAGTACATTACCAGCTTTTTATGTTGTCCTGCGCCTGAATCGGCATCACCATAAATGGTGGCAAGAGACAACTCCAGAGCGGCGCTGGCTCCAGTATTATGAGATGTTACTTACTCAGGGCGTAGCTGCTGCTGAAGTGCGACTGTTTAATTTAGGACCGCATTTTCAAGCAGCTTACCAAACATTGCGTCGTCGCCTACGAACCGAGAATTTACAACTGATCAAAAATCAAAGTTTAGCTCGTCTGGGTGCTGGTGCTGTCGGAATTATTATTTCAAGCTTTGCTATGGCTTGGATGGTATGGCAACTATTGTTAGGGTTAATGACCTTGGGCGATCTAGCGCTATTTTACCAAGCTTTTAATCAAAGCCAAAATTTGATGCGATCGCTACTAGGAAACTTAGGACAAATCCACACTAATAGTTTATTTCTCAGTAATTTGTTTGAGTTTTTGCAGCTGAAACCACAAATTTTAGACCCAGAAAAGCCAGTTCCTGTACCTACTATCAAAAAAGGAATTGAGTTTCGGCAAGTTACCTTCCGCTATCCTGGTAGCAAGCAAGCAGTTTTCGAGAACTTTAATCTTAGTATTGCTGCTGGTCAAGTGGTAGCACTTGTTGGCGATAATGGTGCTGGCAAAAGCACTTTAATCAAGCTCCTTTGCCGTTTTTATGATCCTGAAGCGGGTTGCATTGAACTGGATGGAATTGATATTCGGGAACTATCAATCAGCCAATTGCAACGAGCGATCGCAGTTTTATTTCAGTCTCCGATTCCTTACCAAGCAACTGCCGCCGATAATATAGCTTTGGGTGATTTAGCCGCAGCACACTCCGCAGTTGAAATCGAAGCTGCCGCTATTGGTGCTGGCGCTCATGAAATTATTAGTCGCCTCCCCAAAGGATACGATACGCAGTTAGGAAAATCGTTTGTTGGTGGTACTGAACTTAGTGGCGGTGAATGGCAGCGAGTCGCCTTAGCGCGGGCTTTTTTCAGGCGCTCGCAGATCATTATTCTTGATGAGCCAACCAGTGCGATGGATTCTTGGGCTGAAGCTGATTGGTTAGAGCGATTTCGGACACTTGCTAATGGTCGTACCGCTATTGTGATTACTCACCGCTTCACTTTAGCTATGCGTGCTGACATAATTCACGTAATGCGCGATGGTCAAATTGTGGAATCGGGTAATCATGATCAACTACTAGCTCAAGCTGGTCTCTATGCTCAATCTTGGACTGCACAAATGCAGGTTAGTTCAAGCAGTTTCAAAAAAGGGCTAGGAGTTGGAGGTTAGGAAAAAATATGAATAACTTATTACTTTAAAGTTTCAAGCCCACTGCATTCTAGAAAATGAAAATAGAGCCTATGCATTCTAGAAAATGAAAATAGAGCCTAGCTCAAATATGTAAGCCATCAATAGTACAAGTTTCAATGCCTATAGAACCCATTTGGGATCTTTAAGGAGGAGCTAGAATCAAAAATAAATGCCATACGCCAGTAGTTTAACTGATAAAGAGTGGGAACTCATTAAGCCATTACTGCTACAAAAGAAGCAGACTAGAC
>JAESFL010001102.1_pt1 | contig 11169 bp, 12 predicted proteins | sample 9269401 | NCBI WGS metagenome assembly JAESFL01 (sample SAMN14506025, study PRJNA617098) | algae metagenome | isolation source: Gloeocapsa sp. UFS-A4-WI-NPMV-4B04 and co-occurring heterotrophs from desert... | place: USA: Utah | collected 2006-10-01 | reverse complement strand
GTGGTCCACCTCAATGCCTCGTTCTGCCATCATCTCTTCCAAATCTCGATAACTCAAGGCATAGCGGCAGTACCAACGAACGTTGAGCAAGATGATTTCAGGTAAAAAGTGTCGCCACTTAAATAGAAACGGAGTAGACATGGAACAGCAGGGTGGGAGTTTTCAGCTTTCTCACCTTACCACTTCCCTGTTTTTCCGACACAACCTGTACGAGCACAGATAGAATTCGAATCTCAACTTTTTGGAATTGCACAATAATAAACCGGGAATGAGATGGATTCCCTGACCTCAATTCATTTTTGCGACACAACCGTTAAGTGAGCGCTTCCAAGAAAAAAGTGGCATAAAAGTGAGCGTTTCCACGATGTGCCGACTCTGCCAAAAATTGAAATTAACTAGAAAAAAAAGACTCTTCATGCTAACGAAGCAGAATCTGAACGAGTGCAAAAATTGAGAAGCCAGTATTGGACAACGATTGGATTCGTTAATCTCAAAGATTTGGTCTTTATCGACGAAACTGGAGTCAATTTGTCTTTAACTCGTCGCTATGCCAGAGCAAAAATTGGCAAGCGAGCTTATAGTGAATGTCCTTTTAATCGGGGAAAAACATTACTTTAATTGGAGCGCTCGCTATGTCAGGATTGGTCGCTTCATTCACTTTTGAAGGATGGACAAATAAAGACGCCTTTATAACTTATATTAAGGAAGTTCTTGTTCCTCAACTCTGGTCGGGAGCATGTGTGGTAATGGATAACTTACCTGCCCACAAAGCCAAAGAAGTTCGAGAAGCTATTGAATCAGTCGGAGCTAGAGTTGAATTTTTATCTCCTTATTCTCCTGATTTTAATCCCATAGAGAACTGTTGGTCAAAGCTCAAAGAATATTTAAGAAGTCAAGAATCTCGTACTTATGAAGAACTCAATCAAGCTATTACTGAAAGCATCAAGTTGGTGACTGACAAAGACATAATCGGTTGGTTCACCCACTGCTGTTATTACGTTCTACCAAATTGAAAACCGCTATTAGCATGAAGAGTCTTTTTTTTTCTAGTTAATTTCAATTTTTGGCAGAGTCGGCACATCGTGGAAACGCTCACTTTTATGCCACTTTTTTCTTGGAAGCGCTCACTTAACTGCTATAGGGTAGCATCATTATCTTCTTCGACCAGTTGACTCACTACTGCTATTTGTTCTTTTGTTAGTTTGGGTTGCGCTCCGCCCCCATGCGGAAGAGGTTCATAGTTACCGATAAGTTCGTATTGTCTAACCAGTTTATTGACAAAACTACGACTTACCCGAAAACGCTCCGCTATTTTCTGGTCTGGTTGTTGAGTTTCCAATTTTGTCTCAATAATCTTCTGGCGCAAATCCTTTGAGTATGGGTTCATTCCTCTTTTTAACTAGGACATTGTTGATTGTCGCATTTTGCTTCACTCATGTGCAAACTGCTATGAAATGACTTCTCAATAATTCGCTGCTGTTCCTGGACAAGACTCTCACCTAAACCCGCACGAACATTTCTACCAGTTTGAACGGGTGTGACCGAAATTTAATGTATTAATTCTGCCAAGCTGAAACCACATTCAGTGATCTTTGACCAGAACTGTTGCCACCGACCTTGCGAATAACTTAATGTCCGCAGACTCAAAACAATCGCAGCACCTCGTTCCTTCCACTTCATCCCAGCAGCACACAACCGAGCTTTGATAATCACTTTACAGCCTGCTTCGGTGACCCCCGAACCGATGGGTAGATGACGAGCAAGGGCTTCAGCATAATGCATTTGATGATGGTGATTGCGGAAGTAGGTAATGGCATCTTGTAATCCATCTCGAAGCGTGGCAGATAACCGCTTGGGCCATAGTATGGCTTCCATTTCACTTAACAGACGAGCGGCTGCTCCTGCTTCATGTTTGAGCCTCTGACACTGGTCTTTCATCCAGAGTTTCTGAGCTTCCACACTACGCGGGTGAACTGCTTTAGCCACTTTATCGAGATACTGGGTCGCGTGGTAGAAATCTAACACTTGAGTTTGGGTCAAAGGCTCTAAAAACGTCCAATTCTCTGCTGCACCATCCGCTAATCCTTGATAGTGCGCCGTGGGATACAGCCGCTTGACTTGTTCTACTTCACGGTGCAGTCGAGCCAGAAAAGTGCCCCGTCCGTATTCGGGACTAGCGGCAACATAAGTGGTGTGTTGTCGTTCTCCCCCTGCGTCGTACAAACTAATCGTGCCGACCATTGCTTGTCGATATCCACCTTCACACAACAGCAGGCAGGTGCCATCCATGCCAATACTGACCGTTGAGATCGCAGTCGGCAATTGTGGGGTTTGATAGTGCCAGTCTTCCTCCCTCAGCAAGGCGATACTTCCCACTGCTTCAGCTAAGGTTTGCACAAAGGAACGATGCACACTCCGTCCGTGATTCTGTTGTAAATCTTCCACGAGCCGAGGACTGCTCATCTCCGCATACTTGTGACTAATCTGTTTGGCAAAGCGGGGAGTAGACGTGATAATGACTCGTCCATCTGCTTCTAGGGGGCCAGAAGGTTGTGCCCCCCGCACTGCTCTGGTACACATGCCGTTCGACCTCTACTGCTCCATAGGGCGTTTGATAGGTCTTGGGTTGTCTCCCTTTGCTCGTCCATTTCTCAGCGCCGACTTGAATTGCTCCCCCATCAGTATCGAACTGTTTTAAGGCTTCTCCAGTCGCGAGGGTGCCCGCCTCGTTCAGGACGGTTTGGATCGTCTCTTCACTATCGAGCAGGCAACTTCCACGTAAGAGAAATCTGGATTTGAATCGTTACGGAGTCTGCACTTCTTGCAACGATGCGTGTTGTCATTGCTTGACCTTCTGGATTGTCCTAAAACAACGGGCTATGTTCAGCCGGTATCTGCTTTGTTACTCTACATTAAATCTTGGTCACACCCGTTTGAACCAGGTCATAAAAGAATGGCATTGAGTCACCGCCATACAATGTCGGCTGGAACTGACCCATGTTGTAAGCGTCTTCGATGGCGCTTTGTACAGCCCTACCTTCCATTATCAACTTTGTTTGAATATCAGCCTCAGCCTTTACCACGTCCGCATCGTTGCGCTGTACTTTGGCTACTGAGTCATACTGAATGCCGTCAAGACTTGGTACGTCTTTGATGATGTTGGACATATCAGTGTCCAACGTCTCGTTGATGAACTTATCTACACTCTCATCAGTTACAAAAAGTGTGTTTCTTTCTCTCACCGTTGTTGTCGGTTGGGACGTGGGAGCCGCAGGAGGCGCTATAACTTCCTCGGATGCTGTTGCTGTCCAGCCGTGTGCTAATGTATCTAGCTGCATCTTTGGCAATGGAACGTGACAGCCTAATGCGCCATTTACCTTGACGTTCATCTACAGCAACTAAACCCGTGTTGCTTGGTAATTTGGTATTCATCTTTTAAAACTTTTTGTTGGTATCCGTTCCGTATCCAGTGCCGCAGGAATGAAGAGAATGAAGAACGTGATAACAACGGTTTTGCTTGGTATTGGCTGGTCTTGTTGGTATTTGCAGACCCTTGCCTTACCACTTGGCTATGACGCCATACATAACGTTTACTTTATTAGCAGTATTATGGATTAATGCCAAATAGGGAGCCACGAACGCCCATTCTTCGTCGCTCACATCCGGTGGATATGGTTTCCTTGTCATGCCGCTACTTTAGCAAAAAGTGCATAACACCCTCTAAGCGAGCGAATGGGTATTGTTGTAGATTTGTTACATATTTGCTCTTCTAAAGTAACAGTAATTACATAAAAATACCCTATGTTTTATGCAATTATTGTTTTATAAGTTATTAGGCTATTGAAATGACTGCCATACCTCCACAAATTGCTTCTCCAGGCAAAGAGTATGAGTACACCTATGAAGCATTTACTAAAGTAAATCCCAATCTAAAATATCCAATGGCTGCATATGTTTTCTTTGAGGATAACTCGCTTACAAAACCGAAATGGGCTAACGCTGCAGCCTATGCATTACTACAACTTCGCTCTAATCAAGCAATGTATGATGTCGTAATTAACCAAGAGCGATGTTCTACTCTTAAATTTATCCTTGATATTAGATTTTTGACATTTCTAAGCAATCCCAAAAATTCAGAATTGATTAAGAAGATTTACAACTTTTTAATCAGAATTTTAAGATTTACATCTAATCCATTCAGGCAAATTCCAAAAGTAGAGAATACTCAGCAAACCGCAGATTATCTTGCTAATAGCATAATCGAGAAAAATATTACCGAAAAAGTGAAGACTATTCAAGAAAAAGAAACGCAATTTCACAAAGTAACTTCACGCCTTTCACTCAAAAAGTACCAAAATTTATTTCAGATTATTGATTTACCCTCTATTGCTAGCTATACACAAGAAGACAGGGTCTTTGCATCTCAACGAGTTGCAGGCGCAAATCCCTTAGTAATCGAACGTCTTCCAGCCCTTCTAGAGAAGTTTCCAATTACTGATGTTGATTATCAATCTGTAATGGGTTCCAGCGATTCTCTCCAAAAAGCTCTTGAAGAAAAGAGGCTCTATATAACAGATTATAAGGTTCTTAAAGAGATTAAACCTGGGGAAATAGAGATAAAAAAGGGCTACAAGGTTCAAAAGTATATATATCAACCGATCGCGTTGTTTGCAGTTGAGCCGGGTGATTATCCAAATCGCAGGCTAGTTCCGGTTGCAATTCAATGTTACCAGGAGCCATCCCCAGAGAATCCTATTTTTATTGCACCATCGCTCAATGCATCCTCTTCAGAAAGATGGGCTTGGCAAATGGCAAAGTTGATTGTCCAAATCGCTGATGGGAACTATCACGAGTTCATCTCTCACTTAGGCGGAGCCCATCTACGAATGGAACCGATCGCGATCGCAACCTATCGAAAGCTCCCTTTAGAGCATCCACTGGGAGCTTTATTAAGACCTCACATTGAAGGCACTTTGTATATCAATGATGCTGCGGTAAAGGGACTAGTCAATCCGGGAGGAACAGTTGATAGAGTAGCATCCGGAACATTAGAGTCTTCATTGTTGCTTAGCATCAAAGGTGCCAAGGAATATCCATTTCCTTTTAACGAGTCATTTTTACCAATGACATTAAAGAGCCGTGGTGTAGATGATCCTCATTCTCTACCTGACTATCCCTACCGGGATGATGCACTTCTGATCTGGTATGCAATTCATGATTGGGTTTCGAGCTACTTGAAGCTGTTTTATGGAGATGATGGCGCAGTTCAAAACAATCAAGAGATACAAGAATGGATTAAAGATTTAACCGCTCCAAACGGAGGTCAAATGACGGGGATTGGAGAAATAATTAATGATGATCCTACGCCTCAGATCAGAACCTTGGCATACCTGATTGAAGCGGTAACTCTAATAATATTTACAGGCAGCGTTAGCCATGCTACTGTAAATTTCCCGCAGTCATCTTTCCTAACCTATATGCCTAATATGCCCTTGGCAGGCTACAGAAAAGCACCTGAGACAAATATTCAGAATGAAGCGGACTATTTTGCATTACTTCCCTCGCTCTCTCAGGCAGAAACTCAAATGAATATGACCTATGTTTTGGGTTCTGTCTACTACACACAACTGGGAGATTATGGTAATTCATACTTTACAGACAGCCGTGTAGTAAAGCTTTTACAAGAATTTCAGGAGAAGCTTCGCACAATTGAGTTAGAAATCAATGCCAGAAACGAAGTTCGTTTTACACATTACACTACTTTACTGCCTTCAAAAATTCCGCAAAGTACCAATATCTAGGGTTCAGAAAGCTATGAGGTAAGCCTCGAACATGATTAACGCTTACCTCCATCTGTTGACGGCAGGGCAATTTACTAGATCGGATGCCGTTGGATATGACTTAAGATTGCGTGGTTTATCTGTTCGAACTTCTCCTGCATTAGTGCATGCCCTGCATCAAGTTCGATCCTGGTATATTCCCCTTTCATATAGTTCTTTGTCATTTCTATGCTGGAACGACCGATCGCAATATCTTGATTTCCCCATATCAGCACGGTTGGGACGGAAACATCACCATAGGGGATCGGAAGTTCCTTATTGGCCCTGTACCAGTTAATCGCAGCCCTACGACCTTCAAATTCCTTAAAGACAGTCAGATAGTCCGTTACTTCTGGATCAGAGGAAAATTTCCAAAGTGAAGGACGGCGTCCGGCAACCGCAAAGCCAAGCAGCAGTTCAGGAATTAGTGGCAACTGGAATAAATTCATATACCAACTTCGCTTTTTTTAATCACAATCTGTTTTTTTTGCCTGGCTAAATGCATCCATATGAGGGATGGATAAGGCAGACCAGCTATTTACCCGATCAGGATACAGTTCAACAACAGTCCATCCGCACCCAGACCCCCAGTCATGTCCTATAAGGTGAAATTTTTGAAACCTTGCGGCATCCGCAAGGGTTACGTTTCAGGAAAACCATGAAGTAATATAACAGGCTCTCCATTATTCTCAAGTCCACAGATCCGACATCGAAATGTCATTTGATTTGCGTTGAGTTCTCTGATCTCAACTTGAAATTCTTGACCCGTTTTACTTTCCATATATTGCCTCTGATTTACAGATACGCTCTCTTCGAATTTTTAGATATTTCCCATTTCTGCGACTAAAACTTAGGTTAGAAGGTAGAGCGACGCACCTTTCCCACTACTCTTACAACATCCACAAGCATATCTAGTGCAATATCTTTAGCCGGACAGATGCGTCCTGCACTGCGATCACCAACCGAATGAAAGCCCATGTGATAGGGACATAGGTTCTCCCGTTTCGCGTTAAACTCATAGACTGTAGAACCCCAAAAACCTTTATCTAGAAGCCCTAAACTTATAGGTATCAGAACCTTGGTGCCTTTAGGGAAGGTTCGCTCCGCCCCTGCTATGGTTGCCGTAAAGGATTGGGTAGCGACTCGATGTGTAGCACTAACAGGTGCCCAGAGCCGGGCGCACTCTAGTAGATAGAGCCGTACGGACTCTCGGTCATCCAAATCAAGCGCATCCCAATACTGGGTCGGATCAATATCATCAGTCTGCCGCCCCTTGTAGGCAGGGAGAGGATGATATCCCATTGCCGTATAACCAAGGTTTAGCGGGCCTTGTAGCGCTGCAATACTGATGATAGAGGTCATAAGCTTTGCGAGTTCACGCGCAGTCATGCCGTTCTCTGTGGAGTAATCCTGCTCAAAGTCTGCAAGGGCTGGCGAATTTTCATATATCGTCGCGGCTTGCTCGATTAGATCGGACAGGTTTTTGTGTCCCTTTAGGTTTAGACTCTGCAGAATGCGACTGACACCCGCAACGTAGTGGAGGGTTCCCATGCGCGTGTAATGCAATTCAGTCAGGAGACTGATTGACTCTTCGTCGTCTGGATCTAGACCAAAGAGCACATAGTGCAGATACTTCACAAGAAATCCCTTCCAACCCCGCTGGTCATTGGTGAAAAAAGTGCCGCCCCTGCCATGGGGCATCTCCACATAATCTGCTCCCAACTGATTAAGTAGCCGCAAAGCGGTAGCATCGCGCTGACGCTCTGTTGTGACATCATTTAGGATATAGTTCTGCATACATTTTCTAAATGACTCGTGGTCACTGCTGCCATCAGCTTCCTCATCTGACAAGGAAAGGAGGAAGACATTCCTGCCGCCGACATCCTGGTTAGGTGTGTGATTCTCGTCCAGTATGGTGGTGCCGAGACGCCATGTCCGGGCTTGGGGTGAGGTAAGCGCCGTTTCAATCACGTCGAACTCGCCCATCACCACCTGCCCAGCACAACAAAAATTTGGTCCGAGCGCAAGCCGCTTACTGTCCAAGTAGGTGGGCTGGGTTGCAATGAGACCCTCGATGAAGCTGATGATCATAAGGAGTTTCTTGCTAAGGCTTCCATCCGGTTTCTGTAAAGCCCAAACTTGAAACTCATTGAGCGCAGAAACCATAAATGATAGAAAGACACTAACTAAATTTAAGTTCATAGAATTATGTGATCTCCGAAAGATGTTAAATTTTTGATATTGCAGAAGAATAATAATTTAGGTAGTCAGGGGTAGGGCTTTAAACTGTAAGTAGTGCAACAATACTGGATAAAACACTTAGATCCTCTATAGGATTTAGAATAGCAGAAAGTATTATTAACTACTTGTTGACGATAAAAACTCCATAGAAACAAATATATTTGTTTCTGAATAAATTTTTACACTTGTATTTATTTCTGAATAAATTTTTACATTGCTATATCAAGTCCTCTAATTGAGAATAAACTGTATTTTCCTTAAAAATCTTTACATTTTAAAGCTATCTAAAGTGGAATTTGATAGTATTGTACTTTATAGCAAATTATATGTTTGTTCAATTGATGCTGCAATGTTTACTCAAACTCACTACGTTCCTCAGTTAATCCCTTGCGGTCAAGACAATGGAACTGCTTATTAGGCAGTTAATTCTACTGGTAATGCTGTAGTATTTATTCATGGATTTCGTAGAAATGCAATAGGAACTTGGCTACAATTCCCTACATTGCTACAAGATATACATGAATTGGCAGGATATGACTTAATTTTTTATACCTACGATTCAAGAAATACACCTGCTGCTAATAGCGGTGCGTTATTCAAACAGTTTCTTAACCAACTCTTTGAAGAACCTCTATTATTTTGTAACGCAACGCTAGATCCTGAAGCTGCTCGGCTTAATAGCTTTCAATATAAAAACGTGCTCATTGTTGCTCATTCCTTAGGGGCTGTTGTATCCCGTTTAGCACTTGTCAACGCGTTTCTTGAGTAGAAATCTTGGTTATTAAAAACTCGACTAATTTTATTTGCTCCAGCTCACTGCGGAGCTCGTGTTCAACTGCTTGCAATGTATGCTTTTACAACTATAAGTTGGATGAAACCTATTGTCGGTCTTAGTCAATATCTTTGTCCAGTATTAGAGGAGCTTGATCCAAATGCTAATTTGCTTAGACAGCTACGTACAGATACAGAGAAGGCCCAAGAAAAACCATCAGAAGCAAGTAAAACGCTTTTAGCTAAACTAGTTGTTCACGGACAGCACGATAAAGTTGTGCCTATTCTCCGTTTTAGTAATTATGATCCTCCTCATTTTGTTATTCCTAACAGAGGACATGCTGATGTATGCAAGCCTAGTAAAGAAGACCTTTCCGAAAATTCTCAAAAGCTTACTATAGCTGGCTTTGAGAGATGGTTTCATCAAGTGATTCCCGTCAGCCCCCAACCTAAAAATAGGCGTTTGAGATAGTTGCAGTTAGTAATACCTGAAAAGATACTTACTGTTAATTCATGATAGTCGCTCCTTGTTCACAGATTTTAATCAGGTAAAACTAAGTACAAGTCACCGTAGAAGGGGTACGGAAATCAAGCGGCCTTGGCACGAGCAGATTTAGCCTCACACTTTGCCATCACTTTTGCCACTGATTGAGTCGTCCAATTGAACGGGTGGGCATTAACATTCCATTCGCGAATAAACGCTTGCAGACGTTCTGCTAAAGCTTGCTTGTTCTTGAAGTTGGCAATGCTCAACCGCAAGCGGTAGAAGAATACTAAACCACTGTTCTACTTGATTCATCCAGGAGCAATGTACAGGTGGAAAGTGAAAGACAAATCGGGGATGTTGGGTGAGCCAAGTTTGTACCTTCTTCCCCTTATGCATCCTGAGATTGTCCAATACAACGTGAATCTGGGTGATTTGGCAAGGAATTTCTGTATCCAGGTACTCCAGAAACGCAATCAACTCATCTTGACGTTTGCGTTCATAGGTCTGTCCCCAAACTTTTCCGCTGCGAGTATCAAAGGCAGCAAACAAGTTGAGGGCACCCTTGCGCTCATACTCATGTTCAACTTTTATGACCGACTGAGGCTTGGCAGGTCGGGTCGGAGCTTTGCGAGGACGCGGTTGTAGGGAAGTCTTTTCGTCCAAGCACACCACCATCTCGTGTCGTTTCAGTTTGCGCGTGTAGAGACGGCTAATCTGCCGAATGGCTCTGATAAACGTTTTGTCACGCGGAACTTTAGCAGATAACCACAGATGATGCCGCCAAGGTTTCAAGTGATGACTCTTGAGGACACGTCGCACCGTAGCAGCAGAGATACTCCCGACTAAGCCAGCACTGACCACTTGGCGAGCTAACTCTGTGCAGTCCCATTGTGACAAAGACCTGCCTTGAGTATCTGGAAGTTCACAAGCCATTTTTACCAGATACAACGCCACTTGAGGGGGAAAAAACCGGGACTCTCCCCGGTCGGGGACGTTCTTGCAAGCCTTCCACTCCCTGCTCGATAAAACGTCTTGCCCAATGAGCGTAAATGTCTCTCTCCCAGTCCGACCCGCTTACTGATTTGGCTGAAACTTTCACCTTCGGCTAACAGTAAAACGGCACGGGCGCGTTTCGCCAGTCCAATAGGCGTTTTTTGTCGTCGAAGCAGGCTTGCGAGCGCTTCACCTTGTTCGCTCGTCAGGCTAATTTTGATGCTAGAAGTCCGTCCACGCATAGGTCATCCACAGGCTTTACGCTGATCCTAACGATTTTCGACCCCTTTCAATGACGAGTTGTACTAAGGCTCCTATTCGGAGTCTTACTAATCCACAAACTGTTAATATAACTCGTTGATAAGTTTGAGGACGTAAACGAAACCGTTGAGCGGCAACTTGAAAAACTTTAGTCAATCTAATCATGTGTTCTATGAGGATACGCCTGCTAGAAAAGACTTGATTTTCTTGTTTTTGAATATCGCTTAATTCCCGGTTTTTCGGTTTTTTATGTGGGGTGGCAACATTCTTTTCTCCTATATAGAACCCATTTGGGATCTATTTAACCAGTTGCCAATCTTTGAAGCATCAGGCGAACAAAACAAAGATTAACTTTGGTGGTGGCATGAGCGAGAGTTCTTTCAAAATTTTTGACTAAACTTTTGCACCTTTCCATCCAAGAATTAGTTCTTTCTATGATCCATCTAGCTTGGACAGGGACAAAGCCTGTTTTTCCTCCCTGTTGCTTTTGTTCTTTGGACGGTTTGGGCGATAACTTAAACCTAATCTTGTTCATGATTTGAGGATAAACTGTTTTCAATTCTTCCTCCAGTTTTTTAGGGTGATATCCGTTGTCAA
>JAESFL010001101.1_pt1 | contig 11176 bp, 9 predicted proteins | sample 9269401 | NCBI WGS metagenome assembly JAESFL01 (sample SAMN14506025, study PRJNA617098) | algae metagenome | isolation source: Gloeocapsa sp. UFS-A4-WI-NPMV-4B04 and co-occurring heterotrophs from desert... | place: USA: Utah | collected 2006-10-01 | reverse complement strand
ATTCGCGTTTATTGCTTGGATTCAATCACCTAATTAGTGCGATGAATCAATTTAAACCTATTTATTCTTCTGCATAAACAGGTTTATTTGCTACTTGCTAATTTGGAAACTGACAGAAGAGGGATATTACTCATCACTATCGTCCAACAACAATTACCCAAATGCTGGCTGCTAAAGCAACAGCGCCCAGATGTTGCGGTAATAGTAATCTTAGTGGCTGACGGGCAATTTTTTGAGTTAGTAACATCGTCAGCAGGACTGAGAAAATCAGCGTTGTTCCCTGTAAAAAAGCTGTGACAGCTGGATGAGCTACCACAATAGGCATTCCTTCACCACTATAATTAAACGTTGCTAAAGTTACTGGTAGGATACGTCCTGCTTCTCCTAAACCCAAACGTAGGTAATGAGCTAAATTCCCTCCTAGTACCAACGGCAAGTAGCCATAGGCAAGTTCTACAAATTGTCTAGGCTTAGGATTTGGGCTTGGTGATGTGAGTTGATAAAACAGGTACGAAAGTTGCATCAAAGCATAGATTAGTAAGGCGACAGCAGCTGGAATAATTAGAGCTACGAGGGATAAACCCAAGTGAAGCCAAAACTGCTGTAAATTTAGGTTCAACCCCAGAAGTATTTGCAATTCTGGTAAGCGATGCAGAAATACTCCGCCAAACAGCAAAAACAACAAAGCCACTTCATAGCTATGAGGTACATGAGTTGTCCACAGTTCAATTCCAGGAGGACGCAAATTTAGTTCTACTGAGCGATGCGGACAAGCTTTAAGACAAGTCATGCACAGTACACAATCTTTGTTATCTTGCAGTTGCGCCGGATGAGAGTATAGTGGACACCCCCCAGTCTCCATCCCTTCACCTTTTTGGGGGCCACCTTTGTAGCACTGATAAGTAGTGCATTCAGCCGAACAAGTGCCTTGCTGCGCCCGTAGTTCAATCATGGATAGCTTGGCAAATAGACCATTCATCCCCCCGATTGGGCAAAGATAGCGACACCAAAATCGGCGCTCAAAAATTGCCGAGAAAATCATTGCTCCGGCGGTAATTAACAACAGCAAACAAGCGGAAAGATAAGCTGTATCTTCTAGATTCCAGAGTTCTTCCCACAAAAAAATCAGGACGAATAATCCAAATAAAAACCATCCTCCCCATTTCTCAGCTTGCTCTCGTGGCCAGCGCTTTAGTTGTCGAGGAATTAGCCATAAAGAAAGTTTTTGGGTAACTTCGCCATAAATCATGAATGGACAAACAGCACACCACAAGCGTCCGACAAACGGAAAGCCGACCAGAATTAAAGGCCACCACCACGCCCAAAATAGATTTAGAACAACATTCTCGTTACGATGCTGAGGACCGATAAAGAGGAGTAGGACAGCGATCGCAAAAGCAGTTAAAGTAAAGCCATAGTTAATCCGGTCTGGCCACCAGTCACTGCGGAGAAACCGCCGCAATCTTGGATAACCATTTAAGAGATTGACGCGAAATCTTTTTTTCTGCGTCTCGGCTGACCAAAATATTTCTTCTGTTAGCTCAAGAGCGCTTGCTGACTGGACAATTGCCCGTTCTACTAAACTTTGCAACTCTTTCAAGTTACCAGGAAAATCATAAGCTTGTAAGCGGCGCAGAGCTTCTGGCGTGACTTTAGGTTTAGAAATGCCTCTAGCTCGACAGTAGAGACTAATATAGTATTCTACTTGGGCTTTGATGTCAGCTTTACGCACCCGTAGCGGCGGAACTTTGATCGTATGACCGACACAACGAGCAATTGTGGATTGGTTCTTTTCAGACACCATCAGGATGCGGGCGCGAGAAATGCGGGGTTCTGCTGGTGGCTGTCCCGAACGGCTGACTGGGGTGTAAGTACCTGTTTGGAGCAACTCACAGATAGACGGTACTAACTCTTTTGGCAGTTCTTGGATGTTGTTGAGAATCAATGTGCCTTCCCCAAGCCATTCAAGCAATCCCTGTTTACCTCCGCTACGACCAAATAAATCTGCACCGCTAGTTTGGAGAATACCGCAGTTAACTTTAATAATTGGTTCTCGTCTTTGAGGGGAACCAAAGTGGATTAAGCTCGCTATATTGTCTTTTTCTAAGCCTGGTTCTCCAAAAACCAAAACAGACTTGCGATCAAAATTAGCTTCTCTAATTTGCTGTCGTAGACGTACAGCGTAACGACTTGCCCCCACAATGCCTCGTTGCGCTTTTGTGACTAGATAGGGACGCAAGGCTGAGGAGCGCTCTTGCTCGTAAGAAAGCGCTGATGTCAACTGGGTTAATTCCTGAGCTAGCTGGCGAGAAAAAGTCTGGGTAATTTCGGGGTGTTGAGCCACTATTTGCCGAAATTGAGCAGCAGGAACAACACATAAGTGGCACTCGGTTAAAGTCGTAATTGTTTGCCTAGCTGGCTGATCTAGTAGCAGTTCTTGGAGGTGAATGACGGCTCCCGGGAGGAAGCCACAAGCTAAGGCTGGATTAATTTGACTGATGGATTCGCTCTCCATTTGACCTTGTTTAAGAATGTAGAGCGCTTCAGGGGGAGTGCCTTCTAAAACTAAGCGGTGGTTTGCTGACACAATTTGTTCTTCAAGCACCAGTGCGATCGCATTTAATATCTCTGGGGAAAGAATTGCTAGGGCAGTTCGTTCTTGGAGCCAGATCAATAACTCTGGAGATGTCATCGTTAATTCTCAGTATTAAGCTGTAATTATCACTAAACTAAAATTAGGTGATTCGGGTGCTAGTTTTAGCTAAGTCAAGCGACCCTTATGAGTATTTCCGATCTTCCCAATCTTGGGGTTCCTTTGATACTTTTGATGTTAATTGTGATTGCTGCTATTTTTTTCAGTCGCAGCGCGTCAAGATAGTTTGGAGCTAATTTGAGTTGTGGTTATTGAATCAAGCTCAAAATTATATTTTAATTTCAAAAATGTAGATATAAGTAAAGATAAATAGCAAAAAGTTCCAGAGAGTCTAGCTCTTGATAGCACTCTGGATTCACTAATTAGGTGAGGCGATATTGGTTTGGCAAACGAGATAAAAATGCTTTAAGGATAGACGCGATCGCACTTCCAGTTCAAGAGCGCTTTTTTGCTGCATTCACTACTTAATTTCGCTTAATAGCAAATCATTTAAACATTTACGCCTAAATTAATTTTTACCTTACCTACAGAGGCATGACATCGTGAAAACGGCTGTAGTCAACAAAGCGATTCCCCTGATCAGTCTTAGATACGATATCGACAAAACGCATATTCCACAAAATATCCCTACTTACATAGGTATAACGGGAGTAGATACTTTGTGAGACAGTTTCATCAAGTCCGCTCAAAGTGACTACAAGTGAAGTTTCTGCCTCATCTAACGCTTCGGGTGTAGTTCCATACAGAGGACTTTGTTTGTCAATCGGGTGCATTGCCGTCCAAGATAAGGAAAACATTGGATTCTGGCTACGCACCAGGTTGAGATCGTAAACCCTACGCATAAATTGTCCTTCTACGCTAACTTCATCGCGCATCAAGCGTACTCGCATCTGTGCTTCTAGAATCTGGTTGCGGCGCTGGTTAGCCGCTCTAAACATCAAAGTTGGCACACCATCATAGGGAGTAATGACTGCTACACGGCTAAATATCACGCGAGCTGTAGGTTGAGAGAACCGAGCAAACATTAAGCCAGTACCCATAGCCAACCCCATTAAACCTACCAGCGCTTCAACTGTAACTACGGCATTCGCGTAAGTAGTGCGGGGGTGCATTGCGCCGTAGCCAATCGAAGCCATTGTCTGGACGCTGAAGAAGAAGGCATCAAAGAAGTTACCAGGGCGGGCATTTTCGATGCCATCTCCGCCCGCTAGGTAAGCCAAGGCAAACAATGTATTAGCAATCAGATACCCTAAGACAGTCAGCGCTAGAAAGCCATACCAAGGAATAGTGAGTAATAAATGGTATGGATCGCGCCAGTAGGAATACCATTTGCCCATCCCTACAATGTTCAACCGTCCATCTTGCTGCTTTACGATCTCTACTATCGAAGGTAGACGACGCTTTTTTTTCATACCTATGGCTTTTACGAAGTAAGTCACGCATCTAATTTACCTATGAAGGTTGCCTCTCAGCAGTGACTAAAAATTGTCACTTATTCTCTTCTACGTTTTGAGCGTTTGGGCTGAGTACGCCCAAATAAGCGACTAATAAAGTTAGGTCGCGTCTTATTTGATCTCCCCACTTGCTCATCTTGATTTGGTTTCATCCCTTGTTGAAGACGCGCCTCCTCTGTCAAAGCTACAGCGTTTTTATCTGGCACAATTTGAGAGCCGTATTTTCTGGCATAGACTTGGGTAAACTCAGCACCGAAAAATAGGATCTGGGCGGCATAGTAAACCCACGCCAAAACAACCACTAAAGAACCAGCTGCCCCGTAAGTTGAACCAAAACTACTGTTACCTAGATACTGCCCTAGCACATACCTACCGATTGAGAACAGCACTGAGGTGATAGCAGCACCAATCCAGACATCACTCCAGCCAATTTTGACATCTGGTAGCGTTTTGTAAATCAGCCCAAACAGCACCGTAGTGACGACAAAACTAAAAATCAAGTTTGCCAGTTGCCAGAGGAAGTCGAGTCCTGGTAGCAAGTGACCAAAAAAATTGACTGTTGCAGCCAAAGCAGCACTGGCGACGAGGGACACAAGCAGTAAAAAGCCAACGCCTAGCACCATTGTGAATGACAAAAAGCGGTTGCGAATGACGTTGATTAGACCACGCTCCGGCTTTGCTTGTACTTCCCAAACGGTGTTGAGTGCATCTTGCAACTCGGCAAATACTCCAGATGCGCCAAATAGCAGGACAATGATGCTGATAATCGAGGCGAACCTCCCCGTAGCTGGCTTGTTAGCATTCTCAATCGTTGTTTCGATGAATTCTGCACCATCTCTACCAACTAAGCCTTGAATTTGCCCAACAATCTCGCCTCTTGCTGCTTCTTCCCCAAATACTGCACCTGCGATCGCAATCACGATAATTAGTAGCGGCGCAAGCGAGAAAACTGTGTAATACGCCAATGCCGCCGATAACCGCGATGCCTTATCCTTGCTCCATTCTGAAAATGTCTCCTTCAGCAGATCCAAAATTGCTTTCATATGTATTAAAAAGTCTCCTTATCGTAGGTTTTACCTGGATCGCTGTTTAAGTAGAGATCAGGCGATCGCTAATTAACTTTAATTGATTGCTATCTGCTCTTGGGTCAAGTTATTTACTGTTAAGCCAAGGCTTAATCAACCATAGCTTTGTTTTTTTCATCTGAAGTTGGATTAAATATCCGTGCTATCCAAGCCCTCGTCAACAGCAGCGCTGCTAAAACTAACAAAAAAGCACACACGGCTAAGATTTGTTGCCAAGGAATTTCCAGCACTTCTCGAATAATAACTTCTCGCAGTACAGATACAATTGAAACTTCGACTGCCACGCCTATAGAAATGCGTTGTTCTTGCAAATAAATAATTAGTAATCGGAATAACTCTACCAAAATCAGAATAAATAAAAGGTCTGATGTTACATTTTGGAATTTTAGCGGATGAAGTAGGGAAACAAATATCTCACCTAAACGAATCACCATTATACAAAATAGACTAATACATAATAAAACAACAATTAGGTTTTGAATAAACTCTAAATTATGCACAATTTGTTCTCGATCGAACCATTTATACCATTGATTTTCTTGGCCTGAATTTTTAGGCATAATAATTCCTCCTTTTAAATACAAAAATAGAACCTTGTGCCTAAATTTACTTAAATTATAAAAAATATTTAAAGTCAATGTTTTCTAAGTCTTTATTAATAGTTATTTGAACCTAAAAAGTATTAAGTAGTAATCCACCTTCAATAAATCTAGAAACTTAGAAATTAAAAAATATTGAGAGTTTATGTGTTTTTATAAGTAATTTTAATATAAACTTTTCTATTTATTCATATTTTAAAAGGGTGGCTTGAAAACAGTGTCTTTGGTGCAGGTTTTTTCACTACTCACTATTCCAAAGGTAATTAGTTAATTCATTGATACTTATTTAAGTGCAGGTTTGTGCCAATTTTTAAAGCTAGCTTAATTAATATGCTAATCAAGTAGGTATCCACAAATTTATGAGGTTTTGAAGACATAATCATTGTTATCAATACCTACTTTTGTTTACTTCTTTTTACCCAACACTTATAAAGTGCTGAGTAATTTAAGACCAAACACAACTATCTTAGAATTGCTGTAAAAACCGCAGATCGCTGGTATACAAGCGCCGAATATCATCAATTTGATGTAGCACCATTGCAATTCGTTCAACGCCCATACCTGCGGCAAATCCCGTGTAGATTTCGGGGTCATAACCTACTGCTTTAAGTACATTTGGATCAACCATACCGCAGCCCATGACCTCCAGCCAGCGACCTTTCCACTGCACATCCACTTCTGCCGAAGGTTCTGTGAAAGGAAAATAACTTGCCCGAAAGCGGATCGGCACATCGCCAAATATCTCTTGCAAAAAAACTTTGATTGTGCCTTTAAGATCGGTAAATGTCAGCCCTTCGTCAACCGCTAAAATTTCTACCTGATGAAAGACTGCTGAGTGAGTCGCATCTACGGTATCGCGGCGATAGACTCGACCTGGAACGGCAATCCGAATCGGCGGGTCATTGTCTTCCATATAGCGAATCTGAACTGTAGAGGTATGAGTTCGCAACAGATTTCCATCGGACAGATACAGGGTATCCTGCATATCACGGGCGGGGTGATCTGGCAGGAAATTTAGCGCTTCAAAGTTATAGTAATCCGTCTCCATTTCTGGCCCCTCAGCCACACTGTAGCCCAGACCAACGAAGATATTTAATACTCGGTCAATGGTGCTGTTAAGCGGATGAACGCGACCGAGAGGACGATAAACACCAGGCATTGTGACATCCAAGGTTTCAGCTTCCAGCTGTGCTTGAATTTGCGCGGCTTGCAATGTTGTTCGCTGGCGTTCTAGGTCGGATTGCAGGGCTTCTTTGACAGTATTGGCGATTGCCCCAATTTTTGGACGCTCTTCGGCCGATAGCTGACCCATGCTCCGCAACAGTGCTGATAGCTGACCCTTCTTACCAAGATAACCTACTCTGAGTTCCTCCAAGCGCTCCAAGGTATCGGCAGCAGCGATCGCGCCTCTCGCTTCTTGTTGCAATGCTTCTAGTTGAGCCTCTAAATTGCTAGGCTGATTAGTTATGCTAGTCATTTTTAATAGTAATGCTAATATGACCGTCAACATTCGGCAGTATATCTTACCAGTTTAGAAGCGATCGCTCTAGTAAAGTAGAAGTAAATGGGGAGCTTTCTTAGTAGAGGAGAATATTTGTAATGGCTTCTCGCCTTTAGTTCCTCTTGCCTCTTGTACTTGCCTTTAGTTCCTCTAGCCTAAGCGCCTCTTGCCTCTCGCCTCTTATAGATGAAATTACTAATTAGCAACGATGACGGTATTTTTGCGCTGGGAGTTCGTAGCCTGGCTAATGGTTTAGCAGCAGCAGGTCATGATGTTACAGTGGTTTGTCCAGATCGAGAGCGATCAGCAACTGGGCATGGTTTGACTCTACATCAACCGATCCGCGCCGAAATCGTCGATTCCTTTTTTGATCCCAATATCAAAGCCTGGGCTTGTTCTGGCACTCCCTCTGACTGCGTTAAACTAGCGCTGTGGGCATTGCTAGATAGCCCTCCTGATTTTGTGATTTCTGGCATTAATCAAGGGGCAAATTTGGGGACAGATATTTTGTATTCCGGTACAGTGTCAGCAGCGATGGAAGGTGTGATTGAGCAAATTCCCAGTATTGCGATTAGTCTGACCAGCTTTTCATCTCAAGAATTTCAAAACGCTGTCAAATTTGCTCAAACTCTACTTGCCCAGCTAGCGCTTAAACCTTTACCAGAAGTAATGTTGCTTAATGTTAATGTGCCTGCTGTAAAGTTACAAGAAATTGCTGGAGTCACTATTACCCGTCAGGGAGTGCGGCGCTATATTGATGTTTTTGAAAAGCGGATCGATCCGCGTGGTAAGACTTACTACTGGTTAGCCGGAGAGTTACTTGAGGAAGTTGAACCACAAGGTCTAAATCTGCCTCAAGACATCCCCACTGATGTCCAGGCAATTCGCAATAACTTTATTACTATAACTCCCTTGCAATACAACCTCACTTATGCATCTGGACTGAAACAATTACCAAAATGGGATTTCAATTTTCCTTAGCATTTAATTTAGATATTTCTGCTTAGGCGTTTGCGATTGTCTTGTTATGTCAAAATCTAAATGTGGATTACTTCATCTCTAACTAAAGCTTTAACACCAACTGCTGTTGCTCTGGGAAATTTCGATGGTGTGCATCGTGGGCATCAACAGGTAATTCAGCCTGTTGTAAAAACGACATTAGAGGCGAGAGCAATCAATTCTTGCTCTGGTCTAACTTATGCAAATAAAAAAATATACAGCACAGTAGTAACTTTCAATCCGCATCCTCAAGAGTTTTTCACAGGTTCGCGGCGGACGTTGCTAACACCGTTAAATGAAAAGGTACAGCAGCTAACAGACTTGGGAGTAGAACAGCTGGTGTTATTGCCGTTTGATCGGGAACTAGCCGCTTTAAGCCCTCAAGAGTTTGTGGAAAAGATTTTGGTTCAACAACTGCAAGCACAGCAAATTAGTGTCGGGCAGGATTTTCGGTTTGGGTATCAGCGTAGTGGAACCGCCTCTGATTTACAAGCGATCGCAGCAACATCTGGCATTCCCGTTACTATTATTCCTCTGCAAAATATTGGAGGCGATTCTTCTATAAAGACGGTGGACGAACGCATCAGTAGTTCATCAATCCGTCAAGCTTTAGAACAAGGCGATCTGCACCGCGCTAAAATCTTGCTAGGTCGTCCTTACACTCTCACAGGTCGGATTGTTGAAGGACAACAGTTAGGCAGAACAATAGGCTTTCCCACTGCCAATATCCAACTGCCTCCCGAAAAGTTTTTGCCGCGACAGGGTGTCTATGCTGTGCAAGTTTTTGGAGAAGATGAGAGTAAGGAATTAGGCGCAGTGTTCAATCACGAGGAGTTATTTGCTAGACAGCAAAACAAAAAAGTAAGTGAAACTCCCACCCCCTCGCCTCTCGCCTCTTGCCTCGGACAAAGTCCCGCTTCGCTAACGCCTCTCAGCTTCAAAGGTGTGATGAATATTGGCTCTCGTCCTACAGTAAATGGTACATATCCATCAGTGGAGGTGCATCTGTTAGATTGGTCTGGAGATTTATATGGAAAGACTCTAACAGTGCAGCTAGAAAAGTTTTTGCGACCTGAACAAAAATTTGCTTCCCTAGAAGCTTTAAAAGCACAGATTCAGGCTGACTGTGCAAGAGCAAGATCCGTTCTCACCTTGGAGTCATAAATTCAGCCATGAGAGAACGAATTGAGCAACTAACCCAAAACCTGGGGCGTACAATCGTTGGCAAAGCCGAAGCAATCCGCTTAGTTTTAGTCGCCCTTCTTGGTGGTGGCCACGCTTTACTAGAAGATGTCCCTGGCGTTGGCAAAACGCTATTAGCAAAATCACTAGCGCGTTCAATTGACGGACGGTTTCAACGCCTGCAATGTACTCCCGATTTATTACCGACAGACATCACCGGAACCAATATTTGGAACCCCAAAAGCGGCGAATTTGAATTTATGGCTGGCCCAGTATTTGCCAATGTGCTGCTAGCAGATGAAATTAATCGCGCCACACCCCGCACTCAGTCTGCGCTTTTAGAAGTGATGGAAGAGCAGCAGGTTACAGTTGATGGTGTTTCCCGTAAGGTTCCCCTACCATTTTTTGTGATTGCTACCCAAAACCCCATTGAGTACCACGGTACATTTCCTTTACCAGAAGCGCAGATGGATCGCTTCAGTTTGTCTTTGACTTTGGGTTATCCTTCCGAAGTAGAAGAACTCCAGATGCTACAAAGGTTGCAGGATGGAGTGAATGTAAGTGATTTGCAACCATGTATTACGCTTGCAGAATTACAAGAATTACGTAAGCTTTGTGCTGCTGTGAAGGTGGAAAAATCTTTACAACAGTATATTCTTGACATAGTTCGAGCTACGCGGCAGGATGAGGAAATTACTCTTGGTGTGAGTCCTCGCGGTACTATTGCCTTACAAAAAGCAGCTCAAGCTCTGGCTTTTCTTGATGATCGCAATTATGCTATTCCCGATGACATCAAGTTTTTGGCTCCTCATGTCCTTTGCCATCGCCTCATTCCAGCTGGAGGACGTAAAGCTAAAACTGTTGTGGAGCGGCTGTTGCGCTCAATTTCAATTCCTTAATCGTGGTTGGTTGTTGAGATGTCCAATAATTTCGGTGTGATGCGACGGCGGCGTAAACTTAAGCGATCGCCTATTGGGTTATTTTTGTTAATTCTACTTTGGAGTCTGGCTATGGGTTGGGGGCTAGCTTTAGTCACTAATGCCCAACCAACTACACAGATTTCTGCAACAGACGCGATCGGTACTGTTGATGAAGTTCCCGCAGGTTATCAGCTAGGGCAAGAATTATATCTAGAAAACTGTGCTAGTTGTCACATTGCGCTACCTCCAGCTATTTTGCCCACGCAAACCTGGAAACAAATATTGCAAGATACACAGCACTATGGCGCACAACTACCGCCCTTAATTGATCCACCCCGTTTGCTGGTGTGGAAATATCTCCAAACTTTTTCTCGTCCCCACACTACAGAAGAAGAAACACCTTATAGAGTGGACGACTCGCGCTATTTTAAAGCGTTGCATCCCAGAGTTAAGTTACCTCGTCCTATTGAGATTAGTAGTTGCGTTAACTGTCATTCTAGCGCTGCAGAGTACAACTTCCGTCGTCTTACTCCAGAGTGGGAAAACTCCCAGTAAAAAATTATTTGAAAGAATTATAATGCCTCTAGTTTTCGTAGATCTTTCTAGAGGTAATTATATTCTTGTTTAGCAGTTCAAGTTTTATCCAAATCAGTATATAATATCAAGTCAGTTTGAATACCCATAGTATAATGGATATACCGATCTTGCACTTGCGTCTTGCTTCATGCCCAAACGGATTACTATTGCCCCGCATCTGAGTTTAGAAGAATTGGAACATCGATA
>JAESFL010001100.1_pt1 | contig 11177 bp, 7 predicted proteins | sample 9269401 | NCBI WGS metagenome assembly JAESFL01 (sample SAMN14506025, study PRJNA617098) | algae metagenome | isolation source: Gloeocapsa sp. UFS-A4-WI-NPMV-4B04 and co-occurring heterotrophs from desert... | place: USA: Utah | collected 2006-10-01 | reverse complement strand
GTTACATCGACGGCTTCTACAATCCTGTCCGGCGTCATTCGACGCTCGACTACGTCAGTCCCGTTCAGTTCGAGAGGTTGGCGGCGTAGAGTGCACAATGCTCTCCACTAAAGCGAAGCAAGACCAACCAACACCGCCATTGCCAAACGCCTCAGCGTCAGCCGTCAGAGCGTCGTCACCTGGCGCCAGCGCTTCCAGGCACACCGCCTCGACGGTCTGGGCGATGTGCGTGCGAGCGCTGATCACCACCCATTAGCTTGGGACGAGCGTTCCCCTGCTCACGGTCCAGGGCCCGCCAGCGGCTCACGCTGGCTGCGCTCACCTCGAAGCGCTCACTGACCTGCCGGTGGCTCAGCCCGGATGCTAGCGTCCCGCTTGGACTGAACCAGCAGGTCCAGGACCTCGCCCTCACTGTCGATGGCGTGCCACAGGTACATGTGCTTGCCCTGAACGGAGACCACCATCTGTGGAAAAAATGCCGCTCAGTAGCGCAACTGTAGCAGGATCTTGTGACCGTCGGGCGAGATAAAAAGAACCAGCAACTTGTCGAACTCGGTATCGCCAATCGCATCGATGCTAGCACCGCCGAGCGCTTCCGCGATCGGGCCGACCGTATTGCTGTGGCTGACCGCAATGGCAACTGTGTCGGCCGGCAGGGCCTTTATGGCTGCCACGACAGCCTCGACGTGACCGTCTGGACCGCCTGGCGCTGCTGCCGACAACTCGGCGATAGAAAGTCGGTCGCCAAGCGCCTGCTTCAACGGCGCGAGCGTCTGATGAGTGCGCTGCGCATCGCTGCAGAAGGCTTTACTTACACCACTGGCGGCTAGCATATGCGCAAGAAACTTGGCCCGTTTCACGCCAGCAGCCGATAGGGTATCAGCCCCTGAGTCGCGGTCTGCATGGCGCAAGACAAAAACCACCATCGCTGCGTCTTTCTATGTTCAGATCTCGGCTGAGCTCGCCGCCAGCGCCTCAGCAACGAATGCCGTGTTCATGCGCAGGATCTCCAATGCTAAGTCGAAATTTATGCGGTCGAGCGTGTCGCGCGCGCTGTGGATATCATCGTTAGTGCTGTCGGCACCTTCGATCGTGAGCACGGCTGGAATTCCCTTGTCGAGGAAGGAGACGTGATCACTGTTCGCCGCATTAACCGAGGTCTCAACGGCAAGGCTGGTGTAGCGCGACGCTGCGGCGGCCAGTCCATCCAGCATAGCCTGTGACAGCGGACGCCCCTCCAGCAACACTGTGGCGTTGGGCGTATTGAGCATGCCAATCATGTCCATATTGACGACAGCGCGCACGCGCGAGCGCTGCGAAGGGGACAGCGACCTGACGAAATGCCGGCTGCCGACCAGACCCTGCTCCTCCCCACCGAAATGGACGAAGACGAGATCGTCAGCGCTGGTCACGTCCTTCAAGGCGCGGGCGATCTCAATTACACCCGCGCTGCCGCTGCCATCGTCGTCTGCGCCGGGCGCCGGGGACGTGGGGGTGCCTTCCTGATTGACTGAATCGAGATGCGCCGTCACAAGCACCGCCGCGCGCGGCGCTTTGCCGGTGCCGACGCGGCGCGCAACGACATTCGTACTTTGCGATCCATTCACCCCGATTGTCTGACGCGAGATGGTATAGCCGAATGATCCGAGCTTTTGCTCGACGATGTCGCACGCCCGCTGATAGTGGTTGCTAGTCGAGAAGCGTGTCGGCAGCGCGACGATCTCAGCGAGGTCGGCCTCGAAGGTCGCTCGCGAGATTCGGTCGACGAGCGTCTGTACAGCAGCGTCGGGAGCCCGTGCGGCTGCACGCTCTGCCCCGCTGTCACGCACTTCGAAGACGACGCGGTCCCCGCCTTTGCCGGCTGTGTCAAGCGCTTCGAGCTCGCGGACTGAAAAGCAAGGATCCTTCCTCCTCGCCATGCGACGTGCAAGGACCGGGTCAATGTCGACCAGCAGATAGCGGCCCTTGTCGACCAGCACCGGGACATCGGGCTGCTCACGCTGGAAGAGACGGCCTTTCTGGATGACTACGTGCAGGCGCTCGGGTTCGGTCGATCCGGGATGCTCGCGCAATTGGAGGCCGGCACGACCCGCGGAGCGGGTGATGCCAGCCCACTGCCGTTCAGTGCCGATGTAGACGAGCCGGTCGCCGAATAACACCGAGGACGCGCCGCTAGGCGCAGCGCGCGCCGCCCGCGCAAATCTCGCCGTAGTCTGGCCAGGCGGCAACAAACATGTAGCGAGTCTCACAGGCGCCATGCTCGCTCCTAAGCCAGGGCGGGAACGATCGGAACGTCAAAGCTTTCGATGACACCCGTCAGGGTCGTGGACGTTGCCGATGGCGCGACCGCATCCTCGCCCATCCCGCGCTTGGCAAAACCCGTCCAGATGAGCGGCACGTCGGCAGGCTGCAGCGCGCTAGCGGCCGACAGGATACCGTTGCGCGCCTGAAGGAACGTCGGGTTAGACGGCGTCAGCTTCAGTCCGCCGACGACATACTGGAGCATCCTCCTCTCGGCTGTGGCGTGGTCATGTGCCGCCACCAAATTGACAAATACTTCCCAGAGCGCGCAACACCAGATCTCGCCAGCGTTGTGCTCTTCCTCGTTTGCACCGCCGCCGTTGCGCGGCGGGCCGCCAGGCAGCATGACGTTGGCGCTGATGTGCTTGAACGTCAACGGATTCTTGTTCATGTCCACCGAGTAGGGATAGCGTCGAATGGAAAAATAATAGTTGTCCTTGAAGTTGGGGGTGATGTCAGTCCAACCACCAACCGCGAATGCGCCATCGGCGAAATTGTCAGTCGCCTGGGAGGTCATGCAGATGGCGAAGAAATCGCCCCAGCCCTCACCCATCGCGCCGCCCTGCACATTCATCAACCCCGAACCGTTACCGACCAGGCGATTGGTGATGTAGTGGCCCATCTCATGGAAGGTGATCAGAGCCTCGTGGTTGCTGGTGCGGCTGGGCAGCGGGTTGGGGGCGTCGAAACGGTACATCTGCATGCGCGGGCTCGACCCGTCCGGCGGCGTCGACATGTTGGCGTTGTCGGAGCCGCTGAAATCGTTGCCTTCCGCCAGAATTGGGTCGCCGCCGATCCCGCCCAGACCGAAATTGTCCTGCTGTGCGTTGCCAGAGGCCTCGTCGAAGCCAGCCTCGTACCAGCGGTCGTGCAGCCAGTTCACATGAAAGAACATGCCTACAATGCTATTCTGCAGGTTGACGGAGGCCGAGGAGGGTTTCGAATGATCGTATTTGGCGCCGAAGGTACGCACAGCGGTGACCTTGCCGTCAACATCGCCTGGACTCGGACCGTCGGGGCTCTTCAAGTCAGCGAAGGCGATGCAATTGTTGCCGCGCGTGGTCGTGGCATTAGGTGCCAGCCAGGGCCGTCCGGGGAGCAGGCTCTCGATTTCAACCAGCTTCTCCGGGATCGTCTGCGCCTGAAAGCCGTCCGGGCTTCCACTTGGGTGCGGCGTCCCTGGGGCTGGACCGTCCTCCGGGCGGAACAGTGAATCACCAGTATTGTGCACGCGGTACTTGAACGTCACGCGCGAGGTCAGGTTCTTGCGAAACAGCACGTCGGGGGCGTCAACGGCATCGACAACGTAGCTGAACGCCGGATAGTCGCGAATCCACAGCTCGATGAAATAGCCCGGGACGAAATGGCTTTCTCCCATCGGGAACAGCACGTCCTTGACCCGCACCGGTCGCTCGAACAGCGGCGCTGCCGGTCGAGATTTGCGCTTCGTGCCGGCACGCTCCGCGGCGCTGGGTTTGGGATTCGGTGCGGTTTTCCACTTCGGCGCATAGAAGCGGTAAGCGCCGCTGTCGCGCCGCGCCGCAGCCGGCTTGAAGTCGCTCGGCTTATAGGCATAGCCGGTAAGGTCAGACGCCGCCCTGGCTATCGCCTCCTCGGCTGAAAGATTACCCGCCGGAACGGCGGTACGGTCGCGGCTGCGAGCCGTGACGGCACGGGCGGCAACGCGGGTTGTCTCGGCGCCGGCGGCCCGGAAAAGTTGCCCCGCAACCGACACTACCCGGTTGTCGGAAGCTACGGCCGCCGTCATCTCCGATTGGAAGACCTCGACGCCATCGACCTTCTGGACCATGCGAACCGTTGGCAACCCTTGAGTGCTAACCGACACGACCTCTACAGTAGCAACGTCTTGGTCGTTCAATTGCCAGAGATCGGCGCGCTCCTTGATGAACTGTCGAGCGGCCGCTTCGGGCGAGTCCATCGACTGGGCGGACAGACGGCTAGCTGGCTGGTGTGAGCCTAGGCGCACGGGATTCCGCGTCGCTTCATCGAAGTCGACAGTGACATCCGGCACGTCGCCGGCTAGCCGTGAGACAGCTGGATGTTCGGCAGGAGGAGCAGCGACAGTGATACCGCGCTCCGCCCGTGCAGCTCGGCTGTACAATGCATTGAAGTTTGTAGGAATTTTCGGCTCAGCCATTGCGTTCACTTTCAATGAACAGGCAGCAACGATTTTACGCCTTGAGAGAACAGTCGATAAAGATGAAGATATCACAAATTTACTATCTCGGCAATTTTAAGAACTGATCAGAAACAACAGTATCGGCATTCTCACGGCAAGGTGGAGGTATCTGGACGCTGCCCAGCACGAGTTGGCCCATGAAGCCCATCTCCAACGCCCATCACAAGTTCCCGGCGGAGATGATCCGGCATGCCGTTTGGCAATACCTACGGTTCACGCTAAGCTACAGTGATGTAAAGGAACTCCTCGCCGAGCGTAGGAACACACAGGAGCCGGTGAGCCGCTTCTCTCCTGGTGCTTGACCAGCTTGATCTGGTGCTTGACCAGCTTGATCGCGAAGCTCCCACTCACCCCAAGGCGCCGGGCTGCCGCGCGTCGAGAGTGCCCCTGAGCCACACAGGCGGTGACCCGCTCGCGAAGGTCGATCGAGGAGCAACGCCCCATGATCCACCTCCTCGACAGAGTGAATCACGGGCACAATGGCTGCGCCAAACTTCGACTCCAGTTTCCCACCCGATGCGCTAGTATGGCTGCGTGGAGTGAAGAGCGTCGATGATGCTGCTCCCCTCGCGCGTAATTCGCTCTCTATACTCCATTTGGGGGATGCGAACTGTCATTCTAACCTCCCATATGTTTGTTAGTCACTCGACTAGAATTATTCGCGTTTTATCCCATCTCGTTTCAGCAAATCGAGAAGATCGCGATGCGCCATCTGATTCGGCCGTTTCCTCCTTGCAACTGCATGCGAGCGAAGTGCCAAGTGCCGATTTCGCCAAACGCTCTCGCGCAGCTCTATGCTCGCTTCCTCTCGCTGTTGGCCGAGGGGCGTCTGCCGGGATCGATGACATTTGATCAGTTTTACGACTTCTGGCGTTCGAGTCGTCGAGGGAAGAAGTTTTCCGGACTAGATGATGGGGCCGTAACCCAGGATTTGCGACCTGCGGAAGAGCGTGAGCTCATTGCAAAGCCGCCGAAGCAGCTCAAAGGTAACGTCCCGACTATCGTTCTCTTGGCTGACTTCCCAGATGTACAACGATCGTCAGATCACAGCCCGGGCTACTACGAGCAGATGCTCTTCAGCACCGGTGTCTTCCCGACTGGCAGCATGCGCGACTACTACCGAGCGATCAGCGGCTGGGATGGACAAGGGCACGGGATCGACGTGACGGGGGAGGTGAAGGGGTGGTTCCGCCTTCCTCAACCCCTCAGCTTCTATGCCGACGGTAACTCTGGCATGGAGGATAGCTTTCCCCGCAACGCGCAGGGCATGGTCCGCGATACAATCGTCGCGGCCAAGAATGCTGGCGTTGACTTTAGCGGCTTCGACGCCCTCGGCGAAGGGCTAGTGACGGCACTGTTCGTCATTCACGCAGGGCGAGGAGCCGAAGCGACCCTTAGTAAGGACGACATCTGGAGCCACAAGTGGATCGTTCCGGGCGGGATTGATGTCGATACGGGCCTCAGAGTGCAAACGTACCTCACTGTTCCCGAGGATTGCAGAGTCGGCGTATGTGCTCACGAATGGGGGCATCTCGCTGCTCGCTGGGCGGACTACTACGACACCGGCCGGGTCGAGAACATGAGGTCCAATGGACTCGGGGATTACTGCCTGATGGCTTCCGGCTCCTGGGGCAACAGCGGCTTGAGCCCGGTGCTGCCGAACGGCATGCTCCGCCTGTTCCATAACTGGGTCCCTGTGGAAGACGTCCCCACGTCGCGAAAAAACATCGAACTGAAGCCCGCGGCGGAAGGTGGATCTGTCGCTATCATTCGCAACGAAGGACCGTTGACTGAGCAGCAGTACGTTGTTGCCGAATACCGCCGCCGAAAAGGACAGGATGCCGCTCTGCCCGACGAAGGGGTTGCGGTCTACGTTGTTGATGAAGCCATCTCCGATGTGAACAACGAAGGCGCGTTGGCGATCGAGCTCATGCAGGCCGACAACCGGCGCGACCTAGCCAAGATTTTTGGCCAAGGCAATCGTGGGGACTCGGAAGATCTCTATCCGAGCAATGAAAATAGGAAACTCGGCAAGAATACAAAGCCGCCGCTCAATGTGCCGGCCGGCAAATGGACCGGCATCACGATTAACGTTAAGGGTATTCCGGGCGATCCGACGATGGCCATAGATGTCACGGTGGCCAAGGCGGGCGCCTAACGGTGGGCCCTACCTGAGCCAGCGCGATGCAGCACGCCGCTTTGACCTTCATCGCAACACCGTGCGCAAAATGCTGACCTTTTCGGTGCCGCCCGGCTACCGGCGCCCAAAGCCGCTCTTGAGTCCCAAGCTCGATGCCGTCACGGCCATTATCGACCAGTTCCTGGTGGCGGACAGGACGGCACCGGTGAAGCAGCGCCACACGACCAAAGTTCCCTCAGACTTCTTGCACCGGAGCGACCAATGGCGATCCAGCCGATGTCCGACGATTTCGAAGCCGACGGGTTGGACCCGCGGAAGTGGACGACGCGGCAGGCGAAGCCGGAGCAGCTCCGCGTGATCGGCGAAGACGCGTTCAGCGGAGCGCGCTCGCTGACCGTTACCGTGCGGGAGGGCGACGGCGGCAGCGAATGCAACCCCGACGTTCCTTGCCAGCGGGCAGAGGTGCGCCTGCACGGCCGCTGGCGCCCGGTCTACGGGGTGGAGTTCTGGCACGCCTTCGCCTTCCGCATGAGCGGCGACATTGCCGACGAGGGTAGCCTGCGCTCGGTCATCGGTCAGTGGAAGGCGCCGGGCGATGACAGCCCCATCCTCGCGCAGCGGTTCGACAACGGGGTGTTCCACATCACCACGCAGGACGGACCGACGCGCAAGGTGATCGCCAGCGCGGAGGGTGACTTTGATCGGCTGGAGACGTTCGAGAACGCAATCAGCGAGATGGCCGAGGATCCCGCGCTTGGATTCGCCGCGATCCGGGCGTCGGACGCCGCGGCCTCGCTGATGCGGATGAGCCGCCACGCCGCGGCCACCGCGCTCACGCCGTCGACGCAGCAATTCCGCTCCGGGCTCGAGGAGGCAGCGGCGCGGGTCCGCGCCGCGCTCGGCTCAAGCGAGATGGGCCGCCTGCGTAACGAGTTCAACTTTCTCAGCGATCTTGCCTGCTACGCGGGCCGTCCTGCGATCGCCGTTGCACCGGACGGGACCAAGCACCTGCCCGACCCGAAGGCCGAATGGGTCCACATGATGTACCGGATCAGGGCGGGGAGGACCGACAACCTCTACGGCTCGACCGACCCAGGCCTGATCGAGGTCTACGCCGATGGCACGCTGGTCGCCGCGGTCGAGGGAAACATTGGCGCGCGGCAGACCGCGGCGCCGAGCGATCCGTCGATGTATTTTAAGTTCGGGATCTACCGCGACGTCGCGCCGGGCGTGATGACCTTCCACTTCGATCACTGGCGCTGCGGACCGACCCGCGCCTCGGTCGAAGGTAGCAGCGCCTGACGCCGGAGGACCGCATCCCGCTTGGGAGTGGAACAAACGCGGGGGTAACGGCTGAGAGCCCGGACCGAAATGGGTTGAGTGGGCCGGGGCTGGTCTGATTCCAAGGGGTTGCTGAAGCCTCATTTGGAAGCGCCATGTGGACCCCAGCCACTCGGCGGCAGCATAGCCGCGACGGGTTGAGATATGAAACTGATCTGACCAATGCCGAGTGGGCTCTGATCGAGCCGCTGATGCCTGAGCCCTATCAGCGAGGACACCCCCGTGCATGGCCCCTGTGGGAGATCGTGAATGCAATCTTCTATGTCCTACGAGGTGGGATCGCATGGCGTCTGATCCCCACCCAATATTGCACTTTGTCCCCTCTCGAGTGTCCTACCCCTCTCGAGGGCAAGTATCGCTCTGCGGTAGCACACTGATGCGGGTTCGATCTTCGCCGTCCGCACTCTGATCTGTGTGAGGGCACAGGCTCACCAGCAGGAACCACTCCGGCGATAGTCGTGTGCAGTATTGCCTCCGCTGGCGGTAGGTGCCGGGAAGACCCTTCAACTGCCCCCTCAACTGCCCTGCGGAAACCATCGGCGCGATGACGTTCGAATATGCTCAGGACTCGGCCACGCGGTATAGACGTTATGGAACCCATGTAGAAGATGGAGGTAGGGCTGCTCCAGCCTCGCGCGGGCAGAGGCCGACAGCCAGGAGGGGCGGTTAGGCCGGAAGAGAGGCAGTGGCCTTGCGCCGGCGCGCCCACACGAGGCCGCCGAGCGCCCCTCAGAGCATCCCGCAGAAGCGCGCCACGTCCTCCAGGCTGTCGACCGGGTTCGCGGCGTCGAACTGATCGGGAGACCAGCGCCCGCCCGGCGCGTTCCAGTAGGAGTTGGGATCGTTGGCCACGAGCCCCACCAGCGTCTGCGCCACGAGGTGGCTCCCCAGCGGCCCGAGCCTCTCGCCGCAGCCCAGCACCTCTGCCTCCTTGAGCACGTAGAACCACAGCGGCGTGGCCGTGTCGAAATCGCCCGCCGCCACCGCGTCCTGCCGCGTCTGGCTGCCGTCCTTGATCTGCTCGGCCGTCAGCGTCCGGAAGGGTGCAACCCCCGCCGCCGCCAGCGACGCGATGCAGTCCTGCGCCATGGGCACGTTGAGCCGGTAGCCGCGCCGTAGGTTGCGCCGGGCCAGCCGCTTGAAGAGGTCCTTTTGGTCGGGGGTCATTCCGGGCCTGAGCTCGTTCTCCATCTCGGTGAGCGGTTTGGCGAGGTTGGTGTCGATCTTGCGGGCGGCACGTTTGGGGTTGGCGGTGTCGATCTTGACCCAGCGCTCCCACTCGATGACCCAGTTCTGCGGCAGTTTGCCCGCTTCGGGGTTGCCGTTCATCTCGCCGTTGCCGGTAAAGCCGAACAGGAAGTGGAACGCCGCCTCCGAGATAACGTTCTGGTCAGGCGGCACCGGCTTGCCGAAGGCCCGGTTGTGGTCGTAGATCGCCCGCACCATCGAGTGCCCAAACCGGAACGCCGCTACCGAGAACTCGATCGGCATCGGCATCTTGGGGCCAGCCGCCGGGTGGCTCGCCAGGAATGCTTGGTAGAGCGGCGCTTCTGCGGCGATCACCTCCTCGACCACAGCCACGTCGCAGATCGTGGGCAGGTAGGCGTTGAGCACGAGCCACTGGTAGTGCCACCGCGTGAGCCGGCGCGCCTCCTCGAAGTCGCCTCCCGAGGCGTCCACTAGCTTGTTGTGGAGGCGCAGGAACAGCACGTGGAGTTGCGCCACGATCAGGTTCTCGTCGTTGCGCCCATCACCGATGATGGCGCGCGCGCGGCGGGGCTGGCCGTCCTTGAGAAAGGTGTCGCGCAGCTCGGCGGGCTGGAGCGCCTCCAGCTCCGCCAGGGTGATGTCGCCCCGCTGCATCAGGAAGTCGAGGCGCAGGAGGTCTGTGGCGTTGTCGGGCTGGAGGGGCAGCGGCATCCGGCCGGTGTCCGTGGACGGTGTGCCGAGCCGCATCTTGGCGGTGAAGGTCGGGTGCCGCATCAGCCCCGCGAGCTTCTGAGCGAAGGGCCCCTGACCCGCCGTGTCCCCGTACAGGCTGTCGAGCGCGAGCGAGCCGTCGCGCAGGTTGCCGAGCTTGGCCGTCACCTCCGCTCGGGGCAGCGGCATGACCCCCTGGTCAATAGTCGAGACGCCCGCCTCGCGGTCGGTGTTCGCGGTGATATCGTGGTCGATGAACTGCCCGAGATAGGTGAAGATCGGCGGGATGCGCGAGTTGCTAGTGGTGGTGTCGGCCGCGAGCTCGACCATGCTGTCAGCGAGGTCGTCTAGAAGCTTGGGCATGGCGGCCTGGATCGGCTGGTCGGTGGCGGCCACGAAGTAGTAGTTGAACTCACCAGTCGGGATCCCGTCCACCACTGGGCCGGCCATCGCGGCCTCCGGGGCGTCGGCCCCGCCCGAGCGAGGCGCTGCGGCGGGCGCGGCGACGACGGCCGACAGCGGCACTCCCTCCGCCGACGCTCGGCCTGCGGACCTGGCGCTCGCGGGGGCTACGTCCAGAACGACGTGCTGGCCATGGCTGAGGGAAAACAGCATCTTGAACCCTCCAGTGAAAAAGGGGGTCGGGCCGCCCGCTTAGTGCAGCAAGGCACCCGTCGAAAGCGTCGAGGCCGCGGCGAGAAGGCTGCCGCCGCGGGAGATGCTGAACATCCTGGCCGAACGGGAGTTTCCCGCTTCATATCTCCGGCGTTTGCAACCGAGTGGCCGTTGCCGTCACCAGCCGCCTCGCCCCAGATCTCGAAGCTGGTGGCGCCGTTCAGGGTGGACAGGCGGATGATAGGGCGAATTCAGGCATGGCCTTGTCCCTCCCAAGCAGCTGACGACAACACGAGGGACAAGAATTCTAGTCCTGGTGACGGTACGCTTTTGTACGAACCTGTCCATCAAATTCTTAGATTGGGGTGTGGACTCGGCCTGCAAGGTGTTATCGCGCGCATCAGGTCATCCGGCGTTATGTCGCTTGGCACCATTGCTGATGCGAGGGTTGCGGCCGCCCGCACGGGTGCATCATCTGTCACCTGGGCGACGGCCGCTGGTGGGATCGACAGCGGCAAGTCTGGCGGGACGGGCAGGGGAGGCGGGTTGGCCGCATGCTGGAGGTCGAGGGCCTCCAGGAGTAGGTCCGGACCACCCGCGTGGTGCTCGCGACCGCGACCCTCTCAATTTGCGAGCTGACAACTTGATCCAGATCCCCTT
>JAESFL010001099.1_pt1 | contig 11193 bp, 15 predicted proteins | sample 9269401 | NCBI WGS metagenome assembly JAESFL01 (sample SAMN14506025, study PRJNA617098) | algae metagenome | isolation source: Gloeocapsa sp. UFS-A4-WI-NPMV-4B04 and co-occurring heterotrophs from desert... | place: USA: Utah | collected 2006-10-01 | reverse complement strand
CTGCCCACTGGCCGCAGGCGTCCTTCCGCCGTTAGCCTCAGGTGGAGGACGCCTGATACCCGATATCACGACAGGTCTCGTTGCGTCCGATTCAGGCAGTGTCGTAGGACTTACGAGGTATCGACATCAGGGCAGCGTAGCACGAGCCCGGATCACCCGCGCCATCCTCTGTGAGATTCTCTGCATATGCGGGCGTGTCACCCCGCACAGTAGTCCTGAATGCCTCGGCGTCCCGGCTCGCGAAGTTCTGCGGGATCGGCGCGGCACCATCATCGGCAGGATCGAGCGCCAGGGCCTCACCGGCAAGCTCGTGCTGCGGGATCATCGGGGCGTGGTGCTGGGCATCTATGATGGCCGACGCGATGAGACCCGTGATGCTCATGGTCGGGTGATCGGACGCGGGAACCTGCTCGGCACTCTCCTCACGATGGAGGGCCGGTGAGGGTTATCCTCGGCCTTCTCGCGCTCGTGTGGCTGAAAGAGACGCCCTGGGCGCACGCGCTGCTGGTTGGATTGTTCCTGGGTGGGCTCGCGGCGATCAAGACAGTGGGACGCGTGACCTCGACCGTTCTTCACGACCAAGGACGTTCGAGCACCTGAGCCATGAACTCCTGCCTCAGGGCATAGGCGTCGGCGTGAGCCCGGTCATAGGCCCTTAGGAGCCATCATGCCAACCGCTGCCCGATCTCGTAGGTAGCTACAAACGTGTTGGCTTGTCGGGAGCACAGTTCCGGCTTAACTTGGCTGTGCCGGTCGTGCTACGACAGGAGGCTCCCATGACGAGGAGTTCCACTCTTGCGTACTTTGTGTTCGTCGCGGCGTCCATGTTCCCGATCTCCGAGGTCTTGAGCCAGGGCTCGGGTCAACACAGTGCAAGCCATAGTGCGGGACAATTTAAGTTCCCCACCGCCGAAGTCCCGAAGACCGAGCCTGAATACATCGCCAAAGCTAAATCCGCCGCTCCTCCAAACGTCGCCAACAACGCGACCATCACCATGCCGGGCATGACTGGCAAGGTCGTGCAGAAGGGGACAAACGGCTACACCTGCTTCATCGGCGATGATGGGACCCCCAAGTGTGACGATCAGAACGCCATCGAATGGCGCAACGCTTTAGGGGCCAAGCAGCCTCTCCCCGATAAGGTCGGCTTCATCTACATGTTGGCCGGGGACACCGGGACCAGCAACCATGATGCTGATGCAACCGACAAATCACATTGGGTTGAGACGGGGCCACATGTAATGGTCGTGGGCGGTGCCCCCGTGCACGAGATGCTGAAGCAGTATCCGAATGATCTGACGGTCAAAGACGCCAGCCAGCCCTTCGTGATGTTCCCTGGCAAGCCCAACCAGCACCTGATGATCCCAGTGCATTTGGACCCGGTTTTGGTGACCGGGACTACAACCCGGTAACGTGCAGCGTGAACTTGGCAGCCGTGCCTGAGACCGGTGGCACGGCGCTCGTTGTTACTAACCGGAGGGATTCATGCCGATCTTTATCACCCAAGGCCGGTATTCACGCTAGGCCATGCGTGGGGTGGCCCCGTAGAAGGCCGCGTTGGCAGCGTAGACCCGCACCATCACGACCTTGTCGAGGGAAGGCCCGGCGCTCTCCAAGCAGTGCTGGACGGCATTCCCGCCGACATCGAACACCCACATGTGGGCGTCCTCGAAAGCGACATGTGACAGCCCCCTCTCGGAGCCGCTGTTGCCTCAGTCCCGGTCGGGGCTCTCGGCGGCAGACCCGATCTGCAAGCGCCAACAATCAGGTCTGCCACTCGACTGTAGGCGCTCTCACGGCAGCTTGGCCGGTGATGAGAACGGCTTGTTGGCATCCACAACGAACAGCGCAAACTCGCGAAGGTCGTCTGAGCCGCTGTTGGACACTTCCATGGGCGTATCCACACCATGGCCGACCATACTCTGGCCAGCAGTCAGCCGCGCCGCGCCATGTGGGGTCTTCTGCGTCAACTCTCCGCTGAGGACATAAAACGCTTCCGAACCGGGGTGAGTATGCACCGAGGTGGCGCTACCCTTCGGACCACCTGCTTCGTTGATGCGTAGCAGATACTCACTGGCCGTGATCCTGGGGAGCGGACCAATCTCAGCCACCTTCCTGCCGCCTCTCGCGGCTTCGCCCGCGCGTCCAAGCGTAAAGAGCCAAACCTTGCCGTCATACTCAGCGACAAGGCCATACGGACCTGCGGCCTCTTGCGCTTGCTGCTTGCTCTCGAAGTTCTCGATGCGCCAGACGAGGTCTCCTGGCGGCAACTCACTGACCTTCTTCTCCACCAGCGGCTTGACGAAGAAGCCCTGCTGCGCGAGCGCGAAGGAGGACAGGACAAGCAAAGCTGGTAGGAACGTTGTGACAACGATGCGCCTCATCGTACAGGTCCTCCAATGTTCGATCCTACATCACGTCCTCACACTGAGTTGCCAATGGGTATCATCAGGCATCCAGCGATATGATGCTCCAGACCGTGTCACGTGACCGATACCAGGGAAGGGCAAGTGGAAGGTCGAGAGCAGCGTTCTGTCCGTGGCAGCACGGTCAAGCAAGCTGCGGCGGGTCGTTACACCCTGCTGCGGATCGAGGTCGTAAGCGAATTCCCATTCCGGGTGGTCGAAGCTGATCGTGCGGTTGAGCACGGCATCCGCCGTGACGATGAGGGTCTCCTGCCCTGAGGTGATCTGGAGACCGATCTGCCCTGGGGTGTGTCCCGGTAGGGCAATGGCCTGAATGCCAGTAACGACTTCTTGGTCCGCCTTCACGGTGCGAACCCGGTCCTTGATAGGAGCTACAGCCTTCATGTTCTCATTGTAGGTTCTGGCCCACCCACCTGAGGCGAGGGGGTGGTTCGGCTGCATCCAGAAGTTCCACTCCGTCTCACTGAACACATGTTCAGCATTCGGGAAGGTAATCTGACCGTCCGCTGAGGTGACGCCCCAGAGATGATCACCATGGCCATGGGTGATCACGACCACATCAACGTCTTCGGGCATGACACCCGCAGCTCGCAGGTTGTCGAGGAGAAAGCCGGTGTTCGGCGGGCGGAACTTGCCGCGAGAGCCCACATCGATCAACACCAGCTTGTCGCCGGTGTTCACCATCAGAGCGTTGGTCTGAACGATCAGCTTGTCCGGGGCCTGGAAGTCAGCGCTGAGCATCGCGTTGCGCTCGTCCGCAGGAGCTTTTGGGAACACCCCCTCGGGCGGGAGCGTGAACCTGCCGTCGCTCACCATGGTGACTTGGAACTGGCCAATCCCGAACCGGTAGTACCCAGGAGCTTGAGTCGTGGCCATCGGTGCGCGGGCTGCGAGGCCACTGGGGATCGAGGCCGCAAGCGCAGTGACACCGCTGGTCAACAAGAAATCACGGCGATTTATCATGGTTGCCTCCCTGGGAGCCGCACAGGAAGCAAGGCCGCGAGCGACGGTCTGCTCCCTTGCGGAGCAGGACAAACGCACAAGTACGCTGCTACAGTTTCTACTCCCCAGTCGAGCTTCTTGCAACGCGTTGGTGAAAGTCAGGCGCTATGCGGCTCCAGCCCTTGTGCGAGGCGCGATGACCGGAATTGCCCTGCCGGTGTGCCGGAAACGCGAGGTGCATCAGGTGCGGTCATCCACGGAGATCAGACGTGTGGCGAGCGTCCCGCTATGATGGGCAGGCTCTTGATCTCTTTCGCCAGCAGGCCAGGGGAATAGAGCCGCACGAGCTTGCGGTAGAGGCTGGGTAGATCAATAGAGCGTGACGAATGTCATTCCCTATGGTCGCCCAGCCTCTCTGCTCAACAGTGATCGCCTCAGCACAGCGGGCTAAAGTGCCGTATCGCGGCGGGACCGCTCGACTACGGCTTCACCCACGCGCTGCCCGATCTCCCATCCAGACTCGATGTCACTCTTGAAGTGAATGCCAGCCCAGAACCGTGATTCCCCAAACTCCTTGGTCCAGCCAGCGTAACGCGCGGCCTCCCGTGGGAAGAGATGGCTCAAGACTACCACAGGACCCATGCTCAACGTGGCAGCGTTCGAGGGGTAAGTCGGGAAGTTGGGTGTCGGGATGATGGTGGTAACCGTAGGGTCGAATTGATTGGGCCGCGCGGCCCAGTAGTGGAACTTCGCATCCTGCGATGCGACCCAGCCGTCATAGTGCGCTACATACACGAGAGCGTAGGCCCGAGCCGCACGACGGGCATTATTCTCCTGTCCTGCCTCTGCGAGCCGAAGCCCCACCTCCTCGCCTAAGCGGAAGATCAACCCCGGTTGACCCTGTTGTCCAAACTGCCAGTAGGTTGCCTTGGCGACCATCAGCGGTGTGCGCTTGAGGCTCTTGACCTCCTCAAGCTCCGCCAAGCGTTTCGGTGAGTCATGGGCAGGTGGCGGTCCAGGGCGGAACTGGCTTGGTGAGGTGAGCGCAAAGGTCTTCCACTCTACATCGTTGACCCCACCGGGGTTCTCACCCTTCCAGTAGCCTGGACCCGAGGGTATGGTCCCAGACCACTTGGTGTCGCTGATCTTCGCATAGGCGATCACGCGCTCAGCTATCTTGCGTCCAAGTTCCAGCCCGGCCTGCGCATCGCTGGGGAATACCAAGCCAGCAAGGACCCGACTGCGCAATGCCTCCTCGGCTGCTGCTGTCACCTTTCCGGCCTCTTTGGGGTAGATGTGAGCGATGATGGCCGCTGCGGCCCCTGCTGCCACCGAATCCTCGCACGGGTCAGAGGGGCCGGACGGGAGAGGAACGGCAGTGGAAAGGGTGCTATCCACTTCGCTGGGCCACTTGCGGTTAGAGGTCTGCTTTGCGTCCCACGCTGCCGTGAGAGCGTCATCGATAGCTACGTGCATCATGGCAAAGGCGCGGGAGGCTGGACCTGTGCCGAGAGGATTGGCGACCGAGAGATCGGTCAGCATCTCGTTCCAGCGGTGTGACGGCGACCAGAAATCCCAGTAACGTATGCGGTCCAGGGTCGTGGCATCCCGCTGCTTAGTGAGGGCGTGAAGTTGCTGAAGTTCGGAGGCTTGGTCAGCCGGGGGAGTGGATTGGAACTCCTTGGCCGAGCTTAGGACCCAAGGCTGCCAACCACTCGCCATAGGGTTAGCTGACCCACTCGCGGATTGAGCGCTGACCGATGCTGTCGATGCGATAAGGCCGAACAGAGCCGTAGCGGCAAGCAGTGCCCCTCTGCTCACGCGGCCAGTGGCACTGTGGTGAGTGACGGGGAGCATTGTCCATATCGATGCGGACCTTGGATTCTGTCGAAGCATGTCGCACTCCATATCTGATGAGAACGTGAGGATCGTGCCGACGAGGCCGCCCGTGCCCGGCCTTGTCCGATCAGGCGCGTGCCGGGGCAGAGCCGACATGCGTTGTGGTACGACCCTCGCGAACGAGACCGGTTTGCTCGTGGCTTAGAAGGTATCAGCCGGTTCGGCTTCGGGCAGGGTCACGCCCGTCATCATGTCGTAGACACTGATGCCGCCACTTGCAGGCAGCGCGAATGCAATGGTGGTGGGGGGCGTGGTCAGCATCGTGGCCCAGAACGCCCCTGCGGCAACGACGACGGCGAGAATGAACAAGGAAGGCTTGCGCATAGGATCACCCCCTGCGGTCCGGTCTGGTCCGCAGCCATGTCGGCGCAGCGTCATCGAAAGCAGGCGCGTGCAGATCAGGAAGCCAGCCTCGAACAGGAGGGCGGCAAACACGCTATATGGCTCTCTTATACCTAAGCTATATGGCTCTCTTATACCTAAGTTGAGGAAGTTTGTCTTGTATGAAATGACGGCATTGGCCGTCGATGGCCTGTGATAGCGACCATAGCGATAAGAAGGGGCGTTCTCGTGTGATCCGCTTCACACTCCGAGCATAGCCAAGAATCCGTCGCCACTGCTCAATCCGACCCGCAAGCCCCTGCCTTGCGGCTCCTGGTTCCTGATGCGTCAGTTCGAGAATTCCTGCGGCAAGAGCACAAGGTGAAGGAGACCCGATGAGAGCCCTACCGGCAGGACTGATCCCGGTGATCCTCACGAGTTCGGCCTTCGCCCAACCAGCCGAGCCGACCCGCGCTCCTTCGTTCGAGGATTACTCGGTCCGGGAGGTCTACCGTGGACCTGCGGCTCGCCTCGTCCTCGATGCGCCGGATGAACGCGCCTACCGCACTCGCATCCGAGAGGCCGTGCAGGAGGGGATGAACTTCGCTGGGCACTATGTCATGGCGACCTGGGGCTGCGGGGTCGTATGCACCATGGGTGCGGTCGTCGATCTGAGAACCGGAGCCGTCACCATGCTCCCATTCACGATCTGCTGCTACCAGGACGACGTAAACTTACCCATCGAGTATGGCCCCGACAGCAGGCTCGTGGTCTTCACCGGGCGGCGCAATGAGAAGGGGACCTACGGGCGGCACTACTACCGGTTCGACAGAGGGCGCTTCCGCCACCTCAAGACCCTGCCATCCGAGGCACCTGCTTAGGCCAGACTGTCAGGGGTGCGTTAGAGGCTGGTGATCTCGACGGTGACGCCGTTCGGGTCCTTCGTGAAGCACTGGCTCATTGGCCTGCCCGGCAGTGTGACGATATGACGGTCCTGAAGTTCAGGATTGCCTCCGCGCGGTTGGCGCGTGGAGAACAAGGCGGAACCGGCATGCCTCCATCTGTCGAGCGCAAACTCACCACGATCCTGTCCGCCGATGCGGTCGGTTACAGCCGCCTTATGGGTGAGGACGAGGCCGCAACCCTTGCGACGCTCAAAGCTCATCGCGCGGCGATGGCGGAGCAGATCGCTGCGTTCAAGGGGCGGATCGTCAATACGGCGGGAGATGCGGTGTTGGCGGAGTTCGTGAGTGTCGTCAACGCGGTGGAGTGCGCGATCGCGATCCAGCGCAATCTCTCCGAACGCAACGCGAGTCTCCCTGACGCTCGCCGCCTGCACTTCCGCATCGGTGTTAACCTTGGCGACGTGATCGTCGATGGCACGGACCTGTATGGCGAGGGGGTCAACATCGCGGCACGGCTTCAGGCACTCGCTGAGCCCGGAGGTATCCTCATTTCTGGTACGGTCTACGAGCACGTGCGGAACAAGCTGGCGCTTGGATTCGACTTCCTTGGAGCCCAGGCGGTGAAAAACATCGCTGATGCGGTTTCGGTCTATCGTGTTCTCTTCCACCCTGAGGACCACTCGGAGGCATCGCTGTCGTCCCTTGCCCCCACTCCCAACCGGGCAAGTGCCGTAGGCGACGACCGACTGCACCGTGTGGCGTTGATAGCGGCCAAGGCGGTGTTGTTGATTGCTCTGTTTTTCGCCATTGACCTGTTCTCCTCCGCCCCGCTCACGTGGTTCCATTGGCCGTCTCTGGCAGTCTTGTTCGGCTTCGGTCTACGCGCACTTTCCGTCTATCGGCGTTGAGCGCCTCGCGCCGGAGCCATCACCATGACGACGTACATAGCCCTTCTGCGTGCGGTCAACGTTGGCGGCACGGGGAAGCTGCCGATGAGGGACCTGAAGCATATCTGCGAGAGTGTTGGCTTCGACGGAGTTGAGACCTACATCGCCAGCGGCAACGTCGTCTTCGAGAGCGAGAGGTCGGAAGCTGAGATCAAGGCGCTGCTGGAAGCAGAACTGCGGTCATACGTGGGCAAGTTAGTTGGTGTTCTGGAGCGCACGGCGGGTCAGATGGCCAAGGTGATAGCTAACAATCCATTCCCAACCGCCAACCCAAGCCGGACAGTGGCAGTCTTCCTCGATGAACCACCCGCTGCCGACGCGTTGTCCAACGTCGTTGGGCAGGACGGAGAGGAACTGCGCCTGGGAACGCGGGAGGTCTATGTCCAGTACGGCGACACGATGGGCCGCTCCAAACTGCGCATTCCCGCTGCCAAAGATGGGACGGCGCGCAACATGAACACGGTTGCGAAGCTCGCAGACATGGCCTCCAGCCGTGTTGCGGATGATTGAGTCCTGATCCTACGGGCCAGTGACCTCGACCGTGATGCCGTTCGGGTCTTTCGTAAAGCACTGGCGCATACGCCCGTTTGGAGGAGGCCGCAGAGCATAGGTGTGCACCCCAATCTGATCGAGACGGGCCAGCACGGCATCGAGATCGTCCGTGGAGAACGCCACATGATGGAAGGCGTTGCGGCAGTTGGGGGTGCCTCGACGGCCTCATTGAGGTGAACGGCGGGCTTGTCCTCGTCATAGAGCCACGCACCAGGGAAGCCGAAGTCGGGCCGCTCGCCGAGCCGCAGCCCCAGAGCGTCACGGTAGAACGCAATCGAGGCTTCAAGGTCGTTGGTTCTGATGTTCACGTGTCCGCAAGGGAAAGCACGATGGATGCGCATCAGCCTCTCCGCTCGATCTTGCCCGCACTCCGGGAATTTGAGCCACTCAGGCTTTCGGAGGCCACTCGTTCACCGGGGTAGCTGCGACCGAGGGTCTGCTCTGCCAATGATCGATCATGGCTGCGGTCCTGGACCATCGACCTGAGCGGAAGGAGAAGGCTCCCCGCCTCTCGGCGTGCAGGAGGGGGCACAGCAGGCTGATGTCTATGGCCGAGAACGTTCCAGGCCAGAAGCCCTCTGGGGTCACCCGCTCCTCCAGCCAGTCCAGGCAGGATCGGACCCGCTCGTGCTGACGCGCCATGTAGGGCACGTCCTTCTCATCGAGGGCGGCAAGCCACCTTGTGTTCACATAGGCGTCCGTCATCACCTCAATGGCTGTGAGAAGCTGAAGATCATCCAGTGCCGCTCAGGGCGTGTTAGTGCCGGAGCAAGTGGTGGCTCTCGGTCGGCCCGGTCTGGTGTGGGATAGGTCCCCCAAAGGTACTGGAGGATCAGGATTGATCCGAAGATGTGCCAATCACCATCATAGAGCACCGGCACCTGAAGCGCGGGGTTGTGGGGGCGGATCGTCTCGATCGGGCGAACGCCATCGTCAATATCCGCTTCGAAAGCGAGGCCCTTCTCCAGGAGAACGATCCGAACGCGGCGGGCATAAGGCGAACCGTTCGAGAACAGGAGCTTGCGCAAGACTGCCTCCGCAGGTGAATTCACGCCTGCGATATCGTCTCACATCGGGCGTGGACCGTCACCGTTGCAGGTACCGCTCCCGCAGCGCTTTCTCTGTCATGAGCCTCAGCGCGAGCCGCCCGCCCCACGAGTTCCCCCAATCCGGGTTCCTCGCTCGCCGTTCCGCAAGAATTTCACCAGCAACCCGATCGTAATGCGACTCGACGATCACCCGCGATTCGGCTCGCGCAACCTCCTGCTCGAACGTCTCCTTAACCGGCAGGAGCGGAAGACCGGGCTTCGCGGCGGAGGGAATTTCTCTCCCAGATTCGGCGGGCGATGGCCTCTTTGGTCATGACCGTCGCCCTGTGCGGCAGGAATATCTGGACTCTCCAACTACCCGGCCAATGGAGCATCGACGGAACACACGACACCACTTGGGGCAAACTCGATCCGCACCTCACCATTAAGGTCGTGCGCCAAGCTCCGTTCGATGAGTCGTGTCCCGAAGCCCCGCCGAGCCGGTGTATGAACGGGTGGACCGTCTGCCTCCTCCCAGATCAGGCGCAGCCGATCCATTGAATCAGGGCCGATCAGGGTCCAGTGGACCCTGATCTGTCCGGTGCCATTGGACAGCGATCCATACTTCACCGCATTGGTCGTAAGTTCCTGAAGGGCCATCGCCAAGGCAAGTGGCATGCGTGGCGGAATCTGGACCGGTGGACCCTGCACGTGAATGCGGTTCTCGCCCCGACTCCGATACGGCTCGACAGCCTGCGCGACGATATCGTGAAGCCCCACGTCAGCCCAGCTTTGGTCGGTGAGGACGTTGTGCACTTGCGACAGAGCGATCAGGCGGCTCTCGATGGCGCTGGAGGCGTGATCCAGGTCAGGCGCGTTGCGGAGCGTCTGCGAGGCGATGGACTGCACGGTCGTGAGGGTGTTCTTAACGCGGTGGTTGAGTTCGCCGATGAGCAGGTCCTTGTCTCGGACAGCAGCGCGCAACTCGTCAACGACGCGTAGGCGCTCAATGGCTGCTCCAAGAAGGTTGGCATAGCTTCGCAGGAACTCGATATCCGATTGCCTAAAGTCCCGTGGCGTCTGACTATCCACTTGCAGCACACCGAAGGGCGGGCGTCCGCTGCTGCTCAAGATCAGCACGTTCACGAAAGCCCTCACGCCGTGGTCCTTCATGAAGTCGTGGTATTCGAACCGCTCCTCCTTCTCGATGTCGTTCGAGATGACCGCCCCCTCCTTGAGGGTTAAACCCTCGGGTGAGTTCTCATCGGCTGTGACGATCACGTGCCCGATAACACCCGGCCTCCAGCCGAACCCTGCGCGCGCTTTGAAGGTCCTGCCATCGGGGTGGAGTTCCATGAGCTTAGCCAGAGCAGTATCGAGGGCGCGACCGACCAACTCGCAGCCTTTGTTGAGGATGTCCTCCAAAGCCTCGGTTCTGAGTGCGAGTTCGCCGAACTCGGCCAGAACGCGCTGCTGCTCCAGCAGGTCCTCCTGATCTGTGTCTTGTTGGTCGGCCATCTCGCGTAGTGCAAAGGTTAATCTCGCAAGATTCTCAATTCCGCTGAATGGTTCTTGGTTCCCGTAAGTGGAGGTGCCGACCGCCGCCCTTGCATCCCCAAATGAAGTTCTGAAGCAACCTCCACTACCTACGACTCGTCCGTGTCGTGCCGCTGACGATAACGCTCGAAGGTTTGCAGCGCTTTCTGGTGTTCTTGAGGTCGCGACCATAAGACGAGTCTGTGGGCTTCCTGCGGGTGTAACCTCGCCAGGATGGACAGGGCGTGCTCATCGTAGCCCCGCCGTTCCATCACGGCGATCAGGAATGGAAAGGGAGCACGACGTACGTGACCCACGAGCAAGCCCAGGTGTTGGGCAAGGTACTGGAGATCGTCAGGCGTGAGCTTCATCTGCGCCATTTCTGATGGGCGTTCACATCGTCGATAAACAGCGTAACGCCTCGTCCTCAGCGATGCTTCCGATCGATCCCGCCGCGAAGGCTGCGACCGTGCGCGGCCTGCCACCATCGTGCGTGTGGTACACAGCACTCACACTGCCCGGCCCACCTGCCGAATGTCCGATCACCTGCACCGGTCCTATGATGCCGGGTCTCTCCATGGCCCCGATCATCAGCCCGAGCCCGTAGCCTGCCGTGCTCCAGGGCCGTTCTGCTGGC
>JAESFL010001098.1_pt1 | contig 11211 bp, 8 predicted proteins | sample 9269401 | NCBI WGS metagenome assembly JAESFL01 (sample SAMN14506025, study PRJNA617098) | algae metagenome | isolation source: Gloeocapsa sp. UFS-A4-WI-NPMV-4B04 and co-occurring heterotrophs from desert... | place: USA: Utah | collected 2006-10-01 | reverse complement strand
GGTCTTTGATGCGCTCCCACTGGTCATCTCTAAGGGCGTAACGTCGAGTCGTCATGGTGGTTCTAATCAGCTTATCTGATGTATCGCCAATTCCAGCTTACCTAATTGATGACACGCTCTAGCTTCTATCACAGCGCAATCAGCTCAAACAGCACTCAAAGATTCTAGTGAACGAGTTAAATGGTCAGAGCGGACGAATGAACTCAAGTCACGCCAAGTGGAACAACAGCGCCAAGAGATCGCTCTCTTAAAAGATCAGCTCGCCAGCACCCAACAGGAACTCAAACAGTGTCAGAAAATTATTGTTCAGACTGCACACTTATTGGGAGAAAAGGCGATGGAGATACACTATGAGAGTGACCCAGACTTTGAGGGGCGCTCTTAGCAGCGTCAAATTTTTCATCACGTTGCACCTGCTAGATTTTGGGGTGGGCGGATCTGTCCCCTATATACATAGGTCTGTCCCAAAGCATCGAACAAAGTAAAGCGCCGCTCAATCCCAACTAGATTGGCAACAGCTATGCAACTGTGAACGAAGTAACCAGCTACCCATTCGCCAGCTTTCGTGAGAATCTCAACAGGCTGAAATTTGCTACGACTTGCTTGTTTCACGGTAGGTGAAGGTGGCGTGGTAGGCGATAGCTCGGTGGGCAGTTCCACAGCGGCAGAAGATAATGATTCCTCGTCAGAGTTATCTGTTGCTGGCGGCTGATGGCATCCTGGTTCGGTTGGGGCGTTGGCTACTGTTGCGGTATGATTGGATGCTACGAGGAGCGAAGATTGGTTTAAGGTAATTGGTTCGTTCTGCTCTGGCTCTGAGAAGCTAGGCGTGTTGGCATTATCAGCTATGGCAGGACCATCATGCGTCATAATTACACCTTTTGTCTGCTGCACCCATGCCTCAACGCCGGGGCGCAGAATGCTGGCATTCTGCCACATTAATCGCTTGCGCTCTACCACCTGCTCAAAAGTGGGTGGCAATGGGTCGGACAGTATCTGTGGCGGCGGTGTATACACCTGAACGTTCGTACTAGCGCTGCTAGACTGTCGAGGCTTCCAACCATAACGCAGAGCATTAAATAGAAAACCAGTCGCGGCTTCTTTTGTTTTGGCTCCCTTGGCAGAGTTTTCTTTGAATGCTAGGATCGCGTCTTCTAAATGCTGTGGGTTATCCGCAATCGCGCTCTTGAGCCGCTCGGCGTTAAGATCCGCGTTTAACTTCTCCAGAGTTGCTTGGTGCTTCCACAAAACCTCGTGCGTTTCCTCATCCAGTCCTGGGATACGGACTCTTCGGATTTGGTCTGAGACTGGAGAGCGGTAGCGCTCGGCTCGTTGGGCTGCGGTGTTTAACGATGCTAAAAACTGCTGGGCTAACTCAATTTTTTCATCGCCATCTAACGATGTATCGGAATGTTGACCTACATCCAAAGATTCTGCTACTAACCGATGAGCTTCTTCCTGTTCTTTGGTTGCCGTAGGTATTTCTACCTGAGTAGTTGAGGTGATGCTTTTCTGGTTGCTTTCTATCTCATTTTTTTCAATTGCATCATGATTTGAGGATATGACTTTATTGAATTGAATATTGTGGTGTGTGTTTGCAGTTAACGACGAGAAGTTTGGAATTGCTACCGAAACATCTGTTTTTTCAAATGAAGCTCCCGCACAGCTTTTAGCCAATAGCTCTCTAACGCGGTCGAACCGCACATTATACTGATATGTTTTGTCCTGGCCGTTACCTGGGTTCCCCCGGCGCTCTAGCAGACCCAGATCGCTCAGTAAGTCGTTGGCGGCTCGAATCACAGGCATGGAAAATAAGCCCATTAAGTCTCTGTAGATCTGGCGTAGGGGCTGGTAAACCCAATCAGTACGTTGATGTTTCTGCTTCCATTCCTGCCAGTGGCGATAGTAGGTAATGAGTGTAGCGGCGCAGCGAATCACCTTGCCCTCAATTCCTACTGCCATTGATTCGATTAGCTCTAGATAGTCGCGCCGCAGAACAACTGAAAATGAGTTAGACACAAAATCCTCAACTGCTTTCAATGAGCGCGATTGAGGGGGTAGAGGTAGCAACAGAATCCAAACAATGCTTGCGTACTAATGCGTTAGCCGTCAAGTTTTGATAGCATTGTGGGTAGTTGCTAAAGTACGGCACACCGCAGTAGCCCCCTCAATCGCTTGGTCAGGTGAGTCGAGCGTCGTACACTTTCATCACTTGACCCGTTGGACAATTGGCTACCGCGCAACCGTTACACAAGAAGCTGGGAGATGATCAGGGTTCGGTGGGTTCCAATCACGTCTTCCCTAATCAGCCCAGTTTTCTTGTGATAGCTCATCATAGCTCAATTTTATAATGAAATATTATATCTCAAAAGTTGGTACTAAAAAATGGCAGCCAAGCTGCAGATAAAACCTCAAGACTGTTCGCCCCTAGGAAAGTTGATCCTTCAGCATATGGAGGAACACAATATCAGCATGAACGAACTGGCGAAACAAGCTGGAATTACTCAGCCTGGGCTGCGCGCTGCCTGTTTCAAGCGAACAAACCCAACAGATACCACTTTGAAGAAGTTATCAAAAGTTTTGGGGAAGCACCCGCTAGAACTCTACACTTTAGCTTACGAGGGCAGGATAGAGGATCTGCAAGATGAATCCAGCGATAGCTATTTGGATAGCGTTATTGGAGAACTATTTGAGACAGCAAGGGAGTTGGGGCTAGTGCCACCCAAGAGCAGACCACCTAAACTCAACATTAGAAGGGCATTGAAGGAGCTAGGATTTAGCTCTGACGAGCCAGGATAGCTTTAAGGAATTTAGCTCTGGCATCTCTTTCATTGATTCAACCCACGAGAGAAACGCTACATTGACTCAACATTTAGGGTATTAGTGGGATCAAATTGCAGATTCGGTTTGTCAGAGTCTAGGTCGTCATCCGCCAGTTTTCTAGTATCAAGACTCAGTTACATAAGAGCTGAGGCACAGCCGGGAGTCCCACAGTCTTAAAGTCAGAAGCCTGCACTATCGTTAGGGTCATTGCCTGAAGAGCTACTCCGATTCAGGGCGACGTGGGCGATAAGGAACCTTTAGACGAGCCACAGCAAGACGTTTGACTTCTTCCCCCCGCATATCGTATTTAGCAGTAGTAGCAGGATCGGCGTGTCCTGCCAGCCGGGAAACAGTAATCACATCTGCGCCTGTGTCCAACAATTCTGTGATAAACGTCCGCCGGAAATCATGAGGCGAGAACGCCGCTACAGAGGATTCAGCGGCTCGTTTTTGGAGAACGAACATCACCGCCTGGTCAGTTAAACGTCGAGTCGGGATTCGACCCGCTTTATCGACTGGATACAGCAGCGGTCCCGGCTCATCCCCTCTAATGGCAAGCCAGTCCTGCACAGCAGCGCTCGCTCCCTGTGGCAGATAAGTTATCCGGTCTTTCATTCCCTTGCCCCGACGGATTGTTAGCCCCCCCGTCTTTGGGTCAAAGTCAGAAATATCAAGATTTACCACTTCACTGCGTCGCAACCCTGCCATCAAGATAGAAATCATTGCTGCATCCCGCACCCCTTTTGGCGTGGGGTCATCCATACAAACGGATAAAAGTGCCGAAATTTCTGACTCGCTCAAAGCTCGACCGCGCAACATCTGGGTACTTTTAATGCCTTTAAAATCCACCGCACTGTCATAATCATCAGCATCCATCAGCTTCAATCGCCGTGCTTCTTTGAGGACACGGCGTAACGCTGACAACATTCTATTAGCCGTAGCTGGGGCATACTTATCCCTAAAGACAGCGCATAGAGCAGCTGTGTGCTGGTAGCGTAGCTTTGACCAGTCCAGAGTCATAGCATCGCAAGTTCCGTTGGTTAACATTGAGGAGATCGCATTCAAAGACTGTCGCATCGTGCGCCGCGACTTGGGAGCCAGCTGGGACAAGTACACGGCAGCTGGATGTTGGGTCAGGGGCAGCGGTTCCGTAAGCGCCAGTTCGACTGGCTCATCTCGGTAAGCGATCGCTTGATTCATGGGTGGCTTGGGCAAAATAGATTTTTCATAAGTGAATTAAACCATGCCCACACGCCCATCAGAACGCGCAAAGACGCGCAAGCGATCGCCCGTGCCTTCCATTGTCCAAGCTTAAAGGCACCCATCCTCGGATCGTTTCTCTTACACCGCAAGACAAGAGCAGGTATTAAATTGCACTGTTAGTTAATCTCAACCGAATTTGCTTACACTATCTTACAGCGTACTACAGTGTTGTTATTAGTTGATGTTAGTTAGTGTTAGATATAGCGAAAACACCGTCCTCCACTAAGTCTGAATCGGTCACGCTCAGAATCCCCAATGAAGTATTCAGCCAGATTTTGAATTATGCGACGTGTCCTCGACCAAAGGCAACCGCTCCGAAGCGATCATTGAACTCCTAGAGCTAGGGCTAGCCGTCGCCAGGAGCCAGCAACAGACTCAGCCTGGTATGATAGTGCAAGACATTGTCATGCAAAGTGAGTTGAGCGAAACTGTCACGGCGCTGGGTGAACAGGTCAACCAGTTAACAACCCTTGTGCAAGACACCATCTTGCAGCGTATAACAGAACTGGAGACTGAACTGATGGGGGAGTCCAACGCCTGAGAGCCGAGGCTGAATCTCTCAGGCAACAGCAGGGGCTTCTTCCAGACCTGGAAGCTGTACGTGAGCGCATCCTTTTTGGTCTGAGCGTAGGGAAGCAGTCGCGCCTTGTACAAGCGTACAAAGGCAGTCATTGAGCGCTTCATTACTAAAGTGGGCTCCTTGTGACCCATTCAACTGCAAGTAGCACCCCCTGAGTCGGGGTGAAGAGCGGATGCGCGGGTTTTAGTCCAAACGCCAACATCCAGAGGTCTAGCAGTGCCAATCTTTCGGTCTCCAGGCACTTCAAAAGCCCTGCTTTTGAAGGATAATGTATTTTTTAGAGTCTAAGGTAATCTTCTTTTGTTGCTGTAACTTGCCGAGCAGGTGGGTGATTGTCACCCTGGTGCTAGAGCAGGCGTCGGCCAGGTCTTGATGGGTCAAGCGAACCGAGATCCGAGTTCCTTGTGCCACGGGTTGACCAAATTCCTGTTTCAATAGCAGCAATAGATGGTACAAGCGGTCTTTCAGGTGTCGCATTCCGGAAATGGCTAAAAGGGCCTCTGTCTGCCGTAGCCGCTGGTTAATTAGAGGTAAAAGGGTTTGAGCCAGACTAGGGGAGGCTGCTATTTCTTTTAAAAAGAAGCACACTAAGTGTACTTCTGAAAGCGCTGTAGCTTCGTAGGTATGTAGCTTAGTTAAATCAGGACCAAAGGGCATTGATGGTCCTACAAACCCCACAACCACCTCATGTTCGCCATTTTCACTCATCGTACTCAGCTTCACAATGCCCTGACAGACTTGCCAAAGACTATGGGGGTTGAGGGGGATAGTCTCTCCTTTTAAATAAACATGCTTTAGGCGCTCTGGGCTGGAGTCATAGTCCTTTGTTTCTAGCTCTGCCTCGACTCGCTGGTGGAAGAGCAGCTTGCACCCAGGGTCGCTGATGTCACGCATACATACACGCAGTCCGGCCACCCTGCCTTCCCCGTTGTGGACGATAGCTACCGTTAGATCTGCGTCAAAAGGTTTGTCTCTACGTGGACAAAGACGTACTACCCACTCCTGCACCTGTTGCGCTTGTTGCAGCTGGGTCAGTTGAGAATGAAAGTTCTGGCGCTCGGACTCAGCAACAAAGATGAACAGCGGTTTGCCCATCAGGAACCGCTGCTCGATGTTGAGTAGCTTGGCGGCGGCGCGGTTGACTTCCTGGATTATCCCTGCCGGATCAGTTACCAGGTAGGCGGACGGTATTTCCTCGAACAGCTCCTGGTAGTGCTGGTGTTCCACTTCTACTGCCGCTCGTGCTGCTGCCAGTTGCTCATTCTGTTGCTGCAACTCCTCTACGACCACCTGTAGTTCTTCCGAGGCAACGCCAAGCTCCTTAAAGGCTAGCGGCAGCAGAGCTGGTTGCAGCTTTTGGGAGACGTTAGTGTCTTTGAACAGCTCATGCAAGCGCGCTTGCCTAACCTGCACCTGCTGGGCGATTGTGTCCGCGTTCATGTAAATACCTCAGCAGTGTTTTAAAACAGTGGTTAATGATGTCTGGGTTTAACTCTTCCAAGCAGTTACAAAAGAGTAACAACGAATCTAGAACACTATCTAAATCTGTTGGCTAATCCGTGCATAGCTATGGATAAACCGCAGTTCCTTTCTGGTGTCACCGGCGCAGGCAGAGCTACAGATTATGACCGTCCGCCTATCTTGGTCACAGTGGGTTGCCCTAGTAGGCTGTTTTGCAAGTCATGTTTAGGTTCCTCAAAATTTCACCAACCAATTGTCTCTGTTTTGGAGTGAGTTTTTTCCAACTCTCACCCCATAGGGTTTCTAGGTTTTTTTGGTTAGTATCATCATTCTGTTCACGAGGAATGCTGGTTAAATTCGTCATTTTTGACCTCTTATTGCCCTTAACCCAGACAACCGCAAATTTCCTAATTTAGTCGAGTTGAGCAAATCAACTGCACTTACGTTAGGAATGAATATCCTACTGTCTAAAGAATAAACCCCCTCAGCCTCAGAGGTCTGTCTGCTTTCGTACACAAAAGCGAACTCAAGTTACCGAGCGCAGTAGTTTTAAAGCCTAAAGCCACTCGTCAATGCGGTAAGGACAGAGCAAGGCACCTGTTATCAGATGTGCCTAGTTTCAATCAACACCACCGGGTAGTGTTTCCGATCTGTTGCTTGACTCTTAAAAACGTTTATATTATTTAAATTTGAAAGTTATCAACAACAGATTTACAAGACCACCCATGGGTTCTTTCTGGGAAGCTTGACTGTCACCACTTCGGCACCGTAGTGCCTTGTACTCTTGCCTTGGCTTGAAGCGTTTTGCCGCTTCTTCGTAGCCTTCTATAGTTAAACCAGTAACCAATTTCCCGCTGGTATGTGCCTTCTCAGGAACGGTGGTTAAGTCTAGAGAAAGATTTAGTCTCCAATGAAGTGAACTACACCTGAAGTAAGGTACTTCAGCAATCCAACCAAGACTTTAATGGAGACAATTTACGGCAATTGGAAAGGCATAAAGTCCAGTCACATTAAGCAACTCCAACGGCTGTATGAGCAACGGCAACCGGGAGATCGCCTCATGACCTCTGAGTTTGCTCAACAGCTTGCTGCCATCAGTCATGAAATTCATCAGCCGGTGTGCAGCTACATCAATCGGCGGGGACAAGTGGTGCGAGTGGGAGTGGGCACTCCAGCACAGACACAGATCTCCCCCTCTGACCTACCTCGCCAGAGTGCAGAACGCTTAAGTGGTATTCGCTGTCTGGCAGTTCAATCTCAGGCTCCGGATACCGCCTCTCTTGTAGCAATGGTGCGCCAACGGCTCGATGCCCTGGTAGTTTTAAACTCAGATGGTAATGGTTCTGCTCGTTCCCAAAATGGCGCAGGACAAATCAAAGCCGCTTATCTGGCGCATCTCGTACCCGATGTCGAGCAACCCTGGACGGTTTCATCTCCTCTGAGCCTGGATGAATTGACTGAGGAAAATTTTGACGACTTGGTGCATGAGTGGGAAACGGAATTACGCGAAGCAGGTTTTGCTCTGAGCCAACTGCAACCTGCTGCCTCGGAGCGCGATCGCGTCCTATTGGTTGGACTGATAACCGAAGACATCACGGAGCAGCAGTTTCAAGATGGGTTAGCAGAACTGGCGCGGTTGGTGGAAAGTGCCGGGGGCAAAGTCGTGGGAATTATCCAGCAGAAGCGAACGCAACCTCATCCTCAAACTGTAGTTGGGCAGGGCAAGGTAGAAGAAATTGCTTTGCACGCGCAAACGGTGGGAGCAAATCTGATTGTCTTTGATCGTGATATCTCCGCTGCTCAAGCCCGCAACTTGGAAGAGCAAATCGGAGTGCGAGTGGTGGATCGAACTGAGGTCATTTTAGACATCTTTGCTCAACGTGCTCAATCGCAAGCAGGCAAATTGCAAGTCGAACTGGCACAGCTAGAGTATCAGTTGCCCCGACTCCGAGGACGCGAACAGGCGATGTCACGTCTAGGGGCAGGAATTGGTACACGCGGACCGGGTGAAACCAAACTGGAAACGGAACGTCGCACGATTGGGCGTCGCATTGGTCAGCTTCAGAAGGAAGTTAATCAACTCCAAGCACACCGTTCGCGGTTGCGGCATCAGCGGGAACAGCAAGCGATTCCAGTGATTGCTCTGGTGGGTTATACCAATGCTGGAAAATCAACTCTGCTCAATGTGTTGACCCACGCAGAAGTCTACACGGCAGATCAGCTCTTTGCCACCCTCGACCCCACCACCCGCCGACTCAGCATCACCGATTCCCAAACTCAAGAACGGCGAGATGTCCTGCTCACCGATACAGTCGGCTTCATTCACCATCTTCCCCCTGCATTGATGGATGCCTTTCGCGCCACGCTGGAGGAAGTAACGGAAGCTGATGCGCTGCTGCATCTAGTGGATCTGTCTCATCCTGCTTGGGCAGACCATATTCGCTCGGTGGAAGAGATTTTGGCAGACCTGCCCTCGATGCCCGGTACAGCGTTACTGGCGTTCAATAAGATTGAGCGCGTGGATTCTAACACGCTGACCCAGGCACAGCAGGCATACCCCAATGCCATCTTTATCTCTGCTACCGAACGACTGGGACTGGATACCTTGAAACAGCGATTACTCGAACTGATTGATGTCGCGCCTGCAAGCCTACAATAGTGCTCAACTCATTAGAGCGCGTGGATAGTCTATTGCTCAGGTTTGCAGAATCAAAAACAAGGGCTTCTAACCCTTGAAATGGGTATCCAAAATTGGGTCCGGAGTCTGGAACATTCACTACCTAGAGACGCAGTGTAAGCGCTGCCAAGGTAATTCGAGAAATCTCTACCCGTCAAGTAGAAAACTCCCACTATCGTGGGTTTTGGCAGGATACACAATAGAAAATGGGCTGGAGACGGTTTTGGCAGGTTTGTTTTCATCGGCTCCGTGACCCAAGCTGCTAGCAGAACAGGTTCGTGAGAATTCGGAGTTGAAGGCAAAGCTTCGCCAACTGCTTCGTCAAATGTAAAAGGAATTAGAAAAGAGCCGGAACTACCAAGTCATTCGCGCTCAAGTCCTGACTAGCTTGAAATTGGCCAAACAATCGCCCGGATAGAAGAACGCGGTCAAGCACCTTGACCGTTTCATCTCAGAAATACAATAAGGACCATTTTAAGGGCTGCATCACATATGCCGATAAAAGACGAGATCCAGAAATTACTGGATATTTTGCCACTAGATAGTAGACAGGTCTTAGAGCAGCACCCCTTGAGGGACAAATTGATTGAAGTAGTCATGGATCTGGGTCGTCGTCCAGAGGCGCGCTTCCCTTCCGCAGCAGAGTACCTTTCCGAAACACTGGTTTCCACTGAACAGTTGAACTATTGCATCCAGCGAGTAGGACATTTTGGTGGGGATAACCGGGCAGGAATTGAGCAAACCCTGCATCGCATCAGCGCTATCCGAAACCGGACAGGCGAGATTATTGGCTTGACTTGTCGCGTTGGTCGCGCGGTCAAAGGGACAATTCACATGATCCGTGACCTGGTAGAAACTGGTCAGTCGATTCTGATGCTGGGTCGCCCAGGCGTAGGCAAAACGACCGCCCTGCGGGAAATTGCTCGCGTGTTGGCAGATGATCTCAACAAGCGCGTAGTCATTATCGACACCTCTAATGAAATTGCTGGCGATGGGGATATTCCGCACTCGGCAATTGGTAGGGCGCGGCGGATGCAAGTGGCGCGTCCGGAACTCCAGCATCAAGTGATGATTGAGGCAGTGGAAAACCACATGCCAGAAGTCATCGTGATTGATGAAATCGGGACGGAACTGGAAGCTATGGCAGCTCGTACCATTGCCGAGCGCGGCGTGCAGTTAGTAGGTACCGCCCACGGCAACGAAATTGAAAACCTGATCAAAAACCCAACACTGTCTGACTTGGTCGGCGGGATTCAGTCCGTAACCCTGGGCGATGAAGAAGCCAGACGACGAGGTAGCCAGAAGAGCGTTCTGGAGCGCAAAGCCCCACCCACTTTTGACCTTGTTGTGGAGATGCTGGAGCGGCAGCGCTGGGTGGTGCATGAAAGTGTCGCTGACACAGTAGACAGCCTACTACGGGGACATAAGCCTAATCCGCAAGTGAGAACCGTGAATGAAAACGGTCAGGTCACGATTACACGCGAACTCCCTAGTGGTCCAAGAGGGCGTGCATCTAGACAGGTACTACCATTTTCCCAAGCGCCGGAGCCAGACAGGGTTTCAGGCTTACAACTGCCGTCACACCCCTACCGGCTTCATAACACACCAACAAGCCACGAAGACTCTACGACAAGACAGGAAGCCGGTAGAGAGCTAGATACGACTTCGGGGGAACGGGAGTTTGAGCGATTGCTGGCTAGAAACGGGTCGCAGCCAGATCAGTTTGGCTACGTTGGGCACAAGCCGGGTTCAAATGGCGAAGGTTTGCCATTGCACATTTACCCCTATGGCATCAGTTTTCATCAGTTGGAGCAGGTGCTCCAGACACTTAATTTGCCAGTGGTGCTGACGAAGAATGTTGATAGTGCCGATGCAATTTTGGCCCTCCGGGCGCATGTGAGAAAACACTCCAACTTACGGCGCATAGCTGAAGAGCGTCAACTGCCCATTCACACGATTAAAGCTAACACCATCCCGACTATTACCCATACTTTGCAGCAGGTGTTGGGCATGGACAAACCGGACACCACCGATGGGCAAAAACTCAGTCTTTTTGCCCAAAGTGGGAGTTCTGATGAGATTGCCGCCCTAGAAGAAGCAAGACTTGCTGTGGAGCAAATTGTGATTCCTGAGGGGCAGCCGGTGGAGTTGTTACCTCGCTCTGCTAAAGTGCGGCAAATGCAACACGAACTGGTTGAACACTACCGTTTGAATTCCAGCAGTTTTGGCTCTGAACCCAATCGTCGCCTGCGGATTTATCCGGCTTGACCAAGGGGGCATATAAGTAGATGTGCAGAATAAATTACTCACTTAAGAGTTAAAATTTGTCAAAATAGAATTGTAGCGATTATGTACCTATAACCATGCAGTTCATGCGGGAGTTGAATCCTGAAACGCTGCGATTGCT
>JAESFL010001097.1_pt1 | contig 11218 bp, 10 predicted proteins | sample 9269401 | NCBI WGS metagenome assembly JAESFL01 (sample SAMN14506025, study PRJNA617098) | algae metagenome | isolation source: Gloeocapsa sp. UFS-A4-WI-NPMV-4B04 and co-occurring heterotrophs from desert... | place: USA: Utah | collected 2006-10-01 | reverse complement strand
TCCACCCAGACCCGCGGGAGCGCCTCCGCCACCGGCCGGCTTCAGATCGGAACGGTGGCCGGCTTCGCCTCGGAATGACGGCCGGCTTCAAATCGGAATCCCCGGCCGGCTTCGTCGGAATACGCAGCGACACCATCGTCGTCAAGGAGCGCTTCTTCTGAGCTGGCGCGCGACAGCGTTCACCAACGCCTAACCGCAATCCGTGAAAGGCCCCCCCGGACGCGGGACGCTGGCCCTTCGCCGGCCTGTTGCGCTCGCCTCTTAACCGCGCGCTGACGGCGTCGCGACGATCCTCCGCCAAATGGGCTCCCGCTTCGGGACCACCCCTGCGGAGATCGACGGACGTGACCGCTCCCATCGGCCCTTCTCTCAACGCCGCGCTGGCACCGCAGACCCTTGCGAGCAGCCCGATCGTCGAGTTGCGCTCTCGCGCCGGCTCGGGCGAGCGCCACCGTATCCTCCACGTATTCCGGGCTCCGGTCGGCGGCTTGTTCCGTCACGTCGTCGATCTCACCCGCCTTCAGGCCGAGGCCGGGCATGCGGTGGGTCTCGTTTGCGATGCCTCGACCGGCGGAGAACGGGCCGAGCAGGCGCTCGCCGAACTGGCTCCGCACCTCGCGCTCGGCGTGAAGCGCATCTCCATGCGCCGCAACCCGCATGCGAGCGACCTCGCGGCTTTGCGTGCCGTGCGGGAGCGTGCCCTCGCCGTCGGTGCCGACGTGCTGCACGGTCACGGCGCCAAGGGCGGAGTCTTCGCCCGGCTGGCGCCGCTCGGCCGCGCCGGCCGCGGTGTGATCCGCGCCTATACCCCGCATGGCGGAAGCTACAATTATCGGCCGGGGACGCCTCTGCACCGTGTCTACATGACCACCGAACAGATGATGGCCCGCGCAACCGACCTGTTCCTGTTCGAGAGCGAGTATGTCGCCTCGCGCCACGCCGCCTATGCCGGCGGGTCGCCGCGACTCGAGCGGATCGTCCATAACGGCATCGCCGAGGCCGAATTCACGCCGGTCGGAACCTCGCAGGATCCGTTCGACCTTGTCTATGTCGGCGAACTGCGCGAGGCCAAAGGCCTGCCCGTGCTGCTGCGGGCGCTGGCGCGGGTCCGCGCCCGGGGCCGCAACCTGCGCCTGCTCATGGTCGGTTCGGGGCCCGATACCGAGAGCCTTGCGGCGATGGCCGAGAATCTCGGCCTGCGCGACGCCATCGCCTTCGAACCGCCCCAGGCCATTCGCCCCGTGCTCGGCCGCGGGCGGGTCATGGTGGTGCCGTCGCTTGCCGAGTCGTTGCCCTACGTCGTGCTGGAAGCGGCCGCGGCCGGCCAGCCGCTCGTGGCCACCAATGTCGGCGGCATCCCCGAGATCTTCGGCGCGCTGTCCGGCGATCTGGTACCGCCCGGAAATGACGAGGCGCTCAGCGCCGCCATCATCCGCATCCTCGACGAGGACCCCGCGACTCGGGACGGTCGTGCGCGCGCGCTCAGCGATTCGCTGCGCACGCGCTTCTCCATGAACCGCATGGCAACCGACGTGTTGTGCGGCTACGCCGCCGCGTTCCGCGCGAAGCGGGTGAGCGCCGCCTCTGCGGCCTCGGCCTGAGCGCGACGATGATCCGCTGCCTGTCTCGTCTTGGGTCAAGCCAGCCCGCCCGCTCCTTAGGCCTTCGTGAAGACCGATCCAGCATACTCCGCTGCCGGAAGGGCTCGACGTTTTCACGTGGAACATTCCCATGAGTGCCATCGACGTACGAGATCTGCTCAAGACCGCTGAGCAAAGCGACGCGCTCACTCCCGTTCCGGCGCCGCTGGCGCTCGATATGGCGGACAATCGGCCGGGTGCCTCTCAGACGTCTGCACCGGAGCCGCCGCTGCGAGCTTCATGGCTCTCGCCGGTCGTGCTGGCCGGCTGTGTCCGGCTCGCCGAATTCTGCGGCCTGCTTCTCCTTGGCCTCGCCCTGCACCAAGCGCTGCTGCACGGCGTCGTGCCGTTGGCGCCGCGCTACGTCACTGCGATCCTCGCCGTTACCATCGCGGCGCTGGGGCTGTTCCAGGCGTCGGGCAGCTACCGGATCGGCGCGTTTCGCGACCTGCCGAGAACGGCGGTGAGGCTCGCCACAGGGTGGTCGGTGGCCTTCCTGATGGTGGCTGCCGCCATGGTGCTCGCCAAGATCGCCGACCACTACTCCCGGGTCTGGCTGCTCAGCTACTACATGGCCGGCCTCGGTCTCCTGCTGGGCGGCCGTACCGTGTTGTCGGCCTTCGTGCGCAGACAGATGGCCATGGGCCGCTTCGACCGCCGCACGGCTATCGTCGGCGGCGGCCCGGCGGCCGAGGAACTGATCCGAGCGCTGGAATCCGGGGGCGAGAGCGGTATCCGCATCATCGGCGTCTTCGACGACCGGGGCGACGACCGGTCCGGCACCGAGGTGGCCGGCCACCCGAAGCTCGGCAATGTGAGCGACCTCGTCACCTACGCGCGCCACGCTCCGCTCGATCTCGTGGTGTTCACGCTGCCGATTTCGGCCGAGACTCGCATTCTGCAGATGCTTGCCAAGCTCTCGGTGCTGCCGGTCGATATCCGCTTGTCCGCCCACGCGACCAAGTTGCGCCTGCGCCCGCGCGCCTATTCCTATCTCGGCGACGTGCCCCTGCTCGACGTGTTCGACAAGCCGCTCGCCGATTGGGATGTCATCCTGAAAGGCGCATTCGACCGCCTTGTCGGCCTGCTGCTGCTGGCGGCTCTCTCGCCCGTGATGCTGGCCGTTGCGATCGCGGTGAAGTTCACGTCTCCCGGACCGGTGTTGTTCCGGCAGAAGCGCTATGGCTTCAACAACGAGCTGATCGAGATCTTCAAGTTCCGCTCGATGTATGTCGATCGCTGCGATGCCGGCGCGGCGCAGCTCGTCACCAAGACCGACCCCCGCGTGACGCCGGTCGGCCGCTTCATCCGCAAGACCTCGCTCGACGAGCTGCCTCAGCTCTTCAATGTGATCTGCGGCGATCTCTCCCTGGTCGGGCCGCGCCCGCACGCGATCCAGGCGAAGGCGGCGAACACGCTCTACGATCAGGTGGTGGACGGCTACTTCGCCCGCCACAAGGTGAAGCCCGGCATCACTGGCTGGGCGCAGATCAACGGCTGGCGCGGCGAGACCGACACCAGCGAGAAGCTTCAGCGCCGGGTCGAACACGACCTGCACTACATCGAGAATTGGTCGATCCTGTTCGACCTCAAGATCCTGCTCACCACGCCGCTCGCGCTCTTCAAGACCGACAACGCGTATTGAGGATTCCTGAGACTTCGAACGGGACGGGGCCCGGAACCGCCAGAGCGCAGTTCCGGGCCTTCTTCGTCAGGGGAGGCGCGCGTCTCCGCCGTCGTGCCGGATCACGGCAGCGCGCCGGCCTTCTCCTTCACCTTGGTCATCGTGTCCTGGCAGGCAGTCTCCTGACCGGCCTTGTCCTGCTCCTTGGCCTTGGCGAGCAGGGTGCGTGCTTCCTCGACGCCGGCCTTGGTCGGCTTGGTTGCGGGGTCGGACGGAGCGCCTGCCGGCGGCTTGTCGAGAGCCTTCGAGGAGGCCGAGGCGGTGGGGCCGCCCGGCGGCTCCTTGCCGGTCACCTGCTCCGCGCCGACGCTGTTGAGCCGGCGCTCCACCGCGGCGATGTCGTCCTTGCAGTTCACCGCCAGGGCGGGACTCGCCGCAGCGAGGGCGACGATGGCGATGGGCAGGCTGAAGGCGATGCGCATGGGGTTCGGGCTCCTCCGAGTGACCTTTCGCGGGCCGGTTCTGTGACCGCCGCTTCGGCCGAGAAAGCTTTTGAGACCCTCCACCGGTTCCAGTCTGCGACGCTTCGCCCAGGAGACCGCCGAACACAAAAAAGGGTGCGGATCGCGATCCGCACCCTCCTTCGTCCCGAATGCCGGGAAACTTAGCGGATCAGGTTGACCAGAGCCGAACCGGCCGGGCTCGCCAGTTCCTTGGCGTCGATGGTGCCGTCATTGTCGGGGTTAGCGGCCTTGAACTGCGCCTCGACGGCGGCGAGGTATTCCTTCTTGTCGAGGGTGCCATCGTTGTCCGGGTCGAGCTTCTTGAGATCGGCCTCGGTGATGCGGCCCTTCAGCTCCTTGGCATCAAGGGTGCCGTCCTTATCCGGATCGAGCTTGTCGAAGGCGGCGGAGCCGGCAGCCAGAGCTTCCTTGAGATCGATGGTGCCGTCCTTGTCCGGATCGAAGGCGGCGATGTCGACCTTCGTCGTGGTGGTCGGGGCAGCGTAGGCCGGGACCGCGACGAGCGCGGCGAGGAGAACGGCAGAGGAGAGGCGGAACGCCATTGGGGGCAAACTCCTGATCGAACAGGCCCGGCTCGACACCGGGCGGACGGCAAAACCGCAGAGGCAATGGCAGCCGCTCACCTGAGGCGAAACGGCCGGTCGGCCTCGCTGAGATTGCGTATCTTGCCCGGGATGATTTGGCAATAGGCGAGGCCGAAGCGGCGCGCTTTCCTGCCTGGAATCGCCTCGCCGACCACCTGAATATAGAAACGGCGCGGTTCAGGAGAACCGCGCCGCTTGCAACTCTTGCGAGACGTCCCGGACCGCAACCGGTCCGGGCGCGATCGGTGCCGAGCCCGGCCTCAGCCCTTGCGGACCAGCGGCAGCGGCTCGACGATGGGAGCCGGGGGCGGCGGCTCGAACAGGATACGCAGACCGCCGAAGGCGGCGACCGGCGCGCCGGGCGCGAGGCTGCGGTTCGAGGTGGCGTTGGGCACCCGGACGATCGGAACCTCGTCCACCGGCGAGAAGGTGCCGAAGGTGGCGTACTTGGCGTTGAACGCGTTCTCGACGAAGCCGTAGAGTTCGATGTTCGGCGCGATGCGGTAGCTGGTGTTGAAGCCGAACACCGCGTAGTCGCCCGTGGTCTTGTTCTGGTTGGTCGGGTCGCCGACGAGGAACTTGCCCGTCGCGAAGCGGGCGAGCGCGCCGACCCGCCATTCCGGCGTCACCTGATACTGCACGCCGACCTTGAGCTGGTGCGGCGCGACGCCGGGCAGGCGGTTGCCCGGACGCACGAGGACCACGCCGCTCTCGTCGCCGCCCGCGCTGTTGAACGGATTGCCGGGGGCCGCGAGTTCGACGGGCGACTCGAAGGTCGCATCGACGAAGGCGTAGTCGGCGAAGGCGCTCCAGGTCGGCGTGTTGTAGAACAGGCTCGCCTCGACGCCCTGCCGCTTGGTCGAGCCGACGTTGCGGAAATAGGCGCGGCCGATCGTGTCGGGGGCCGGCACGAACAGGATGTCGTCGTCGTTGCGGGTCGAGAAGAAGCCGGCCTTCCACGACAGGATGCCGCCGAAGATGTCGTCGGGCTGCGGGATACGGCCGCGGACACCCGCTTCGACCGTGCGCGCCACGACCTGCTTCAGCGGCGGGTCGCCGACGAAGAAGTTGGTGAGCGAGCAGGGCGCCAGCGGGTCGGCGCAGGAGAGTTCCGCCGGGGTCGGGGCGCGGTTGGCCTCGGTGTAGCCGCCATAGGCGACGAGGTAGTCGGGGATGATCTTGTAGGTCGCGCCGATGCCGGGGTTGAAGCGCTGGTAGTAGTGGTCGCCGTTGAGCGCCGTGCCGATCTGGTCGCGCAGGACGATCTTGGCCATGTTGAACCGGCCCTGCAGCGTCAGGGTCAGGCGCTCGGTCAGGTCGGTGTTGTTGGTGAAGTAGATGCCGCCGTAATCGTTCGAGGTGCGCACGGAGACGGGGGTGATGATGCCGTCGTCACTGGAGACGACGATGCCGGGGGGCGAGAAGCCGCGATCGAGGGTGAGGCCGCCGATCGAGTTGTCGGCCCCGAAGCGGGTCCTGCCGCCATCATACGAGCCGCCGAGCACGAAGCGGTTCGGCAGGCCGAACAGCGGCTCGCGGATCACGGTCTGGACCGTGGCACCGAAATTGTCGGTGTCGGTGCGGGTCTGGTTCAGGAAGGCGTAGGGGCCGCCCTCGTCGAAGCGGTCGGCGAAGACCGGGTTGACCGCGCCGAAGTTGAAGGTGCGCAGCCGGTCGGCCCGCACAGGGGCGCCGGTGCGGTCGCGCAGGAAGAACTGGTTGTCGTCCGCGCCCTCGGAGCAGACGAAATCGTCATTCGCCTCGCAGTTCTCGACGTCGGCCGCGTCGCCGTTGGCGGTGCGCTGACGGAACAGGCCGTAATAGGCGTTGCCCTGCACGCTGATCGTCGGCGTGACGTCGTAGGTGCCGGAGAGCTGGAAGCGCAGGAAGTCGTTCTTGGTCTGGTCGGGATAGGTGAAGACGTCGCTGCGGTCGGCCTTGAGCAGCTCAACCGGGGCGGTGCCGTTGCCGGTCAGGCTGTTGCTGGCGCCGATGACGTTGAAGTGGAATTCGCTCCGCTCACCCTGCACGCCGAGGTCGGCGTAGATCTGGTTGAGGCGCGACGGCGAGTGGCGACGCCAGCCCTCCTCGCCGAGCTTGGTGCCGGCGACGTAGAGGCCGATATTGTCGATGCGCTGACCGTGCTGGAACGCGATCGCGCCGCGACCGAACGAGCCGCCGAGCGCGTTGATCTCGGTGCCCTGGTAGGTGAAGCCGTTCTTGAGCGACACCGCGAGCGCGCCACCCAGCGCGTTGAGGCCGAAGGCCGGGTTGGAACCTTCGAGCTCGATCCGGTCGACGGCGATGTCGGGGATCAGGTCCCACTGCACCGTGTCACCGAACGAGGTGTTGAAGCGGGCCCCGTTCAGGTAGACCGCCACACCCTGCGGCGAGCCGCCGAGCGGCGAGGCTTCGAAGCCGCGATAGGTGATCGTCGGCTGGAAAGGATTGCCCTGCGCGTTGTTGATGCTGATCGAGCCGATGCGCTCGTCCAGCGCCCGAACCGTGCTCGGGAAACCGACCCGCGAAACGTCGCTCGCCGTCAGCACGCTCGTGTTCTGCGGCAGCTTGTTGCGATCGATGCCGTCGAGCACGACGGTCTCGCGCAGCCCCGACGCGGTCGGCGTCGTCACGACCCGGCGCGAAGCCGCCACCGGCGTATTCGAAACAACGCTGATCTCTTCCAGCGTAACGGCTTGTCCGCCACCTGCGCCTTGCGCCAACACCTGCCCCGGAAGCAGCGCAACCGATGCGATGAGGCTGCCTCGCAGCACTCGCATTGTCATTCCCCAGCCCTTATCGTTCGTGCTTGCAGCCCCTTGAAGCGGGGCCGTTGCCGGATGTTGCTGAAGGACGGGGTCTGCGACAATCGCCGCCAGGCTTCTTCAGGATTAATTATGATGAGACGCTCAAGCTTCCCGTCGACGCGTGCTGTTACAGCAACATATTTCTGACGCTTCGTCAGAGACTTACGGACAAAGAGGAAGACGACATCGGGATCATTCGGCAATTCGTCTTCGATCGTCCTCGGCTCATCCGATCGACGTCCGACCGAATTCCCGGTACGCCGAACCGAAGCCGTTCGATCCGGAATGAGTCGGCACGCCTGTCTCGTTCGCCGAGCACTTGTGGGCGCAAATCATTCCGGCTGGCGGGCGAGGCCTGACCTGAAGTGTTGGTCCGTTGTTGTGGGAAGCAACTCCAGTACACGAGAGCCGTGGGCGATTCGCATTCACGGATGCACGTCTCGCCCCGGCCAATACGCTCGTCGAGCGCACAGCCGGGCGCCTACGGGCGCAGGATTTCCGGCGCGATTGCGTCTCGTACGATGTCCGGCCGATGGGTTCGGTTCAGCCCCGTCATCGTCCTTCCGGAGCGCTGATCAGCGAATCCGGAGCTGATGGGCGCGATTGCGACCTGCAATCCACGACGAGCCTGGCCTCCGGCTCGCACGTCACTTTAGGGGTGGAGTCCGGGTTCCGCTGCGCGGCCTCGGAATGACGGACAGTCAGCCATCGACCGGAAAAGATGTCAGAGGCGCGCCTGGATGCGGCGGGCGATCTCGCCCAGGCGCTGCTCCAGGATCGTCGGCACCTCGCAGACGTAGGAGACCGACTGATTGCGCTCGTCGAAGATGCGCCGGTCCCAATTGAACTGGGTTTCCAGGTCCGCGACTTCCTTGGAGGCGACCTTCGTCGGGTCCGATTCCGGGCTGTCCTTGAGCTCACTCACCTTGTCCGCCTCGTCGCGGATGCGCTCGGCGAGCCGCCGCTGCCCCTGCGCGTAGCGGGTGATGCCGCTCATCACCGTGCTGCGCTCGCCGTTGATGATCTCGAACACGCCGCCGAAGACCCGCGTGAGACGCTTGCCCTTCTCGGCCGGGTCGAGTTTTTCGGTGAACTCGTCGAGCAGGATGTCGGCCTCGCGCAACTCCGTGCGGCGGGAGGCGAGCTTGCGGGCGAGCTGAGCGGCCTCGCGGTCGTTGCCCCATTCCCCCGCTTCGGCGAGGTCGGGCCCGGTCCAGAACGAGCCGTAGCCGAGCGTCGTCACCTTGCGCTGGGCGCAAGGCCAATCCGGATCGGCCTTGGGCTGCGCCAGCACCGGCCCCGCCGCGAGAAGAAGAGCGAGGCAGAGCGGGGCACGAACGGAGCCGAAGGTCACACAGCGAAGAGTCATGGTGGGTCTCTCAGGCGGCTTCGCCGGCCGGTCCGCCGCGCCGGGCCATGATGCCGCGGCCCGGATCGTAGGCGATCGCGGCGAGGGTGAAGAACAGGAGGCCGGTGCCGACCACGACGGCGCAGGCGACCGGCTCGAAACGCCCGTAGAGGGCGAACCGCACCAGCTCGACCGCGTGGGTGAACGGGTTGGCCTGGCAGATCAGGTAGAGCCATTCGCTCGATGCCCGGACCTGCCAGAGCGGATATAGGGCAGAAGAGGCAAAGAACATCGGGAAGATCACGAAATTCATGACGCTCGCGAAGTTCTCGAGCTGCCGCACCAGCGAGGACAGGAACAGGCCGATCGCCCCGAGCATCAGCCCCGAGGCCAGGAAGGCCGGCAGGGCGGCGAGGTAGCCGACCGGCGGGATGCCGGTCTCCCAGAACCACGCGATGGCGAGGAAGGCGTAGGCTTGGACGATCGAAACGCTGGTTCCGGCGATCAGCTTGGCGAGCAGCAACGTCCAGCGCGGATAGGGCGAGGTGAGCAGCACCTTCATCGAGCCGACCTCGCGGTCGTAGACCATCGAGAGCGAGGATTGCATGCCGTTGAAGAGCTGGATCATGACGGCCAGCCCCGGCACCACGTAGGCCTCGTAGAGCACGTAGGTCTCGTAAGGCGGCACGATCGAGGTGCCGAGCGTATTACGGAAACCGGCGGCGAAGATGAACAGCCAGACCAGCGGGCGCACCATTGCCGAGAAGAAGCGCTCCTTCTGGTGAAAGAAGCGCAGCAATTCACGGCGCACGATGCCGCCGAGCGCGATGAGATAGCCGACCGCATCGAGCCGGCCGGCATGGGGGACGGGCGGTGCGCCGGCCTCGGCACGCGCCGCGACGGCAGGGTTCGGGGGGGAACTCATGCGGCGGATTTCACGGCTCTCTGGTCGGGTTCGGCGACGAGGCGGCGGAAGGCAGCCTCCAGCGTCTCGCCGGGGGCGCCGATCTCACCGGCCCGGCCACGGGCGACGATGCGGCCCTTGTGAAGGACGACCGCGTCATCTTCGGAAGAAATCTCCTCGAAGATGTGGGTCGCCCACAGCACCGACAGGCCCTCGTCGCGCACCAGGGCGCGGACGATGGCGACGATGTCGGCGCGGGATTCGAGGTCGAGCCCCACGGTGGGCTCATCGAGGAGCAGCAGACGCGGCGCGTGGATCAGCGAGCGGGCGATCTCGATGCGCCGCGACTGGCCGCCGGAGAGGGTGCGGATCTTGTCGTCGCGCCGCTCGGCCAGCCCGACGCGGGTGAGCAGGGTTGCGATGCGGGTCCGCGCCGCCGCCCGGCCGATGCCGTGCAGGCTGGCATGGTAGTGCAGGTTCTGCGCGACGGTGAGGTCGGTATCCAGCGTCCGGGCCTGGAATACCACGCCGAGGCCGGCCAGCGCCCGCGACGGCTCGCGGTCGAGGGGATGGCCGAGGATCGAGACCCGGCCCTCCTGATTGTTGTAGAGCCGGGTGATCACCGAGAACAGCGTGGTCTTGCCCGCGCCGTTGGGCCCGAGCAGCGCCATGAAGCGCCCGCGCTCGACCTTGATCGAGACATCGGAGAGCGCGGCACGCTGGCCGAAGCGGTGGTTGACGCCGGCAACCTCGAGAGCAGCGCTCATTTCGGCAAGGCTCGCCGGGCGTCGTCGAGCGCTTCCAGGCACTCGTCGAACTCGCCCTCCCCCTGCTCGCGCTCGGCGATCTTCAGGGCGCGCTTGAGCTTTTGCGGGACGGCGTCGGGCGCGAGCTTTGCCGCCTGCGCCTTCACCGCGACGATGCCTTCGGCACAGGCGGTTTTGTCGTCGGCAAGCGCCGGGGTGGCGAGGAGCAGCAGGATGAGCGAGGTGCCGAAGCGCTTCATGAGGAGTCCCATCTCACTTCACCATAATCGTGCCGGCCATGCCCTTCTCCTCAAGCCCCTGCGCGTACCACTTGTACGCCCCCGGCTTGATGGCGACGAACTCGATGGCGATCTCGCCGGGATCGTCGAATTCGAGGTGGTCGGGCGGGCCGCCGCCGTGGATCTCCTTGTGCTCGATCACGATCTGGTTGAGCCAGATGTAGCGGAAGAACTCGGGCGCGTAGAACTTGTATTCCTGCCGCCCCTTGGCGACGATGCGCAGGCGGTAGGCCTTGCCGGCCTCCATCTCGATATCCCGATTCTCGACCACGAAGTCGTTGCCCTCCTCGTTGCCGAGGACGAGGTCGGGCAGGTTCTGGCGCTTCTTGGTGAGGTCGAGGGCGCCCGCCGGAGCGCCCGCAAGCATCAGGGCCGCGGCGGCGAGGCCGAGGCGCGTCGTCCATTTCATCTCGCTTCCTCCGGTTTCTTGTTCTTGCATCGCCCCGAGAGCCGGCAACCGCCCCTCGGGACGATGCATGAGCCGGCAATTCAAACGCTACTTCTTCGAAATCGCCACGCCCCAGGGCAGCAGCCCGACCGGGATGCTCTTGACCACCTTCAGCCCGTCCACGTCGATCACCGAGACGTCATTGGAGGTGCCATTGGTGGTGTAGAGCTGTTTCTCGTCGGGCGTGAAGGCGAGCTGCCAGACGCGCTGGCCGACCGGCAGGTATTTCTGCACCTCGTAGGTCTTGGCATCGACCACGGCGACGCGGTTGGCCGGCCCCAGCGCGACGAAGGC
>JAESFL010001096.1_pt1 | contig 11221 bp, 11 predicted proteins | sample 9269401 | NCBI WGS metagenome assembly JAESFL01 (sample SAMN14506025, study PRJNA617098) | algae metagenome | isolation source: Gloeocapsa sp. UFS-A4-WI-NPMV-4B04 and co-occurring heterotrophs from desert... | place: USA: Utah | collected 2006-10-01 | reverse complement strand
GACAGTTTTCCTGGTGCTTCTGGCGCAGTGGAACCACTCTGACTCCATCCCGAACTCAGTTGTGAAACGCTGCTGCGGCGACGATACTCTAGGGGTTGCCCTGCGGGAAAATAGCTCAGTGCCAGGTCTTATATTCAAAGCATTAGCCTCTATCTCTTTCCTGAGAGGAGGTTTTTTGCTATAGCTAATATTTTTATTTACTATCAAGAAACAGCTTCTTGTCCTTGAGCTTTGGATTTTCGTCTTCCCCAAGGCTTAAGGACTGAGATACTGATAATAGCTAGAAGGCAGAATGTCTGAATCATTGCACCTACAAGGACTGCTTTTTGGTCAAATATATATAGCGGATTTTGCAACGCTTGTAATCGCTCTGCTTCAGAAATTCCAGTCATTGCATTTGTCCAGGGGCCTAGCCAGAATGTACCGAAGATTATAAGTGTCACGGTTGCAACCCACTTGACGATGACCCAGTAGTGTTTCACGAATCCCCAAATGGTTAACCAGGAGAGCAGTCCACCCGTTAGTAGTGATAGGGTAGCAGCAGGGATAATAACCAAGTCGTCTAGCAACTTAAGAATAGAGTTAATTGCGTACAGTTGATCACCATTAGGGGTATTTCGGTTATTTAGAGTAATGATAATCATGCATAGAGCAGTGCCTAACCAAATTCCTCCAAAAGCAACATGAGAGGATAATAACCAGTTTTTTTGCTTGATGTTTAGCTTATTCATAAGCTCTTCCTTTTGATAATGTCAAAGTGTTTACTGTTGGGTAGAGAGTTTAGTAAGATTTAATTAGTAGCCTTATAGTTAGGCTGCTAATTGAAATAATATAACACCTAGTAGCTTCTCACAAATGATCGGCTTATAAGGTTATGGCTTAAGTATTGCGGGGGTTCCAGCCTTTACTTTACTCAAAAGCTCAATCAGTGTTTTCTTTTCGGTATCAGTGAGATTTGCCATTAAATTTGTAGTGCGGCAAAAATGGTCTGGAAGCATTTGGCAGAGCAACTGTTGACCCTTATCGGTTAGATGAATACTTAGCATCCGCCTGTCTGATGGATAAGGCTTGCGTGTTACTAATTCTTTGCGTTCTAGTCCGTCAAGAAGTCCTGTAATTGTTGCTCTGGTAACACCACATTTTTCAGCGCATTCAGAAGGTGTTAATCCTTGCTCATCAGCCTGTAACAATTGCATGAGTATAGTAAATTTACCCATCGAAAGCTCATAGCGGGCAAAATGAACATCTAAAGCTTGATAAACATCAGCCGTAGTATTTAGAAAAGCCAAACAAGTTTCCACTGAAGCGATATCTAACTGAGGGTAGCGCTTGGCAAGATTTAGGATTGCCTGTTGATCAGGAAAGGAATGTAATGTAACCACAGTTAAAAATAAATTTAATTAGCTAGCTTATTAAAAAGTAGCTTAACGTGATACGCACTAGAGACATGAGATCTTATTCCTACCAACTTTTGCTCAAATTCTTTCGGAACCTTTAATCTAGAGAAGTTGAGTCGAGAGATTAAGTTGTGGATGAAATACTAGAGCGATCGCGCAAACTAAAACAAAACTTAGTTAATTTTGTCCTTGATGCTGAAGGAGAATTAGCAGAAGCCTTAGAAATGTATGCGGCGGAACACTCGCGGGGAAAGCGCGGAGATAGTGTCCAGCAGGACTTAATAATTGACACCTTTATAACAGAAGGCAAAGTTGGAGACAAAACACCGCTAGATTTATTTTTGTCAAGCCAACCAGAGTTATCACAAAGCGATCGCCAATTAGTTAGTAACTGGCGACGTAGTTTTATTGGCTTATTTGCCGTAAATCAAATTTTGCCTGATGCTTTTGATCTAAGGAACTGGCTGACAGCCAAGCATTACATCGTCAAACCGAACAATTCCCAATTGCTAGCGGAGATGACTCGGTTTAAAGAAGGGGAAATTTTACTAACTCGGATTGCACCTGTTACTGATACATACTGGACGTTTTCTGGTCCATGTACACCAATGGGTAAATTGGGTAAACCTAAGCTAGCAGTAGCAATTGGTAACTTTAAAGATAACTATAAAAGCGCTCTTTACAGCGATGCTCCAGAGTTATTAGAGCAGGCTTGGCAGTCTGTAGGGCAATATCATCAGCAATTTGTTGACTTTTTTGGTAGCGACGAAGTTACAATGCCTGGATACCAACTCAACAAAAAGATTGCTGAATTTCAAGAAGCATTGATACAGCGACGCTTGGCAGCAGCTGGTATTGACGAATCTAAAACATTGGCAGAAGCGGCTGAAGAAGCTGGAATTGGGGAAGAAGAAATTAGAGCCGTAGCAGAGGAAGTTGGTGCTGATTCCAAAGCGATATCGCAGCTATTTGATAGTAAAAGCACTACCAAAATGGTAATGCCTAAAGTTGACTTGCCTGCCGAACTCAAGAAAGCAGAACAGGTCACAGCTATGTCTGATCCTCGCTGGGGTCAGATGTTTTTACCAACGTATAGTCAGTTCAAAACACTTTTAGAAGCGGATAACTGGCAAAGCGTCGAAGGTTCTGAAAAACTAATTCGCTATTACCTAGAAAATCCCACAATTAATGCATTTATCTGGCAGCGATTAACTCAACAGTACCCAATTGAGCTAGAAAAGCTATTGCAAACACTATTAAAGCGTCCCGATTTCAAGCTTGACTCTGATTTAAATGAGCTTTTGCAAGAATACAATAAACCAATAGAGCCAGAGCTACCAGAAATTGCTAGTGTTCCAGTACATCTGCATAATTTATTTGAAGAAGCTGTAGCAGAAGTTGACAAATCACAGTCAAAGAGCAAAAGTACAAAGAAGACAGGATTTGGATTTCAACGGTCTTGAGCTTGACCAGATAATTTCAAAGTTTTGACAGTTAAAACCTGCGGTGGCGTTGCATCTGGCGGATACAAAAAGTCTATTTTGACAAGACGGCGATCGCCTTGTTTCATGTTCAGCATCACCAATAGCTTACCTTGCTCACCTCTTTTTTGAACCAAATGCACATACCGCGTCCGAGGTAAACCTTTATCATCGTTATATCCTAGCCGTACTGTGCCACGAAAGAAGACTTGAGAAGCGGGTGGTTCAAAGAAGCCTAACCCCCCTTTACTTAACTGATCTTTTTTGATTGGTGTTTGAATTGACAAGGTAACAGTTTGCAGTTGTTTAGTATTATTATCCAAGGGCAAGCTGAGGCTGTATTGAATCCCGTAGTTGCCATGAGCGCGGTAGGCAGTATCTGGGTAACGGACTATAAGTGGCGCACTTTGCACTTGATCTGTTCCTAGCCTACCCCCAGGTAACGTACTCAGACCATAGGAAAAAGCTTGACCTGGTTGAGGAATACTTAGATACTGAGCTTTAGGGTGATCAATGATTTGGGCTTGCCACTGGGAACCTTGAGCTACTCCGGCGACGCGACCATAAATTACCCCTGTTGTTTGATCAGGAGGAGTTGGAGCGTGATCGCGTGGCCCAGCCAAACCACTATTATTCAACAATTGCTGCCATTGCGCTAAAGTAGGCGATCGCTCAATACCATCAGAATTAACAGGCGCATACATCGCTAAACTAGCTGCGTAAACTGCACCATTACTCCGCAGTCGCATTAATGTAGACCTACCATTAATAGGCGGTTCTAGACCTTTAACTGGAATCGGTAGATTGAGCAGCAGTTGGCTTTGGCGTGGTGGAATTACTACTTGAGACGGGAAGGTGGCTTGTCGCTGTTCTCGTAAGATATCATTCATCACGCGATCGCCTGGCCCTGCAAATACTTTACCTAACGGATTCTCAACTAAGGACGGCAACTCAATAAACGGTGCATCCGGTTGACTGAGATAACTTGCAGCTTGCAACACATCTACCCTAACTGGCTGGGTGCTAGGATTATGCAGAATTATGCCTAGATAAAGCGATCGCAAATCTAGAGGTGAAGTAGCCTTAGCAACATGATGAGCAAATATATCAAATCTTCCCTGTAACGGAAAGTTGAGGTGCGCTGTACTTACCCGTTTACCTAATGGCGGAAAAGTTGAAAGTAGAATTCCCTCTTCCTGCACCAATTCGGGACTATTGCTGTTAAATACTGGTACTGTATCCAGCTTACCTGGTAAAGAACGCACTTGTTGAGGTTGCACCACTTCTTGGGGTGGCATGGAAGTTACTTGAGCAAGCGGTAAAATTGGCAAGAGTAGCATAAGATAATATCTGTTAATTACGAGGTAGGTAAGTTATTATAAACCTCCAAGTTTACGAATAATTAGTTTGAAATCTGCAACAATTTCAGCCAGATTTTCTTCAGTTAAAACAGGAACGTGAACAAATATACAATTAATGTTGAGTTGCCATTTAACGATATAATTTAATACTGAATAGTAAAGACCTTCGCAGACAAATTCACCTGCATCGTCGCTAATTTCAACACTAGATAAACCAGTTAACAATTCTTGCAAGTTTATTTGTGTTTTTAAAACTGTGTCCCCACACCTAGCATTTGATTCTATAGTTAATTGATTACGACTTTCAGCCATGCCACAACAAATAATAGTATCGGGTTGGAATTCATTTATTTTTGCAATTACATAAGAACTAGACAAATTTATATCTACAGGTAGCAGTCGCGAAAAGGTTAAAAAGGAAGATGAATCATTAAGCTTAGATATCTCATTTAATAAATCATCTGAAGAATTAGATTTATGATGAGGTAGCCAGGTGTCAAAAGAGGTTAACAATATTTTGTGAGGCATACAAAATATCAGCTATTAACTTAAAATAAAAAAGGATAAATAAATAATATAAGGGGAGCGTGTCAATGTCAGTAATTGCGGTAGTAGACTATGACATGGGAAATTTGCACTCAGTCTGCAAAGGATTAGAGAAAGCTGGGGCAAATCCTAAGATTACTGATTCCCCAATTGAAATAGAACAGGCAGAAGCAGTGATACTGCCCGGAGTAGGATCGTTTGATCCAGCAGTACAGCATTTGCGATCGCGTGGGTTAGAAGAACCAATCAAAAAAGCGATCTCCAGTGGCAAACCATTCTTAGGCATTTGCCTGGGTTTACAAATCTTATTCGAGAGTAGTGAAGAAGGCAAGGAACCAGGACTGGGAATTATTAAAGGAACTGTGCGGAGGTTTGTACATGAACCAGAAATCACAATTCCCCACATGGGTTGGAATCAACTAGAAATTACTCAGCCAGGATGTGCGCTATGGCAAAAGTTACCTCCTCAGGCTTGGGTTTATTTTGTTCACTCCTACTATGTTGACCCCACAGATCCTCAAGTTAAGGCAGCAACAGTTACTCATGGTAGCCAAACAGTGACAGCTGCGATCGCTAATCGTAACTTAATGGCAGTGCAGTTTCACCCAGAGAAGTCTTCCACGGCAGGTCTACAAATCTTGTCTAACTTTGTGCAGCAAGTTGAGTCTATGGTTCCAGCATAAGTTAAGAGTGAGCAGTGAGCAGTGAGCAGTGAGCAGTGAGTAGGGGGTGGAGAACAAGTTGCCTTATGTATAGTTTCGCGCTTCTGCATACAAGTCTTTTTCCTTGTTCGGGGCAGTTTTTACGGACGAGCTACTCACTGCCCCAAAGGGGTTTGGTAGCATAAATTTAACCTCAATAAGCTAGCTATGGCATTTCTCAAGGTTAGCGATACAGTTATCAATACTGATCACATTGTTGCTGTTGAACTAGACCGCATCTCAATCGGCGGTAAATGCTGTGTTGTGATTTCAGTAGCGGCTAATTCCGGTCTATTTAAGCGCAAGCCGAGAGAGTTTTGGTTTGATGGTGACGCGGCCGCGAAGCTACGAGACTATTTTGAAAACCCTGATAATGTGACTGAATTATCGCCATCATCGTCTCCTCGGTCACAAGCACGAGAGAGAATAAGACAACGGCAACGTATTAGGCACAGGCGATCGCTTACTCAACCTGAAGATGCTATTTATGAGGATGAATACTCTGAAAATGTTTGGGATGATGAATGGCCAGATTCTCCTGATCAACCTCCACCACGTCCAAATATTGGACGACGACCTTGGAAACCTCAGCCACCCGATCCATTATCAACTGCTGCCTCAGTTGAGTCATTTAACCCTCCTATTCCATGACTGCTGATGAGAATTCATGGTAATCGTCAAATTAAAACACTGCCTGGTTTAGCAACTCGGCCTACACCAGCGCGTGTGCGGGAGGCTTTGTTTAACATTTGGCAAGGAAAAATTGTTGATTGTCGCTGGCTTGACCTGTGTGCGGGTAGTGGGGCGATGGGTGCAGAAGCTTTGTGTCGGGGTGCAGCCTTTGTACTAGGTATTGAACAATCGAGCCGTGCTTGTGGCATTATCCAACAAAATTGGCAGCGAGTGGCTCAACCTGAACAGAAGTTTCAGGTGTTACGGGGAGATGTGGTGCAGCGATTAAAAGATATTTCAGGGCAGCAATTTGACCGGATGTACTTCGATCCACCTTATGCTAGTGATTTGTACCAGCCAGTGTTAAAAGCGATCGCTCATTATCAACTGCTGAATCCTAACGGTGAAATAGCAGTGGAACACAATCCGAACACTTGGGAACCTCAACTCATCCCTACATTAGAAATCTGCCGCCAAAAGATTTACGGCAACACAGCTATAACCTTCTATAGCCCTATAAGCAGTGATGAGTGACGAGTGAGTAGTGAAGCTTTATTGATTAATCTTCGTGATTGAAATGAGAACTCTTAGGATATCGGGGTACACTCTCTATCCAACTCTTTCTTCTCCATGAATAAACTCGCTCTTTTTGTAAGCGATTAATTCGGGGCATTTCTTTTTCACTCTTCACTTTTCACTACTCACTACTCACTCTCTTCGGTCACTATTTAAGACAGACTAGAAGTTTAAATACCTAGCTGCTTGCCACGCTTGTACTGCTTATAAGCAGCAAAGAACAGACCAGCTAGTGTTACACCTATTAGACCTAGCACAATGCCATCAAGCAGTGGTTCAACCACGTTAATCTCCTTTGCAATGGATAAACATTTATTACCTGTTTTTCATCTTACTAGGTATAGATCAGAAAAATAGAGGTCAGTTAGCATTGTTAACTCAATGTGCAGATGAAGTAAGTTAAGAGTCCTGGCACATATACTCCTGCTAACTTTGCTTGCGGACATCATCAAGAACTTTTAAGCTATGTGTAGGACATAAAAATTTTGTAAATTCTGTATTTAAGCGCAAACCTTTTGGATAACGAGCTTTACAAACCTGAAATTCTGATTCAGCGACTAACTTTAATCGTTCTGGCGATCGTGTTAGCAGTTCTCATGGCTATTTTCAGCGTTCACATGATTCGTGTATCAGATCCATACATCAAAAGCGTTTTATCTATTAGCGGAGATCCAGTTCAAGGTCAAGCTATCTTTCAAATGAATTGTGCAGGCTGTCATGGCTTGCAGGGAGATGGAAGCGTGGGACCTAGTTTGCAAAAAGTCTCGAAGCGGAAATCTCGCTTTGGTTTGATTCACCAAGTTACAAGTGGTGAAACCCCGCCAATGCCGCAGTTCCAGCCGAGTGCAGAAAAAATGGCAGACCTTCTGAGTTATTTAGAAACCCTGTAATAATAACGAGGAGTCAGAAGGAAAATGCAGATATTGGACGTGGAGCTTAAAGTGCCGGATGTGGTTTCGTAGACTCAATGGTTACGATAGGCAGTGAGAATGCGTATTGCCCCTTATCCCCATGCTATCTCCATTTCAAGGGATGAACCCTTACCTAGAACATCTTGAATGGCTAGAAGCCCATAATTGGTTGATTGTGGCGATCGCTAAAAAGAGCCTAAAGTTGTTACAACTACACTAAACTTACCCAGAACACTTAGATGTTCATCGAACCCTCGTAAAGTAAAGAATTTAAGCCTCTTGCTGCGCTCACCGTAGGACTGCAACTTCTTTAAGTTGTTTTTCAATCTGATCACACGCCACACAAACACCATTTTCTTTTTTAATAATGCCTGCGACTTCTGCGGCTTTTATTACATAACTAGAATTGTTTAACAACTTCGACAATTCTTTTGCAGCCTGTGATCCTGAATACTGTTTACGGAGAATCGTTCGAGAAGTTCCTAAGTGCTTGACTCGCGCTGCATTGTCTGGCTGGTCATGACTGTAGGGCATCACCAGGGTTGGACGACCCGCCCGTAATGCCTGAGCCGTTGTGCCAATGCCTCCTTGATGCACGATCGCACAAGCGTGAGGAAAAATTTGCGAGTACGGTGCATAGCTCACAGCCAGAATGTCTTTTGCAAGATTCTTTGGCGGCGTATTTTTGCCAATTAACAGAACGGCGCGGCGATTTAACTGTTTTGCGGCTTGAATACTCTCCTGATAAAAGTTACCTGGATCTAGGACTGCGGCTGAACCAAGGGTAAAAACCATCGGTGGTTCACCTGCATCCAAAAATTGCTTCAGTTCTGGAGTAATTTCTGCTTCGCCTTGTGTCCCATCATAGAATGTGAACCCCGCGACTACTGTATTTTCTGCCCAATCCGGTTGCGGCTGTCCCAAAACTGAGGAAAATAGTGCAACGACGAGATAAGGTGAGAACTTGTGATCAATTAAGGGATTGCCTTTGATGGATGATAAACCTAGTTCACGGCGAAGTTGACGAATGGGGTCTGCCCAAGAATTACTAACAAGCTTTGCAAAGTTGAGAATGCCTTGACTCACAGGCAGTCCGAGTTTATACAGCTTTGCCAAATTAGGAAATGGCGCTAAAACTGGCGGGTCGTAAGCCGAGAAAAAAGACATGGGAACCATTGCGCTTGATGCCCATCGCATTGCAAGTTTTTCCGCCACCAGTGGAGATGCTATCACACCTTCCCCTGAAAAGATAAAATCTGCACATGAGGCAACATTTAGCAAGTCTGTATACATTGCACGTAAGTTAGGATTTATCCATTGACGCACCATATATTCTTGACCTGTTTTTAGATCCATCATCCGCGCCATTTCTTGCGGATCGTTCATCGCTGTTAAATCAGGGCGCATTGAATGAAACTCAAATCCCAAGGCTTCGATCTTAGATTGATAGACTTGGTGCGTGGCAAATACGACATCGTGACCGCGTTGGTGTAATTCAAGCGCTATCGCAATCATAGGATGTAGATCGCCCAAGGAACCAATTGTAGTTATAACAATTCGACTCACTCTGAGTGCCTCTCTGTCAGCATCACTTACATAGACAAGACTGCTTGATCTTAAACCTGACGAATTGTCCATCGACAAAAACGCAGCAGTTTATACTATTAACTAAACTGTTGGGCATAAAATCGGGCATACCGATGTGAAAGTGCTAATAACTCCTCATGATTTCCTGATTCGACAATTTGCCCTTGTTCTACAACTAAAATGCGATCGCTATGGCGCACTGTGGCAAGCCGATGAGCAATGATAAAAACTGTGCGATTCTGCATTAACCGTTCTAGCGCTTCTTGTACCAGTGCTTCCGATTCCGAATCTAAGGCGCTTGTTGCTTCATCAAGAATAAGAATCCTAGAGTTGAGGAGGACTGCACGCGCGATCGCAAGTCTTTGGCGTTGTCCTCCTGATAAGTTGACACCTCGTTCTCCTACCCAAGTGTAATAACCGTCAGGTAACTGAGTAATAAATTGATCGGCATTGGCAACTTCAGCAGCAGCTTGAACTGCTTTTATATCAAAGTCAGCTTGTCCAAAAGCAATATTTTGGGCAATTGTACCGGAAAATAAAATTGTTTCTTGAGGCACAATTGCAATCTGTCGCCGTAGGCTACTTAGTGTTACATCCTGAATATTGATACCGTCAATCAAAATTTGACCAGACTGAGGATCGTAAAAGCGAGGTAATAGGTTAACTAATGTAGTTTTTCCAGCACCAGAAGCACCAACAAGGGCAATTCTTTCTCCTGGTAATGCTAGTAAACTTAGATTTTGTAGCACTGGTTGATTTGGTTTATAGGCAAAACTGACGTTGCGATATTCGACTTTGCCAGTAACTGGGGGAAGTGCGATCGCATCCGCCTTTTCTAATACGGTAGGCTGAATCGCCACAAGTTCAAAAACTCGATCTACAGAAGCCTCACCTTGTTTGAACTCGTTGTAGTTGTTAGTAACATGAGCAATGGGGTCAAGCAACGACACCACTGCGGCAAGGTAGCTAAAAAACTTCTCTACTGTCAAGTTGTCTTGGGCAATTTGCCACCCGCCAATACACAACAACAGTAATATGCTCAAGGCTTCCAAAAACCCCACTATAGGAATCTGAATTGCCTTCAATTGTTCAGCAGAGTATTTAGCCCTGCGGCTAGCTTCAGCTTCCCTGCTAAAGCGGGTGATTTCGTAGTTTTCGGCAGCAAAAGCTTGGACTAAGCGGATACCACTAAATACTTCTGTTAATATTGCCGACAAATTAGAGACGCGATTTTGACTACGACGCGAGAACTTGCTTAAGCGTTCGCCAAACCAACCAATTAAAACACCCATTAGCGGCGCAACTATCAGTGTAGCCAGCGTCAGCTGCCAATTTAGATAAATCATGTATGCAGGGATTACAACCAATTGAATAACGCAGGGAACAAAATCATGAAAGAGTTTGTTCACCACTTCTCCAACTCGGTCAATATCTTCAGTGAGGCGGTAGGATAAATCCCCTGCTTTGGTAGTTTCAAAATAACTGAGATTGAGCTTGTGTAGGTGGGCATAAACTTGCTTACGCAGGTCTAAAGCAACTTTTAAAGCGGCTGAAGCCATTAATAAGTCTTGACCAGCCTGAGCAGCGCCTCTAAATAGAAAAACAACTAAGGCAATAGCGGAGATTTGGGCGATCGCCACCACATCACCCTGACTGAAAGGGGTTGGCAATTTACCTGCTAGATAAATTAGCAATAATGTTGATATTACATAGCCAAAGATCCAAATTAGCCCCTGAGCAATAGTTTTCCACTGGGGTTTGATGTAAGGTAGTAATTGCCAGTAATTAGAGCGTGTTTTCAAGTCTTATCGTCAGAATTAGCTTTTAATTTAAGCTATCAGCTTTCAGCCCTCAGACGATACTAACCCAAGTTGCTAGTTAGAAGCGGAAGCGGGAGCAAACCAAATAAAATCTCTCCAAGGTCTTGTAACTCTTGGAGAGACGAAAAAATGATTGCTGAAATTATAGCGATTTATGCCATCACGGATG
>JAESFL010001095.1_pt1 | contig 11223 bp, 16 predicted proteins | sample 9269401 | NCBI WGS metagenome assembly JAESFL01 (sample SAMN14506025, study PRJNA617098) | algae metagenome | isolation source: Gloeocapsa sp. UFS-A4-WI-NPMV-4B04 and co-occurring heterotrophs from desert... | place: USA: Utah | collected 2006-10-01 | reverse complement strand
CAGCGCCAGACGGCGGGCGTAGCCGCCCATCGGCTGACGACAATAGCTCAACGGAGGAACATCATGCGCGCTATCATCACGACGGTTATAGCGGCCACCACGATCATTTCGGTCGGCGTCAGCCCAGCGCTTGCGAGCTGCGGCTCTTCTAGTCAGCCTCTGCAAGTGGGTGCTGTGAGCGGAGACGCTGAGAAGGACTCGTTCGGGCTCCTTTGCTCAGGCGCGCGGGAGCAAGCAGGCTCGGTTGCCACAGTGACCCGGGCAGAGATCATGCAGGTCGGGGCGAGCACCGGAGAGGCCGAGAAGGACAGCTTTGGATATGTTCAAGCTGCCAGCCTGCAATAGGGCACGGTCCGCAACAAGCTCTGCAAGGTACTTCCTGACCTTCAGCTCCCACTCCCACGGGGGCTGACTTCCCTGCCTTAGCTCGCGCTAAGGTGGGGGCCTTTACGGGCACTATGGCCGGGCATTACTGCTGCTCCAGTGACATCGTGCGCAACCGCGATTGCGCGTAAGGGCCTATATGGAACGGGCAGAGGGCTCTGAGGAACGTGTCTGAGGCGAGGGGGCCCTGTCGCAAACTCCTGGCGTTCACGGCTCGTTAGGCATGGTGGCCGACTTTGCCGCCTCTGATGTGGGGGCGGCCCATGATCGTCAATGCGCTGGTCGAGCGGCTGAAGCGCCGGTCCAAGGATGACTTCAAGGGACGGCACTACGAGGCGTCGCTCATCCTGCAGGCGGTCTCATGGTATCTGCGCTACCCCTTGAGCTACCGCGACATCGAGGAGCTGTTCCTGGAGCGGGGCTTCGAGGTGGATCACTCCACCCTCAACCGCTGGGTCTTGGCCTATGCGCCGCTGATCGAGGGCCGGCTGCGCTCCTTCCGAAAACCCCATTGTGGGTCAGTGCGCATCGACGAGACGTACATCAAGATCCGTGGCCAGTGGCGCTACCTCTATCGAGCCATCGACAAGCACGGCACGCCTGTCGACTTCCTCCTGACGGCGAAGCGAGATCTAGACGCCGCCAAGCGCTTCTTCCGCAAGATGCTCCAGGATCAGCCTCTGCTCTCCCCGATCGGATCGGCACGGATGCCGCTGGCCTCTACCCGCCCGCCATTAGGGCCACAAGGAGAGCCGGCTTCCTCGTTCGCACTCCGGTGCACTATGTCACCAAGCACCTGCAGCAGGGGATCGAAAGCGACCACTTCCGGGTCAAGAGAGCCATGCCGCGGGTGGGCGGCTTCCACTCCTTCCCCACAGCCCGACGCACCATTCAGGGCTTCGAGGCCATGCTCTGGCTGCGCAAGGACTTCGGCTTCTCCGGTCCGTGGACCGTGTACGAGCAGAACCGGCTGCTCGCCCTCTGCTTCGGACTTCCGCAGGTTAACAAAGCATGAAAACAGGGCCGGTCTGGCCCATTCTGCGGCCTACATCGGAGTTTGCGACAGGGCCCCTTCTTTTAGGGCCTGGGTGAAGTGTCGGTTGCGAGCGCCGCTCTTTACGAGTGGCAGGTAGACCCGCTACTCTGACGAGCCTTCAAGCAAGCAGATGCTGATGAAGATCAGGATGGAGGCGCCGACAAGCGCCAGCTCCTGCCAAACGCTGAGATCTCCCATGGCGAACTCCCCGTGTTCAGAGGCGGCCTTCGCTCCTCTGCTTGGTGCAATCGAGGTGGCCTTTCTGCCGTAGCAGCCAAGACGAGAGGGAGGACGCAAGCGCATCCTCCCGCTGTTCGTTACGATGCCTTCGATGAGGCGCTGCTCTGACCAGGCGACGGGGTGTGGGAGGTGGTCCTCCAGCCCGTGAGCCGGCTCGCCATGCGCTTGAGAGAGCCGGTGATGGTCTGAGCAAGGTCCGAAACAGACTTCATCGCTTCCTCCATGGTTCTTGGGTGCAAGCTGAGAAGCTAAAGGGCGGAGCCTGATCTCACCGGGTGCATCCACCCCACCGCTCACAAGCTTAGCGGCCGTGATGTGGTGAGCTCCCCTCCCGGTGCAGGAGGCCATCTGTGTTCGACTGCAATGAGCCCCGCACCGCGACCTCATCGGCTCCCGTGCAGGGCCAGGTCTCCCGGAGCGCCAGGATGGCGACCAACGGGAAGGCGCGATGCAGCTCTCCCGGGTGCCGCTCCATGTAGGCGGCCACGATTTCGGTGGCCTGGCGCACGGTCATGCGCGAGGGAGCGCAAAAGCGGAGAGGCTGAGGCAGTACATCGGAGAGCTGCAACAGCAGGGCGATCTGGCCGACACAACTCCCCTGCAGGTGTGGCGCGTGCTCGTCGGCTGCGAGAAGGCCTCTGCAAGCCGGGTAGTGGAAGGCTGCCGAGTGCGGATCTCGCCCTGCAGCCGCTGCTGTGGGAATGACCACGAGGGCAGCAACCAGTCCTGCTTGGGTGGCCCTGAGAACCCATCGTTTCCACTGCCGCAGGATGGGCCAGCGGCGGCGCGAGATCTGCAAGGCGCTTGTGCGGTGGTCGCGATCCATGGGGTGCCTCCCTAGGCTGCGAGGGCAGTCTCCTCCTGAAGAGTGGGTGCAGTCTCCTCCTGCCTAAGGGTGTGAATGCGCATTGCTGGCGCGGCAGGATCAGGGCTCCACTCGCTGCCGAGAGCCTGCAGGGCCGTCCTGACCTCTCCGAGCTGGGAGGGCGGACCCTCTGGCATGCCCTCCGCTTGTGCCACCTCAATGAGGTACTCATCCCAGGCCCAGCGCCACAGGATCTCCCGCTTGCAGGTGAGGCTCAGGAGAGGATGGCGCACCACCTCGTCGGGTGTGGCAAAGACGGTCGCCGGGTTCACCAGCGCCTGTTCGAGGTCAGGGTACGCCGACAGATCACAGCAGCCGTAGGCTGCCTGCAGGAACGCGAGCGAGATGACGGCGCCAAGCGCGTCATCGGCATGAGCGTGCTCCTTGTGTGCCCCCGCTTCCTTGCATTCCGGCTTTGGTGCACGAAGCAGCGTGACCCGAGGCTCGTGCTGAATGCGGAAAGAGAGGCCTTGGCGCTCGGCATAGGCCACCGCCTCACCCAAGGTGTCGAACCGCAGCTCCACCTGGCTCGCCAGGGTGTCGCTTCCGCCTGTCCAGCCCATCAGCGGCTCGATCTCAGGTGGCGTGCGGCGCTCGAAGCGCAGCACCCACTCGTGCGCGTGGGCGCGGCCTGCCGTCGTAACGGGCCACTCCCGATGCGTGATCAGAGCCTCAGCGCCATAAAGCCAGGATGCGTAGGCAGTCTCCCGCGGAGGCTGGTTGTGACCCGGGCCAATGATACGCTCCTGCCGCATCGTCGTGCCTCTTCCCTCCAACCTGTCCTCTAAGGTGCTCCAGATCCCGCTGGGGCGAACCACAGCCACAGCCCAAGCGACACCGTCAGCGAGAGCGCTGCCTCGTCCCAGGACGTCAGATGTCGACTAAAGGGGCTCTCTCCCTGCACGAGCGCCACCCCGATGCTCGCCAGAGCGGCCACCAGCAGGAGGCCGGCCAGCGACAACGGCAGGTGCGTCACGGGCCCTAGCGCCGCAAAGCACAAGCACAAGGCCAGACCCGCCAGCCAGCGATGGATCACCTCCCGGCTGATCTCCTCAGGCTTGCGGCGGTCCTGATCCCGCTGGTCCCACCAGCCGGAGCCGCCCATCCAGTCACGCGGATCAAAGGGCACCATCGCCAGAGATCCTCCCCTAGTGCAGCCCCTCGCGATCAAGCGCCTGGAGCGAGGCGAGGATGTCGTCTACCAGCACTGGCGCAGGGGTGCCGGAAAGCCAGCGCCAGGCAGGCCGGCCCTCGAGGGCACAAGCATCAGAAGCCCAGCCCGCCAGAAGAGCACGCTTCTCGCTCCCGGTGAGCGTTGTATCCTCCAAGACGGCCAAGGGATGAGCAAACACAGGGGCTTGCTCGCTCGTGATCGCGATCTGTCCTCCCAGTTCGGCGGCGTGCTCGATCGCCCCGGTCAAAGCTGATTGCGTGGCCTCAGTCATCATCCGACCTCCTGCTCCTCTCCTGGGCCTAGAAGTCCGCTCCAGGATCTCCATCCTCTCCCCTCCCCACGAGCGAAGGTGGCTCTGGGCAGACACGTGGCCTGCCCGGAGCCCAGGTGATCATCAGTGCTTCGTATCGGCAGCCTTGGTGTTGATGGCGATGCGCCGAGACTTCTCCTGAGCTCGGGCCGTCTTCGGCATCGTGACCGTGAGCACCCCATCCTTGAACGAGGCCTCTACCTTGTCCTCTTCGATGTCGCCCACCGGCACCTGCCGCACGAAGCGGCCGTAGAAGCGCTCGCTGAAGCGGCGGCCCTCGTCCTGGCTCTCCGCCTGCTTCTCGCCCTTGAGCATCAGCACGCCGTCTTCCAGCAGAACTTCCACGTCCTTCTCGCCCATGCCAGGCAACTCGGCGCAGACACGGACCTCCTTGTCAGTCTCCACGACCTCCAGGTTCGGCCAGCTCATCATCGTATGGCTGCTGCCGAACGGCATGAGATCAAAGCCGCGGAAGACATCGTCGAAGAGACGGTTCATCTCGCGGTGGAGCGTCAGAAAGGGATCGCCTGGATCTCGCGTGAGGGAGCGTTCACCCGCCTCGCGGGAGCGGCTGGGGGTCTGATGATTGCGACCCCAGGGGATGAGATCGCGCATGTTCATTGCTACTCCTCCTATGCTTCTCCTATGAATTCAGGGCAGCCAGAGCCGTTCGACGCCGTGCTGGTGCTCGGCGCCGATTGGCCTGCAAAGCCCTGTGGGTTTTACGCTGCTTTGGTCTTTGTCTCGGTTGCGTCGTGCTCGATCTGCTGGGGCTGGTTGTCTTGGCCCACCGCCGTACCGCTGTTCTTGGTGATCTCGATCCGGCGGGGCTTCAGCGCCTCCGGGACCTCCCGTTTGAGCTCGACCGTGAGCAGCCCATGCTCCAGGCTCGCACCCGTGACCTTCACGTGATCCGCCAGGTTGAAGGTCTGCTTGAACGAGCGGGTGGCAATGCCCCGATGCAGGTACTGTGAGCCCTCGTCGGAGCCCTTCTTCTGTCCCGAGACCAGCAGCGCGTTCTGGTGCTGGGTCATCTCGATCTCGTCAGGGGAGAAGCCTGCCACCGCCATGGTGATGCGGTACTGGTCGTCGGCCACCTTCTCGATGTTGTAGGGTGGCCAGCTCATCGGCTCGACGCGATGCGCTTGATCGAGCAGGTCAAAGAGGCGGTCGAACCCCACTGTCGAGCGGTACAGGGGGGAGAAGTCGAATGCTGTTCTCATGGCCATATCCTCCGTGCGAGCAACATGGAAATGAGAGCGCCGGACACCACCAGCGCCCGAACCGCCAAGCTGCTAAAGAGCCTTGGCAGCAATCGAGCTAGGAACTGGTTTTTGGCCGTTCAAGAGGGGGTAGGCAGATTTTTTGGAGGGCAGAAACCGAGTGCGAGGAGACGCGTTCTTGGAGCGCAGGTCTTAAGGTGTGCCTCGCCGGCTGGCCTGATCACCCACGCCGTGCAGTCGACCAAAAGCGGGACGAGCCTGCCCACCTGCTAGCCTGCCGATGAGGCTCGGCTCGCGCGCAGCCTGGAGCCCGTCGCCACCCAGCCCGGGCGGTTTCCCCCGCACCGGGCTTCGTGCTTCTGATCCTAGTCGGAAGGGTCTTGCAGGCTGGACGGCGGTTTCTAACTTTTTGAGTACCAGGTTGGGCCTTGTGCGCCCGCCCTTGGGTGCTGCAGGCGTCGGCCTGGTCGATGCGCCGCAAGGAGGCTCGGTCTGCCTTGTTGCCCGGCGTTGATCCGCCGCTGAGGGCCTGTCGACCTCCTGGGCATCGCTTCACTCACAACGAGGCAACGGATCAACCATGTGAGGCATGTCATGTCTTGGATGAATGACACCACACGCCCGGTGCCATCCTTCTCAGGGCCGGGCACACGCACCTACCCTCAGGTCACCTTCGATGCTGGCCTGCGGGCACATATGATCGGCGTCTACAACACCCTCATGCTCGGGCTCGCCCTGAGCGGTGCTGTGGCTTACCTGGTCGCGAACACTGCCCTGGGCACCCTGTTCTATGAGGCCCCTCGCCAGCTCACGGTGCTCGGCTGGATCGCGCTGTTTGCACCTCTTGGGCTCATCCTGGTCGCATCGCTTGGCGTCAACCGCTTGTCGCCCGCTGCCATCCAGGGGCTCTACTGGGGCATCACGGCACTCCAGGGGGTCGGTCTAGCCGCGTTGCTGCAGGCCTATACGGGCGAGAGCATCACACGCGTGTTCTTCATCACAGCTGCAGCCTTCGGCTCGCTCAGCCTGTGGGGCTATACCACACGGCAGAACCTCTCCGCCTGGGGTTCGTTCCTGCTGATGGGGCTTGTGGGCCTGGTGATCGCAGGGTTGGCCAACCTCTTCATCCAGAGCTCGGCTCTCCAGCTCACGATCACCCTGGTCGGGCTGGTTGTGTTTGCAGGGTTGACCGCCTGGGACACCCAGCGCCTGAAGGATGAGTACGTGGCAGGCTGGATGCAGGGCGATGCTCTGCTCAAGAGCCAGGTCTTCGGGGCGCTTGGCCTTTACCTGAACTTCATCAACTTGTTCCAGCTGCTCCTGTCGCTTCTCGGCAGCCAGGAGGAATAACAGCACCCTGGCCCAGCACGCCTCCGTGCTGGGCCAACACCTCATCAGATCAAGTCTAAGAACAGGAGTGAAGAGAGACGGGAGGCTGCGATGTCACTGACGGGACGGTTTACGTTTCGACGCACCTTCTCGGGCAAGGTCGTGCTGCAGGTTGAGGAAGAGGTGCGACCGATCTGGCAGTTCTGGCAAGAGGGCGCCAGGCGGCGACGCTGGCGGAACGCGACCCTCATGGATCTGACGGCAGTGCAACTCCGCCCGCTCATGGATCTGCGTTCTCGGCCGCGGTTTGACTGGGAGCGGCTGTATCGGCCCCGGCCGGAGGAACCGTGTGTGGCGACTCCAGCCAACGACGCTTGGCCGCGGAGCTCTGTAGAGGAGACCCCGAGGGTCGGCCAGCGACTGCAAGTCGCCGCCTGAGGAGGGGAGAAAGGCCGCACAAGCCCTGCTCCATTCGGGCTGTGCTCAAAGGATCTTAACGAGTGAGATAAACGGGAGGCATTGCAATGGTTGCTCTCCGCCCCTGGATCACCATCATCCTCGCCATCGGAGCGCTCGCCACGAGCCCATCGTTCACGAGGGCCGCAGTCCCTGACGAACACAAGGCCACCGTCGCGCCCATTGTCCGGACCACCACCCCAGGGGTGGTCAACATCGCGACCCGAGTGGTCGAGATCGTAGACAACCCGCTCTTGCAGGACCCACGCTTTCGACAGATGTTCGGCATCCCCGACGAGGCGGTCCGCCGGGAGACCACGTCAGCAGGTTCCGGCGTGATCGTCGATGCCGAGCGGGGTTACGTGCTGACCAACAACCATGTCGTCGAAAAGGCGACCGCTATCGAGGTCACGACCAAAGACAATCGTCGTTTTCCAGCCCAGTTGGTGGGCCGAGACCCGGCCACAGATCTGGCAGTCTTGAAGATCAAACCCGAGCGTCTGACAGCTGTACCCCTGGGGGATAGCGATCGTCTCGAAGTCGGTGACTTCGTGCTGGCGATCGGGAACCCGTTTGGGCTGGGGCAGACGGTGACTTCCGGCATCGTGTCCGCTCTCGGCCGGACCGGCCTTGGGATGGAGGGCTATGAGGACTTCATCCAAACGGACGCCTCGATCAACCCCGGGAACTCAGGTGGCGCTCTCGTCACGCTGGATGGCAAGCTCATCGGCATCAACACTGCCATCCTGTCACGCACGGGCGGCAATGTCGGGATTGGGTTCGCGGTGCCCATCAACATGGCGCGCCTCGTGCTGGAGCAGATCATCGAGAACGGCGAGGTTCGTCGCGGCCGGATTGGGATTGCGGTTCAGGATCTGACCCCCGAACTGGCCGAGGCGCTGGGCTCTCGCCGCGGTGAGGGGGCAGTGATCGGGAGCGTAGAGCCTGGATCGCCTGCGATGCGGGCCGGTCTCCTGAAGGGCGACATCGTGACAGGCGTGAATGGCGTTAGCCTCAGGAGCGCTGCCCAACTCCGGAACGCGATTGGCCTCACTCCGGTCGGACGGGAACTCGAACTCGGGTATGAACGCCAGGGGACGACGGGAACTGCACGGGTCAGAATAGAAGGGGAGACAACCGCGGCAAAGCTGGCTCCACGCCGACCTTAGCGCTTGCTGCCCGTAATCTGCGCCAGATGCCAGCTCGCGGTGATAGCGAAGAAGGCCGCTGGCGTGACGTCGCTAGGGAGATTGGCGTCACGCGGACAGACTCTCTACTGCGAGTTGATGGTTGGAATTGGAAGTGCAGCGGAATAGGCGAAGCCTGCGGTCGGCTCCGGCTGAGCTTCCCTGACACCATTACGGAACGCGCCAGGAAACATATTGAGCATATTCTAGATGCTTCCGGGCACCCTACCCGGCACTTCAGACGGGGAAGGTGAAGACGCCGCGTGGCGCGGATCGCTGGCAGGCCACCCAGGTCAAGCGCATCGTGGAGCGGGTCGGCTCGTGAGTGCTGTCGGCGATGCTTCAGCGTGAATGGTTCGCTAGCCGGCGGTTCAGATTGGATTGGCGAACTGGCCTTTGAGAACCAGGCCAGCCGCAGTTCAGGATGGGCATGCCTTTGAGAACCTGTGTCTGCTGCATGGCAGCGCAAGGCAGGCCTGAGCTGAAGGCTGAGTGTACTCAGAGGCGTTGTCTGATCCACGCCTGGGCGGCGTCGAGGTCCGGGAAGACCGGATCGTCGCGTGTGTTCAGGGGGCCATAGCCGGTCTCCAGAAACCAGTGCCCCGTCACTCCGAGTTCCGTGTGCGCATCCGACAGCTGCACCAGCACCGCCACCAGCCGATCCTCGGAGAAGACCAGGATGCCGTCTTCATCAGGGCCCGTGGCCACGCGAACAGGACGAAGGGTGAAGCTCATGCCGCGAGATGCTTGCGATCCTGGTGCAGGTAGGTCTCATCGAACTCGCCCACCTGAGCCAATCCCCTCCAGTCCAGCACCGTCAGGGCCTTGTTCTCCCACTCGACAAGGTTCTCAGCCCGCAGCTCCTGCAAGGTGCGGTTGACGTGCACATTCGAGAGGCCAAGCGCGTCCCCCACCTCCGCCTGGGTCAGGGGCAGCGGGACCGTGTTGTTCTTCTCCAGACCCACGGCTCTGAGGCGACAGACCATCTCGCAAAAGAGGTGAGCCACGCGGGTCTTGGCATCCCGTCGACCGATGCCGAGCATCCACTCGCGGAAGATCGCCGCATCAATGAGCGTGTCGCGCCAGAATACGTCCGTGAGGCGTGGGTGCTGGCGGAGCAGTTCACGCAGGTGCCCGTGCTGGATGAAGCCCACCTTGCAGGGCGTGAGCGTCGCCAAGCTGTGATCCATGGTCTTGAGCTGCAGGCTCAGAGCATCGGGCATGTCACCGGGCGTGTGGAAGGCGAAGATCTGGCGCTTGCCGGTGTTGGTGAACTTGTAACGGGCCGCGAAGCCCTCCAGCAGGAGGCAGCACTGAGAGGGACGGTCGCCCTCCCGCACCAGGTCCTGATCCTCCCGCACGTCCTGCACACGCATTGGTAAGTCTAGGAGCGCCTGTGTCTCCTCCGGCGTGAGGTCCGTGATGCTCTCGAGCTTGAGGACGAGCGGGTGCGCGGACGATGCCATGGGATGATCCGAAATGATGCTCCCATGTGCCATGAAAGTGAAAGACATCCGTTAATCTGAGTTAATCAATGACGTTCCATCTGTGAAGAAGTTGCACCCCAGCAGGGCACCAAGCTGCGTCTTTGACGCACATATGTTAATTTCTGACATTGCTCTGTGTTAATCGTGGTATGGGAGGCCCCCCGAGCTGCACCCTCTGGATCAGGAGATCCAGTCAGCCCGCACGACAGGACGGGCGCCGTGACCAGCACCTCCCCCCTCACCATCGGGACCCTCATTGCCCGCTTTGAGAGGAGCTTTGCCCTCTCGCAGGAGGAACGGCAGGCGCTGATCACGCTGCCAATGCAGGTGGTGTCCCTCAGAGCCGATCAGGACGTGGTGCGCGAGGGCGAGCGCCCCTCTCGCTGCTTTCTGGTGCTGGAGGGGTTTGCCTGCACCTTCAAGGTCACGGCTGAAGGCAAGCGGCAGATCCTGGGACTGCATGTGCCAGGAGACCTGCCTGACCTTGAGAGCATCCACCTCGAAACACTCGACCACAACATCGGCACGGTCACGTCGTGCAGGGTTGGGTTCATCTACCATGAGCACCTCCGCGACCTCTGCCGGAACCATCCCGGCCTCCAGGGTGCACTCTGGCGGACCACCCTCGTTCGCGCCGCGATTGCGCGACAGTGGATGGTCGGCCTTGGGCGCCGAGAGGCTCGGGCGCGGCTGGCGCACCTGTTCTGCGAGCTGCTCGTGCGGCTGGAGGTGGTGGGCTTAGCGCGCGATCACGCTTGCGAGCTTCCGCTGACGCAAGGCGAGCTGGGGGACCTGCTGGGCCTCTCAGCCGTGCATGTGAACAGAACCGTGCAGGGGCTGAGGCGAGCGGCGCTGATCTCGCTGGAGGAGAGACATCTGCAGGCGCTGGACTGGGTGAGGCTGCAGCAGGCAGGCGAGTTCAATCCGACCTACCTGCACCTAGAGCCCGGTGTGCCATGACGCTCAATCTGCAGCCGGTGCGCGTGGCGGACGGGCACGATCGGGAAGGGGTGCTCGTCTTTGACGAGGATCAGGCGCTTGTGGCGGTGCTCGTGCGGATCGGCCGGAGCGGCTTGGCGCCGGGTCGTTGGTGCCTTGAGGCTGGGTTTGGCCGGATGGCCTGGAATGGTGCTCCGATCTTCCCTGATCTGGCTTCGGCACAGGCGTGGATCAGCGCCAAGCTCACCGAAGAGCACGGGTGAGCCTGCGTCATTCGCCGCTCCGATGAAGCCACTCCAGCGGAACGTCCCGTTCCTGCCAATTGGTTTACTTAGATCATACTCAAAACGAACCGCGCTAGCTTTTGCGGAAGCGCCTTTATCGGAATGGCTCTCGTCCAATCCCGAGGCTCAGGCGGCCTCTTGCGGCTGCTGGTGCAGGTAGACCGGGTCGAACTCGCCCAGCCCCTTGAGCCCCTCCCAGTCGGTCACCGTCAGGTGCGTCTTCGTCAGGGTGATCAGGTGGGCTCCGCGCAACTGCTGAAGCGTGCGGTTCACGTGCACGGTGGACAGGCCAAGCGCGTCCCCGATCTC
>JAESFL010001094.1_pt1 | contig 11254 bp, 10 predicted proteins | sample 9269401 | NCBI WGS metagenome assembly JAESFL01 (sample SAMN14506025, study PRJNA617098) | algae metagenome | isolation source: Gloeocapsa sp. UFS-A4-WI-NPMV-4B04 and co-occurring heterotrophs from desert... | place: USA: Utah | collected 2006-10-01 | reverse complement strand
ACCAAGGATGTCGATCATCGGCAGGACGAAGGCAGCGGTTTTGCCCGTGCCCGTCTGCGCAATGCCGACAAGGTCGCGCCCCATCAACACGGACGGGATCGCCTGGCGCTGAATCGGCGTGGGCTCGTCATAGCCGGAGTCGCCAAGGGCGCGGAGCAATTCTTCTGAGAGGCCGAGATCGGCAAAGGTCATCTGGAGGTCCGGAAGATTGCGGTTAATGGATCACCGCTTCACCTTGCGCTTGGGCGAGGCGGCGGCGAAATGTCAAGCAAAGCTCTAATCGCGCTTTTCGGCTTTCAGGGTCCTGAACCGATCGATTTCGCACTGGCCACCCATTCGCGACCGAACTGAATCGCGATCGGCGCAGATCTGGCCGTCCGTCGTCGGGCGAATGTAGAAGCCGTAATAATAGTCCAGCGCGGGGCAGCTTTTCTCAAGCTTGGCGCGAATCCGGGTCCGGTCCCTCAATACCAGGTCGAAGCTGCTCTGGCTCAGTAGCGTCGCACCGGCAATCGCCTTCATCGGCACGCATTTCGGCCCTCGGCTTTCCTTCCACTCGACCGGCTGGGGAAGGGGACCATTGGGAGCGGCGCGGATCCGGGCCGGCACGCGGATCAGGATCTGCTCGCGTATCATCACCTGCGCGAACTGGATTGGGTCCGCCGGCGACAGATCGCCCGGCACCGGTGCCAGCGTCATCAGCAGGAAAGCCGCAGGGCTCCAATCAATCAATTGCCGAACTCCATGGCCCCCGGGCTTTGACGCCGGCGCTTGAACATGCGATTAATTTTCGCCCAGTTCAGAGGGCCAGTATTAGACGGCTTCTCGCGCCATGGCCATTCTTCCCCCGGAAACATTGTTGGAAAGCTTGGCTGGACGCCTCGGGCCCAAAGGCTTCACGGCCGACCCGCAGGATATCGGGCCGTGGCTGGAGGACTGGCGCGGGCGATATCGCGGGGCCGCGGCGGCGATGCTTTCGCCGGCATCCACGGCCGAGGTCGTGGACATCGTCAGGCAGTGCGCCGATGCGCGTGTGCCGCTCGTGCCGCAGGGCGGCAATACTTCCATGGTGGCGGGTGCGACGCCCTCACCCGATGGAGACGCGCTGCTGCTGTCGATGCGCCGGATGAACGGGCTTCGGTCGATTTCGCCCGAGGCGAACAGCGCGGTCTGCGAAGCCGGCGTAATCCTTGCGACCTTGCACGAGGCGGCGGCGGAGGTGGCACGCCGCTTCCCGCTTTCACTCGGCGCCCGCGGAAGCGCAACCATTGGCGGCCTCGTCTCCACCAACGCGGGCGGGACGCAGGTCCTGCGCTTTGGTACGATGCGCAGCCTGGTGCAGGGGATCGAGGCGGTGCTTCCGGACGGAAGCCTTTACCAGGGTCTCACGCCGCTCAAGAAGGACAATCGCGGGTACGACCTTCGGCAGTTGCTGATCGGGGCGGAGGGCACGCTGGGCATCGTCACTGCGGCCAATCTGAAGCTCGTGCCGGCGATCGGCTCACGCAGCGTCGCCTGGGTCGGGCTCTCGTCGGCCCTGGCTGCGCTCCATCTGCTGCAAGCATTGGAAGCGGGGCTTGGCGAAGCGGTTGAAAGCTTCGAACTCGTTCCGAAAGTGGCGCTTGACCTCGTCCTCGCTCACGTGCCGGAGACGCGCCCACCCTTGGCAGGACGGCACCCCTGGCACGCGCTTATCGAAGTGACGGCGCCGTTCGGAGCCGCAAGCCCGGAGCAGGCGCTTGGCGAGGCGTTGGCGGCAGCGCTGGATCAGGGCCGAATTGAAGACGCCGCGATTGCGGCGACGGAGGCACAATCCGAGGCCTTCTGGCGGATCCGCGACAGCATCTCGGAAGCCGAACGCAGGCAGGGGGCCGCCGCCAAGCACGACATCTCGGTCGACGTCTCGATCATGCCGCAATTCATGGCTGAGGCGACGGCGGCTGTGGAAGGCCGCTTCCACGGCACCCGCGTCATTTCCTTTGGGCACCTCGGCGACGGCAACGTTCACTTCAACGTCGCCGCGCCCGCAGTGGCGGGATCCGCGTGGCTGAAGGAGGAGGCGCCAAGCATAACTGCCTTTGTCCACGATCTGGTCACCGCTGCGGGTGGCTCGATTTCGGCTGAGCACGGCATCGGCCAGATGCGGCTTTCCGAACTGGCGCGTTTGGGCGACCCGGCCCGGCTCGGCGCCATGAGGGCGATCAAGCGAGCGCTCGATCCCAATGGCATCATGAACCCGGGCAAGCTCGTCCCGCTTGCAGAATAGTCGCATCCCCCATAGACGAAGCCCCGACAACCGGGCGGCGCTCTGACGGCCGCTCCTCAAGCTTCTGACGGAGACACTTATGGCGAGCGCAGCGCCGGCTTCACAATTGCCGCTTCTCTACAACGCACTCGAGCCGCTTTCGAGCAACGTTCACGCCAACTTCAAGTTGAGGCCGAGCGAAACGGCGCCCTACCTTTCGCAGGTCCATGCCATTCCCATCACCATTGACGAATTCGTTCCGGTGCAGCGTTTCTATCCCATCGTCTTTTCCAGCGGCGAGGCGCCCGTTCCGCTGGCGCTGATGGGCCTCAACGAGGGCGTCAACGTGTTCCTGGACGATGAGGGCAGGCTGTTGGGCGAATGCTATGTGCCTGCTTATATCCGGCGCTACCCGTTCATGCTCGCCCGCACACAACCTGGCGTCGACGATCTATCGCTCTGCTTCGACCCGCAAAGCGGTATCGTGGGCGACTTCGAGGACGGAAATCCCCTGTTCGAGAACGGGCAGCCGAGCGAAACGACGCAGGCCATCCTCAAATTCTGCGAAGAGTTCGAGCTCTCCGCGCAACGAACAGCGGCGTTTGTCAAGGAATTGCAGGCCGCCGAGATGCTGATCGACGGCGAGGCCAGTGTGCAACCGGCGGGCAGCGATCCGTTCATTTACCGAGGCTTTCAGATGGTCGCCGAGGAAAAGTTGCGCGACATGCGGGGCGATAGCCTCCGCAAAATGAATCAGAACGGCATGCTCCCGCTGATGCTGGCGCACCTCTTCTCGTTAACTCTGTTCCCGGAGCTGTTTAGCCGGCAGCTGCGGCAGGGCAAAGGTCCGCAACTGCAGCCTGCGTCCGAGCCCGCTGTCGTCGGATAAGCAGCGCGCCGGCCGCGATAGCCGCCACGCGCGCCCACCGGCGCGAAGGCCGTTCGGTCAGGCAACCGCAAGGGCGCACGGCTAAGTTTTTGAATTGCAGGCTTGAACCGGAGAGCCGGTTAACTATGTTGGCCTCAGCGCACGGCTGTATCCCCCTTTGCAGCATGCGCGACGCCCCTAGTGGGCGTTCCTCCCTGAACCTGGCCACCTCGCGATAAGCGAGGTGGTCATTTTTTTATCATTCGGCGGCGATTGCCTGAGGCGGCTCCAACGCTTTGGCTGCCAGGGCAGCGGCAACCTGGGCAATCATTCCAGCCGCCGCATCGAAGCCCGGCCCGGGCGAGCGCATCGCCTTATCCAGATATTGCGAGCGATCGATCTCGAGCTGCAGCGCGTGGATGCCCTCGGCGGGTTTGCCGTGGCGAAGCGTGATATAACCGCCGGCATAAGGCGCATTGCGCCCCACCTGGAACCCGCAGGCGTGTGCCGCCTGGACAGCTGCGTCGATATAGTCCGCCGCGATGCTCGTGCCGTGCCGGTCGCCGAACACCACGGACGGACCGGCACCGTCCTCCTGCGGCGGCATGGAATGGCAATCGAGGAGAATAGCGATCCCAAAACGGTCCCGTGCCGCATTAAGGGCGCCGCTCAGGGCAGCGTGATAGGGGGCGTGGACCTCGGCGATCCGGCGCGAGAGTTCCGGCCCGGGAATCCGGTAGCGCCAGATCGAGCCTGCGCCGTTGATCCGCGAGGGAACAAGCCCAAGGCCGCCGCGCGTTCGCGGCGACTGTAGGATCGAGCGCACCGGCGGCGGCGGGACGATCATCGCCGGGTCGATTTCGCGCTCGTCACGGTTGAGGTCGATCTCGGCGCGCGGTACCTGCGCAATCAGCGCTACCGCACCCGCCGCCTGCGCCCGCCATACCAGACGGTCTACCAAACGGTCCTCGAGTGCCTCCAGGGTCTTCAGCGGCAGCCGTGACGCCTTGAGCAAAGCCGCCGAATAAGCGCGGCCGGCGTGGGGCACCGAAAGCACCACCGGGGAAGCGGGGGCTTCCGGTCCGATGCGCAGGAAGGGAGGCTCGACGGTGGACTCAGCCATTCGTGCCCATAACGCTAGTCGCCTTTGGAGTGTCCCGCAATTCCGGCGGGCGCCCAGAAAAGTCTGCCTCGGAGCGGCTGGAATATCTTAAGGGCTTCGGGCATAAGATGGGCTTTGCTGCGCATCGGGCGCGGCGGGCCAGTTCCTGGGACGCGGATGATCAAGATCCTCCTTGCCGAAGACGATGAGTCCATGCGCACCTATCTTGCGCGTGCACTGGAGCGCGTCGGTTATTCGGTTCGCGCCGTCGACCGCGGAACCTCGGCGCTGCCGCTGCTTCGGGAAGAAAATTTCGACCTGCTGCTGACCGATATCGTCATGCCTGAAATGGATGGGATCGAACTTGCGCAAAAGGCTGCCGTGATAGCGCCCGATATGCGCGTCATGTTCATCACCGGTTTCGCGGCGGTCGCGCTGAAGGCTGGCAAGGCGGCGCCGGAGGCGAAGGTGCTTTCCAAGCCCTTTCACCTGCGCGACTTGGTGGCCGAGGTCGACCGGCTCTTCCAGAGCGAGGACCAGCACGGAAGATTATAGGATTGCCGGTTGCGCCCAGCCGGCCCGCTCGCTAAATCGCCGCAGCGTGGGCGTGTAGCTCAGTGGTAGAGCACTGTGTTGACATCGCAGGGGTCGCAAGTTCAATCCTTGCCACGCCCACCATCGAAAAGCTCGGAAAGCCGCCGGTTTTCCGGGCTTTTTCTTCAACTCCAAGGCTGCTTTTCAGCTAGGTTGACGAGCGCACTCCCAGCGTATGAGCGCCGAAACGAGGGGACAGCTCCGCCCGCTATCGGCGGACGTCCAAGCCCCCCGCGAGAAATGCATCGATGTCGCCTTGGCGAAATAGGCAGGCGTCGCCGGGAAGCGTGTGCTTGAGGGCGGCCAAGGCCAAGCCGTGGTGAGCCGCACTTTCAATATCAAGGCCGGTTTGGAAAGCGTGCAGAATGCCGGCCGCAAATGCGTCGCCTCCGCCGATGCGATCGACGATACCGGTAAGGACGATTTCGTCCGTTTCGAAGTGGCCGTCACGCGCGTCAATGCGGGCCGACAGCCGGTGGACATCTACGGTATCGACGACCCGCGTCGTCGAAGCGATGATGCGGAGGTGCGGAAAGGCGGCAAAGGCGGCCTCCACTGCCTCCCGCCGGCGATCCTTGCCCTCCCTCGGGAAATCGTGCCCCAGCAGCAGTTCGATGTCGCGGTGATCTCCGAACAGAGTATCTGCATTTTTCACCAATTCCGCGAGTATGGGCCGCGGATCGCTGTTCCACCGCGCCCACAACTTGGCGCGCCAATTGCCATCGAACGAGACGGCGATGCCGCGCGCGGCGGCCGCCGCGGCGGCGGCGATGGCGCTTCGCGCCGGCTCCGGCCCCAATGCCGGAGTGATCCCGGAGAGGTGCAGCCGGTCGATGCCCTCGAGCAGCGCGTTCCAGTCCCATGCGTCGATTGGCGCTTCGGCGAATGAGGAGTGGGCTCGATCATAGATCACCTCGGTAGCGCGCATTCCGGTACCCGGCGTGACGAAGTACAGCCCCATCCGATCGCCGCCGGTCTGAATTCCGGCGCAGTCGATGCCATGGCCTCTCAGCGCCGTGATGGCGGCGCGGCCCAGATCATTGTCGGGAACCTTGCTGGCAAAAGCCACTTCGTGGCCGAGCCGCGCCAGCGCCGTTGCGACATTGGCCTCGGCGCCGGCCACCCAGATGTCCAGCTTCGGCGTCTGCAGCAGCAGCTCACGGCCTGGCGGAGACAGGCGCAGCATGATTTCACCAAAGGCCAGAAACTTCCCCATCTTCTTGCTCCGCGGCAGCGCTGTACCCGCTTGCTGTAACGTCAAGTTCGATGCGCGGTGAAGCAATCAAGGAATTTCACCTGAACTGAGGCAGCGAAGAGCATCAGGGCATCGTCTCGAGCGACCAGCGATGTCACGAAGCTGTTGATCGCTCGGAACCAATGTCGCCTTCGGTAGGACTGCCGACGGGAACGATCGGGCAGGGGAGAAGGGATTGCGGCTGATTACCGGGTTGCGGTGAAGGCGCTCTCTAGATCCTGGATGAGGTCGTCGGCATCTTCGAGGCCGACCGAGAGGCGCAGCAGGTCCGGGTGGATGCCCGCTTCCGCCTGCGCCTCCGGCGGCATTCCCCGGTGGGTCATGGTGGCAGGCTTGCAGATGAGCGAGGCGAAGCCCCCGAGCGAGGAGGCGAGGGTAACGAGTTGCAGTGCCGCAAGGAACGGCTTGGTCGCCTCGTCACCGCCGGCGAGACGGAAGCTCAGCATGAACCCTGGGCCGCTTTGCTGGCGCGACGCGAGCTCATGTCCGGCATGGGATTCCAGGCCCGGGAAATGAACGACCTCGACCTGCGGATGAGCGGCAAGCCATTGGGCAACACGGACGGCGCTTTGCTCCTGCTGTTCGACCCGCAATGGGAGCGTCCGCAAGCCGCGCAATATTTGCCAGGCATCGTGGGCCGAACCGTTGAGCCCGGCGGCATTCGACCACCATTGAAGCTGTTCGATCAGCGCCGGATCAGCGGCCAAGAGTGCGCCGCCGAACAGATCGCCATGACCGTTCAGCGCCTTGGTGGTGGAATGCATGACGAGGTCGCAGCCAAGCTCGAGCGGCGTCTGCCGGCACGGCGTCATCAGCGTATTATCGGCCACCACGAGCGCGCCCGCCTCTTTGCCGGCCGCAGCGCATCGGCGAATGTCCGTGATCCGCATGAGCGGATTGCTGGGCGTCTCGATCCACAGCAGGTCGGCTCCGATGGCGAGCGACCGGGCAAGCGCCTCATCGTCCAGCATATCGACGAAACTGGCTTGAAGCTTTCCCTGCTCCTCCAGACCCTTGATCAGCCGGTACGTGCCGCCATAGCAATCGTGCGGCGCCACCACTCGCGCCCCGGCCGGGAGGAGGAGCAGCGCCAGCAAGGCCGCCGACTGGCCGCTATTGGTGATCACGCCTCCGGACGCGCCTTCAAGCTCCGCCAGCGCGTCGGACAGCATGTCCCGATTGGGGCTTACCGTGCGGGAATAATCATATTGCGGTTTGATATCGGCGTCGTCCCACTGAAATGTGTCGGACGTCCAAAGCGGCGGCGACAGGCTCCGGTACGCCGGATCTCGCTCCGGGCGAGCGGCGGCCACGATCGTCGAAGGCTTGCGGGGCTGAGTCACCGGTTCAGCCGGCAAGGAACGGCTCGACCAGCTGGCCGACAGCCTCCGCTTCCTTGAGGAACATGTCGTGGCCGTACAGGCACGGCCGCAGGCTCAGTTCGGTCGGTCCGGCAAGCGCACCGGCGAGCTTCTCCATCTGCGAAGGCGGAACCAACTGATCCGACGTCGCGCCCACGAGCAACGCGGGACAGCTGATCTTGGCGGGATCGATATGGTGGCGATCGATCGACGCGGACAGGCTCAGGAAACGCTCGGGCGACATCACCTCGACGAAGTCGCGACCGCGGCGGCGCAAATAACCACCCGGGGCGGAGGCCGTCAGCGAACCGGCCTCATCGATCCCGCCGGCAAAGCGCTCGCCGAACTCGTCGGCGGTGCGGTAGGTAAGCATCGCCATGCCACGCGCAATGGCGAGCGCTTCCTCGCCGGTGCCGGACTGGAGGCCAAGGGCGACTACCCGGCGCTGGAGCTCTCGCGCAGCCGTAGCGGCCGGATGGGGTTCGGCGCCGCCCGAAATCACCACCAATTTCCGGACTCGATCCGGAAACAGCTCGGCAAAGGCGAGAGCAACCATGCCGCCATAAGAAGCGCCCACGATGGCATCCGCTCGGGCGGCGCCGATTGCGTTCAGCGCCGCCTCCAGCACCCGGGCCTGATCTTGAGTGGAGGGAGCTTTCCGCCCGGTGGCGTCCGCCGCGAAATCGAGGCCTACCACCAGGTGCCGAGCGGGATCGATGGCACGGCCGTTGCCGACAAGGCCCGGCCACCAGCCGGCGCCGCCGCCGGGACGGCGGCAGACGAAGCGGTTGCCGGAAATACCGCCCAGCGCGACGATAACCGGCCCTGCAGCGTTTCCGACGGCACAAACGCGCGCGCCGGTATAGGCCCGAAGCTCCGGCGGCAGCGTCACTTCCACATCGAGATGGATGCCGCCCTCGCGTGGCTTCACAGCCGCCCGCTCCATGGCGCCCGATGCGCCAATCGCGCTTATGGGACGAACCGGTGGCGGAGAATAAGGGACAGCCAGTTCCATCTTCCTTCCTTCTTTCGTTCGGAAAGATGCTGGCTGAGAGACCCGCTTCGTTGCCGTCTCGGCCGCATCGCCCCGAAATTGGGACCGCCACCTTGCCCGGGAGGGCAGGTTGGCGTGGGCCTCACGGCCCACTCCTGATGCTTCGGCGACGCCTGGGCTTCGCTCGATGAGCCCGTTTATCGGCGGTGATGCATTAAGGTCAAGTTATTCCGTCAGCGGACCGGATTCCGGAACGCGATCAAGGCCCAGGCTGCGGCGAGCGGGGGAGGAGTGGCCACGCATCAGCGTCTCGGCGACCTCCGGCTGGCCCGCGTCGATCGCATCGACGATCGCATGATGCTGATGATGCCCGGACATCAGGATCGGAAAGATTTCGTCGAGCGGAACGCGATTAAAGGCGACGACACTGGGGGCGACGAAGGGAACCGAGTAGACGCGGTGGATGAGATCAGCCAGCAACGGATCCGCGGCACCGGCGACGATGATGTCGTGGAACCGGCGGTTCATCGAGCCATAGGCATATTCGTCTTCCTTGACGACATGCCCCTTTCGGAAGATTTCGTCACCCTCCGCGAGGCATAAGCGTAGCTCAGCCACCTTCGTCCCGCGATCGGGGCTCGCGGCCAGTTCGCGGGCCGCATAGCCCTCCAGCAGGCAGCGTATCTCCGTTGCCCGGTAGCTGTCGTCGACCGTGAAGCCGCGCACGGCGTAGCCACGCTTCCCCACCGGCTCCAGCAGGCCCTCGTTGGCAAGCGCGGGCAGCGCGTTGCGAACCGGCGTGCGCGAGACGCCGAGCCGCTCGGCAAGAGCCGCCTCAGCCACTCTCGTGCCCGGCGGCAATGCCCCTTCGACGATCAACTCCCTGATCCGCTGCGCTACCGGGCTGTCGACACCACGCCCTTCAGAAGCCACTCGTCCTATTCCTCACCCGCTTCACTTGGCGCCTTTCATAGCGGGGCCGGGTGTCGCGCGTCCACCTCAGGCATAAGCAAGGACGTTGGCGAGCATGGTATCACCGCCGCGGGTCAGCACCGATTCCGGATGGAATTGCAGCCCCGTCTGCCGCGCCTGCCGATCGCTGATTGCCATCGCCATCCCCTCGATCGAGGCGTGAACCGTAAACCGCTTCGGAAGGTTGCGCGTGCACAGGCTATGATAGCGGCCGATATGAACGGGATCGGACAGTCCGGCAAAGGGACCGGCGCCGTCGTGGATGAGCAAAGAGGCCTTGCCGTGAACGGGTTCCGTCGCCCGCGTCACTTCGCCACCCGCATGGCTGACAATGCCCTGGTGGCCGAGGCAGACGCCCAAGACCGGCAGGTTGCCCGCGGCCAGGCCGATCAGCTCCATCATGCATCCCGCCTCGTCGGGCCGGCCGGGTCCTGGCGAAAGGACGATCAGCGACTTGCGCTCGCGTGCTATTCGATGAGCCTCGGCAGCGGCCACGGTGTTGCGGAGAACCTGCACTTCCACGCCCAGCCGCTCGAAGGCTTCAACCAGATTGAAGCTGAAGCTGTCGAGATTATCGATCAGCAGAACATGGCTTCTCATGGCCTTCCTCCGGTGGCGGCCAAGACCGACAGGAGGGCCGATGCCTTGCGCCGCGTTTCGTCCGCTTCCCGCTGCGGCTCGCTGTCATGGACGACGCCGGCGCCCGCGCGGACGAACGCGACACCGTTCTTCACCACCGCCGAACGGATGACGACGCCGCTGTCCATGAGCCCATCCCCGTTGAGCCATCCGATCGCTCCGCCATAAGGCCCGCGTTTGGTGACTTCCGCCTTCCGCAGCAGCTCGGTGGCGCGGATTTTCGGCGCCCCCGTCAAGGTGCCGACGTTGAGGCAGGCCTGAAGCGCGTGGAGTGCATCATAGCCGGTGCGAAGCGAACCCGTGACGGACGATACGAGGTGCATCACGCGGGCGTAGCGCTCGACCGTCATCAGCTTGCGCACTCGGCGGGTGCCGGGAAGGCTCATCCGCGCCACGTCGTTCCGCGCAAGATCGACCAGCATCATATGTTCGGCAAGCTCCTTCTGGTCGAGCCGAAGCTCCGCCTCCATCCGGTCATCGTCGTCGAGACTCGCGCCGCGGGGTCGGGTGCCGGCGATCGGCTTTACTTCGACGATCTTCAGCCCGTCCTCGGCGAACAAGCGCACGGAAGTTTCGGGGGAGGCGCCGAACAGGATATGATCGGGAGCCGATACGAAGAATTGATACGGGCTCGGATCGAGGCTCCGAAGGGCCGCAAAGGCGAGCAGGGGATCGGGACAGGGCGCTCGAAACGTCCGTGAGGGAACTGCCTGGTATATATCGCCTGCGGCGATATGCTCCTTGAAGCGCGAGACGACGGCGCCATAAGCCTCGTCGTCCAGGTCGACCTCGGTGGCCTCGCCGGGAATGGGCTGCGGAGGCTCAAGCAGCGGCGTCGGCGAGGCGCAACGCCCGAACAGACCCGCCAGCCGTTCGGCGGCATCGTAATAGGCTTGCTGCGAGCTGCCGAAGGCAGTGCAGACCACGCGCGAGGCGCCAGGCTCGAAGACGACGAGCGACTCCGCCAGCCAATAGACATAATCCGGAAAATCCAGCGGATCCTGTTGATTGGGGGGCAGATCCTCGAAAAGATCGACTTGATCGAAGGCGCTGACCCCCAGCAGCGTCAACGTGAACGGCTCTTCGGCGGAGGCTGAGCCGATCGTCGTCATCGCGCGCAGGACGTCGAGCGGGGAGGGGGCCAACAGGCGTGCTTCGGCATCGTTGCTGGCCGGGCGCGGAAAGGAAAGGCGCAGCCGCTCGCCTTCATCTGCCTCAATGCGG
>JAESFL010001093.1_pt1 | contig 11277 bp, 12 predicted proteins | sample 9269401 | NCBI WGS metagenome assembly JAESFL01 (sample SAMN14506025, study PRJNA617098) | algae metagenome | isolation source: Gloeocapsa sp. UFS-A4-WI-NPMV-4B04 and co-occurring heterotrophs from desert... | place: USA: Utah | collected 2006-10-01 | reverse complement strand
TGGCCTGCTGCCGGTTTGTTGGACACCGTCCTAAGCTAATTGGGTTCGGTTTTCGAACTCGACGGGGCTGAGGTAGCCCAAGGTCGAGTGCCGCCGCGCCAGGTTGTAGAAGCGCTCGATGGAATCGAACACGTCTGCACGGGCTTCATCCCGCGTCCGGTAGGTCCGTCGGGCGGTGCGCTCGGTCTTCAGCGAGGAGAAGAAGCTCTCCATTGCCGCGTTGTCCCAGACGTTGCCCGAACGGCTCATCGAGCAGGTCACGCCGTGCTCGGTCATTTGACGCTGGAAGGCTTCGCTCGTGTATTGCGAGCCCTGGTCCGAGTGATGCAGCAAGGCATCCGGCTTGCCTCTGCGCCAGATCGCCATGACGAGCGCATCTGTCACGAGTTGAGCCGTCATACTGGCCTGCATCGACCAGCCCACGACACGGCGCGAGAACAGATCGATGACGGCGGCGACGTAGAGCCAGCCCTCGGCGGTCCAGATATACGTGAAGTCGGCGATCCACTTCCGGTTCGGAGCGTCGGCCGCGAACCGCCGCTCCAGGAGATTGGGCGAGGCAGCGGCCCGCTCACCTTCGTCCTTTGGCAGGCCCCGTCGGCGCGGTCGCGCTCGCAAGGCATTCTCGCGCATGATCCGCTCGATGCGGTGCAGCCCGCATGACACGCCCTGGGCGAGCACATCGCGCCAGACGCGCCTCGCGCCGTAGGTGCGGTCGCTGGCCACGAAGCTCGCGTGGGCCTTGCTCAGGATAGCTTCGTCGTCCCGTGTGCGTCGGCTAGGCTGCCGGGTGAGCCAAGCGTGGAAGCCGGAGCGCGAGACACCCAGCGCCGCGCACATCCAGGCAACTGGCCAGACAGCACGATGCTTTGCGATGAACGCGAACTTCATATCGCGTCCCTCGCAAAGTATGCGGCGGCCTTTTTTAGGATATCACGCTCCGCTTTTAGACGAGCGACCTCCTTGCGCAGCCGGTCGATCTCGATCTGCTCGGGCTTCATCTGCCCCTGACCGGGAAAAGCGTGTTGGGGATCGGCCGCCGCCTGCCTCACCCACCGGTGCAGCATCGTCTCGTGAACATCGAGATCGCGCGCGGCCTGCGCGACACTGACACCACGTTCCCGAATCAGTCGAACCGCCTCGATCTTGAACTCACGTCCGAACTTGCGACGCTGCATGGAGCACCTCCGGCTTCACCTTCACACCTAAACAGGGTGTCCGTGAAACCGGCAGCAGGCCACACCATGAAGACCGTGTTCCTGCTGATGGCGCAGTACGACGCTCGGGCCGTGATCCCGATCGAGTGGGTCGCGAGGGATTTCTTCTCGCACCTCACCACCGAGAAGCTCGTGCGGAAAATCTCGGCCGGCGATATCGCCCTCCCCCTCACGCGGATCGAGGACAGCGCCAGGTGCGCTAAGGGCGTCTCCTTGATCGACCTCGCAGCCTACATCGACCGTCGCGTCGAGGCGGCCCGGAAGGAGTGCCGCCAGCTTACCGGGCAGGGATAAGGACCTACGATTTCAGTCGGCGTGGAGACCGGATCTCGGCGCGCCGCTGCCGCTCGGCTTCGAGTGCCTCTCTGTCTCGTTGAACCAGATCGATGCGTGGTGAAGGTGGCAGAGATGACGGAGCGGGGAAGCCGATTTCCGGGTAGAGGTCTGGCCGCTGCTTCATCCGCCAGCGATCGACCGCCTCGAGGTCGTACATCCCGGTGGTCTCGTCCGGCAGCGGGAAGCCGCGGGCGTAGAGCCGGCACGCGCAGTCGCGGAACTGGTCGGGTCTGAGGCAGAGACGCCGAGCGATCTTTTCGGCTGGAGCATAGGCTGGATCGATTCGGAAGCGCACCTGAGGTGCTTTCGGCATAGCCTTCCTATCCGCCATATCGCCTCCCCAGTAGGCGTCCGGTCCGTCCCTGAGGCGGTTTATGCCACGGCTGGAAACGTGTTCCATCCGTGTTGCGCGGAGCCGCCGACAGCTGGATGTAACTCGTTGTAAAAGCAAGACTCGTGTTGCAGCGTGTTGCAAGCACGCGGGAACACCATTCGGGCAACGAAAAACCCGCCAAGTCATTGACCGGGCGGGTGAAAAGAGTGGTAGCGAGGGAGGGATTTGAACCCCCGACACAAGGATTATGATTCCTCTGCTCTAACCAGCTGAGCTACCCCGCCACAACCGCGAACGGCGCTGCGGCGTCGTTCGGTGGGCGCGGTATATGGAGAAGGGCGTGGCGGTGTCAACGGTCTGTTGCGACCGCTGCACCCATTCTTCCGCTCAGAGCGTCTGTCCGAAGATCTGGGCGACCTGCGGGATGTCCTTGTCGCCGCGCCCGGACAGGTTCATCACCATCAGGTGCTCGGCCGGCTTGGTCGGCGCGAGTTCGAGCACCTTCGACAGGGCATGGGCGGGCTCGAGCGCCGGGATGATGCCTTCCAGCATCGAGCACAGCTTGAACGCCTCCAGCGTCTCCGAATCGGTCGCCGACAGGTAGGTGACGCGGCCCATCTCGTGCAGCCACGCGTGCTCGGGGCCGATGCCCGGATAATCGAGACCTGCCGAGATCGAGTGCGCGTCGGCGATCTGTCCGTCCTCGTTCATGAGGAGATAGGTGCGGTTGCCGTGCAGCACGCCGGGCTTGCCGCCGGTGAGCGAGGCAGCGTGGAGGCCGCTCTGCACGCCGTGGCCGGCCGCCTCGACGCCGTAGATCTCGACCTCGCGATCATCGAGGAAGGGGTGGAACAGTCCCATGGCGTTCGAGCCGCCGCCGATGCAGGCGACGAGCGAGTCCGGCAGGCGGCCCTCCATCTCCAGCATCTGCTGTTTCGTCTCGATGCCGATGACCGACTGAAAGTCACGCACCATCGCCGGATAGGGGTGCGGGCCGGCGACCGTGCCGATGCAGTAGAAGGTATCGGCGACGTTCGTGACCCAATCGCGCAGGGCCTCGTTCATCGCATCCTTTAGGGTCCGCGTGCCCGATTGCACCGGCACCACCTCGGCGCCCAGCATCTTCATGCGGAACACGTTCGGCGCCTGCCGCTCGACATCGACGGCGCCCATATAGACCACGCATTTCAGGCCGAAGCGGGCGCAAAGCGTCGCCGTGGCGACACCGTGCTGGCCCGCGCCGGTCTCGGCGATGATCCGCGGCTTGCCCATGCGGCGAGCGAGCAGGATCTGGCCGAGCACGTTGTTCACCTTGTGCGAGCCGGTGTGATTCAGCTCCTCGCGCTTGAAGAAAATCTTCGCGCCCTTGCCCGCCGGCGCCCCGGCGCGCAGGTACTCGGTGAGGCGTTCAGCGTAGTAGAGCGGGCTCGGACGGCCGATATAATGCGTGCCGTAAGACTCCATATCCGCCTTGAACGACGGGTCGGCCTTGGCGTCGGCGTAGGCCTTCTCCAGGTCGAGGATCAGCGGCATCAGCGTCTCGGCCACGAAGCGGCCGCCGAAGATGCCGAAGCGACCGCGCTCGTCCGGCCCGGTGCGGAAGGAATTGGGAGCGGGGTTCAGCGTCACGGGGACGGTCCTTCGCGAAAATCGATTGTCGGTTCGCGTGCTAGACCCATGGGACGACGGCTGCAATGCGTCACAGCCGGGCAACCCGCCGGACCGTCCCGGAGTGGGGGCGAAATGGGAGGCCGGCAGTCAGACCCGGCGGCGCGCGGCGGCGATGAAAGCTGTGATTCGAGCCGGATCCTTCTCGCCCGGACGAATCTCGACGCCCGACGAGACATCGACGGCCGCGAGCCCCGTGCGGGACAAAGCGGTCCCGACATTCTCGGCATCAAGGCCGCCCGACAGCATCGTGCCCGCGGGCAGGGCCACGCCGCGCAGGATGTCCCAGTCGAAGCTGCGTCCGTTGCCGCCGGGCAGGTCGGCGCCGGGAGGCGGCTTGGCGTCGAGCAGAAGCCGGTCGGCGATCGTGGCGTAGTCGCCGAGTGCGACAAGATCGGCGGCGGCCGCGACGCCGACCGCCTTCAGGACGGGCCGCCCGGTCCGCGCGCGGATTGCCGCGACGCGCTGCGGGCTCTCCTTGCCGTGAAGCTGGATCCAGTCCGGATCGAGCGCCTCAGTGACGGCGGCAAGGAGCGCGTCGTCGGGATCGACCAGCAGCACGACGCGCTGCGCCCTCCCCCGCACCCGCCGCGCGAGATTGCGGCCCTGCTCCAGGCTGACGTGGCGTGGGCTCTTGGGGAAATGAACGAAGCCGACGAGGTCGGCCCCCGCGTCGAGTGCCGCGTCGAGGGTGGCCTCGGTGCTCAGACCGCAGATCTTGACGTGCACCTCGGCCATCACAGAGGAATGCTCCGCGACCTCAGCGCGCCGCCGGGGCCGGAAGCGCGGCGTGCGTGCCGGCGCCGGCGTAGCCCGGCTCGAAACCAGGCGTGCCGAACGTCTTCAGTTCCGCGGCCTCCTTGGCGAGGCGGTCGGCCTCGCGGCGGTGGTAGCGCGCGCGCTGGCGGGTTCCGGCCTGTCCGAGCCAGCTGCCGATGCCCCCGACCAGGATGCCGAGCGCCACCGCGCCGAACAGCACGGCATAGAGCGGCAGGACGAGACTGAACACCGGCTCCGGCGAGAACGGATCGAAGGAGAGCGTCACGGGCTCGCGGTTGGCGACCGCAAGCAGGACGACCACCACCGCGATCGGCAGCAGAACCAGCGCCTTCAGAAAACGGATCATGCAACGGATCTCCGACGGGACGGCAGGAGCCTGCGGCCGGCTCCGCCCGGTGCCGCAAACGGCGTTCGAGTGGGCGCCTTTCGCGGCTCAGACCGCAGAACTAGAGCGCAAGGCGACGATGGGGATGGCGGCTCGGCGCGAGAGATCATCGAACCGGGGGACGAGGACGAGAGAGCGACCGATACGATCAGGCGCTCGGCTGTTCGTCGCCGATGCCGGCCCGGTTGAGGCGCAGGCGCATCTCCTTTCCGGTCTTGAAGACCGGAATCGCCTTCTCCGACACCGCCACGGACTCGCCGGTGCGGGGGTTGCGGCCGCGCCGTGCCTCGCGGCGCTTGACCGAGAAGGCTCCGAAGCCGCGCAGCTCCACCCGGTCCCCCTGGGCGAGCGCGTCAGCAATGGTGTCGAGGATCGCGTTGACGAGGGTCTCGACGTCGCGCTGATAGAGGTGAGGATTCTGCTCGGCGATCTTGAGCACGAGTTCCGACTTGATCATGCGGCTCTCTTCCGGATGCGGGGCGGTCGCGGCACGGTGCGAAACCTCAGGGCGCCGGGCGCCAGACAGCGAGGAGCCCGCCACGGGCGACACCCGCGGCCTCGTCCTCGACGGCGCGGAGGCGGGTGGCGAGCCCATCGAGACCGAGAAGGTCCGCGCCGACACCAAGGGCCGACCAGAGCTTGAACCCGCCCTCGGCCTTCGGCTTCCAATCCTTCACCGGAAGGTTGGCCGGAACCTGCTTCTCCTTCTCCAACCACGTCACGGCCTGGCGCTCGCCACCGAGCTCGTCGACGAGCTTCAGGGGCACGCTCTGGCGGCCACTGAAGACGCGCCCGTCCGCAACGGTGGAGATCTCGCTCTCGTTCATGCCGCGGCGCTCCGCCACGAGGCCCTTGAACCAGCCGTAGGTATCGAGAACGATCGAGGACAGGGCCGCGCGAGCCTCCGGCGAGGTCGGGCTGAAGCCCGACGGCTCCGCCTTCAGCGGGGAGGACTTCACGGATTCCACCTTCACGCCGACCTTGTCGAGAAGGCCGGAGACGTCCGGATACTGGAACAGCACGCCGATCGAACCCACGAGCGCGGTCTCGCGGGCGACGATATGATCGGCCGCAATCGCGGTGATGTAGGCGCCGGAGGCGGCGGTCCCGTCCACGAAGGCAACCATCGGCTTCTTCGCCGCCAGCGCACGCAGATTGCGGTAGAGTTCCTCCGAGCCCGTCGTGGTGCCGCCGGGCGAGGAGATGGAGATCACCACGCCCTTGACCGCGTTCGACTCGCCGACGCGCTCGATCAACTTGCGGGTCGATTCGCTGCCGGCGATGAAGCCGCCGATCGAGATCCGGGCGATCTGGTTCTCGGTTGCCGGAAACAGCCGGCCCTCGCCGACCCGCGCGCGGTAGCCCAGCGCGCCTACGGCGATGATGGCGGCCCCGATGCCGAGCATCCGCCACAGCGTCAGCTTGCGGCGCAGACGGCGGCGGTCGATGAGAAACTCGGCGTCTGCGGCCATCCGACGATCAACTCCTCTCCGAGCGGTCCAGCCGGACCGTTGTTCTGTTGGGATCGCCCGGCCGCGTCCTGCCCGAACGCACCCTCGACCGATCCGTGGATCGGCTCGCCTCACCGAGACGGGTCGATCCCATAAGGTATCCCGAAGCCGGTGCAGCCCGTCGATCCGGATGCCGGCCAAGTCCTTGATGGACTTGAATTCGATCGCGCCTGCCGAGTCCGGGACCGTGTTTAACGCTGCCCGAGGCAGACGGGCAAGAGCCTGTTCCGTCCCAGCCCGGACAACCGGCACTCGTCGTCGCCGAAAGCGATGTTGTCAGGCAGCGACGGACTCAGCGCCGAGCGTAGACTTCCTCGACGTAGCCGTCGCGCAACCAGAACAGGTTGCGACTCAAACGTTGATAGCCGCCGTCGCGCCCCATGAGTTCGGGAACGATAACCTGCCGAAACTCATCCGTGTTCGGTGCGGCTGCTTCCTGATTGATCGAGTAGAACAGGGGAGCGATCGTGCGAATACGTGAAAGGTACATGGCCGCCGTCTCCGGAGGCATCTCGGGAAGAGAATCCTGGTTGATCACCAGGTCGTAACGCTCGTCCCGTTCGATTTCCCACCACGGCAGCACGCGAATCGCAGCCTCGGGCTCCCCGGCCAGGGACACGTCGAGGCCCGCCTTCAGCAGAAACCAGCCCTGAAGAACGTTGGTGAAGGGCAGATCGAGGATCGTGTAGCGACGGTCCGGGCGGCGAAGGAACCAGGCGAGGCCGCCGAAGCCGCCGCCGATTTCGACGATGCGCTCGAATACGCCGATCTGCCCGATTCGCCACGCGGCGTAGGCATGGCTGAAGGCGTGCTCGGGCAGGAGGCCGGCGCCGAAATGCACGCCGAACGGCGCGCCGACCTCGGGGAAGGTCAGGGGGAAGCCAAGTTCGGCTTCGACACGTGTCGGCTCCGGGTAGAAGGCGGAACCGTTGAGGGAAGCCGCAAAATCGCCCTGCTCCGGCGAGCGGACGGGGACGAGGCCGAGGGCTTCGGAGAGCCGCAGCATCCGGTCGCACCAGCTCGCGGCGAATGGCGTGGGAGCGTGACGGGCCAGGGTCGCCATCGTGCGTCCCATCGCGATGCCGTGTGAGAGATGGGATTGGAACAGGTTGTTCAGCTGGTGGGCGAGCGCGGCAGCATCGCCGCTTCGCAGCGCGTGATGGAAGGCGGAGAAGCCCTGCGTTCGGGCCGCCCACATGCCGGCGCTCTCGGCCTCACCAGGCGACCGTTCGGCACTGGAGCGCCACGCGGCGATGAGCCGGCGCGCGATCGCCTCATCCTCAGGGCCGGGGCGGGGCGGGGCGAAGGCGATCTCCGGCAGATCCGGCCAAGTGCGGTAGGGATAGCGATAGGTCCAGGGCCCGGCGATCCCGCCGCCGAGTTCGGCACTTGCGGCCGGCGCGCGGTAGGGACGGCCCTCGCGGCGGCCGAAGACGCGGTAATGCTCTTCGGCGGAGGCGATGTGGCCGGCCTCGATCGCCATCGCCACGTCGGCATTCAGATCGAGATAGGCCTCGGCGGCAAAATCGGGGGGGAGCGAGTCGGGCTGCCGTCGTCCGGGCTTGCCCCTCAACCATCTCAAGCCGGCATCCAAGCCCGGGAGGCGGTCTGCCATCGCGCTTCGCCTCAAGACGCTTCGAACAATCGGAATTCAAAAAAGTTCGGGGCCGGCAGAGCCGGCCCCGAGGCAGCGTGAACAGGCGAGGCGAGTCTTACTCGTCGTCGCCCTTCTTCTTGTTGAAGGCGGCACCGAGGATGTCGCCGAGCGAGGCACCGGAATCGGCCGAGCCGAACTGGGCCATCGCCTCACGCTCCTCGGCGACTTCCAGCGCCTTGATCGAGACCTGCACACGGCGGGCCTTGCGGTCGAACTGGATCACGCGAGCGTCGAACTTCTCGCCGGCGGCGAAACGCTCGGGACGCTGGTCGCCGCGGTCACGGGCGAGTTCGGCGCGGCGGATGAAGGTCTGCATGTCGGTGTCGACGAGCTTCACCTCCAGGCCGGAATCCTTCACCTCGACGACCTCGCAGGTCACGACCTGACCCTTCTTGACCTCGCCGGCTTCCGCGAAGGGATCGCCGCCGAGCTGCTTCACGCCGAGCGAGATGCGCTCCTTCTCGACATCGACGTCGAGAACCTGAGCGCGCACCATGTCGCCCTTCTTGAACTCTTCGATGACCTGCTCGCCGGGACGGTTCCAGTCGAGATCCGACAGGTGGACCATGCCGTCGACATCGCCCTCGAGGCCGATGAACAGGCCGAACTCGGTCTTGTTCTTGACCTCGCCCTCGACCTCGGAGCCGACCGGGTGCTTCTCCGCGAAGGCTTCCCAGGGGTTCTGCAGGGTCTGCTTGAGGCCGAGCGAGATGCGGCGCTTGACCGAATCGACTTCCAGGATCTGCACCTCGACCTCCTGGGAGGTGGAGACGATCTTGCCCGGATGGACGTTCTTCTTGGTCCAGCTCATTTCGGAGACGTGGATCAGGCCCTCGATCCCCGGCTCCAGCTCCACGAAGGCGCCGTAATCGGTGATGTTGGTCACCCGGCCCTTGAGCTTGGCGCCCTCGGGGTAGCGGGCGGCGATGCCCTCCCACGGATCGGCCAGGAGCTGCTTGATGCCGAGCGAGATCCGGTGCGTCTCGTGGTTGATCTTGATGATCTTGACCTTCACCGTCTGGCCGATGGTCACGACCTCGGACGGGTGGTTCACGCGGCGCCACGCCATGTCGGTGACGTGCAGCAGGCCGTCGATGCCGCCGAGATCGACGAAGGCGCCGTACTCGGTGATGTTCTTGACGACGCCGTCGATGACCTGACCTTCCTCAAGGTTGGCCACCAGCTCCGAGCGCTGCTCGGCGCGGCTCTCTTCGAGCACGGTGCGGCGCGACACGACGATGTTGCCGCGGCGGCGATCCATCTTGAGGATCTGGAACGGCTGGGGCGTGCCGAGCAGCGGGGTCACATCGCGCACCGGGCGGATATCGACCTGCGAGCGCGGCAGGAACGCCACGGCGCCGTCGAGATCGACGGTGTAGCCGCCCTTGACTTGGTTGAAGATCGTGCCGGTGACGCGCTCGTTGGCTTCAAAAGCCTTCTCGAGCTTGACCCACGACTCCTCGCGGCGCGCCTTGTCGCGCGAGATGACGGCCTCGCCCAGCGCGTTCTCGATGCGGTCGACGTAGACTTCGACCTCATCGCCGACCTTGAGCTCGCCCTCGCGGCCCGGGCCGGTGAATTCCTTGAGGGGGACACGCCCCTCGGTCTTGGCACCGATATCGATGACGGCGACATCCTTCTCGATGCCGACGACAGTGCCCTTGACGACCGAACCCTCGGTGATCTCGTGCTGGAGGAAGGATTCCTCGAGCAGGGCCGCGAAATCCTCGCGGGCCGCGGAGCTTGCGTTCAGACCAGCAGACATTCTTTCTCCTGAATGGCCTCATTTCGTGAGGCCGCGCCGGCGGCTCGTGTTGCGAAATGCCCCCGTCACCGCCGCCCGCCGGATGGACGATCCGGCCGGGCTCGCCTCCTCTCGGAGGGCCGACGCATGCTGTAAGCGATGGTCGAGGGCCGATCTCCCCGGCGATGCGGCCGCCGGGCACGAGACCCGGATCATGACGATACCGATGAGGAAATCGGTGCGACCGATACCGGATCCGCGTCGCCGACGCAACGTCTTGCGCTGGTTCACGATCGGCCGGCCCGCGGCGCCCTGATGCGACGGCGCCGGCTCTCAGCCCGTGGGCCCGGCCGGACGGGTCAGAGCGTAAAGCGTGATCGCCGCCGCATTCGAGACGTTGAGGCTGCGAATGGCGCCCGTCGCGTCGATGCGCACCAGCAGGTCGCAGCACTCGGTGGTGCGCTGGCGCAGGCCCTTTCCCTCGGCGCCGAGCACGAGCACGGCGGGGCGGCGCGGGCCGACGGCATCGAGCGAGGTTCCGGCATCCGAATCGAGCCCGATCCGGGTGAAGCCGCGCTCGCCCAGCGTGATCAGCGCCTCGGCGAGGTTGCGCACGATCACCAGCGGAACGTGTTCGAGGCCGCCCGAGGCGGATTTCGCCAGGACGCCGGTCGCGTTCGGCGAGTGGCGCGCCGTGGTGACGATCGCGGTCACGCCGAAGGCTGCCGCCGTGCGGACGATGGCGCCGACATTGTGCGGATCGGTGATCTGGTCGAGGGCGAGCAGAAGCGCGTCGTCCGGCATCGCGTCGAGTTCGGGCGCGGCAAGCGGCTCGGCTTCGGCGTAGAGGCCCTGATGCACCGCGTCCGGTCCGAGCAGTTTGTCGATCGCGCTCGGGCGGACAATCTCGGGCTCGATCGGCAGCGTCACCCCGGCCTCGTTGAGGCGCGCCAACGCATTCTCGGTGGCAAGCAGCCGGTGGAAGTGGCGGCCGGCATTGCTGAGCGCCTGCGACACCGGATGCCAGCCGTAGAGCACGACATGGTCCCTCCCCTCGCGAGCCGTCGGCCCGGGCGGTTGCTGCGTTCGCGGGCGGGGCCGGAAGCCGTAAGGCTTGGCCGGGCGGTCGCGCGGCGGGGTCATGGGCGGATCTTTCGCAGCAGGTAAGGGGGCAGTGTCTCTCGCGTCCGAGAAGCCGATGCGACCGTCCCGCGTCAAGCGGCGGAATCATGCGGCAAGACCGTTGCCGTCGGCGGAGAACCCGACTATAGACCGGGCGCCGTCGGACAGCGCCCTTCGTCTATCGGTTAGGACGTCAGCCTTTCACGCTGAAAAGGCGGGTTCGATTCCCGCAGGGCGCGCCATTTTTTTCCTAAGCCCTTCACCGGCCGGAATTTCTGCATAAATCAGCACCTTAGGCCGCCGCCAGTCGTACAAACAGGCGGTGCAAACGGGCCATGGCGCTGATGTCGTATCTCATCCGTGATGGGCTGGGCACGTACTACTTCCGCAGAGTGATCCCCGCGGAGCTGCGCCCCTTTGTCCGCCGTCAGCACTCCTGAGACATACTGAGGGTCTTCACGAACGGAGGATGGCTGGTTCATCGTCGCCTCCAGGAGCGAAGATGAAACAGACGTCCGGGCCG
>JAESFL010001090.1_pt1 | contig 11315 bp, 11 predicted proteins | sample 9269401 | NCBI WGS metagenome assembly JAESFL01 (sample SAMN14506025, study PRJNA617098) | algae metagenome | isolation source: Gloeocapsa sp. UFS-A4-WI-NPMV-4B04 and co-occurring heterotrophs from desert... | place: USA: Utah | collected 2006-10-01 | reverse complement strand
GATGGTCAAACTATCTGCACTTTCGTGGACAATTGTGGCAGTCATGTTTTAACTTTCTGAGGGGGTAGTGTTTTTTTTGATTTGTTTACTCCTTTTCTATTATACATCAAATTAAAGTCACACCCAGCATAAGAAAGATTTGTCGCCGATTGACATTGAGGCTTCCACCATTCCTGGCAGAATTGTCCGCTATGATTCCCGTATTAACAGTATTGTTCCTGCTAATGCCAAATTAGAAAAATTAGCGGATGGATTTCTCTGGGTGGAAGGTCCGGTCTGGAATCGAAAAGAGAAATATCTGCTGTTTTCGGATGTGAAAGCCAATAAAATCTACAAATGGGAAGCGAGGAAAGGGATCTCGACTTATTTGAGTCCCAGCGGATATACGGAGGACACTCCCTTCAACGGAATAGAACCCGGTTCTAATGGGTTAACCTTTGATAGCCAGGGCAGACTGGTGATGTGTCAGCATGGCAATCGTCGCGTCGCTCGGTTAGAGAACAGAGAGAACAACGCCCAAATTGCTCTGGCAGAGCGGTATGACAACAAACGGTTGAACAGTCCCAATGACCTGGTTTACAAATCCAATGGAGACCTTTACTTCACCGATCCCCCCTATGGTTTGCCAACCCAAAGATTTGACGACCCAAAGAAGGAACTCCCGTTCAGTGGCGTTTACCGCTTATCGCCCGATGGCAAGTTAACGCTATTGACTGATAAGATTCGTTCTCCCAATGGCATTGCATTTTCTCCAAATGAAAAGATTCTCTATATTTCCGATTCAACCAGCAAAAAATCGACATGGCTGGCATACGATGTAGTATCGGATGGCACGCTTCAAAATGGTCGCACATTTGCGGATGGCTGGACATGGGAACGCAAACGCCAGGGTAATCCCGATGGGCTCAAGGTTGATAAAGCAGGTAATGTGTACGCTGCTGCACCCGAGGCAGTTTTCATTTTTGCTCCGGATGGGACGCTTCTGGGGAGTATTGAAACGGCTGTACGAACAAGCAATTTGGCCTGGGGAGAAGATGGTCACAGCCTTTTTATCACAGCCAACACAGCTATCTATCGCATTCGCTTGGCTGCCACAGGCGAGAGATATTAACGGAATGACACAGGGTTAATTAAGTCAGTGATAGGCCATAGGACTAGCCTTTTCAAGATGAAGCATAACGGGTAAGGTTAAGACTCAACTATTTAACAACGCTATAGATGTTATTAGTTATGAGTTTACTCCTCAACCAAAATATCCACTCTACCTTGCATTTCTAAGTCGTATATCTCCAGACAAGGAGCGACATCATCATTAAATGCTGTTATCAAATAGAAAAGACCGCACGCAGCTACTCAATTTAATTATTGCAGTGGTTATTATTTATTTTTTTCAGCCCGGAGCGAAGATATTTAGCTAGGAAAGCCTTTTCGATAATGTAGCTAGTTGTATAGTTTTGAGGGATGAGATGTAGTGCTTGTGCAGTTAAATCATTTAAGTCTGATGGTTGTTCACAGGATACATATTGACCAAGCCATATAAGGGCTACAACTTGTCCTTTTTCATCTGAAGAAAAATCGTCTACATATTTATGTAGTACTCTGATTGATGTTCTTCCTGTCATTTCAAAATCTTCTAAATAATTAGACAATTTGTCTAGAAAAGTTTCTAGTATATTTACTCTCCCAAACAGTATATCTGATGACTTTGGGCAATAAATTAATTCAGCAAGCTCAATAATTTTATATACTTTACTAATTAATAAAAAATTCATATTCATCTTCAAACTAAATTCATAGTGAATAAGGACGAATATTGATCAGCCCTTAATCTGTACTTCATAGAGCATGACAGATGGGTTCTTGGGATTAAGTATTTCTCCAAGTTTCAAATGTATAAAATAAGTTTATAGTGTTTGAGTTTATTACAAAAATTAATATATTTAATAGGATCTCACTATAGCTAGAGTATTTTTTCTTAATTGTGTATAACTTTAACCAAGGAGAGATTTATTACCACAAAAAAAATTCTAGTATCAAAGATGTTAATAAAAATTTGATGTTAATAAAAATTTGAGTTCTTGATTTTAGAAGTTCCTATGGTCAAGCGATCGCTTCAAGCATCACTCACTGGGATTCAAGAGGCTAAAAGAGCGTTTACTCGCAAGGGTTGGACACAAGACAATCTAGCAGCAGAAGTCAACCTCAAGACTAGACAACCAATTTGGCGGTTTTTCAGTGGTCGTCCAGTTGAGCGTCATACCTTTATTGAAATTTGTTTGATTTTAGAACTGAATTGGCGGGAGATTGCGACTAATCCTCCAGCAGAATTTTTGGAACGAGAAGAATACGCCCAGCCCACTGTACTGGATATTGATAAACTAGTGCAGAAAGTGCGATCGCAACGCTTTGACAAAATTCAAGACCAGTGTGGTATTTTGCAGTTATTGGATATCGGCCGTCCAGTTGCGATCAATGACATATATATAGATGTGAATATTTTGGAGGACATTGCTAGCCTTCAGTGGTTAGAAATCACTGATCTGCAAAACCTCGATCGCAAAGAATTCGACCGTTTTGGCTTAGGTAAAGTTGACGATAAACAGATACCTGGTACACAGGCGGTTGAAACTTACTCCAAAATTAGGGTACTAGGCAAACCAGGAGTAGGTAAAACAACCTTTTTGCAATATCTTGCCATTCAATGTAACCAAAACGCATTTGCGGCAAATCAGGTGCCAATATTCATCACACTGAGAAACTTTGCCCAAGAGTCTAAGATTACCAACGAGTTCAGCCTATTAAAATACATCTGTCAGGAATTTATCACATCTGGAATTTCCGATCCCTCAGTCATCGAAACCTTGCTGAATGCAGGCAGAGTATTACTCTTGCTTGATGGCATGGATGAAGTTCTTAATCAACAAAGCAATGCTATCTTGAACGAAATTCGGAGGTTTTCAGAGAAGTATCACAAAAATCGGTTCGTGGCGACCTGTCGAACAGCAGCTCAAAAACTCAGACTCCGAGGCTTTACCGATGTTGAAATTGCGCCATTTACCTTAGAACAAATCCGAGCCTTCGCTCAAAAATGGTTTATGGTTTTTAGCAAAACTAGCCAAAAAGATGGTCAGGCGCAGTCCGTTGAGTTTATTCAAAAGTTGGAATTAGATAAAAATTGGCAATTTCGCCAACTCGTCGTCACACCCCTATTTTTGCATCTTGCCTGTTGGGTGTTTCATGGTAAAGGAAAATTTCCGACTAAGCGGACTGACTTTTATAAGGAAGGTTTAGACCTTCTATTAGGCAAATGGGATGAAGCCAGAGGCGTTGAACGGGATGACGTTTACCGAGGGTTTTTATTATCACAGAAACTCAAGTTATTCAGTCAAATTGCCGCCGCGACATTTGAGCAGGGTCAGTACTTTTTTGAGCAACGCATCGTTGAGCAATACATTGGTGACTATATTGACAATCTAAGCAATGTGCCAATGGATGCAGAAGAACTGCAAATAGAAAGCGAAGCAGCGCTGAAGTCAATCGAGGCTCAACATGGGCTACTGGCAGAACGGGCGCGGGGAATTTTTTCCTTTTCCTATCTAGCATTTCAAGAATACTTCACAGCGAGGAAAATCGTTGCCAGCCATAACTTAGAGGCATTTGGGCAAGCGCTATCCGGTCTAGTCAGTCATATCACCGACCCCCACTGGCGCGAAATCTTCTTGTTAACCGCCACCATGCTCAGGAGTGCAGACTCTCTAGTACTGTTGATGAAGCAACAGATTGATACACTGGTTGCCCAAGATGCTTATTTACAAAAGTTTTTGACCTGGGCTAGCCAAAAATCTCGCAGTATTCCCATCCAATCCAAAGATGCGACAGTTCGAGCATTTTACCTGGCCTTGAGTCGAACTCCTCACATGGCTTCGCACTTTGCCCTAGCCAGCAGCCTCGACCAAGGGATGTTTCTGGATGCGGCATTAGATGACCTGCTGATAGAGTGTGCAATTGATGGGAGCCAAAGCTTTGCTCACATCCACGCCTGCGGAGAAGCTATGAGCAACATTCTGGGTATTATTCTGGATGTTGGACTCCATAAATCCCTGCAACAACTCTCTGACCAGTTGCCAAAATCTGGTCAAAGTCAACAACGGTTTGAGCTATGGTCGCAAACGAACTATTCAACTTGGGCTGAACAGGTAAACAAGACGGTGATTAATTATCGCAATATTAACCACCAGTGGCAGTTTAGCTCTGAGCAAGAGCAAGTGTTGCAACGCTACTATGATGCTAATCAGTTACTACTCGATTGCCTGCATAGCAATTGTGAAGTGACATCTGCTATTAGGCAAGAAATTGAAGCCACCTTATTGTTGCCGATAAAGGAACTTGAGGATAGGGAATGGCAATAATTCTTTTGGTTAATTCCTGAAAGAGGTTTGGATTGCAAAAATCATCTTGAATTAAGTTTTGTGTCGTAGTTAATCAACTAATTCACAAATAAATCATCATCCTTGGATGAATGGGTTACAAAAACTTTTTCAGTGTTCAACTTTATCTCGTGTTCCTACGTGCCCCAGGAGTATAGTGTCCAGCGTTGCTGTATGCCTTTCCTGGTTCGCTTCAAGCGATAGGAACTGCAAAACTCGTCGGTTGAACTTGTCTGGACTCTCAATGAACATGAAATGTCCGCCGCCTTCAGCCGCTTCAAAGATTTCCAACTCCGAGTCAGGAATGCTTTGGTTAATCCAGACCTGCGATTGCCACGGAATTATACTTTTTCTGCCACCAATAATCAGAGTTGGCTGACGAATCCTGACAATTTGATCGCGCCAGTCTGTATGAAGATGGTTGTACAGCAGTGTCGCAGCGATCGCTCGCGGCAAGCGTTGGTTGCACTCGACAATCCACTCGAACTGTTCTTTTGACATCGCTGGCGTGACCATTGAAGTCAAGAGGTTTCGGGTAAATTCTTCAGCTTCACTACTCTCTAAAGCGTGTACTGCTGCGTTGAGTTGTTTAGCAGTAAAAATTGCCCCAGATGCTGCTATTTCTTGAGCGTTCCAATGCGATCGCGTAGCGTGCGCTTTGCGCTCTCGCAACGTTCCCAGTGGCGATTGATCAACCAACACTAACCGATCAATTTCATCTAAGCCGAATAGATCGAGATAGCTCCAGATAATGGCACATCCCATTGAATGACCTAGTAGATGCGGCTTTTCGAGTTGCAGAGCGCCGATTAATTCCTGAAGGTCTTTGGATAAGCGAGCAATGCGATACCCAAAAGAGACTTTCTCCGACTCACTGTGTCCTCGCAAATCAACAGCGATCACCCGATAGTGTTCGGCAAAAGCGGGAATTTGATATTTGAATTGTTCTGCCGACTGCGACCAACCGTGAAGCATCACGAGCGGTTTTCCCTCACCTGCACTGATGTAGCTCATTTGGGCACCATCAGACGTTTTAAATGTCTTTCTTTGCATATTTTCCTTGATTTCTTCTAGGCGCAGAGACGAGACTTTGCGAAGATTAATGGGCGATCAGTAATGTAATGTGCAGCTTTAATTAAATCGGCGGCTTTTTCAGCGATAGTGAACCTGTTTCGAGGTCATTCCAGAAAATTGTTTAGAAACTACCTATTCAGAACTGCGATCGCAAAAAGATATCTGCCTTGGCAGATCGCGGTTTAACTCACTGTGTATCCACCATCGATCGCTAAGGGTTGTCCCGTAATGTAGCTGGCAGCATCAGAGCAAAGAAAAATAACGGCTTGAGCAATTTCTTCTGCTTGACCGACACGCCCCATTGGAACTGTAGAGGCAAAACTATCTACCGTAATCCCCAGTGGCTCTAATATGCGATCAACCATGTCAGTAGCGATCAGACCCGGATTGACGGCATTAATCCGAATCCCCTGTTTGGCATAATCGAGAGCCGCCGATCGCGTCAAACCCATCACCGCGTGTTTGCTAGCGACATAGGGAGATGTACCTGGGAACCCAAATAAGCCAACCGTTGACGAATTATTGACGATCGCACCCGATCCTTGGCTCAACATCTGCTGAATTTCGTATTTCATACACAAGAACAGCCCCCGCACATTAATCGACATCACCTTGTCAAAATCTTCAATGGATTGTTCGTGCAGTGGTTTGCTACTAGACTAGTTCCAGCATTGTTAAAGGCACAATCGAGTCTGCCGTAAGTGGCGATCGCCTTCTCCACCAAAGCTTGTACCTCTGCTTCACTGCTGACATCTGAACGGACATATAGGCATTCAGCACCCGTTTCACGAATCAGTTTGGCGGTTTTTTCTCCTTCAGCATCCCGTCTGCCTGAGAACACCACTTTTGCGCCAGCAGCACCGAAGGCGATCGCAGTGGCTCGACCAATGCCCGCTGTTCCTCCCGTCACTAAAGCTACCTTATTCTTAAGAATCACGCTCGTTCCCTCTTGTTGTGAATGGTTATGTCACTTGCGTCAAAAACTCAATGGGCAGCAATACGTATAGAAGCCAGCAATAAGAAGCGCCATTTTACAACCAGGATCGTTACTCATCGTGGTTGTAAAATGGCGGATTTTGGCATTAATGTTTGCTGGCTCCTACACTTAGTCGCGAGCGCTGGCACGATCAATTAGCGTGTTGGAGGGCAAGCTCGGATCGATCGCCTTGCGCGCGCTGTCAACCCCGACAACGGGCAGCGTACCCGGATCGAGCAAGCCGAGCTGAACCAATACACTTGCCTGATCCCAGTAAATGTGTTCGTGGGCTAACTTGCCGTCGCGGAACTGGACAATCCCGACCACAGCCACTTCAACCCGTTTCCCTGTTGGCGCAATGCCGGGTAGCATCCAGTCCATCTGGACGGTATGAGTGAACTTAACAAGCATTTCATCAACAAGCTGGTCGGTCCCGATCGTGCGCGAGATCGGAATCAGTTCGATGTCTGGCGGCATTTTTGTAATGAAGTATTTGGAATAAAACTCGCGCAATGCTGGTTTCCCTACTCCTCCAGTGATGACCGGAATGTGATTTACGTAAGCATCCTCAACCATCGTAGCGAGGGCATCTTCAGTGTTGTGAGTGCCAAACTCGTACCCAATATGCTCTTCCCAGAGTGCTTGCAGGGATTCCTGAGCGGGTGTCAGGTCGGGGGTTGCCTGTAAATTTGCTTGTTTGTCTACAGTTTGCTGTTTAACCATATTGAATTCTCCTGCTTCTAGATATCTAGAGTGTATTGAGTTCTAATGCTTGACTTCTTTCAGATTCTTGTGATGATTTTTCAGAGTCTTACAAAGCAGCTAGCTCTACTTCAGACGATGAATTCGAGGACGTATTTGGGGTACCTCCCAGCTGTACCCCTACTTTTGCACCAGCAGCAGCGAAGGCGATAACTTCGTTAAGCTTCGCTAACGCGGTTGCACGACCAATTCCTGAAGTTCCGCCAGTGACAAGCACCACTTTATCCTGAAGTATCATTCTATTTCTCCTAAAATTAAGTCCGGTTGTTCTCTCTTCAAATGGATCGATTCACTGTGAGTCCACCATCAAAAATCAAAAATTAACTCGCTGTGACTCCGCCATCGATCGCGAACGGTTGCCCTGTGATATAGCTCGCAGCATCAGAACATAAGAACACAACCGTTGCAGCAATTTCTTCAGGTTGACCCCTATGCCCCATCGGGACGCTCGACGACAACATCGAATCAAACTGCTCTAAAGTCATACCCATCTCTTGGAGACTCTTAGGAGTAACTAGTTCTGTGCCGCGAATATAGCCAGGATTGACGGCATTAATCCGAATCCCTTGCTTGGCATAATCGAGCGCAGCAGAACGAGTGAGACCCATCACAGCATGTTTGCTCGCAGTATAAGGACCCATTCCAAATGCCCCGATCAATCCCCATACTGAAGAGTTGTTGATAATGACTCCTGCTCCTTGAGTCAGCATCTGCTGAATTTCATATTTCATGCACAAGAACACACCCCGCAGGTTAGTCGCCATCGTGCTGTCAAAGTCTTCAACAGACTGCTCGTGTAGTGGCTTTGGGACTGTACCAAACCCAGCGTTATTGAAGGCAAAATCTAGCCTTCCGTAAGTTGCGATTGTTTTCTCTATCAGCGCCTTCACCTCTGGTTCACTCGATACATCCGATCGCACAAACAAACACTCCGCTCCTGTCTCACGAATCATCGCAGAAGTTGTTTCGCGTTCTGCATCGCGTCTGCCGGAGAACACAACTTTTGCACCCGCAGCACCGAACGCAATCGCGGCGGCTTGACCAATTCCCGCTGTGCCTCCAGTGACTAACGCCACTTTATCCTGAAGTATCATTCTATTTTATTTCTCCTAAAATCTAAGTTCGGTTGTTCTCTCTCGAAATAATCATGAAATCGCTTTAGAAAAAAGCTTAGACAAATCTTGCCAGCAAAAAGCTAAGAGCAAAGGAAAAGGCATGAAAGCTGACATGGGATAACATCGCAGCCTCAAGCGAGTATTGCCAAAAGAGCCAACCAAAAGCAATGCCACCAATCCCATTGAGTAATATCGCTCGGATAATCACAAGCGGAGTGAGTGGAACTATCGCGGCAGTTGCGGGCAGGTGTAAAAGTCCAAATACCAGCGCTGCTAGCACAATCGCACCTTGGTATATTCCTTGGCTTGGCAACGTGATGCCTTGTTTTAAGACCTTCCACGCTATCCAAACAAGCAGCGACATTAAGCCCCAGCGCATCAGAATTTCCTCAGTGATGCCGCCATAAAGCATTGCTGTAAGCGAACTCAGCCAATTCGGTTCTGTGTTATTGGATGCCTGTAGCGCTTCAGGTAGAGCAGGTTTCATGAACCGATCAAGCAACAGGACAATGATCGTTATCGCTGCACCCACACCCAAGCTCCATTTCATCTCAATGACAGAAAATGGAATCTTAGGAGTATGAAGTACCCAGTAGTCAATCAAATGTGAGCGTAATCCAACGCGATAGGCACAGCCAATTCCGCTCAGAATGCTGATTACCAGTAGAACTGTAGGCTGTAGTCCTTGTAGCAGTATTAAAACCCACAGTGGCGGAACTTTTGCCAGTATTTCTGGAGACAGTTTCGCCAACTGTTGCTCAACTAATGGAACCGACGTAATCGTAAACATCGCAATTCCCGCAATGCCCAACACAAATAGAATCCCAAATTGTTTCAAAACTGCCATTGATTTAATCTCTAGAGACATCAGAATACTGGGTAGACACAATGCCAAGATAGAGAATGACAACTGGTGACTAACGCCACCTTACTCTGAAGTATTATTCTATTTCTCCTAAAATCAAGTCCGGTTGTTCTCTCTTGAAATGGATCGATTCACTGTGAGTCGAATGGCACTAAGATAAGGCGAAAGGCGTATTCGATAGGCATCGTAGACTTTTGTGTCTTTCGGCAGCGAGTGAATGGGTCATGCTGTAGCCAACAATCAGATGCTGATAATAAGTGCAGTAATGATGCAGAAGCAAATAAAAACTTGGCTGTGGGAAGAAAAAGCTTCTAAGTATGTGAAATACTTATCCCTCGATACTTAGAAGCCAATAACACTACTACTGTGACAAATCGTGTAAAAATCCTTAAGAAGAAATTTAGTCAAAGCTTGGGATTACCGTTTAGCAACCTTTTACCAGAGTCTGTAATTGAGCAAGCCTTGGGCGAGTTAAAAATTAAATATCGTCGCCGTTTATTTGACCCATTTGTAACTCTATAGGCATTTCTATCTCAAGTTTTGGATGCAGATAAATCTTGTCACCATGCTGTTAGCCGCGTGATTGCCTGGTTAACTGCTGAAAATGCGCCGATTGCCTCCTGCGATACTAGCGCCTATTGTCAGGCAAGAAAGCGTCTACCGGAAAAACTGCTGCAACAATTATTTGGTACAGTCGCACATAGCTTAGAGCAGAAAGTCACAACTGAACACTTGTGGTGCGGTCGTCACGTGAAAGTTATTGATGGCACAACTGTGTCTATGCCTGACACTTCTTGCAATCAATTAGCTTTCCCTCAGTCTACAAATCAGTCCCCTGGTTGCGGTTTTCCTATCGCTAAAATTGGCGCAATATTTAGTATCGCTACAGGGGCTGCCGTAGCTGTGGTTATTGATGTTTTAAGCACGCACGATGTCAAACTAGCAAGACTTCTCTACCAATTTCTTAATCCAGGCGATATTCTTTTGGGCGATTGTGCTTTTTGCTCCTATGCAGACTTGATTTTTATCCAAAACTACAGTTGTGATGCTATTTTTCGCCTCTCTCAAGCTCGGAAAAATCAAGTCGAGCGTAGTAGACGTAAACCACTGAGTTCTTTTGAATCGATTGAAGTTTGGCACAAACCCTCAACACGCCCTAAAGGGCTTACACCAGAAGAATTTACCAGCCTGCCTAAAACTTTAACTGTTCGAGTTATCAAATACTACATTCCTAGCCCAGGCTATCGCACTAAATACGTTACTCTAGTCACCACTCTCTTAGACCCAAAAGTTTATCCTACTACTGGGTCATTTGGCATGAATGTTGCCATAAAGAAGGTGACCAATTAAAGTGAAAATACATAGTTTCAATACTCCAGACAGTTTTTTAAACGATTCTACAAGGCTTTCAGAGCTTATGCTTCAAGGATTGATCTATTTTTTCAAAGTTAGCCCTGCCCTTAACTTGGGAAAAAAGATCTCGCCCACGACTACATCAGGGCTTGAGCATCAAAACCTGCTCAAATTTTGTCCGGAGTATTGTAGTTTTTCAGGTTGTAATGACACGGCGAAAAAAAGCACCTCTGCGACCGTTAAGTGATGAAGAACAAGCACAGTTAGAAAAGTTGAGCCGTTCTCAATCCCAATCATCTGCAAGTGTCATGCGAGCTAAAGCAATTCTAGCTGTAGCTCTTGGGTCTGGCTACATGAGTGCAGCGCAGCAAGTAGGCTTGCGTTGCGGAGATACGGTTAGTAAGTGGGTCAGCCGCTTCAACGTCGAAGGCTTGGCTTCATTGCAACATCGACATGGTGGTGGGGCAGTAGTGCAATACAGCGAACGAGAAAAACAGCGCATCCTGACTGAATTCCAACGTCAACCAGAACGCCATACAGACGGCACAGCCAGCTGGTCAGTGGTCACACTACAACGAGCACTAAGACGAGCGCCTGACGGTTTAGCGCAGATTAGTACTTACACAATTTGGCAGGTGTTGATTGAAGCAGGCTACAGTTGGCAAAAGGACCGTAGTTGGTTAAAAACCGGACAGGTAAAGCGAATACGTAAAGGCGGACTTGTAACGGTAACTGACCCAGAT
>JAESFL010001089.1_pt1 | contig 11330 bp, 7 predicted proteins | sample 9269401 | NCBI WGS metagenome assembly JAESFL01 (sample SAMN14506025, study PRJNA617098) | algae metagenome | isolation source: Gloeocapsa sp. UFS-A4-WI-NPMV-4B04 and co-occurring heterotrophs from desert... | place: USA: Utah | collected 2006-10-01 | reverse complement strand
GAACACATGACTTGATTCAATCACTGGCGAAATCAAGTTAAATTCTTTTAGCTGCATTTACAAAGAGCCCCATCCCAGCTAGCAATCTCTCTTAACCTGATTCTAGCCTTAACCGAGACGTATTGGTGTCGTAACCAGAGATTGGGGCATATAAGTTGTCGGGTGCATCTGCCGATTTCGGCTCACCTGTCAGTTGAGCAGTAAAGCCAACCTGGAGAAATAAGCGATCAACAACCGACGGGGCAATGCGTTGCAGCATCTCTAATATTCGCCCCATATCACCCACAACAAAGTCACGGGTGGGATGTTCAGCCACATATAAAATAGCATCGGCAACGGTGCTGGGTTTGTTGTAAGGCGGTAATCCAGCAGGCGCTACTCCCAGCTTTGTCCGAATTTTGTTAAAAATGGGGGTATTTGTGACGGCAGGCATCACATTAGTGACGCTGATCGGTTGCTTCTGATACTGCAATTCAATCCTCATGGAATCTAAAAAGCCTGCTATGCCGTGCTTGGAAGCTGCATAGGCACTTTGTAATGGAAATGGAACTCTTGCCGCTAATGAGGAAACATGAATTAATGCGCCACCTCCCTGTTTTTTGAGGTGTGGTAGAGCGACCATCGCGCCATAGGCTTGCCCATTCAGATTGACATCAATGACTCTTCTAAACTCTTCAGGTGAGAGTTGATCGAACGGTGCAACGATACTGGTTCCAGAGACATGTATCCAGGTATCGAGCCGTCCATATGCTGCAACTGTTTGATCGGCGATCACTTTCACCTGTTCAAATTCGCTGACATCGGCAATGACGGAGATTGCTTCTCCACCCAACTGTTTGATCTCCTCGACCAACTCTGCCAACCCGGATTCGCTACGAGCAGCAACAACAACCTTTGCGCCTTTTTTGGCAAAGCGCAGGGCTGTCTCTCTGCCAATTCCACTAGAAGCGCCAACTATGACGACTATTTGCTGATTGATAGGCTTTAATTTCATGGGTTCTACTCCTAAAATTGAATCTCTTTGATTACAGTCCCCAATGCTTACACCGAGGTTCATCCCTCTGAGAAAGATGTCTTACCTCACTGTCCGGTGTCAGTCCTTGAGGAAGGATAAAAGATCGTTGTTGAGTTGTTCCTTGTGCGTATCGGTTAAACCGTGGGGTGCGTCTGGATAGATTTTCAGGGTGGAATGCTTCACCAGTTTTGCAGATGCGATCGCAGCAGCACCGATTGGCACAATCTGGTCATCATCACCATGAATGATCAGCGTTGGCACATCAAACTTTTTAAGGTCTTCCGTGAAGTCGGTTTCAGAGAATGCCTTGATGCAGTCGAAGGCGTTCTTGTGTCCCGCCTGCATTCCCTGAAACCAGAACCAGTCAACCATGCCCTGAGAAATTTTGGCATCTGGACGGTTGAATCCGAAAAACGGGCCGCTAGCGAGATCCTGATAAAGCTGCGAACGGTCAGCTAGGGAGCCAGCGCGAAGCCCATCAAATACGTCCAACGGCAATCCATCAAGATTATTCTCGGTCTTCAGCATCAGTGGCGGAACAGCGGAGATCAGTGCGGCTTTAACGACTCGCGCTGTGCCATGGCGACCGATGTAGCGGGCAACTTCGCCGCCGCCTGTGGAGAATCCAATCAGGGTAGCCCCATCGAGGTCTAGCATTTCCATCAGCGTCGCGAGGTCGTCGGCATAGGTATCCATCTCGTTTCCGTCCCAGGGTTGGCTCGATCGCCCATGTCCCCGACGATCGTGAGCGATCGCCCGAAAACCGTGGTCTGCTAGAAATAGCATCTGAGCTTCCCAACTATCAGAATTCAGAGGCCAACCGTGGCTGAAGACAACGGGTTGTCCTGTACCCCAATCTTTGTAGTAAATCTGTATGCCATCTTGCATTGTGATTATGCTCATGGGTTCCTCCTCAATCGGTATGGGTTGGGTTCAAGGCGAAGGCGCTGGCTTGACATTTACCTCGTTCTTCTGATTCTTCAACAGACATTCCATTTAGTCCACGCAAGTTCCTTAAGTTAAGCTGCAACTTATGGTGAAGCGTGGTATTTTTCAGGAAAAAAGGTACTGATTCAATGGTTGTCTCTTATATTTCAATACTCCGGACAGTTTTTTAAATGATTCCACAAGGCTTTCAGAGCTTACGCTTCAAGGATTGATCTATTTTTTCAAAGTTAGCCCTACCCTTAACTTGAGAAAAAAGATCTCGCCCACGACTACATCAGGGCTTGAGCCTCAAAACCTACTCAAATTTTGTCCGGAGTATTGTTATATTTAGTGGTTTCAAAGAATCATTGACCTGACGTTGGACGCGCTTCTGGTTGGTTTTGCCAGTCGTGGTCGCGCAAATAAGATTCAAAGTCAGTCAGTGCAGCAAAATCACGCTTCAACTGTGCTAAATCTGCCCCATAGCCGACGTTCTCAAACCAGCGATACATGATCGTCAATTCCTCTCCAATTTGTTGCTCAAACGCTTCAAACGGAATTTGTTGATATTGGACGGGTTTGCCTAAAACACGGCTGAACGCAGCAGCGATTTCCGGCATGGTCATGTCCACACTGGCAAGTTCAATTTCGCCGTGCATGAAATCTGCGGGGCGATCGAATACATCAGCGACCATCTCCCCGTAATCTTCTTCAGAAAGCTGCTGCAACTTCGTCTCAGGACTCAATGGCTGAAAGAGCGTTCCGGTTTCAACCATCGGACGCATCATGTTGTAATTGTAGAAGAAGAAAACTGGTCGCATGATTGTGTAGGGCAACTTGCTCGCTCGGATGTATTCTTCAACTTGAAACTTGCTGTCGAAATGTGGAATACCCGTGTTGCGTTCGGCACTACCCACCGAACTGTAGACGAAGTGCTGGATGCCCATCGCTTTCGCTGCGTCTGCAACCGCTTTGCCCTGACGAATTTCAGTGTCTACTCCATCTTGAAAGATCTGTAGCGAGAAAACACCGTAGGCACCTTGCAAAGCGCGATCGAGGGAAGTGCGATCGTTGAGATCCCCTACTACGAGTTCTGCGCCTGCTTGTTCGAGGGCTTGAGCAGCAGGCTTGTTTGGATCACGCACCAAGGCGCGAACCTTGAAATTGCCGCGTTGCAAAAGATGACGGGCGATTGCCCTTCCCTGATTGCCTGTAGCTCCGGTGACTAAGATAAGTCGTTCTGCGTTGATTGACTGTGGCATGGGATTCCTCCTGAATCGGTATGGGTTGGGTTCAAGGCGAACAAAGGCGCTGACTCGACATTTACCTCGTTGTTCTCATTCTTCAACAGACATTCCATTTAGTCCACGTAAGTTCCTTAAGTTAAGCTGCAACTTATGGTGAAGCATGGTATTCTTCAGGAAAAAAGACCTTGATTGAGTGATTTGTAATTCGCACAAAAGGATACAGCCTGTTATAAAAAAGACTTCCTTTACCCTTTAATCCGGTAATTTGCTTATGGATGCCAATGCCAAGAAATCCAAGCGCAGTAGATTTGCCTCGGCACGAGTCAGAGGAGTCATTTTGTCCCCTCATGGATGGCAGCGATTTCAAGCGGCAAAACAGCAGGCAGAATTGGAGGAAACCTGGGGTAAGCGGTTCACGCAGGAAGATCTCAACGAACGCACAGGACTATCCCCCAATACCCTAGCCCGAATCCTTAATCGCGAACTTGGTGTCGATCGGCAGTCGCTAGAGATCCTTTTTCAGGTATTTAGGCTGGAACTTACAAAGGCTGACTATGCACCTCCTGTCGCCGCCTTTAAAACTTTAGAGTCGCAGCGAGAAGATCCACAGCAAGACTGGGATAACGCGGTTGATGCCTCAGTGTTTTATGGTCGTGAAACTGAATTAGCGCAACTGTGGCAGTGGATGGTGACCCAACGCTGTCGCGTGGTTGGGCTAGTGGGGATCGGGGGCATTGGCAAAAGTACGATCGCCGTCAAAGTAGCGCTACAAACGCAGTCTGAGTTTGAGGTTGTGGTATGGCGATCGCTGGCGAATGCTCCCTCGTTCGACGAACTCCTGACCAGCCTGCTGAAATTTCTGATGCCGCTTCAAGGAGACGATCCCATCATCCCTACAACGGTGGACGGAAAGTTTTCAAAGGTGATGGAATATCTGCGATCACAGCGATGTCTATTAATTTTGGATAACGCTGAAACTATTCTGCACAGTAAGCAGGTGAGCCAGTGGAGATCGGGCTATGAAGCTTATGGCCAGTTTTTGAGAACGCTAGGAGAAACGCCCCATCAAAGCTGTTGCTTGCTGACCAGTCGCGAAAAGCCACGGGAAATCGCGTTAATGGAAGGTGAACAGAGCGTAGTGCGATCACTGCTTCTGGGTGGACTCACGCCCGATGATGGACGCGCCATTTTTCGGCAAAAAGGAGCGTTTACAGGTTCACAAGCCCAGTGGCAAACGCTGATCAATCACTATGGCGGCAATCCTTTGGCGCTGAAGCTGGTAGCTGCTGCTACGCAGGATCTGTTTAATGGCAATATTGCCGAGTTGATTGCCTATATCGATCAGGGAACGTTTGTGTTTGATGATATTCGCAATCTCCTTGATCGCCAATTCAATCGTCTATCGGTAGAGGAACTGAAAATTTTCTACTGGTTTGCTATTCACCGAGAGCCGGTGACGATCGCAGAGATTCGTGAAAACGTTATCGGTGCAGTTTCACAACAAACCGTTCCTCAACAAGTAAATTCGCTGCTCCGGCGGTCGTTACTCGAAAAAACAGATGGATTATTTTTCTTGCAGCCCGTGGTGATGGAATATGTCACAGAACGGTTGATACAAAAGGTCTGTACAGAATTTACAACCCGACAGCTTGATATATGGCAAAGTCATTCATTGGTTCGAGTACACGCCAAAGACTATATCCGAGAAATGCAACTGCGACTAATTTTGCAACCTGTGATGGAATGGCTTTTATCAGCTTACCGAAATCTCTCCGAAGTTGAAAATAGAGCAAGGCTACTTCTAGCACAACAACAGTCAGAATATGGAGCAGGATATGCGGCAGGAAATTTGATCAATCTGCTGGTGCAGCTCAAAGTAGATTTGCAGGGTTCCGATTTTTCTGAACTCGTCGTGCGGCAAGCCGACCTGCGGCAAATTAATTTGGTAGGGGTCAATTTTCAAAATTCTGATTTAGCAACATCCCTTTTTTCAGAGACCTTGGGAGTGCCAACATCGGTTGATATTAGCCCAGATGGCCAAATTTTTGCCGTCGGCGATATTAACGGTTTTGTGTATTTGTGGAATGTTGCATCCCATCAACTCATTGCGACATTTGAAGGACATCGCGGTGGAGTTTGGGCGGTTGCATTTAGTCCCGATGGCACGACGCTGGCGAGTGGCGGTAATGATGCGACGGTACGGTTGTGGAATGTGCAAAGTGGTCAGTGTTTGTGGGTTTCGACAGGGCATACGAGTCGAATTTGGTCGTTAAGCTTTAGCGCTAATCGTCAATGGTTAGCCAGTGGTAGCGATGATCAAACCGCAAGAGTGTGGAATTTGCAGGGTGCCTGCTTACGCGTTTTGAAAGGACACACCAAAAACGTTTATTCCGTTCACTTCTCACCCAACCATCCAATTTTAGCCAGCGGCAGTAAGGATACCTCGATTCGGATTTGGGATGTTGAGACTGGAAAATGCTTAGATGTGTTGCAAGGGCATTCTTCCGGTATTCGCTGCGTGCGCTACAGTCCGGATGGTCAGCGGTTGGCAAGTGGCGGCCTCGATGGTTGCATTCAGCTATGGAGTCATCCGCCTAATTCTAAAACTCATTCATTTAATCCTGAATTATCGCTGCGAGGGCATACCAATTGGGTTCGGAACATTGTATTTACCCCAGAGGGTGACACTTTAGTAAGCAGCAGTGATGATGGCACGCTTCGGCTTTGGAATGTCCAAGACGGATACTGTACGAATATTCTGGGCGAGCAGACGGTATCTGCTCTGGCGCTTGCCATCAGTACCATTCGCGGAGCGTCCCCGGAGGGGCTTGGTCAGGTCTTGATCAGCGCTAACCAGGATCGAACCGTGCGGCTGTGGCAGATGCCGAGTGGACAAAGCCTCAAAACGTTAAGCGGTTATACCTATGGAGAACACGCCTTAAGTTTTAGTCCTGTCGCAGTTACGGCAGGTCAAAATCAGAATGATTCTGCCTCAGCGGGAACTAGATCGCCGAATCAACTACTTGCCAGTAGTAGTAGTCAAACGGGAACGATTCACTTATGGCAATGGCAGGTTGATAGAGAACCATTAAGTTCGTCCCCCTACAGAACCCTCTACAGAGAAAACAGCCTAATCTCAAATTTAAGCTTTAGCCCGGATGGTCAAACCATTGCCACTAATGGGGAAGATGGCTCCGTTTTTCTATGGGATGTGCAAACAGGACAGGGTGATCGCTGGATTGCTCACGATGCTCCCGTATTAGCGGTGCTGTTTAACCCCGTTGGGCAAACCTTGGCAAGCAGCAGCCGTGACCGAACAGTGCGTCTGTGGGATGTCCAAACTCACCAATGCTTACACGTGCTACAGGGTCATCAGAGCAGCATGCGGGCGATTGCCTTTGATTCCCAAGGTCGAACTCTGGCAAGTGGTAGCTATGACCAGACGATTCGGCTATGGGACGCGCAGACCGGGGAGTGCCTACGGGTACTAGAAGGACACAAGGGCGGGGTTTACGCGCTAGCCTTTCATCCAACCGAGCCGATTCTAGCAAGCGGCAGCTTTGACCAAACCATCCGGTTGTGGAATGTGCAAAGCGGAGCCTGTCTAAGAATATTACAGGGGCATACCGGCATTGCGTTTACCATTGCTATTAGCCCTGATGGTCAAACTATTGCTAGTGGCAGTGATGACCAAACCGTTCGCCTCTGGAATCTGAAAACAGGGGAATGCCTTCAGGTGATGGGTGAACACACCAGTTGGATCGCATCAGTTGTCTTCAGCCCCGACGGTCAAATTTTATTGAGTGGGAGCTTTGATCGCACCATAAAACTGTGGGATGTCACTACAGGACGCTGTATCAAAACGGTGAGAAGTGATCGCCTCTACGAAGGCATGAATATTCAAGGCGCAACAGGGTTAACGACGGCTCAAAGAGCAACTTTGAAAGCATTAGGAGCCATTTCACGTTAGGTTCTCCCGTGCTTACAGCATCTTGCAGAATAGAGATCACCTACGGCACAGTAACGCTAATCACCTTAACTCAGCGATTAATTTGCAGATCTTGAGTGGTGAAACACAGCTATAAAGAGAATAAAACAGTGTACTTGTCTGCCGATGAAGCAGGTGCTATCCCTATCAAAGACTTACAGGCAGTCCTTGAGCGCGGCGGTCAAGTGATTGTTAGCTTTGATGCTGACCGAGATGGGGAACAGATGGCATGGAAAGTCGCTCAATCATTACCAGGCGTTATCCGTTTATAGCCGAATTGTGGCAAAGACTGGAACGAGCAGCTACTTGGAAATAATAAGCCCAGCCTATCTCTAGATACCACTGGAGAGTGGTCGCGTGTTGCTAAGGCTTTGGGTAAACCAGAAAATTATATCAACCGAGTTACAGACGTTGTTAGCGCATTTAAAGCTGGGCAACCCTTGTCTGAAAAAGCTACAACTGCAATGCAAAGTGATCACGATACCTACAAGCAGTCTATGGATTTGCTTTGGAACTGGCATAGTACCGCTAATACTCTGGGTAAGTCCAGCCAATACCTTAGCCGGATTAGTGAAGTTGCCTTAGCTTTTAATGCTGATAAGCCATCTCCCTTATCGGCTGAGGCTGTAGCTACCATGCAGCGCGATCGCAATGTTTATCAAGTTGTTGATACTTCCCAAAAGGTACTGCAACACTTGGGTAAACCAACTGGCAATGAAAATGGAGAGCTACTATTTCGAGGGAAGAACTTTTACCAAGTGCAGGGAGTTCAGAATGATTTTAGGCTTGATTGCCACGAGCGAGGATTACTTTTGGCAGTCAGTCAAGGACGGGTGCAAAAATCAGATTTAACAACTGACGACTTTGAACGCTTTCGTTTGCTTGGGCATAAGCTTGAGGCAGAGGTAACTAAGCCGCAGGGGTTTTTCCTAACTGAAAATAATAACAGGAAACACAGCATGGAATTTGGTGAATAATTATTTTTGGTAATTGCTCTATCCACATCTTGCACCTGGCGGTTGAAACCGTAGCTATACAAACATAGACGCTTTGCGGCTTACCAGAGGCTAGTTCGCCTGCTTTGGACTAACAGAAAATCAAGAGTTTTGTAACCCTGGGTCGGTAGGTTTTGAACTGTGAGTCTTTGAGGTTGACTGATAATTGTTGCACAGATGATCGCTCAACTGGCGCTTGGCAGAGGCAGGGATCGCCCCAGATTAGCTTAAGATGAGCAATCGCCTCAACTCAGGTAATCATTGGGGTGATATCTGTGCCTCCTAGAAGCGGTGATACCTTGGCATTGTGCTGATCAAAGAAGATATTATCTGCTATGTTTGTGCTGCTGAATAGCAAGTTTTGTTCAGGGAACATTACGGCATTACCAGTATCGCTGGCGAGTAACTGAGCGAATGGCTCTAGAGTGACAACATTGAGTGCAGCGGTGAAGTCGGCACGACCAAATATTACATAGCTCTCTCCAACACTACTCTGATCATTGAGATCAGCAGCACTAGCCCCAATAATCAGGTCATCAAAGCTATCGCCATTGATATCCCCTGCCGAGCTAACTGAACCCCCTGAGAAGTCAAATGCGTCGATACCGTTAATCGCAAAGCCATTGGTGCCGTTGAGAGTGTTTAGGTTGAGGTTGGCACTGAATCCTCCTAATGAGCCAAACACAACATAGCTTTCGCCAGCATTATATTGACCATTGAGGTCGACCCTATAAGCCCCAATCAGAATGTCATCAAAGCCATCGCCATTGACATCGCCTGCTGAACTGACGACCGAATTGCCTGAGAGGTCATTTACGTTGATGCCGTTAATCGCAAAGCCATTGCTGCCGTTAAGAGTAGAGAGGTTAAGGTTGGCACTGAATCCTCCTGATGAGCCAAACACAACATAGCTCTTGCTAGCATTATATTGACCATTAAGAACGGCACCAAAAGCCGCAATCAGAATGTCATCAAAGCCATCGCCATTGACATCGCCTGCATTGCTGACCGAATTACCTGAGTTGTCACCTGTGCCGATGCCATTAATCACAAAGCCATTACTGCCGTTGAGAGTGCTTAGGTTAAGGTTGGCACTGAATCCTTCTGATGAACCAAACACAACATAGCTCTCTCCAGCGTTATATTGACCATTGAAATGGGCACCAGGAGCCCCAATCAGAATGTCATCAAAGCCATCGCCATTGACATCGCCTGCTAAACTGACTGATCTGCCTGAACGATTATTTACGTCGATGCCGTTAATTTTAAAGCCATTACTGCCGTTGAGAGTGCTTAGGTTGAGGTTGGCACTGAATTCTCCTGATGAGCCAAACACCACATAGCTCTCTCCAGCCAGATTTTGACCATTGAAATCGGCACCAGGAGCCCCAATCAGAATGTCATCAAAGCCATCGCCATTGATATCGCCTGCTGAACTGACTGAAGAGCCTGAGTAGTCACTTTGGTTAATGCCGTTAATCGCAAAGCCATTGCTGCCGTTGAGAGTGCTTAGGTTGAGGTTGGCACTGAATTCTCCTGATGAGCCAAACACAACATAGCTCTGACCATTAGGATCGGCACCATCAGCCCCAATAATGAGGTCATCAAAGCCATCACCATTGATATCCCCTGCCGAGCTAACTGAATCCCCTGAGGAGTCAAATGCGTTGATACCGGTAATCACAAAGCCATTGCTGCCGTTGAGAGTGCTTAGGTTGAAGTTGGCACTGAATCCTCCTGATGAGCCAAACACAACATAGCTCTCGCCAGCCCCATTTTGACCGTTGCGAGTGGCACTAGGGGCCCCAATCAGAATGTCATCAAAGCCATCGCCATTGACATCGCCTGCATTGCTGACCGAACTGCCTAATCTGTCACCTGCATTGATGCCGTTAATCACAAAGCCATTGCTGCCATTGAGGTCAGCAAGGTCAAATTCTGCTGTGAACTTAAAGTATTTGCCGTCCAGACTTAAACTCGTGCTTCCTGGGACAATAGCAATTAATTCATCTGGTTCGCTGTCTGATTTGTTCAGGTAGATCGCTGTACCCGCGGGTAACTTTCCTGGCGATGGCGCTAGAAGATAGTTGTCGCTGGTTCCTTTCAACTGAATGACATCATAAATGGTGTCGAAGTCAGTAACTAAAGCGTAGTCTCTTGTCCCAGCAGTTGTTTGATTGTGATCGTCATAAAATACTTGAGTTGCATCCCCCAGAACAAACAAGTCTACGCCAGTGCCGCCAGTCAGTATATCTATCTCTCCGACTAAATTGGTGGTACTACCAGTAAGGATATCGTTGCCATCGCCGCCATCCAGCCTGTCGTTCCCTCTGCCAGCAAACAGTTGGTCGTTGCCTGCGCCGCCAATTAGGTTATCATTGCCATCATTGCCTCTAATTCTGTCATCTCCATCTCCACCGTCAAGGTAATCGCTAAACTTACCTCTGCCACCAAAAAGGCGATCGCTACCCGTCCCACCAAAGAGTTTGTCGTCGCCAACTAAGCCCTGTAAATTATCACTGCCTGCAAAACCGAATATAGAATCAGCACTCGCAGTTCCTGTGAGAGTGTCGTTTCCAGGCGTTCCATTTCTGGTTGCCATTGTTACTCCTAAAATATTGTCTAGGGTCAGTTCGAGATCACGAAGGAAGAGCAGATAAGCTGAAAGTGCTAAAATTCCTAAATATCTGCTTGCTCCATCCTCAGTTATAGAAGAACTTTTTGGTGATGTCGATGACTTCTGCCACAGATATCGATGACTTCTGCCACAGATGTCGATGACTTCTGCCACAGATGTGGAGTGGATGCCTGATACATTACTACTGTTGTCTGCCTATGTCGCGTAACAAAGTATGTGGGTTCTTACGCAGTTTTTGTGAAGCCAGCCAATAGCAGCAACATTGCTAGAGTCAACAGGAATCATGTGAATTTCATCAAGCAATCGAGTTCTAGGGTGTGTTTTAAAACTATAACCACAAGAGGATAGAAGCTAAAGTTAGCATTGCCAGGTAGTTTTGAGCATGTTTCTTATCTCGACTTTATCCATTTTGAAGAGGAAAGGTAGCAAGATCAGGACAGCGTTGTTTGGTTCGTCCTGATGAACTTGCTACCAAAAGAATTTCTGCCATTAATCTTAACGTTTGCCCCCCTGTTTTCCA
>JAESFL010001088.1_pt1 | contig 11356 bp, 9 predicted proteins | sample 9269401 | NCBI WGS metagenome assembly JAESFL01 (sample SAMN14506025, study PRJNA617098) | algae metagenome | isolation source: Gloeocapsa sp. UFS-A4-WI-NPMV-4B04 and co-occurring heterotrophs from desert... | place: USA: Utah | collected 2006-10-01 | reverse complement strand
ACAGGCGGTGCTTCAGGGCGGCCTTGCCGCGGGAGAGAGCCATCAGCATGTCGACGACGGATTGCGGACGACGGCCCAGTTCCGAGAAGGCGGTCTCGATCAGCAGGTCGGAGGCGATCAGGGTGCCGTCAAGATCCACCACAAGCGGGCGAGACGCCTCCTGAGGCGTCTCGATCTCAAGGGTGGTCCAATGCGCCTCATCTCTCTCATACCGGCGCTCGGGACGCTCATGAGGGCGAAGGCTGCGGGCACGCTGGGGCAAGGTCTGCGATTTGAGTTCAGATTGCACCAAGAGCCCGTGCTCCCCTTTTGAATGAAGGCATCAAAGAACGCGTATTCGCTCGTTCCGCCGCCGTGTACATGGAGCGCAGCGCCTCCATGCCAAGCCATTTATGTCCCTTTCAGCCAATGAGCATTGCCATCGGGCTGATCGGGACTCGTCGTTTCATGGCAGTCGGGCAGAACTTGACGGCTAATCAACAAACGCGGCTGTGAAAAGTTTCATGAACGGGTTTGTTTCGTCAGCCTGAACGTGGAAGCTAGAGAGGCGATAGGGTGTCTGCTTATGAGCAGATAACGTTAACCATGACCCTTAACGAGGCCGCAAGGATGTTGGGCCAGAGTTTGTCTCAATCCATGAGGAGGATCTGAGATGGACGAGTGGTCAGGGCGCAAGTGGGAGCCTGTTACCGAGGAGCGCCTGCTCCGGGCAATCGATGTCCTCGTCGACATTGCCAAAGAGCATGGGTCGACCTTCGATCCCGTTCTGGAGACCGTGCGGCAGGAGCTTCACGATTTTCGGCGCCGGCATCCGGCCACCGGACAGGTCGAGCACGAGACCAGGGTTCCTCTCCGCAAGGCAGGCTAAGGCATCCTGCAAGGCGGTCTGCCGAGAATATGTGGAGGCCCTAAACTAGGCAGCCTTGACCCTGCAGTTCGGCCGAAGCATCAGACCGGCTGCAACTGCTCCTCGCGCACAAGGCGTGCGGGGCCGTCGTGGGTTCCTCGCACGTGGTACTGAAAGCCTGCTTGGTCTGCCGGGAGAAGACGGGTGACCTCCCATACGTCGTCAGGACGCGTGCTGTCGACGGTGGTCACCATGTTGAGAAAAGCCTCGACCGTGTTGGTGCTCGCGAGCTTGACCAGACGCACCCGGTCTCCGACTTTGAACTTGTGCGACGTCATGGCGCGATCCCCCGCTCGATAACCACCTGAGCAGTAGGAACTAACATAGGTTAGTTTCGTTCCCAGCCTCATGAACAGCTATTCACATCGCTCCCCTGTTGTTCTGCTGGTCGAGGATGAGCCGCTTGTGCGCATGGCGGCGGCCGACGATCTGCAGGATGCCGGCTTTCATGTTCTTGAGGCTGCCAATGCGGATGTCGCGCTGGCGGTGCTGGAATCGTGCTCCGATGACGTGCAGGTCCTCTTCACGGATATCGACATGCCAGGTTCCATGAACGGACTGGCGCTCGCCGAAAACGTTCAGCAGCGCTGGCCGCACATTTCGCTCCTGATTTCCTCAGCCTACCATCGCCCTGCTCCGGAGGCGCTCCCTGACGACGGGCGCTTCGTGCCGAAGCCCTATTGCAGCGACGACGTCGTCCAGCAGATCCACGAGCTCGTCATGAGCCATTGATCCCGATCTGCCTGTCTCATGACGCTTGCCGGGCTGGCGGCTTGACAGTCATGGTGATCGCGAAGCGGCGGACGTCTCCGGGTCGAATGGAAACAATCCCCGGCTTGTCTGAAAACTCGCCTACAAAATCTTGCGGATCCGCATAGCCCTGCCAAGGTTCGATGCAGATGAAGCCTGCTCCCGGCTTGGTCCAAATCCCTAAATGCGGCATGTCAGGAAAGTCGACGCGCAGCGAAGCGCCGCCACGCGCACCGTACTCGACGGAACGGCTTGCCAGCTGATCGAACACGAGAGCGTCCGTCTCGAAGAGATTATCGCTCAGAGTGAGAGTACGGCCCTGCACAGGCGTCGGCTCAGCTTCGCGCTTGATCAGACCCTCGAGAGGCCGACGGATCGGCGCCGTCTCCTCCTGCTCAAACCGGATTTCATGGGCGTCGCGCGGGGCATCGTAGGGCAGCGGCCATCGAAAGGCCGGATGGAAGCCGAACGAGACGGGCATGCCGGAGGAGCCGGTATTCGTCACGGCCGCGGTGATGCTCAAGGCAGCGCCTTCAACCGCATAGGTCATATCGAGCTGGAAAGGAAAAGGGTAACGCTGAAGCGTGGACTCGCTGGAGCAGAGCCGGAGACAGCACTGAGATGGGTTTGCCTCTTCGGCTTCGAAACGAGATGTGCGGGCAAAGCCATGCCTCGGCAGTTCGTACTCCATGCCATTGATATGGATTCGGTCATTTCTCACGCGACCGACGATGGGAAAGAGCAAGGGAGAGCGCCCGGTCCAGAAGGCAGGATCTCCATTCCACAGCCAGTCATGGCCCTGCTCATCCTGAAGCCGGACGAGCTCGGCTCCATCGGCAGACACCTCGGCGCGCAGCTGTGGACTGGAGACGACGACGCTCATTCTTCTTCCTTTCCGATGACACCAATCTTGGCACAAAGGCACGGAGACGCAGATGGGGCTGGAAGCAGAATGGACAAGGCAGCTCTCGGCCTTCGTGGAGGTCTAGAGCTTCCCTCCGGCCCATCAGTGGCGCCGTTTGCCATGCCTATTGGCCGAGCAGCTTTACCGTTTTGCCAGAGTGAGGCCTGACAAGCATGGAGTTCCACCGGCTCACGAGATCTGGAACTTGAGAGGCTGCCATTGGCTTCGCATACAGAAACCCTTGGGCGTGATCGCAGCCCAACTCTCGAAGGCGCCGAGCCTGCCCGTGCGTCTCCACCCCCTCGGCCGTGACCTGAAGCTGCAGGCTCTTTCCAAGGCTGATGACCGCTGCGATGATCGCTTCGTCATCGGAATCCTGCTCAAGATCACGCACGAAGCTCCTGTCGATCTTGATATGATCCACTGGAAATTGCTTCAGATGGGTCAGGGAAGCATATCCGGTTCCGAAGTCATCTAGGGCGATCTGGATACCGTGTTGGCGGAACTGAGCGAGTGCCGACGACACGTTGTCTGAGTTTCGGCCAAGAAGAACGGTCTCTGTGACCTCCACCTCGATGGACGGGGCGGGCACCCTCAACCGATCGAGCGTCCGCAGCAGGTTGTCGACAATGCCTGATTGGCTGAACTCGGCCGGTGAAAGGTTCAGAGCGACCCGGCCAAACACGAGATCCTGATCCAGCCAGCTGCGGAGATCTGCGGCAACTTTGGTGATCAGGCGTTTGCCGATAGAGGCCGCAATGTCATGGTCTTCGAAAACAGCGCCGAAATAGCCCGGGGTGAGAATGCCCTCAGTCGGGTGCTGCCACCGCGCCAGCGCCTCAAGACCTATGATCTCTCCGGTCACGAGACAGATTTTCGGCTGATAGAAAGGAACGATCTCATCATTGGCGATGGCTTCGCGCATGCCCCGTCCAAGAGAGACGCGCTGCTCGATGACGTTCCGCATCTCGGGCGAGTATGCTATGACCCGGTTTCGCCCCTGAGACTTGGCCTGGTACATGGCAATGTCGGCATCCTTGATGAGTTCCGCCGGATTGCCGTCGTGATCGGGATAGGCGGCGATGCCGATGCTCACCCGGCTGATCAGCGTCCGCTTCTGGTAGATGAACGGCTGCCGAAGGGCTTCGGCGATCAGTGAGCCAAGTCTCGTTGCGTTTTCCAGCTTCAGCGGGTCGACGACGAGAACGGCGAATTCGTCACCGCCGATCCGCGCCACGGTATCGCATCCTCGCACCATCGTGGACAGGCGGCGAGCCGTCTCTTGCAGCAACGCATCCCCGGCATCGTGGCCGAGAGTATCGTTGATGTCCTTGAAGTCGTCCAGATCGATCAGGAGAAGGCTGACGCTTGTACCGTTCTGCCGTGCATGGTCGAGAGCAGTATCGAGGCGTTGCTGAAACAGGGTGCGGTTGGCAAGGCCGGTCAGCGCATCATGATTGGCTGAGCGCCAGATTTCCTTTTCCGCCTCCTTCTGCTCACTGATATCGAAGGTGACACCCACGATGCGATCGGGGCCTGCCTGCTCGCCTCGGGCGCGCAACCATCGTATCTCTGCGTTCGGCAAGACATAGCGGCATTCGATGGAACTGGCTCCAACTGACTGGATTTCTTGCAAGAAGCGTTCAACCCTCTGATGATCATCGGGGTGGATGCCGGTCATGAAGGTTCCGTCGACACCCGGCCTGATTCCAAGCAGCGCGAGGGAGTTCTCGGAGCGGGTGGTCGCGCCGGATTGCGGGTTGAACTCCCACGCGATCATGTGGGCAGCCTTCAGCGCGAGCTGCAGACGCTCCTCGCTCTTCCTCAACGCCTGCTCCGACTGCTTGCGTTCATGGATATCCACGGCAATGCCGAACCATTGATCGGTCTTGCTCTGCTCGTTCTTCAAGGGCTGGCCCCGCACGATAAACCACCGGTACGTGCCATCCAAGGCGCGACGCAGGGGCATCTCGATCTCGAAAGACGTGCCTTTGCCAAGGGCGTCATGCCATACGTCCAGGACCCGCTCTCGATGGAGTGGATCGATAACCGTGCTCCAACTCCCGGTCGGTCCGTTCTCGGAGGGCAGGCCGGTGTATTCGTACCAGACGTCGTTGCAATAGGTGAAGTCACCATCCGGAGCGCTGAACCAGATGACCTGCGTGGAACTCATCGATGCCGGCACAGCATCCACAAGGGTGCGGAGGCGCCGCTCGCTCCTCCGAAGACGCTCCTCTGTCGCCCGAAACTCCGTGATGTCCCGTGAGATGCAAAGGAAACCCTGTGGGGCACGGTCACGGCCCATGATAGGGGTAACGACGACATCCCACCACTTCTGGGTTCCTGTCATCGTCGCGCACGGTCCCTGGAAGCGCCCGATTCCTCCCGACTTGACAGCCTCGACGGCCGCCTTGGAATCCTCTCCGGCGATGCTGCTCCAGATCTCCGTCCAGTGCCGGCCCTCGATCGCGCGGAAATCCTCGACGTCCATGGCGCGCATGCCGCCCTGGCTCATGAAGCGGAGACGCCCCTTCAGGTCGAAAACCTTGATGCAATCGTCGGAGCTTGCCAAAAGCCGGCGCGTGAACTCCTCGCTTTCCGCTGCCGTCTTGCTGGTGATTTTCAGTTCAAGCTGGCACATGACGGCTTGAGCCAGCGTAGCAAGGGCTTCTCCCTGCTGCTCAGTGAGACCTTCAGGTCGCGCGTCATGATCCAAAACGCAGAGCATCCCGAGAGGCAGACCATCTTTTGTCCTGAGCGAAACACCTGCGTAGAAGGATGGATCGGGATCACCTTTGATACGAACTCTTCCTTTGAAACGCGGGTCGAGGTTCAAATCGGAGACGACGAAAAGTCCAGGCTGGAGGATGGCATGATTGCAGACCGAATTCTCACGGGGAGTTTCTGTGAGGTCCAGCCCAATCTTTGCTTTGAACCACTGCCGATGTTCGTCAAGGAATGAAATATAGGCCAGTGGAGCATTGCAGATCTGAGCTGCTATTCTCGCAATGTTGTCAAACTCAATCTCCGGCACTGTATCCAGAATGTCATAATTCCGGAGCGCAGCAAGACGTTCGACTTCCCTCCAAGGAGGCAGATTACTGTGGTCAGAACACTCTTGCATGTTAAAACGGCCCGTTGGGGAGCATAGGAATTTTTCAGGAATGTCGGACTGCAACCGACCCAACGGAGCGGCATCATGCCTCGAGCGATCGCTCGATCCGTTGCGAACCTATGATCCGGGCCAACCGGTAAAATGGCAGTGCGTCATGCCGGCCCCCGGCGAGGGCCTGCCATAGTGCTGATAACTTCTTATCGCAGCAATTGAACGATGATCAGGCACATGAGGTACGTGCTGCCCTTGGCGCGGTCAAGAAACGGCACAGCGGCACTGCAATCTACAGTTAACAGAAGCCTCATGGAAACCTCACTCACTGCAAGGCAGACGTCGCGTTTTCGGGCACCCAAGCAACCTGTCGGATCTACTGCCGGCCGCTTGGAACCGACGAGCTTTGCCCTCGAGCTCTAGGGGGCTTGGGCCAGACAATCTGACTGTGAAAAGGCTGCCGTCTTCGCCAGTTGCGTAGGGGGTACTACGTAGACTCGAATTTCGGAAACTACGTAGTTACGTGAAAGCATAACAGGTCTCTTTGAGGACATGCGCAGGAAGGCTTAGCTCCTTCGTTGAGAAAACCTCATGGATGACAAAGGTTTGAGCCTCTCGAACGAGTGTGCCTGTCTGGACCTGATGGGCGATTTTGCCTTCGAAAGCTTTGATTAAGGAAGGTTAAGGAGCATTAACCATAAGCGAGTAACGGCTCCCATTATTTACGTATTGTCCGTTGGATATCATAAATATAGTTTCTGTTTCAGCCGCTCATTGATAGCTAACCAAGTAAACGGGCTACGAGCGGAAAACAAAGATAAGTGAAACGCACTTAATTACTAAGGCGGGGCAGAAGAAATGTATATCGTCGTCGATGACCGGCAGATGGTTACGTCTGGATATGTTGCGAGCTTCAAGCGTGAAGGCATATCCTCCCTTGGCTTATACGCAGATGAGTTCAGCGACTGGCTTGAGACGGCCTCCGACGCCGATCTGGAAGCCGTGCAGGGCTTCGTGCTGGGCACCTTCGAGGAGCGGGTTCACTCCGCCGAGAGCATCCGGCGCTACTCCAAGGCGCCCATCATCGCATTAAGCGATGTCCGTTCTCTCGAGGAGACCCTGGAACTCTTCACTGCGAAATTCGACGATGTTGTCCGCAAGCCGGTTCATGTCCGCGAAATTCTCGCACGGACCGAAGCCGTCTGGCGCCGGGTCAATGCAAGCGCGGGCAAGAAGGTTCAGGACGAGAGCGACAGGCTCAAGGTTTTCTTCGACGGCCGCGATCCGGAAGTCGACGGTCTTCCGCTCTCCCTTCCGCGCCGCGAACGGCACATCCTCGAGTACCTGGTCCGCAAGAAGGGCCACCGTCTGACCAAGAAGCAGATCTTCGACGCGGTCTACGGGATCTACAGCGATGATGTCGAGGACAGCGTCGTCGAGGGGCATATCAGCAAGCTGCGCAAGAAGCTGCGGCAGCGCCTCGGCTACGATCCGATCGATGCCAAGCGGTATATCGGATACTCCTACGTCGGCATCGCCTCCTAAATTTGTGTTACTGCAATGTATGGCTGCCGCAATGTGCTGCGGCGGCCATACGCGTTCGTCAATCCTGCAGGACAATAGCGATTTTCAGACGGCCCATGAACCTGCGCTCATTCGCTGAGGCAGAGTGGCCGTTAGAGCGTCCAGCACGGATTGCACCTGCCTGCTTCCTGCAACATTGCAGCTGCTTCTCAAGCGATTCTATCTGAAATCTAGTCGATTCAGCACCCATCCCCTTTGGGCGTTAACTCTATTGCAGGAAACGTCGACTTATTCTTCCTCAACGTCATGGATGCGACTGAAAGGTCTGAAGCTCAACAGGTCGACTCTTCGTCTGATTGTGGGCGAAGCAAAGATCAGGTTCAGCCGCTCAGCCTTGATGGTTGGCGAAGTGACGTAGTGAACGAGGCGTACTGGGGCACGATCATAAGGCTAGGATTGTCGCGGGCTAAGTCTGCAGGCTCTTGAAGCACAGCAGGCGCTTCCGGGTTGATCGATTCTGAGCCGATACCTGCCTTTCAGTTCCCGCGCATGAACATGAGGTTCAGCGCTTTATTGCCGGCGTGAAGGCCGCAAACTCCCCCTTCTGAAGCGCCAGATGACCGGCGCCGTTCAGTTCACATAGTAAGAGTTGAGACACGGCAATGGACGACCTTCTTCTTGAGTTTCTGACGGAGACCAACGAGCACCTCGAAACGGTCGACGTGGAGATGGTCCGTTTCGAGCAGGATCCGAACAACGAAGCGATCCTCAGCAACATCTTCCGCTTGGTTCACACCATCAAGGGAACCTGCGGCTTCCTCGGTTTGCCCCGGCTCGAGGCCTTGGCCCATGCAGCCGAAACCCTCATGGGAAAGTTCCGCGATGGAATGCCGGTTACGACCCCTGCCGTTTCACTGATCCTCAGCACCCTTGACCGCATCAAGGAAATTCTTGGGGAACTTGAGCGTCAGGGTGCCGAACCGGAGGGATCAGACGGCGATCTTATCGAATTGCTGGACAAGATGGCCTCCCAGGAACCGCCTGCTCCGGCTGCAGCTCCGCCTCCGAAAGCCCCGCAATCCTCCGGCGCGACAGTCCATCAGGTGCTGGAGAGGGAGTTGAAGCCGGGCGAGGTCTCCCTCGATGAGTTGGAGCGCGCCTTCCAGGAGGCTCCCGGTCCGGACAAGGCCGTAACCGCCGGTACCCTGACGTATCAGGTGCTTGAGCGCCCCCTGAAGCCTGGCGAGGTTTCACTGGATGATCTGGAGCGCGCATTCCGTGAGGCGCCCGGGCCGGCTCCTCTCGTGATCGGCAAACCCGTGGAGATGGCATCGAGCGAGAAGCCTGCGACTCCCGCTTCAGCGCCTGCGGTTCAGAAGAATGCCGACCCGGCAGAGGCCGGGGAAAGCGGTGAAGGCGTCGCCGGTAAGGTTCAGACCATCCGCGTCAATGTCGATACACTCGAACATCTCATGACCATGGTGTCCGAGCTCGTTCTGACCCGCAATCAGCTGCTCGAGATCGCCCGGCGCAGCTCGGAGGATCACGGCTATAAGGTGCCGCTGCAGCGCTTGTCTCAGGTCACGGCCGAGCTGCAGGACGGGGTGATGAAAACCCGGATGCAGCCGATCGGCAATGCCTGGCAGAAGCTGCCTCGCGTTGTGCGTGACCTGTCGAACGAGCTCTCGAAGAAAATCGAGCTCGTGATGCAGGGCGCGGACACGGAGCTCGACCGGCAGGTCCTGGAGGTCATCAAGGATCCTCTCACCCATATGGTCCGCAACTCGGCGGATCACGGCATCGAGAACCCGGTTGATCGCAAAGCCGCCGGTAAGCCGGAGAAGGGCACGATCCGCCTCAATGCCTATCACGAGGGCGGGTCGATCACGATCGAGATCGCGGATGATGGCAAAGGGTTGAACTTCTCGGCCATCAGGAAGAAGGCCGCCGAGCGCGGGATCGCAAGCGATTCCGAGCTGGAGCGGATGAGCGATGCTCAGGTGGCGAAGTTCATCTTCCATCCTGGCTTCTCGACAGCCGCGAAGGTCACGTCAGTCTCGGGCCGCGGCGTCGGCATGGATGTGGTCAAAACCAATATCGAGCTGATCGGCGGAACGGTCGACATTCGCTCCGAGCAGGGGCGCGGAACGACCTTCACGATCAAGATCCCGCTGACGCTGGCCATCGTGGCAGCGCTCATCGTCTCCTCCAAGGATCAGCGCTTCGCCATTCCGCAGATTGCGGTATCGGAACTCGTCCGCGTGTCGCCCACCTCCGAGCACTCGATTGAGCGCATCAACGGAACACCGATCCTGCGCCTGCGCGACCGGCTGCTGCCCATCGTGCCGCTCTCTAAGGTCATGGGCCTGTCCGGGAACGAGGACGCCAACCATGGCTTCGTGGTGGTGACGCAGGTCGCACACCAGCGCTTCGGCATCCTCGTCGACGGCGTATTCCATACCGAGGAAATCGTGGTGAAGCCGATGTCCTCGAAGCTGAGGCACATCCAGCTCTTCTCGGGCAACACCATTCTGGGCGACGGCGCCGTCGTGCTGATCATCGATCCCAATGGGCTTGCCCGCATGGTGGGCTCGGAGTCAGACCGCAACGAGTTCCAGAGCGACGCAAACGCCGAGCAAGCGGTCGTTGCGGCGGACGAGATGACCAGCCTGCTGGTCTTCCGCGGCGGAAGCGAGAGCCTGAAGGCCGTCCCGCTTTCCCTGGTGACCCGTCTTGAGGAGATCGAGGCCTCGACGATCGAGTGGTCGAGCGGCCGCCCCGTCGTTCAGTACCGTGGGCGTCTGATGCCGCTGGTCTCGTGTGACGAAGAGCTCACGATCAAGCGCCAGGGCATGCAGTCGCTGCTGGTGTTCTCGGACGGCGATGTATCGATGGGGTTGGCAGTTGCCGAGATCGTCGACATCGTAGAGGACAAGCTGGATATCGAGCTATTCGCCGAGCGTTCCGACCTCGTCGGTTCTGCCGTGGTCAGGGGGCGCACCACCGAAATCGTCAACGTGGCACATTATCTGCCGATGGTTCTTGAGACGTGGTCGCGCAAGGAGCGAAAGGGCGGACCGGAGCGGTCGCTCCTCCTCGTCGACAGTTCGACCTTCTTCCGGGACATGCTTGCGCCGGTTCTCAAGGCGTCCGGATATCGTGTCCAAACCGCTTCGACAGCCCAGGAGGCGGTTCGCCTGCTGTCCAACGGGCTGCATGTTGACGTGGTCGTCACGGATCTTGAGCTTTCCGGGCATTCCGGCTTCGCCCTGGTTGCGTCCCTGCGGGCCGATCCGCATCACAGCACGACCCCGGTAATCGGCCTCTCCGTCAAACCCGATCCGCAGCAGATTGCCTTGGCAAGAAAGCTGAACATTTCAGAGATCGTTTCGAAAATCGACCGCAGAGGTCTGCTCTCCGCCCTCGCGGAGCTCAATGGAACCCTCGAAGAGGCTGCTTGATCATGAAGCTCGTAGATTCAACTCCTTCGGGAAACGTAAAGGCAGCCTCCAAGCAGATGGAGTTCGTGACGGTCACGGTGGCCGGACAATTGCTGGGACTGCCGATCAGCCGTGTGCATGACGTCTTTGTTGTGAGCGAGATGACGACCGTTCCTCTCGCGCCGGGAGAGATCGCAGGTCTCCTGAACCTCCGTGGACGGGTTGTTACAGCGGTGTCGCTGCGCCGCCGTCTCGGGTTGGGCGACACCGCCGAAACCGGTCGACGCATGGCTGTCGGCCTCGAGAATCAGGGCGAGGCCTATGGGCTTCTCGTGGATGACGTCGGTGAGGTTCTCAAGCTGGATCCGGACGAGATGCAGCCGAACCCGGTTCATATGGACCGGGGCTGGGTCGGGCTGTCGCAGGGCGTCCACCAGTTACGGGACCAGCTGCTCATCGTGCTCGATGTCGACGCTGTTCTCGCATTCGAGACCGAACGGGAGGCTGCATAAGCCCTTCTCATTGAATGCATGTGCTTGAGTTTGTGTAATCAGAATACAGGAAGTTTGCCGTGAGTCTTGATCTTTCCACCCCAGTTCTCATCGTTGACGACTACCAGACGATGCTGCGCATTATCCGCAACCTGCTGAAGCAGATCGGCTTCAACGACGTCGACGAGGCGAAGGACGGCTCGGAGGCCCTGGGCAAGCTCAAGGAGAAGAAGT
>JAESFL010001087.1_pt1 | contig 11396 bp, 14 predicted proteins | sample 9269401 | NCBI WGS metagenome assembly JAESFL01 (sample SAMN14506025, study PRJNA617098) | algae metagenome | isolation source: Gloeocapsa sp. UFS-A4-WI-NPMV-4B04 and co-occurring heterotrophs from desert... | place: USA: Utah | collected 2006-10-01 | reverse complement strand
AAATACGGGTCCGATCGATGAAGTGATCCTAGTCGCCGAAGGGGATGCCTCGGTCCGTCCGTTCCAGTTCCACGCGTGCGATGAGGATCTGGCGGACCTTAAGCGCCGGATCCAGGCTACTCGATTTCCCGAGCAGGAAACCGTTACAGACGATACTCAGGGAGTTCGCCTCGCGACGATCCAAAAGGTCGCGAATTATTGGGCAAACGAGCACGATTGGCGACGCGCAGAAGCGCATCTGAACAAGTACCCTCAGTTCATCACCAATATCGACGGTCTCGACATTCATTTCATCCACGTGAGGTCAAAACACGCCGGGGCGCTCCCGGTGATCATCACGCACGGATGGCCGGGCTCCCCAATCGAGCAATTGAAGCTGATTGAGCCGCTCACCGACCCGACGGCACATGGGGGCCGACCGACCGACGCCTTCGACGTGGTGGTTCCGTCCATTCCAGGTTTCGGTTTTTCCGAGAAGCCGTCCCAAGCCGGCTGGGGCCCCGAAAGGATTGCCAGCGCCTGGGCCGCGCTGATGAGCCGGCTCGGCTATGATCGGTATATCGCTCAAGGTGGAGATTGGGGTGCGTTGATTGTCGATCTGATGGGCGTGCAAATGCCGGACGGTCTGCTGGGCATCCATACCAACTTCGCATCCACCCTGCCGCCCGAGCTTGACGCAGCAGCGTTCAGAGGAGATCCCGCGCCATCGGATCTTGGCGAAGATGAGAAGCGATCATTCGAGCGTGTGGCCTTCTTTTACAAGTTTGGACTCGGATACGCGCTCGAAATGGGGAACCGGCCTCAGACGCTATACGGGATATCTGACTCTCCAGTTGGTCTCGCCGCTTGGATCCTGGATCATGACATCTGGAGCTACAGGCTCATAGCGCGTGTTTTCGATGGCGCGACGGAGGGCATGACCCGAGACGAGGTTTTGGACAACATCACTCTGTTCTGGTTGACTAACACTGCCGTCTCCGCGGCTCGGCTTTATTGGGAGAACAAGCAGCCGTTCTTCCAGCCGAAAGGCGCGACGGTGCCAACGGTCATCAGCTCATTCCCTGATGAGATTTGCCCCGCCCCAAGAAGCTGGGCCGAGGCCGCATATCCCAACATGATTTACTACAAGCGCCATCCCAAAGGCGCGCACTTCGCTGCGTGGGAGCAGCCGCAGGCGATCGTCGATGACATGCGAGCCGGCTTCGCGTCGCTCCGTTAGATGCAGTGGGCGAGTGGGATGGCACCTCGATGAGCGCTGTCCCACCTCGTCCCGGAGGAATGTGCGAAACAGGAGAGTGACCGCTCCCGCACAAATTGAGGACCTGCCATGAAACAGGAACGTGCCGTACTCGCGGGAGGATGCTTTTGGGGCATGCAGGACCTAATCCGGAAGCTGCCGGGCGTGATCTCCACGCGAGTCGGTTATACCGGCGGAGAGATCGCGAACCCAACCTACCGAAATCACGGGAACCACGCCGAGGCAATCGAGATCATCTTTGATCCCGAAACAACCACCTTTCGCAAAATGCTGGAATTCTTTTTCCAGATTCATGATCCGAGCACGTTGAACAAGCAGGGTGGCGACATGGGTGAAAGCTATCGCTCAGCTATATTTTACGTAACCGAGGATCAGAGAGATGTTGCTCTGGACACGATCGCCGACATTGATGCCTCCGGGTTGTGGCCCGACCCGGTCGTGACCCAGGTTACCCCCGCGAGCGAGTTTTGGGAGGCGGAGCCAGAGCACCAGGATTACCTTGAGCGCATTCCAAGCGGCTATTCCTGTCACTTTCCGCGTTCGGGGTGGATCCTGCCTGTTCGTGAACATGTGACTTAGCACGACGCGGCCATCACGTTGCGCCCCCGCCAGCCATAACAGTGGCGTAGCTGGCTTTGCGCCCCCCACTGAGACACATCGCCAATGTCCGCAAAAGGAGGGCGAAAGGCAGACGAAGCCACTCAGCTGCTCCGGTGGCAGCTAACGGCCAACTCCAGACATTCTACGCAACTCTGACGACCGGCAACTATGGGCGCATCCCGGACCACCCATCGCGGCGAAGAAATGTCCGCTTTGCCCGGTCGGGCCGCCGATAGCGAACATTCGCGTTCCGGCCAGAAACAGGCAAGGAACTGACGGACGCCTTGGTGCCATTTGTTGCAAGCGTCCGGTCGCTCCAGTCACTGCGGTATCTGCCGTTCGTTGCGCTGGCCCGCCGTGTCGAAGCGTCCGCACCTATTTACGTCCTGTCGACCCGCCTGCGCTTGACCACGTCCATCCGTCACGCCACCGAGATCATATGATAGGCGAGCTACCGATTGGTATCGCGCTCCGGAGATTCCGGCGGCTGAACATGGTCAAGCAAGGCGCTGTTGCCGAGAGGCTTGGCGTCTCCCAAGGATGCGTGTCGAGGTGGGAGAGCGGAGCCCACAGGCCGGATGCGGGGCAAAGGGATCGTATCATTCAGCTGATCGCCGCGTCGGTCGGCAATGATCATGATGCGGGGCTCAAGCGGCTGGTCGAATGTTCTGAGCGCCCTGTCCACCTCATCTGCGACGCAACTCACCGGCTTCTCGCCGCTTCCCGCAGCCGTGCCGCAAGCTGGCGGACCGACATTTCCGAGCTCATCGGCACGTCGCTGTGGCCTTTCGCCAGTCCCGAGATCGCAGCCGCGGAGGCGGGGCTGTCCGAGAGCGGCTGGTTCGAGCGCCCCTACCAAAATCTCGAGTTGCGCACCGGGAGCAACGGACGATCGGACGTTCCGGTGCCGCCCGGCCGGCTGCTCTGGGAAACTCTCCCCCTCGCCGATGGCCGCGTCGGCCGTCTGACGACGACGATCGGCTGACGCACCCGCATAATTTATTCCTCTCATCCGCCCCGGGGCCGCGATAGGGGCGATAGAATGAGCAGCGATCAACCGATCGACCCGGAGCGGCTGGAAGGGATCCTCGACTTCCTCCAGTCGGCCTCGGCGCTGAAGGACACCCTGCGGACGGGCAGAACTGCCAGCGGCCGTCAGGAGAGCACCGCCGATCATAGCTGGCGCCTGTGCCTGTTGGTCATGCTGCTGGCCGACGACCTTAAGAGCATCGATCTCGTCCGGCTGCTGCAGCTGTGCGTGGTCCATGATCTCGCCGAAGCCATTACCGGCGACGTGCCGGCGCCGTGTCAGGCCGCCGCCGATGGCAGAAAAGCACGTGAGCGGGAGGCGCTTCGCCAGCTGTGCACACCCCTCCCAAAAGAACTTCAGCAGCGCATCGAAGCCTTGTGCGCAGAATACGAAGCCGGCTGCACGTCGGAGAGCCTGATGGCCAAGTGCTTGGACAAGATCGAGACGATGCTGCAGCACCTCATCGGCGCCAATCCGCCTGGGTTCGACTACCGGTTCAATCTGACTTACGGGCGCCAGATCACCGACCGCCACCCTGTCCTGCGGCAGGTGCGGTCCAGCCTCGATGCGAAGATGCACCGTCGCATCGAAGCCGAGAGGCCGCACGGAGGCGCTTCAGAGCCGGTTCGGCAAGCGAAGCCGAACAGCCGAAGCTGAGGAGCCGCTTGCCGACCAGCCGGGGAAGCCGAAGCATCAGGCAGTCTTTCGACAGGCTCCAGTCGCCGGCGATGTTCGAGCGGCCCCATGAAGGCGACCCGATCTTCGGCCGGATGCGCGATGCCGTCCCCGCTGCACCCGACGATGGAGAGCGACAGGCAGGGGCACCGCTGCTATGCCGCGACCATGACAGGTCTTCTGACACATAAGCGGCGCCGCGCAGATGTCGCCATCGATTTCGGAACAGCCAATTTGGTGTTGGGGGACGGTGCGGGCATTTGCTTCAACGAGCCTTCGATCTGCTGCTTCTCCGACCAGGAGGGCCGTTCCCGGCTGCATGCAGCCGGCGCCGAGGCCCACATGATGGCCGAGCATGCGACGGGGCCCTTGCGCATCGCACGGCCGCTGCGCCACGGCGTGATGAGCGATATTCACGCCGGCCGTGAAATGATCCGCTATGCGGTGAAGCAGTCGGGACGCCGACGCGCCTTTCGCCGCGCAAGAGCGATCGTCGGCGTACCGGCCGACGCCACCCAGGCCGAGCGGCAGGCGCTGCTCACCGCCGTTCGCGACGCCGGCGTCACCGGGGTCCGCTTGCTCCATGAGCCGCTGATGGCCGCGATCGGCGCCGGCCTGACGGTGGAAGAACCTCGGGGGCGCATGTTGGTGGATTGCGGCGCCGGCACGACCGAAGTGGCGGTGATCTCGCTTGGCGGCATCTGCCTGTTCCGCTCCGTACGAATTGGTGGCGACACGCTGGACGAAGCGATCATTCACCTGCTGCACAGTCGCTACCGGCTCGATGTCGGTCTCCGAACGGCCGAGAAGGTGAAGCGCGAGATCGCCGCGTTCGGCGCCGCGAGGAATTGCGAGGCGGCTACCATCGACGTGAGCGGTCGCTCCGTGACCGGCGGGGTGCCGGTGCGGCTGGCCGTCCCGGCGAGCGACCTGCTCTCGCTGCTCGCTCGCCATGCCGAGACCGTTGCCGAGATCGTGAAGCTCGTGCTCGCGGAAACCCCGCCGGAACTCTCCCGCGACATATTGGAAGACGGAATTACTCTGACCGGCGGCGCCTCGTTGATTTCCCTGCTTTCGCCGTCGATCGCAGCGGCCACCGGGCTCGAGGTGGTCATCGCGGATCGTCCGCGCGACTGCGTGGCGCTCGGGCTGGCGCGCGTCCTCGAAGAGGGGCGCTGACGTTCCACGGGAAGGGGGCTCCGCGCATGCGGCGCCGGAAGTGGCTCAGGCCGGGCGATTGCCCATCCGCTCGCCGAGGCGCACGGGCCGTTCCGGCGCCCACTGCTCGTTGAACGCGATGGCGCCCTGCCTGAACAACATCACGATCGTCGAGCCGAGAAGGAACCGGCCCATTTCCTCGCCCTTTCTCAACAGGATGTCCTGGTCGGCATAGCTCCATTCCGACACCTTGTTGGTGCGCTTCGGATTGACCACGCCATGCCAGACGGTGGCCATGCTGCCGACGATGGTGGCCCCGACCAGGACCATTACGAACGGACCATGGTCCGGCGATTCGAATACGCACACCACACGCTCGTTGCGCGCGAACAGGTTGGGCACGCCGCGCGCGGTGGTCGGGTTTACCGAGAACAACGCGCCCGGCACGTAGATCATGCGCGCGAGCTTGCCGTCGCACGGCATGTGCAGGCGGTGGTAATCCTTGGGCGACAGATAGAGGTTGGCGAAGCTGCCGTGGCGGAACTGGGCCGCGAGCCTATCGTCGCCGCCGACCAGTTGGGTGGTGCTGAAGCGATGCCCCTTGGCCTGCAGGATGTGATGGTCGTCGATAGCGCCGAACTGGCTGATCGCGCCGTCCACCGGGCAGACGAAATCGGCGCTTGCCAGCGGCCGCGCGCCGGCTTTGAGCGGGCGGGTGAAGAAATCGTTGAAGCTCTTGTAGCTGCCGATGTCCGTATCGGCGGCTTCGTTCATGTCGACGCCGTATTTGCCGACGAACCAGCGGATCAGCCGGGTCGTCGTCGGCCCTCGCTGCGCTCCGGCGACGCGGCCGGCAAACGTGGTCAGACGCTGCTTGGGCAGCAGGTACTGAAGCAATATTTTCAGGCGATCGGACATCGTGAACCTCGAAATGCAGACGCCCCCTCTAGAGTAATGAACCGCAGGGTCGACCCTTGGAAAGGGCGTCCAACAACTGGGTCGGGGTTACCGCGTTTGACGGCTTTTCTCGGACCAGGCTGGCGAGCTCCCGCGGCCGTGCATCAGCGGGTGTCGGTTTTCCGGCTGCTGGGGCGCAGCGATTGGCCTAGCAATGTCCGAGGGTCCTGGCTGAACTGGATGCCCAGCGACAGGCTCTCGGCGATCCGGCTCGCTTTATCCTGCAACGCCGCCGCGCTCGCCGGGTCGAGGATCTCGTCCGTCGTCTCTTTCCAGATCGCCAGCCAGCGTGCGAAGGAGCGGCTTTCGATGACATCGGCATGCTTGATGTGCGCGGGCAGCGGCCGGCCCTTGTAGCGGCCGCTCGTCAGCATGACCGATGACCAGAATGCCTGAAGCTTGTCGAGATGCTCGGGCCAGTCCCCGATCGCCCCGTTGAAGACCGGGCCGATCAGCGGGTCCGTCCTTACTCTCTCGTAAAACAGCTCTACCAGCGCGCGGAGAGACTCCTCCGTAATGTCTTCGTGTCTCATTCGGTCGTCCGATCCATCCCGCCTCGCTTTGCCCGGATCGCAGCCTTGAGCGCGTCGCATGCGAGGGGCTTCCTTATGATCATAGCGCCCGCTTCGGCCGCGCGAGCACGAACGGTCCGGGTGGGAGCTGTTATGATCGGCACAGCCGCCCATTCAAGCGGATGGCCTTCTAAATAGGGGAGAAGCCACGCGCCGGCCAGCCTGGGTGTCGGGCGCCGTCGACCGGTAGGTAAGGTCTGGTGGGTTGCCTCACCGGCCGCCGTCAGCGGAGTTCCGCACTCCCCTATGTTCAATTTGACTCGCTCCCGGAGGTGGAGAAGGTTCCTGCGCAACGGATCGGTGACCAAGACTTCGCGACGCCAGCTTCGGTCTGGTGCACCCGCCCGAGGAGTAGGAGAGCGAAGATGACCGACGACAAGCTGACGACCTGCATGTGGTTCGACCATGGCGAGGCGCGCAAGGCGGCAGAGTTTTACGCAGCGACATTCCCCAAAAGCAGCGTCGGCGCGCCCATGCACGCGCCGTCCGATTTCCCGGGTGGAGCGGAGGGCACGGAGCTTACGGTCGAGTTCATGGTCCTTGGCAGGCCGTTCATAGGCCTCAATGGCGGACCCTCTTTCAAGCCTAACGAGGCCGTCAGCTTCATGGTGCTGACAGACAGCCAGGAAGAGACCGACCGTTACTGGAATGCCATCGTCGGGAATGGCGGGCACGAAAGCGAGTGCGGTTGGTGCAAGGACCGCTGGGGCTACTCGTGGCAGATCACGCCGCGGGCGCTGCTGCGCGCCAACAGCAACCCGGACAGGAGCGCAGCCAAGCGCGCTTTTGAAGCCATGATGACCATGAAGAAGATCGATATCGCTCGCATTGAAGCGGCGGAGCGCGGAGAGTTGTCCGACGCATAAAGGCCAGAGGCGCCGCATCAGTCCTGCCCGACGGCGTGACGTCGACGTGTTGCAACGCCAGTTCGCCCTCGAGCCCTGGCGTTCAGGTCCGTCGCCTCCGATAGCTCCGATTTCGGGAGGTCAGCTAGGTTCCCTTGACCGGAGACCGTTCCGGTCGCCGACGTCCGCCCGCCTCCGGCTGCCGCCAGCATCGGGGGGCGGCTTCGAGCCGGCACGAAGATCGGGCGAGGCGTCCTCCGGGCCGAGGAGCGGCATTTCCATATGCCCTTCGAGGCCGCTCGGCCGCCAGTCGAACGCGATGCGGCCGTCGAGCTGCCTCTCGACCGTGGCCCTGATCAGCGTCGAACCGAAGCCCGGTACGCGTTTTTCCGGCAAGGGCGGCCCGCCCCTTTCCTTCCAGTCGAGCACCAGATCCTGCCCGTTCCGGCGCCACTCGATGGAAACTTCGCCCTCCGCCGCGGACAGCGCGCCATGCTGGGCCGCATTGGCCAGCATTTCGTGGAGAACCAGGCCAAGCGGCTGGACCTGTCCGGCCGACAGCTCGACATGCGGGCCGTGGATATGGACGCGCAGGCTGCCGAAGGGCTCGGTCTCGGCTTCGATGAGGCGGGCGACCGGCACGTTGCGCCAGCGCAAGGCCGACAGGAGGGAATGGGCTCGCGCCAGGGCTTCGACCCTGGATTGCACCGCTCGGGCATAGGCTTCGGCATCGTCCGACCGGCTCAGGCGAACGATCCCCTGCACGAGCGCCAGCGCATTCTTGGCGCGATGATCGACTTCGCGCAGCAGGCGATACTCCTCCGCTTCGAGGTCCTGTGCCTGCCGCCGCTTCGAAATGTCCTTCGACGAGGAGAAGAAATAAAGCAGGCGGCCGTCATCGTCGTGCACCGGGCTGACGAAAAGCTCGTTCCAGAAGGTTGTGCCGTCCTTGCGGTAGTTGAGCAGTTCAACCGTCACTTCCCGCTCAGCTGCCAGCGCCTCGCGCAGCTTCGCCAACTGGGCTTCATCGGTGCGGGGCCCCTGCATGAACCGGCAGTTCCGTCCAATGATCTCATCGGGCGAATAACCGCTGAGGTTAAGGAATGCCTTGTTGGCGAGCACGATCGGGTCGTCCGGCTGCCGAGGGTCCGTCACCACCATCGGCATCCGCGTTCGTTCAACCGCAACGAACGCCAGGGCGCCGCGGTCGGCCTCGCCCTGGGGAGATGAAGCAGCGGGCGCGTCGCCGGTGAGATGGTCTGCGCGTTCAACAAGTTCGGACAAATACACACCCACGGAAGAGAAGCTAATCTGGGATAACGCGGCGGACGGGAGGCGGTTCAACGAGACGCCGCGAGGGAGTTGAACGACCCACGACGAGCGGTCGATGCTGCTTCAACCGGATCGGGCGACGATCGCCTCCATGACTTGCCTGGCGACGTTCGATGGAACGGCAAGGCCGATGCCGACATTGCCTTCGCCAGGCCCGATGATTGCGCTGTTGATGCCGATGACTTCGCCCCGCATGCTGATCAGCGGGCCGCCGGAATTACCCGGATTGATCGGCGCATCCGTCTGCACATAGGACGGCCCGCCGCGCCTGCCGCCCCGCCCCAAGGCGCTGACGATCCCGGCGGTGACGGTCTGCCCGATCTCGAAGGGATTGCCGATCGCAACGACATAATCGCCCACCTCGAGGCGATCGGAGTTGCCGAGCGGCAGCTGGCTGAGGCCATCGGCCGGGATCTGGAGCACCGCAATGTCGGTGCGGGGATCGCTGCCCAGGAGCCGCGCCGGCAGCCGCCGTTCCCCGGCCATCACCTCGACGGCCTGGGCGTTTTCGATGACATGGTGGTTGGTGAGAACGAGGCCGCGAGCCGCATCGACGATCACCCCCGAGCCTGCGGAAATGCGCGGCGCCAGAGCCTCGTCGGGAACGCCCAGGAAGCGCCGGAAATAAGGGTCGCGGAGCAGCGGGTTCTGTTCGAGGGGCGAGGCCTGGAGCACGGCGATGTTGACGACGGCAGGGGCCGCCCGCTCGACCAGCGGCGACAAGGTGAGCTGGCTGACCGGGACCGCGTCGACCGACACTGGCGGCGCCAGCGCGCCCGCCGCCGAAGCGGGATCGCCCCGCAGCCACCATGAAACGGCGCCTCCGGCCGCGCCGGCGAGAAGAAGGCAGAGCAGCAACAAGGTGACGAGCGCGCCGGTGCCGATGCCGGCCTGCCTGTTTGCGGGGTGCCGATGGCGCGCGGGCCTGATGTCCATTCCTGTCTCCTCCGGTGCGAAGAACGGCTCCGTCACCATTTGGAGCCGGAGCCGTAGCCAAAATCAGGATCGCTGCTCTACCGCCCGTTCAGGCTGCGCGCGCTTCTGCCGCGCCATCGCCGCCGCTCGCCTCGCGGACGGGATTTCGGCTTTGCCCGAGGCGCCGCAACCGAACCGCTTGAGCGATGAGAAGGATGCCGAAGGCGAGCGCGTAGATGCCGATCATCCAGGCGACCGAGAGGATGGTGGCGGCCGGGTAGAGCGTCAGGAGGAACGGGATGGTTAGGCCGATCAGGATCGACAGCAGTCCGGCGAGCCCGAGCAGCCATTCGCCCTCGATTTCCTTGCGCAGCTTCACGGCAGCCGCAAGCTCGAAGATGCCCGTGAAGATCGACCAGATGCGAGAAGCGCCAGCGACGCCAGCGCGTAGCTGAGCGTCGTCACATAAGGCATCAGCAGGAACAACAGGCCTACCAAGACCCCGACCAGCCCGCGCGCGATCGGCGCCCACGGTCTTTTTCCCTCGGCGCGCCCGCCGATGCCGCCGGCGAGCGAAATCAGGCCGTCGGCGAGCGCAAAGGCGGCGAAGATCATCGTAAAGGCGAACAGGCGCTCGCCGGGAAGAGCAGGGCGAGCACGCCCAGCAAAAAGGCAAGGGCGCCGCGAAGCGCCAGCCAGCCCGCGTCGCTGAAGAGCGCGTTGCCTGGCTCGCTTTTCAGCAGCCGATCGAGTGTCGTCTCCATCTCCTTTCTCCTTTAGGGTGCGAGGGGCTGGCGCGGCCGGCGCCGCCGCCAAGCGGTTTCGGGCACACCGCGCGCCGGCTTGCTGAAGACGGGGACGGGACCGCTCCCCGCCATGAACGCTGACCCGGGTGACGAGGCTCCGGGCCGGCGCCCGGCCCGGAGCCTGCATCGGTGTGGATTAGTGGCGGGTTCCGTCGTTGATCGGGATGCGGCGGCCGCGCTCCGCCTCGGCGGATTTGGGCAAGGTCACCGTCAGCAGACCGTCCTTGAACGTGGCCTTGGCGGCCCCTTCATCGACGTTCGAAGGAAGCGCGACGCGGCGTTCGAAGCGGCCATAATGAATTTCCGAATAGCCGCGATCCTTGTCCTCGGTCTCGCTCTTCTTCTCGCCGCGGATGGTGAGCACTCCGTCCTCCATCAGGAGCTCGACGTCCTTCTCGCTCATCCCGGGCACTTCAGCGGTGATGCGGATTTCCCGGTCCGTCTCGCTGAGTTCGACGTTCGGCCAGGCACCCAGCGAGCGGCCGAGGCCGAGGCTTGGGAGGCTGCCGCGAAAAAGATCGTCGAACAGCCGGTCGACTTCCCGCCGGAAGCCCATGATCGGATTGTCCTCTTGATATGGCACCGGAGCCGTGCTGCTCTGCCGGCCCCAGGGAATGAGATCACGCATGTTCATCTTGATCCTCCTTGGTTAGCTAGCTTTGCCCATGCCGGCCCGCCGACCGCGCCGGCCGAACTCAGGCGGCCTGGCGCTCCTTGTTGTCGTTTTCGGCCTGCTGATCCTCGATCGCCGCGGGCGCGGAGCCGCCGATCTCGATCTTTCGCGGCTTCATCGCCTCGGGGATCTCGCGAACCAGCTCGATCGAAAGCAGGCCGTCCTTCAGTTCGGCGGCGCGCACCTGGACATAGTCACCAAGCGCGAAGCGGCGTTCGAAGGAGCGCGCGGCGATGCCGCGGTGGACGTAATTGGTCCTGCCTTCCTCCGACTTCCGGCCGGAGACGACGAGCAGATTTGGCTTGGTGGTGATGTCGATTTCGTCTTGGCGGAAGCCCGCTACGGCCAGCGTGATCCGATAATGATCGCCGCCGTCATGCTCGAGGTCGAAGGGCGGGTAATTGTCGTTCGGGACGAGCGACGATCCGTTCTCGAGCAGCTCGAACAAGCGGTCGAAGCCGACGGTGGAACGGCGGAAGGGGCTGAAATCGAAATTGGTCCTCATGTCAAAGTCCTCCTTGGAGCAACGATGTTCATGAGGGCATCGGACCCGGTCATGCCGCCGGCACGACCTG
>JAESFL010001086.1_pt1 | contig 11397 bp, 10 predicted proteins | sample 9269401 | NCBI WGS metagenome assembly JAESFL01 (sample SAMN14506025, study PRJNA617098) | algae metagenome | isolation source: Gloeocapsa sp. UFS-A4-WI-NPMV-4B04 and co-occurring heterotrophs from desert... | place: USA: Utah | collected 2006-10-01 | reverse complement strand
AGCCCTGCCGCTTCGCCGGCTAGGAACCAGCCTGCCTCCTGCCCAAGGTAGGTCACTCCAAACGCACCATCCATGCCAAGAAGAGCTGTCAGGAGAAAGCCGAACGGCCCCTTTCTGCCGGGTGCTATCAGCCTTGCCGCTAAGCCTATGATAATCCCGATGGTAGCTATCCACATTAGCGGCACAGGAGGCCTCCTGGATGATGCGCACAGCCTAGGGATTGCTGTCGGCCGGAACAAGAAAATGGGTACGCTCCAGATCGGGATAGTAATCTGTCAGCATGCTCGTCCCTCTTTGGCTCTTGCAAGTACACGCCGAGCCCGAATCACCCTCCTGTGAGGGGAGATGCTCGCCTTCTAAACTGGCCTCGTTCTAGCTTGGCGTTAGGAGCGATTGGTCTTGCCAGGCGGGCTCATTGTTGGGTGCTGCTGCGGCCGGTGCTCTGAGCCGTAGCTTCCAGGCGTGTTAGAAGGTTCTGCGGGTCTGACGGGTATCGCCGCCAGTTGAGAGGTGCGCCAGCACCGCAGAGCTTTACCAACACCTCCAAGCAAAATTCAACTAACGGCCACCGGCTCTCCAATGACGGGGATTTCAGGCGGCGCAAGCCCGAGTGTCAGGAGCCGATGACCATCCTGTGTGACAACGAGAAGATCTTCTGTGTGGTAGTATGTATTAGTTTCATCAGTCGTACTGACCTCGATGTTCAAAACCATTCCTGGCGCAAGCTTGGTCTTCTCGCCGGACCGGAGAATCGGTGTTTCGTGGATTTCAAGTCCGAGGCTGTGCCCTACAAGTGGCATCCGAAACGCAAGGCCATTCGTCGCGTATGCATCCCGGCACAAGGCCCAGAGATCTTCGGCCGGGACACCCGGTCGTACAGCGTCGATTGCCATGCCTTGAACCTTGCGCAAAGCTGCGTAGGTCTGGCGCTGAAGCAGAGTTGGGTTGCCAGTTGAATAGGTACGTGCGAAGTCGCTGTAGAACGAGCCGTAGACGCCCCCGACATCAAAGCGAACGATTTCGCTTTCTTTCGTTACCCGGTCAGAGGGTCGACCGTGAGAGACGGTGGTACGATCGCCACTGAGAAGGTAAAGAAATAGCGCGCGCTCTGCACCATTTCGGATCATTCCATCCGCAATCCTTTGTACCATCGTGATCTCAGTATCACCAACTTTGCTGGCTTGCATGGCCTGCAGTGCGGCCTGATGCGTACCCCGCGCCGCCTGTTCCATCGTATGGATTTCGTCTGCTGTCTTGATCGCCCGGATGGCGCCCACCGCGGCTGAGGTGTCAACTAATTCGAGATGCGGCAAGTGCTCCATCAGTCGATGATAGGAGGATAGAGGAAGATAGTCGGCATCGATGCCGATGCACCCTTCAGTGATACCGCGGTTGGTCAGTTTCTCCGCGAGTACGTCGATAGGGTCTTGGACAAACTCCGCATACGTGTTGATGTTGGAAATCCATGTCTGCGATGCAGTCCACGTGCGCTCAATTGTGCAGACCAATAATTCAGGATCGCCTATGGCCGGGATAATAGCAAAAGCCTGACGTGGACGAATAGAGACCATCGTCTCAATCTTCGCCCCAGAAACACCTGTAAAGCTTTCTGGGCTAACAGCTACAATGGCTTTAAGACCCAGCTTCTCAGGCAGTTTCCGGAATGCAGCTTCCCGAGTTGGATCAGACTTCCCACCCATTACATCAACTCCAATTCTTCAATTCAATTTATGATACACGAGCGTGCAGTCCTGCTGCCCGTTTAAGCGGTGCGGCGTGTTAAGGCCGTCGCTTCGAGCACAGCGGTCACTCCATACGGGCTGGGAGGTACGTAGCGCTGATTGTCCCATCTCCGTACACTGAGCTGTAGGGTATAGCCTTGTCCCTGCTTCACGGCAAAGTACAACATCATTTCAGCAAAGTGCCCAGATTAGTGGCAGGTTTGTTAGGTCGCCTACGTCTGGGGTGGCGGGTTGCTCCCAGACAACCGCAGCAATGGTCGCTCAACGGGCGATATACGAGTTTCAGCGATGGGATGAAAGGCGCAGCGGCTTCAGTCGCTCAGTTGCCAGTGATCTTGGACAGAGCCACAATCGACACACGGAGCTACTTTGATGCCGAATACACGTATCGCCGTCGCCGGACTTGGGACGATTGGGCGAGCGCTCGTGCGCTGTCTAGCTGGTGGTGTGGCGGGACTTGAGCTCTCTGGTGTAGCGGTGCGTGATCAAGAGAAAAGTCGAGCATGGCTGCAGGAAAACGGGATTTCATCTCCTCTCTTGACCCTGCCTGAACTCCCAGACCATGCGGACCTTGCTGTCGAGGCTGCGCCGGCCCACGTCTTAGAAGAAATCTGCCAGCCGATGTTATCTCGAGGCAAAAGAGTGATGGTCTTAAGTGCGGGTGCATTGTTGGCGAAACCCCGCCTTATTGAACTTGCACGTGACAATGGCGGCCAGATAATTGTACCAACGGGAGCCCTGCTTGGCCTCGATGCAGTGACGGCTGCAGCCGAGGGGACGATTCACTCGGTCCATATGGTAACGCGCAAGCCACCTAAGGGCTTGGCAGGTGCCCCCTACCTCGAGTCCCACGGTATCTCGCTCGTGGGTCTCACACAAGCCACCCGCGTGTTTAGTGGCTCAGCACGGGAGGCAGCTGCTGGGTTTCCCGCGAACGTCAATGTGGCAGCTGCGTTATCTCTTGCCGGTATTGGACCAGACCAGACCACCATAGAGATATGGGCAGACCCAAATATTTCTCGCAACTGCCACAGCATCGAAGTCGACTCAGACGCGGCGCGGTTTTCCCTTTCCATTGAGAACGTACCGTCAGAGAACCCCAAGACAGGCCGGATCACTGCGCTGTCGGCGCTCGCCGCCTTGCGCAAACTGCATGCGCCGCTTCGCGTTGGAACCTAGTAGCGGCGCTACTCAGACCAGATCGCGTCTGTGATCAGCCGCTGATCAGATTATGCTACGTAAATGCTAAGCTGAACACGTCGCCATAGTGTTAGACAAATAGGCTCAAATAGAGTTGTAATTAGGAGGAAGGGCGGCCTGGCTGGAGACGTAGCGCTGCTCTTCCGCTAAGCTACTAGGCGTTTTTAGCACGCAAGCGAACGAAATCGTTGTTGCTCCCGTCCGGAGGACAACGGGGTAGCAGCTGCATGTTGAGCCATGTCAGGCCGGCACGTGAAGTAAAATTTGGTCGCTTTATGCTGGAATTCGGATCTCTGCCCGGCAGCGATGTCCTTGACCAGCCGCATTGGAACCTGTCAAGTTGCGTTTACTGGAGTGCTCGGCGTGTCGTGTTCGCGCCACACGCATAGAAGATACAATCGGAGTTGAAGCTATGAATAACTCTCATCCAAGTATCTCTCGCCGCCTGGCCCTCCAAGGTGGGGCCGCCGTGGCTGCACTAGGTTTAAGCCCGATACGCTACGCTTTCGCAAACGCGCGTGAGCTCACCGTCGCAGTCCAAGGACTGCCAGGGAATTTGGCGACAGGCTTCAGTAGCTTCGTGAATTCGAATTTTGTGTTCCAGGTCTTCGACCCGCTTGTAATGCGAGATAATACCGGTCTGCCGGTGCCTGGCCTCGCCGAATCCTGGCGGCCGATCGATGAGACCACATGGCGTTTCGAACTGCGAAAGGGCGTTGCGTTTCAGGACGACAAACCCTTCACGTCAGCTGACGTGAAGTTTACTCTCGATTACATTTTGGCACCGGACTCCACCTATGGCTTGAAGTCTCGCATTTCTCAGATCGCAAGTGTAGAGACCGATAGTGACCATGCTGTCATCATCAAGACGAAAGGCCCATTCCCAACGATCATCAACGGTATCGCAGAGATCGCCATTGAGCCGAAGCATTACGTTGAAGCAGTCGGCCGCTCGGGCATCACTGCAAAGCCGATGGGTACCGGTCCATTTCGCTATAAGCGGTGGGTGCCAGGCGATCGGTACGAGCTGAGTGCAAACAATAAGTACTGGGGCGGCCCGCCAACTGTTCAGGAGCTCATTTTCCGTCAAATTCCGGAAGGCTCGACGCGAGTCTCATCTCTTGTCGCCGGCGAAGTCCAGATTGCTGAAGAGTTGCCAATCGATCTGATCGATACAGTCGCAAAGTCGAGGGTCGCGGAAGTTGCCTCGATCGAGACAAGTGTGGGCCTCGTTCTCACTTTCGATACGCGGAAGCCGCCATTTGACAAACCCCGCGTGCGCCTTGCGCTTGCTCATGCAATCAATCGAGAGCTCATCCTCCAGCAGTTGCTGCTAGGACAAGGTACGTTGCTCCAAGGCCAACTCGTGACTTCCAACACATTTGGATTCAATCCCAACATTAAGCCGTTTGCCTACGATCCTGCCCGCGCTAAAGCGCTACTAGCTGAGGCCGGCTATCCAAACGGGTTTGAGACCTCTATCGCGACGCGGTCAGGCAAGTACTTGGCTGACGTCGAAATCTGCAATGCCATTGCGGCGATGCTGGCTGACATCGGTGTGCGCACGAACGTAAATGTTGTTGAGGAGGGCGTCTGGTCCAAGATGACAGCCGCGCGTGATTCTGGGCCTATGCACATGATTGGGTGGTACAGTCTCAACGACGCAGATTTTGCAACGATCTGGTATACTGAAGCCAGCCGCCGTAGCGTTTGGAAAAACGAAGAATACGAAAAGCTGTTCGTGGCTGCTCGCTCGACTGTCGATGAGTCCACCCGCCTGAAGCATTATCACCGTATGATGGAAATTCTCCATGCGGAGTTGCCATCGCTGTTCCTGTTCGGCCTTCCAAGTATCTACGGCAAAGCGAAATCATTGCAGGGATGGTTGCCGCCGTCGGACAAGATCCTGCGCGTTGCGAAGGCACGTGTTGCCTAACAACTGTGTCGGTTTCTCGTTCCTACAGCGCATCTAGCAAGAGAGTTCACGATGAAATTAGAGAGAGATGCGATCGGCGACATCTCCGGTCTGCGGAAGGCTATTGAACAAAGCCCGTTCGACGCGGTGATCGCGGGCTCCTTTGAAAATGTTCGTTATATTAGTGATGCTTCTATCGCCACGCTCAAGTCGATCCGCGACCGCCTCGGGCTAATTGTATGGGCGAAAGGACACGAGCCAGTCTTCGTCCTCTGTCAGGTTGAGGAGGGGTATGTCCGGCAGGAAAGTTGGATTTCTGACATCCGTGGCTACCGTGAATTCTTCACTCCGCCAATGCGGATTGTCGAGGACGTGATCCGCGAACTCGGGCTGGGGGATGGCCTCATTGGGTGCGAGCTAGAGTACTTGCCGGGGAAATATGTTGAAGAACTAAAGGCTGCCTTCCCTAGAATGACCCTCCAGTCTTGCGACGATCTTTTCCGTCATGTGCGCATGTTCAAGACGCCACGGGAACGGGAATTGATCGCACAAGGCTTTCGGGGCACTGAGAAGGCGATGCTAGCTACCTACGCGACTGTGAAAGTCGGCGAGGACGAGTGGAGCCTATCCCGTCGCCTGGCGGACGGCATCTTGCTCTCGGGAGCGGAAAGCGTAGCGTTCAACCACATCAATGCTGGTCCCAATACCGGCTACCCGCATGCATCGCCGACGGACTACCGCGTCCAAAGGGGCGACATAGTCAAAGCGGACTCGGGCGGGTTCTACCGGGACTACTACTCGAACGTTGGACGTACGGCCAAGGTGGGTAAACCGACTGCAGATGAAACTGAATGGTGGCTTAAGCTACGCGGTATCCACCATGCTATTTCCGATATGTTGAGGCCCGGTAACACGGGTCAGCAGCTATTCGATGAGGCCCGGCGTCTGCACGAAAAGGTCGAACTGCCATTCCCATTTGCACATAATGGCCACAGTGTGGGCCTCGAAGTGCACGAGCGCCCAATGATCAGCCCACATGAGACCACGCCCTTCGCGCCCGGAATGCTGTGCACCGTTGAGACGCGTGTGCGTTGGGTAGGTCAGAAGGGACTCCACATGGAGGATGTCTTCGAGATTACGGAGGGTGGGCCTGTGCTCCTGTCAGACGCTTTTGATAACGAGCAAATTTTCGTAATCTAGGTTCGACTGAGAAAGTAAAATGAAGTGAAAGTACGTAACGACGACCGCCTTGCTCGCGAGATGCAGAAAGCTGGAATAGATATCGTTCTGGCATTCAGCATGGAAAACGTGTTTTATTTATCGGGTGCTATGTTCGGCATCATGGATTACATCCGTGATCGGCTGGCATGTGCAGGGTTTACTGGCGATAGGACGGACTTTCTCCTGTGCGCCACAAACGAGATGAACTCGATTGAACATCAGGCCCATGTTGAGCGCCGCGTAGGCTACGTAGAATTCGAACGCACACCAATTCAGGCACTGGCGGAACTCCTAAATGAGCTCGGCTATTCCGACGCGCGCATCGGCGTCGAGAAACGGTACCTCATGGCACAGTTCTACGAGGATCTCGCCGAGGCACTGCCGAAAGCAGCGCTCGTTGGTTGCGATGACGTAATCGAAACCGCTAGAGCTGTGAAGCTCCCTGCTCATATCGACATCATCGAAAAGGCGAGTCGCTCCACCGAGCGGGCCGCCTTACGTGGGTTCTCCGGCGCCGTCGAAGGCGAGACCGAGAAGGAACTAGCTCTTCGGATTACGAATGCAATGTACCGGGAGGGGGCAGACACAATCCGGCACTTGATCGTCACAGTCGGTGATAATCGCAGGATGGCTCATCCCTTCCCCTCCGTCACAACCCGCCTGAACCGCGGTGACATGATTCGGATCGACATAGGTGGCCTCTTCAATGGCTACGGTACTGATCTTGCTCGAATGGCGGTTGTCGGGCGCGCCAGCGACGAGCAAACTGCGATCTACAAGACAGTGCGTGGCTGCACCCACGAAGTTGGGCATGCGATGAGAGCTGGGATGACCGCCGGCGACGTCTACGAAGCCTGCCGCCTCTACTATGAGAAGGCAGGCATTGCTGGCTATAAGCGCGACCACGTCGGCCATAGCCTTTCTATACTCGGTGCGCACGATCAGCCGATGCTTCATGCCGGAAACTCAGCGGTTCTTGAGGAAAATATGGTTATCGCCCTTGAGCCTATTCTCCGTGATGAGGCCGGGCGCCGGGTGACCGTAGAGGATGTATTTGTCATCGGAAAAGGTGGTAGTCGTAAACTGTCTGCGGAAACGGACATGACTGAGATCTTTGAGATCGTCTAAGAGTAGGGGCATAGAGCATTGCTAAATTTCGTTCTGCGCAGACTTCTCTACGTTCCAATATCATTGCTTATCGTTGTCTCTGTCGCATTTTTTGTCTTGCGGATGACCGGAGATACAGTTCACCTTTATGTTGACCTTAACAGCACGCCTGAGCAGGAGGAGCTAATCAGGCAGCAACTTGGCCTTGATCGGCCGCTTTGGGTTCAATACTTTTGGTTCATCGGGGACATCCTAAAGGGCGAATTTGGCGAGTCCCTACAGTATCATATGCCTGCGCTTGACGTGGTTCTCGGTCGCGTCGGTATGACACTCCAATTAGTGGCCTGTGCTCTCGTATTGGCTCTTATCGTCGGCGTCCTACTCGGCATAGTGGCCGCTGTTTACAAGGACCGCTTTGCCGACCTTGCGATCACGACCGTCGCTGTTACAGGGCAGTCCATGCCAAGTTTCTGGCTTGGCATACTTCTTGTTCAGATATTCGCGCTGAATCTCGGTTGGCTGCCAACGTCCGGTACGGGGACTTGGATGCATCTTGTTCTTCCGTCCGTTACCCTCGCAGCCTTCCTGATGCCAAATCTTATTCTTTTGACACGTACGAGCGTGCTGGAGGTTTCAAACGAGCTCTATGTCACCACAGCACGATCCAAGGGCGTGCCGCGCCTCCAAACTATGTTTCGCCACATCCTTCCAAATTCAGTCAATCCTATCATCAGCTTCTTCGGAGTTCAGATGGGCCGGCTGGTCGGCGGTTCTGTTGTGACTGAGACTATCTTCGCCTGGCCAGGCGTCGGCCGGCTGATGGTCGGCAGCATATTTCAGAGGGACGTGCCTGTTGTTGTTGCCGCGGTTGTGATCGTCAGTCTGTCGATTGTCTTGGCGAATCTTCTCGTCGACATCCTCCAATCTCTGGCAGATCCGCGCGTCAGGTTGGAGTAGCCGGTGTTCGGCGCACGTACCAAAATTGTGATGGGCGTGACGGTCGTGGCACTCGTCGCGCTGCTCGCCATTTTTGCTCCGTGGGTTGCTCCCTACGATCCCCTACGGCAGGACCTTCTGACACGCCTCAAGCCTCCGGCCTGGTCTGCCGCCGGGACCATGAAGCATCTACTTGGGACAGACAATTACGGCCGGGATTTGCTCTCGCGTCTCATCTATGGCGCGCGCGTATCCATCATCGTTGGCCTCGCTGCCATGGCGGTGTCCTGCACCCTTGGCACTTTCTTCGGAATGCTGGCAGGCTTCAAGGGCGGCCGCACGGCTACAATCATCATGCGCGCAGCTGATGCGCATCTTGCCCTTCCAGAGATTCTGCTCGCGATTCTTGTCGTCGCCAGCTTTGGCGGCAGCCTAACAAACATTGTCCTCGTCCTTGGCGTCTCAAGCTGGATGGTCTATGCGCGGATAGTCTATGGGCTCACGCGCTCTTTGAAAGAACGTCCATTCATTGAGGCAATCCGCTCCCAAGGGGCTTCCGACGGCTACATCGTCCGTAGGCATATCCTGCCGCATCTGCTGCCGATCATTACAGTTGTGTCGACTCTGCAAGTCGCCCAGATGATCCTCGTTGAAACGGCATTGAGCTTCCTTGGACTTGGGTTGCCGCCACCAACACCAAGCTGGGGCAATATTCTTGCCGAGGGGCGGGACCGGTTGTTCATCGCGCCCTGGATCGCAAACCTTGCGGGACTGTCGATCATTCTCATCGTCTGGGGCATCAACATGTTGGGTAATGGCTTGCGCGAACATCTTGATCCGAAGCAGGCTGGCCGTGGCTGATACGCTCCTATCGGTCCAGTCTCTGTCGGTTGCCTTCCGCAGCCGAGGCCAAGACTTTCTCGCTCTAGATGAGGTATCTTTTGACGTTGCTGCTGGTGAGGTCTTCGGCCTTGTTGGAGAGTCGGGCAGCGGCAAATCAGCGACAGCGCTTGCGATTATGCAACTTCTGCCCCAGCCGCCAGCCCACATCCGCAACGGAGTGATTCAGTTCGAGGATCAAAATCTTCTATCGTTGGGAAATCGTGCATTAGATCGCTTGCGCGGCCACAAGATCGGCATGATCTTCCAGGAGCCGATGACATCGCTCAACCCGGTGCTTACCATCGGCAAGCAGATCGCGGAGCCACTCCGCCTGCACCTTGGCCTTGATGCTGGCGCAGCGCGCCGGCGTGTCCTCGAGCTTCTCGACCGCGTACGTATTCCGGCCGCTACAAGCCGTATCGACGCTTATCCTCATGAACTATCTGGAGGATTGCGACAGCGTGTCATGATTGCGATTGCGATCTCATGCAATCCACGCCTCTTGATTGCGGACGAGCCCACAACTGCGCTCGACGTTACTGTGCAGGCACAGGTGATCGAGCTCTTGCGCGAGATCCAGCGCGAGACGGGAATGGCTGTCATTATGATCACACACGACCTCGGCCTTATCGCTGACTTTGCTCAGAGGGTAGCTGTCATGTATGCTGGACGCGTCGTAGAGATTGGGCCAGTGCACGAGTTCTTCCACCACCCGCGACACCCTTACACGGCCGCGCTGATCGATAGCATCCCAGATCCGCAGCGCGAGTCTGCACGGTTAGTGACCATTGAAGGTCAAGTGCCGAAGCTGTCCGCCTTGCCTCCCGGTTGCCGCTTCGCGCCGCGATGCTCATTCTACCAGACTGCGTGCGACAGCGTCGTGCCGGATCTCTACTTGATCAATGCTCACCAGCGGGCCGCATGTATCCGGCCCTTCGACTATGTGGTACCACCCCGTGCCTGAAGCACTCCCAGCCCGCTCTCAGAGCGGCGGATCCGCCGCACCGCTGTTGCGCATCACCAACCTCGAAAAACGGTTCCCAGTCGGGCGGCGACTTCTACGAAAAGAGCCGAAGAACTGGCTCCGCGCCGTGGACGGGGTATCGCTCGAAGTCGCAGCGGGTGAAACGCTTGGCCTTGTCGGGGAGAGCGGATGCGGAAAATCAACCTTGGGGCGGCTGGCCATTCGCCTCCTCGAACCGACAGGCGGCAGCATTCACTTCGCAGGGCATGATATCACGCATCTGGGAAATTACGCCCTGCGCCCACTACGTCAGCGATTCCAAATGGTCTTCCAAGATCCCGCTGGTGCGCTCGACTCCCGGTTTGCAGTGGGCGAGAGCGTGGCCGAACCACTCCTCATTGCCCGCAGCGGGAATGCAAAGGAGCGTCGCGAGAAAGCGCGCGAGATGCTTGATACAGTCGGGATCGGTGCGGAAGCGCTCGCTCGATTCCCGCACGAATTCTCCGGTGGGCAGCGTCAGCGCATTTGCATTGCGCGGGCTCTAGTGGTGCGCCCGGACCTCATCGTTGCTGACGAAGCCGTTTCCGCTCTAGACGTCTCTGTCCGCGCGCAGGTCATCAACCTATTCCAAGATGTGCAGGAGCGTTTCGGGCTTGCTTACCTCTTCATCTCCCACGATCTCAGCATTGTGCGCCATATCGCCGACCGCGTCGCGGTGATGTATCTTGGGCAGATCGTCGAAACGGGCAGCCGCGAGGTCCTGCGAGATCCAGCGCACCCATATTCCAAAGCCTTGCTCGCCGCGGCTCCGCCGACGAGGCCTGACCCGACGCGTCAACGCACCGTGATCGAGGGCGATCTGCCAAGTCCGCTCGCCATTCCAAGCGGATGCCGCTATCATACCCGCTGCCCGTTGGCTGTCGAACGATGTCGCGTTGAGGCACCGACCTTGCGGGAAGTCGGGTCAGGGCGATCGGCTGCTTGCCATTTCGTGTAGCAACGTGGCCCGTTTGTAGTCTCGGGCGTCACTAATGTTACCTGCATCTTCGTTGGGTCCGTGCCAGTTAGTAGGACAGTGCTCCGCCCACTGACCGCAATGCATCCGCTGCCCGAAGCTCTCGAACCCGCACATGAAGGGTCCAACGTCAGGCAGAGTCTGACGTTGGAGGCCGAGTTATGTCCCGCCTCGGCACAGATATCGCGTCCGGAACCGAAGTGCGCCAAGGGCAGGTGATCGGGTTTGTCGGCAGCACTGGCCTGTCCACCGGACCCCATCTTCACTATGAGGTGATCGTCAACGGTCACTTCGTCGATCCGATGGACATCTATGCGCCGGGTGGCGCGAGCGTGGTGGCGCAGGTCAAGACAACCAACTCAGCCGCTCTGGCAGCCCCGCTCAAGCAGCCTTCGTCGAAGCCAGTTCTGTCAGT
>JAESFL010001085.1_pt1 | contig 11401 bp, 10 predicted proteins | sample 9269401 | NCBI WGS metagenome assembly JAESFL01 (sample SAMN14506025, study PRJNA617098) | algae metagenome | isolation source: Gloeocapsa sp. UFS-A4-WI-NPMV-4B04 and co-occurring heterotrophs from desert... | place: USA: Utah | collected 2006-10-01 | reverse complement strand
CGTTCCATTCAGCCGGGCTGATGATCCTGCGAACCCAGATCATGGGGCGTCTCCCGGCCCGACCGTTTCAAGGGAAGATACCTCTGCCAGGAGAGGGGCCACCATAGTGGCCCCTCTCCTGCAGTCCGAAGATGCGGGTGATCAGTCAGGTCCGGTCCCATGCCGGGCTGTAGCAGAAACCATCCTGCTCCTACGGTGATGATGCCCACGGCGAGTGCGGGAGCCAATGTCGGCGCCGACGCCCAATCCGGGCGCGAGAACGCCAGAAGAGCACCGGCATAGGCAATGCCGATAGCATAGTGGCCAACCCAGCCCACGGCGCGCTCGAAGGGATAAGCACGCGCGAGCGCGATGTCGTCGTGAAGGACTCTGGGTTTGGTCAGGTGGCAAAACCAGCGTCCCACCAGCCCCCAGTTCGGCGCAGGCACCTTAAAGAACCGCTGCAGGAGCAGAGCCCAGAGATCGAGCAGCGCCGTTGCGCCAACTCCGATGAGGACTGCTCGGCTGAGAAATTCAATCATCTGTTCAAGTCCCCTCCTGCTATGCGCTCGAACACAGAGCGCCTTTAGGGCATGTATTGGCCACCATTCACTTCCATCACCTGCCCTGTGACGTAGCCGCTGAGCCGGTCAGAGGAGAGATAAAGAAAGGCGCCGATGCAATCCTCGGGTGTGCCGAGACGATCCATGGGAATGGTGGCCTGCATGGCGGCAAGCTGCTCCGGGGTCGAATAGCGTTCGTGGAACGGGGTCATGATGACGCCGGGTGAAACTGCGTTGACCCGGATGCCGTCCTTGACCAGTTCCTTGGCCCAACCTCGCGTGGCTACTGAGATAAATCCCTTGGCCGCTGCATAGATGACGGAGCCTGGTCCGCCTCCATGGCGCGCCGCAATTGATGACACATTGATGATGGAGCCGCCGCCCTGCGCCCTCATGTGCGAAACGCTCTCGCGAATGAAGCGCACGACCTGCTCGACGTTGAGAGCAAGCACAGCAGCCACGTACTCGTCCGTGTACTCCTTGATCGGCGTCCGCCCGACGAGGCCGCCGGCATTGTTGACGAGAACGTCGAGCCGGCCGAAATGCTCAACAGTCTCGGCCACGACCCGCGCCGCTGCCTCGGGCTCGGTGACGTCCGCTTGAACCAGGAATGCCTCCCCGCCAGCCGCCCTTACCTCTTCGGCAACCTGCCGCGCCGGATCTTCGCTGGCATTGTAATGGATCGCCACGCGCGCCTTGTTGTGACCGAACGCGACTGCGGCCGCTGCTCCGATACCGGTGCTCGCGCCGGTGATGAGGATGACCTTTCCAGCAAGGTCGGGAATGGTGGGATAGATTTCAGGAGCGGTCACTACGGGAACTCCGATCACGAGTTAAGAAAGGAGAGGCCGACAGGCTTCTGCAGGGAGGGGAGCTCACTTCAGAAACTCCGGCGAGACAAGACTGGGCACGAAGAGTGCGACCTGCGGCCAGACGATGAGGAGAGCCAAGACTAGGAACATCGGGACGAGCATGATCATAGTATCCTTGAGCGCCTGCCGCATCCGGATCCCGGCGACCGAGCATGCAATCATCAGGCAGAGGCCATAGGGTGGCGTGACCAGTCCAAAGGCCAGCGACACGATGCCGATCATGGCGAAGTGAACCGGGTCGAGGCCGGCGGAGCGCGCCAGCGGCTCCAGGATCGTTCCCACAATAATGATGGCGGGAATGGCATCGAGAAAGCACCCGACGACGAGAAACACGAATGCAATGAAGAAGCCGGTTCCAATCGGCCCGAGCTCCCAGGCCGAAACACCAGACAGGATGGCCTTAGGGATCTGGTAATACGCAAGCAACCAGCCAAAGGCGCTCGCCGTGCCGACACAGAAAAGCGTTATCCCGGCGAACTTGCCCGTGTCGACGAGCGCTTCCCGGAACGCTGAAGAGTCCATTTCGCGATAGATAAAAATGGACAGGAAGCCGGCATAAAGCACCGCGATGCAGGCCGACTCCGTTGCCGTAAACCAGCCGAAGATCTTCCCACCGATGATGATGATTGGGGTCATCAAGGCAGGAACCGAAGCCAGTATGGACTTGAAGAAGGTCCTCCAGCTGTCACGCGGATAGGTCGGGTAGCCCTTGAGAGTTGCATAGGCATGGACCGTCGCCATCTGGGCGAGAGCGATCAGCAGACCGGGTATCACTCCCGCGAGGAAGAGCGCGCCGATGGAAACCGTCAACACTCCGCCCCAGACGATCATCAGGATCGACGGCGGGATGATAACCGCCAGAACCGCTGAGACGGCAGTGATCGCGACGGAGAACGAGTCATCGTAGCCTTCCCGGCGCTGCGCCTCGATAAAGATCTTCGACTGGCTTGCTGCGTCCGCAGTCGAAGAGCCCGAAATGCCCGCAAAGAAGAAGGAAAGCACCACGTTGATCTGCGCCAATCCTCCGGGGAAGTGCCCGACCATGGACCGGGACAGCTTCATGAGCCTCTCCGTGATGCCGCCGACATTCATCAGGTTCGCAGTCAGCAGGAAGAATGGGACGGCCAGAAGGATGAAGGAGTTGTACGCGTTGAAGGTCTCCTGCACGAGGGTCATGGCGGAAAGCCGAGGCTCAATGATCAGGATCGGCAGACAGGCCAGCGCCAATGCGAAAGCAACCGGAACGCGGAGCAACATCAATCCGAAGAAGATGCCGAACAGGACAAGTGCCGCTTGGCCGGGGGAAAGCAGAGCGCCGGTCATCAGAGGGGCCCCTCCGGGGTCGGGATAGGGTCTGCCGGCGGCAGAGTTCCCCGGCCGAGCAGCACATTCAGTTCATCCCACATCTGCTCGCCAAGAAAGACAAGCCAAGTGATACCGGTGATCGGCCAGGCAATATGGATGACCCAGAGCGGCAGTTCGGCCAATTCGGAGATCCGGTACCACGCAAACTGCGTGAACTCGATGCCGGACCAAATGAAAACGAGCGCAACGATGAGCACGCAGCTTCGGGCGATCAACCGCACGGCGGCCTCTGGACGCGGCGACAGCCGTGGCCAGACATCAACTTCGAAATGAGAGCTCTCGCGGACGCCGATCATAGCGCCTATCATTACCGTCCAGACCAGCAGGAAACGCGCCATTTCCTCGGTCCAGATGTAATGCGGGATGATCGAGGTGAAGCGTGAAAAGACCTGCAATGTGACTGGAATAACCAGGACCGCAGTGGAAATCGCCACGAGCCAGGACAAAAACATGCTGTACCACGCGGTAATTCTACGCCACGTGCTGCGCCGTTCGGGCATTGGTATCGCCATAAGCTCCTCAATCCTTGAGAAGGCACGGTCAGGGATTGCTCCCTGACCGTGTCACGAAGCGCGGCGCACTACTCGATGCTGTTGATCTCCGCCAGGATCTTGTCAGCCTCGATCTCCTTGGCATAGGCCGCCAGAACGGGATCGACGAGTTTCTTCATGGCATCACGATCCTTGAAGGTGACCTGCTTCAGCTTACCGGCCTTCTCCAGGGCGTCGAGCTTTGCCGCATCCTCGCTCGATTCGATGGTCCGGCCGTGCGCGCCGGCCTCCTTGCCGGACTTGATCACGCAGGACTGCAATTCGGCGGGCAGGTTGCGGAATGTCTTGCCGGAAAACGCCAGCGGCCGGATCGTGATGGCGTGCTTGGTCATCGCCAGGTTAGGCGCCACCTCGAAAAATTTCATCTGCTCAACGCCGGCAGCTTCGTTCTCGCCCGCGGCGATCACGCCGTTCTGGATCGCGTTGTAAACCTCGTTATAGGCAATGACGGTTGGTGACATGCCGACCGCAGCAAATGTGCGGCTCCAGATCGGAGCGCCCTGGACGCGGATCTTGAGGCTCTTAATCTCCTCCAGATTGGCAACCGGCTTATTGACGAAGATATTGCGGGTGCCGCCGCCGGCATAGCCAATCAGCATGACGTCGGCACGTTTGGCGATCTCGTCCGCGATCGGCTTGAACAGGTCCCGGTCGAGCACCTTATTCCAATGAGCAAGGTCGCGGAACAGAAACGGCGCATCAATGAAGGGAGCGGCTTTCGAGAAGGTCGACATATGTGCCGGCGAGACAATCGCGAAATCGACCGCGCGTCCTTGCGACATGTATTCGAAATACTGCTTCTCCAAGCCGAGTTCGCTATTCTTGTGCAGGATGATATTGAGCGGCTTGCCGTAGCAGGACTGTACGAGTTCCCCGAACTTGGCCAACGATTTGGTGAAGGCATGGTCGTCGTTGAACTGGGACGCGCCGTGGAGCTCGATTGCCTGCTGAGCGGACACTCCTGAAGGGCCGATAGCCAACCCGAGCCCGAACAAACCGGTAGCGAGTATCTTCCTCATATCCGTATCCTCCCTGGTGACCCTTGGCGGGGCCAAAGTACGATACTGTAGGCCAGCATCGTTATTTTCAATACTTATTCAGTATATTGCAATAGTCATCTCGGTTTATGCCATCATTTAAATTATTATCTCTCACCAAGCTGTCACAATTGCTGTGTCTTAATTGACAACAACTCAATCTACCCTGAGGCATCGAGCGCCCAAGGGTAATGGCCGTGCAGGTCGTGCGTTTTCAGGATCGGACGCTCTCCCGTCGTGCAGGCTTCAGTCCTCAACCCAAGTTTTTGCTCCCGTTGAGTTGTGTCATGACATCCGTCAGATGCGGTATGTGCTTGCCGCTGTGGCCCATTGCACTGGCGATGGTGAGCGTCTGCAGAACGGCAGGGCCTATAAGCCCCGTCGCCTTCGCGTCATTCACCATTGCAATGAAATAGGCGAGATCCTTGCGGGCGTTGCCGATGGCAAACTGCAAACGGGTCGGGTCGCCCTCGAGCACGTAAGGCATGATCATCTGAAACATCGCGCTGTTCGCGCCACCGGCCGAGACTAAGTCATACAGAGCCTTTGGATCGGCGCCCGTCGCTCGGGCCACCGCCACCGCCTCCGCAACGACGCTCGCGTGGCTCATCGCGATAAAGTTGTTAATCAGTTTGATCTTGTGCCCTGCGCCCACCTCCCCCACGTGGAAGACGTTCTCTGCGAAGCACTTGAGGACGGGAAGGATCTCGTCGAAGAGCGTCGGGCTTGCCCCCACGATGACGTTGAGACGCCCCTCCTCGGCTTCCTTCGGCGTACGGGTGAGCGGCGCATCGGCGAAACGAAAACCTCTCGCTTCACAATCAGCCGCGATCTTAACCGTCGAGATGGGATTGGCCGTGGAGGTATCGACGTGGATCAGCCCCTCGCGCGCGCCAGAAAGAATGCCATTCTCCCCGTAGACGAGACCTTCAACATCATTGGATGTCGGCACGCAGGTGAAGATGATCTCGGACGCGGCAGCCACCTTGCGCGGTGTATCCACCTCCGTTGCGCCACGGGCAACGAGGTCATCCACCCGTTCACGACTGCGATTGGCGACAACAGTAAGCCTGTGGCCCTTCTCGATGAGGTTCTTGGCCATGCCATGGCCCATGAGGCCGATCCCGATGAAACCGATACTGGCCATATTCATCCTCCCTGTTTCGTAGCTCGCACCCAGTTCCTTAGATGAGGCCCGGCACTTCAAGGTCTAAGCGCTGATTCCGACGGGCAGTTGATGCAGTCGTCAGAAAAGGGCCTGGAGATCCCCGTCAACGGCAATGGCCTGCCCTGAAATCGTACGTCCGAGTGGCGAGCACAGAAAAGCGATCTGGTCGGCAAGCTGCTGTGCCGTCACGTATTCCCTCAAGGATGTGTTCGCGAGCGCCCGCCGCTTCATCTCATCAAACGATATACCGAGCTGCTGGGCCTTGGCTTCAAGTACCCGGCGCTGGCGGTCGCCGGCGACGACGCCGGGCAGGATCGCGTTCACGCGGATGCCGTCTTCGCCCAATTCCCGAGAGAGCGACTTCGTGAAGCCGATCACGGCCCACTTGGCAGCGGCGTACGGGGAGCGCAGGGGAAAACCAAACCGGCCTGCGGCGGACGAGAGATTCACGATTGAGGCATTCTGGCTTTGCCTCAGGTAGGGCACTGCAAGACGCGTGCAGTTGAACTGCCCGGTGATGCAGACCTCGAGGCAGCGGTCCCAGTCCTCCGGGTTGATCTCCTCAACCCGAGCCGTCGGCCCTGCGATGCCGGCATTGTTGACGAGGACATCCAGCCCGCCGAGAACTCCCAGAGCCTCCTCGAAAATCCGGGCGACATCAGCTCGTTTCGCCACATCGCCATAGGAGGAGGTCAGGTCCGGATCGTTCGCGGTCGCATCCTGGAGAGCGGCGCGGTCCACGTCGCAGACATGCACGCGCGCGCCCTCACGGTGGAAGGTACGGGCAATCTCAAGTCCGATGCCAGCAGCGCCAGCCGTCACCAACACACGCAACCCGGCGATGTTGAGGTCCATCTTCGTCGTCTCCATCCCTGGGTCGGGGCCCTTGCACTCGGCGCCCGCTATTTTTGTAATGTCCGAGAGCTGGGGCGCCGGCCTACTCCAGCAGACGTCCGGTGCTCTCGATGAAAGAGGCCGCGCCTTCAATGTCGTCGATGAGCGCCTTGCGTGCGGCGGCTCCGTCACCGTCCTTCACCGCAGCGACGAGACGACGATGATGTCCGGCTGCACCGCCCGTTTGCAAACGTTCGGGCGAGGCCTTTAGGTCGAAATTCAGAACCGGCCCGATCTTCAGCCAGAGACCCTCAATGATCCCCACCAGCGTGGGCAGGCCCGTCGCCCGGTAGACAGAGAAGTGCAGCTCCTTGTTGGCCCGCACGGCTCGATCCGCATGAGGATCGGAGCTTCGGGCCTCGGTAAGAAATGCCTTTTCGAACTGCCGCATGGCGGCGAGGTCAGCCTCCACGCGGCTCCTGGCCGCCTGCTCCGCCGCAAAGCCCTCGACCGCTAGTCTCACAGTCGTCAGTTCCCGGAAGCGTGCGAGGTTCATCAGCGGGACGCGCACTGCACGGTTCGGCAGCACCTCCAGAGACTGGTCGGCAACAAGCCGCGAGACCGCCTCCCGCACCGGCATCATCGAGACGCCGAGAGTTTCGGCCACGCTGCGCAGGGACATCTTCTGCCCGGGGGCGAGCTCACCGCTCATCAGCAGCTCACGTAGTTCAGTATGGACGCGTTCGCCCAGGGTAACGCGTTCCAGCCGGCCGATCTGGGCGATGGCCGACGGCGTCTTGGTGGGGCGGGGGCTCGACAAGTTGCTCATTTTCCGACAGTCTAACTGTGATCACAGATCGCGGCAAGTAACGCGACAGCATCATCGGAGGAAGGAAACGGCCATGGCACATTCTGATGACTTGACCCGTCGTATGCTCCTGAAGGGAGCGGCCGGCGCGACCGCGCTTGCAGGCCTCGGGATGCCTGCAATCGTGAAGGCGCAATCTGACGTGATCCGGATCGGGCACCTCACGCCCATAACCGGCTTCTTGGGACCGCTCGGCGAGTTCGCCCAGATGGGCGTGAAGCTCGCCGCCGAGGAAATCAACGCCGCCGGTGGCGTCCTGGGGCGCAAGATCGAGCTCGTAATCGAGGATTCGGTGAACCCGCAGACCGCCTCCGCCAAGGCCGAACGCCTGATCGAGCGCGACAAGGTCGCGATGATCATCGGTGAAATCTCGTCCGCATCGGCCCTTGCCATCGGTCAGGTGGCCAACAGGACCAAGACGGTTTTTATCAACACCGGTGCCAATTCCGACGCCCTGCGTGGGGCGAACTGCAATCCTTTCATGTTCCACATCGAGGCTGCGAACTCGATGATGGTCACGGCGGTCGGCACGTACCTGAAGACCGAGAACATGATCAAGGGCAAGAAGTGGTACTCCCTCACGGCGGATTATGCCTTTGGCCACGATCTCTTCCGAGTCGCTAAGAAGTTCGTGACGGAGAACGGCGGCGAATTCATCGGCGAGGAGCTCGTCCCCACCGATGCCACCGACTTCAGTCCCTACCTCCTCAAGATCCGGCAGGCTCAGCCGGACATCGTCGCCTCGAATCTCGCCGGCAATCAGATCACGAACTTCATCAAGCAGTATGCCGAATACGGTATCCAGTTCCCGATCACCGGCTTCGGCTTCGACACGGCGGTAGCCTGGGGCGCCGGCAAGGGAAATTTCTCTGGCATCTGGCCGCTGATCTGGCACCACATGGTCGATACGCCATCGTCGAAGATGTTCGTTGAGGCCTTCACCAAAAAATACGGCAAACCGCCTGAGAACCAGTGCTGGGGCGACTATAACTCCCTTAAAATCGTCGCGCAGTCCTTCACCGAGATTAAAGCGGCCGACCCGCAAAAGCTCGCCGAGCACCTGCGAAAGGGTGCGAAATTTGACATTCTGAAGAGCCGTGAAGGCTATTTCCGGGCCTACGACAACCAGATGGTCCAGGAGATGTATGCCGTCCGGGCGAAGGATTCTGACAAGATGAAGGATCAGTGGGATATTTATGACCCGCTGGGCTCCGTCCCTGGCCCGAATGGAGACCTTGAGGCTCTGGCTCCCCCGAAGGACGGAACATGCAAGATGCAGGCGTGACGCCTCAAACACCGGTTGGGCCGAGCGGTTGACCGCCGTTCCGGCCCACCGGGGTAGCACGGCATCCTGTTTCCCCTCAGTTCCGGCTCCTCGCGGGAGGACGCCTCCAATGACCGGAAAGGGAGTCTCGCGTGGCGTTCGTCTTTCTTCTTGAGCAGGTGCTGAATGGCCTTCTGGTGGGCGCCTACTATCTGCTGATCGCCCTCGGCCTCTCGCTGATCTTTTCACTCGGCGGAATCGTGAATCTGTCCCACGGCGCGTTCTATGCGGTCGGTGCATATCTTGCCGTGACGCTGACATCCAGGATTGGATTTGCCGGCGCGTTCGTTGCGTCTCCCTTGCTTGTCGCGCTCTTGGGCGTCGTGATCGAGCGCCTGCTCTTTCGAAGGTTCTACCGCTCGGATCCCATTCTCAGCCTGCTTCTGACCTTTGGGCTTGCCATGATCATCGAGCAGAGCCTGCGGATAATTTTCGGGGCGGCTCCCCTGCCCTTTTCCATCCCGACGGCTCTCCGGGGACAGGTCTTCCTCGGCAGCTTCATCTATCCGCGCTACCGTCTCATCATCTTCGGGGTAGCGCTCACAGCTGTCATCGCGACTTGGTTCCTGGTTTATCGCACCGCCTTTGGCCGTGTGGTCCGGGCCGGAGTGCAAAACCCGGACATGGTGGGAGCGCTCGGCATCTCACTTCAGCCGTACATGACAGCCGTCGCAGCGCTCGGCATCGGACTCGCAGGTCTCGCCGGGGTCCTGCTGGCCCCGATATCGGGAGTGCACCCCGCTATGGGGGCGGAGATTCTGACAGCCGCCTTCGTGGTGGTGGTCATCGGTGGGCTAGGGTCATTTTGGGGCGTGATTGCCGCCGCCGCACTCGTAGGTGTAGTGCGAGGCCTCACGATCTACTTCTTCCCACCCGCCGGTGAAGCCTCGATGTACCTGCTGATGGCCCTCGTGCTGCTTCTGCGGCCACGCGGGTTGCTCGGCGAACGCATCCAGAAATTCGAGTAGATCGATGCGTACGAATTACTGGCCCCTCCTCATCGCAGCGGCAGCGCTCATTCTGCTGCCCTTCATCCTCGATCCCATCGGCCTGCCGCTCCGCTCGTCAATCGACGTGGTCGTGTTCGCCATCGCCTGCCTCGGCCTGAATGTCCTGGTCGGCTACACCGGTCTCGTCTCCTTCGGGCACGGCGTCTGGTTCGGGCTTGGAGCTTACGCGGCGGCCTTGAGCCAGCTCCACTGGTTTCCAGACGGCATCATTCTTCCGGCTCTCTTCGCCATCGTCTTCATCGCTGGAGCGTCGTCTCTCCTCGGTGCGCTCATCCTGCGGCGGCGGGGCGTCTACTTCTCCCTGTTGACGCTGGCATTGGCGGCCATGCTCTTCGCAGTCGCTTACCGCTGGACGGCATTGACGGGTGGAGAGAGCGGACTCGGCGGCGTAGTCCGTACCCGCGCGATCGACCTCGATCTGAGTTCGGACTGGACCTACTACTGGTTCGCGGCGGCGGTGGCGTTTGCGGTCTGCTTTACCCTGCTGCGGTTCCACAGCTCGCCCGCAGGGAGCGTGCTGGTGGCGATCCGGGAGAACGAGCAACGCGCCCGCTTTCTCGGCTATCCGACCAATCGCTACAAGCTTCTCGGGTTCGTTGTGTCCGCCACGGTAGTGGGGATTGCAGGTATCCTTTCGGTCTTCAACCATCGCTTCGCTTCAGCCGAGCCCCTTTCCGTCGCCTTCTCTGGTGAGTTGATCGCGATGGTGGTGATTGGCGGCATGCGCAGTTTTCTCGGGCCGGCCCTGGGAGCACTCTTCTACATTCTGTTCCGCGAGTTCCTGTCGATCTGGACCCCGCACTGGCTGCTCTATTTTGGCATACTCTTCGTCGGGTTTATCGTTCTCTCGCCGACGGGACTAGTCGGAGTCGCACAACGGATAGCAGCTCCATTCCAGGCCAAGGTGACGGAAGAAGCCGCCATGGCGGGCCGCACCCTGACCGACGAGCCTCTGCCCTCATTACTCAAGCCGGCCAGCCATCTGGAGGGCGTCATTCTCGAAGCTCACGGCATTACGAAGAGCTTTGGTGCACTCAAGGCCGTTCAGTCGGTCAACATCGCCGTGCACGATCGTAGTCTCCATGCCTTGATCGGACCCAATGGCGCCGGAAAGACAACGGCCTTTAATCTGATCTCCGGGTACTACACGCCTGACGAAGGCGACGTCCTCCTCCAGGGCCGGTCCATCGCCGGACTTTCCCCTGAAGCGATCACGCACGCTGGCATCGGACGCTCGTTCCAGATCACGAACCTCTTCCCGGCCCTAACCGTCGAAGAGAATGTCCGCCTTGCCGTACAGGCCCGCCACCCGCAGCGTTTCAATCCGTGGGTGGCCGCTCGATCAATCAAGCAGATCGAAGCCGAGACCTCAGCGGTCATCCGCTATCTCGGAGTCGCTGGCATTGAGAAGGCCGAGGCGGGCGCCCTCTCTTATGGCGGGCAGCGCCTCCTGGACATGGGCCTGGCGCTTGCCACGAAACCGAGGGTGCTGCTGCTTGATGAGCCACTCGCCGGTCTGGCCGCCGCTGAGCGCCAGCGCATCGGCGACATCATCAAGCGCATTTCCGCAGACGTTCCGATGCTGCTTGTCGAGCACGATATCGATCGCGTGTTCCAGATCGCCGATGCCGTTACGGTGATGAATGCGGGTCAGGTGCTGGTTGACGGGACGGTGGAGGATGCCCGCTCCAGCTCGAAAGTCCAAGAAATCTATATCGGCTCCGGCGCGGCGACCATTGCGGCCAAGCCTCGGCAGAGCGCCGTCGGAGCGGCGACCCTGCTCGCCGTAGAAAAGGTCAACACGTTCTACGGCAAGAGCCATGTCCTGAC
>JAESFL010001084.1_pt1 | contig 11418 bp, 11 predicted proteins | sample 9269401 | NCBI WGS metagenome assembly JAESFL01 (sample SAMN14506025, study PRJNA617098) | algae metagenome | isolation source: Gloeocapsa sp. UFS-A4-WI-NPMV-4B04 and co-occurring heterotrophs from desert... | place: USA: Utah | collected 2006-10-01 | reverse complement strand
CACCTGTCGGCACCCTCGAGTGCCTGCCCCGTACGGGAGAGGGGGAGAAGTGCCTGCCGGACACCGCATCCGCTGCCTGCACGGCCGGCCTCCCCCTCTCCGCGCGTAGTTTGCGCGGGGAGGGAGCCGGGGGGAGGGGCGCTCCGCCCGGGCACGTGCGCTCGCTCCGCCGGCGGATCCCCCCTCGCCGTCCGCCCTACAGCTCCACCGTCCCCGCGCGCGTCTTCAGGGGCACGAGCCCAACCACCTGCACGCCCGCCGCGCGGCTGGCGTCCACGGCGCTCACGACGGCGCCGTAGGGGAGCGACGCCGCGCCCTTCACGAACAGCACCTTGCGCTGGCGCTCCGCGAACACGCGCGTGAGCGTCTCCTCCAGCCGCGCCGCAGCGATGGGCTGGCGGTTCAGCAGGTACCGGCCGCCGGGCTCCACCTCCAGAACCAGCTGCTCCGCCCGCCCCGGCAGCGACTGGATGCTCTCCACGGGCGGCACGTGCACGGACAGCCCGCGCTGCATCCCCTGCTGCACCACCATGAAGATGATCAGCAGCACCAGCAGCACGTCGATCATGGGCGTCATGTTGATCTCGCTGATGGAGCCGCCCCGCCGCCCGCCGATTCCCATCGCCATGCGTCCTCCTTCGCTCCGGGTTCAGTTACTTTCGCACTTTCGCACTCTCGCACTTTCGCACTGCCGTTCAGTCCCGCGCCTCTTCCGTGATCATGGCCACGCGCCGCACCCCCACCTCCCGCGCGGAATCCATCGCCCGCATCACCAGGGCGTAGGGCGCGCCGTGGTCCGCCTTGAGGTAGAGCATGTTGTCTCCCGCCGCGCCGCGGGCCGCGTAAGCCGCCCGGAGCCGCCCCGCCAGCGCCTGCGGGGCGATGGGCCCCGGCTCCGGCACCCCGTCGATCCAGTACTGCCCGTGCACGTCGATGCCGAGCGTCACCCGGTCCTCCCGGGCGGGGAGCGCCTTGCGCGCGGCGGGGAGCTGCGCCGTGAACGGGAGCGTGGTGGTCACCACCATGAAGATGATGAGCAGCACCAGCATCACGTCCACCATGGGGGTGACGTTGATTTCGGCGGTGAGCCCGTGGTGAGGCGGCGGCTTCGCGGCGATGGCCATTCTGCCCTCCTGTGATGTGGGGTTTCACAAAAGGAACGGCCGATCCCTCCCCGTTTCTGACGCCGGCGATGACCGGCACCGATCCGAAAAACAACCGCCTCACGCAGAGCGCGGAGGCGCAGAGAGAATATAATACCGGATCCTGAAAAAGAATTGGCGTACAGAGGAACAGAGTTAGACAGAGGAAGATGAACAACGATGCTTGTTTCTGCTCCTCTGTCTGACTCTGTTCCTCTGTATTCCCAAGTGTTGTTCTTTCGGATTTGGTACAAGAAGAGGAGCGCGGCCTCTGCTCCTCTTCTCTCCCGTTGTTTTCTCTTCGCGTCTCTGCGTCTCTGCGTCTCTGCGTGAGGCCCATTCTTTTTGCGGACCTGGTATAAACGTCGCTTCCGCCGGGTGGGGGGCTCGCGCGGGACGGACTGCCGCGGGGACAGGCTCCCGTCCGAGACCGAGGGACGAACGAAAGCCGGCGGCCCCTGTACGGGACCGCCGGCTTCGTTGGATCGACCTGGACCGCGGAAGAGCGGCGTTACGGCGCGGCCGGCGGCGCAACCACCGTCGCGGGACCCTGCTCGGGGAGCGGAACCAGGCCCACCAGGGCGATGTCCGCCGCGCGGCTGGCATCCACGGCGCGAACCACCTCGCCGTACGACAGGTTCTCGGCACCCTTCACGAAGATCACCTTGCGGGCGCGCTGCGCGAAGGTCTCCCGGAGAAAGCTCTCCAGGTTGGCCGCGGGGATCTCCTGTCGGTTCACCAGGTACCGCGGGCCGGGCTCCACCTCGAGCACGATCTGCGTGTCGTCGGGCGGCTTCTGCGCGATCTCTTCCTTCTCCTTGGGCGGCGGAACCTGAACGCTCAGGCCCCGCTGCAGCCCCTGCTGCACCACCATGAAGATGATGAGCAGCACGAGCAGCACGTCGATCATGGGCGTCATGTTGATCTCGCTCATCGCGCCGCCCTTGCCTCCGCCAACTCCCATAGCCATGGGATCATACCTCCTGGATCAGTTGTCGGCGCCCGTCCCGCGGCCGCAATGGCCGCCGGGACGGACGGGGGGACGGCGTTATTCGCGGATCACCCGCGCGCCCGCGGGCAGCTCGGTGATGGTGCCGATCCGGCGCACGCCCGCGTTGCGGGCCGCGTCGATGGCCTGCAGCACCTTCAGGTACTCGACGTTGTTGTCGGCCTTCAGGTACAGCGTGTGGTCGTCCGGGTTGCCCCGCGCGTCGTACGCCTCCTGGAGCCGGCCCTGCAGCAGGTTCAAGGGGATGGGGCCCGGGTTGGGCACGTCCTCGATCCAGTACTGGCCGTTCTTGTCCACGCCCAGCGTCACGCGCTCTTCCTTCTCGGGCGCCGACGTCTTGGCCTTGGGCAGCTTGGCCTCGTACGCCAGGGCCGGGGTCACCACCATGAAGATGATGAGCAGCACCAGCATCACGTCGATCATGGGCGTGACGTTGATGTCGGCGTTCACGTCCGAGTTCACGCCCGCCACCTGGGGAAGGACGGAGCCGCCGAAGGCCGCGCCCCTGCCGTGTCCTCCTGCCATGGCTCAGTCTCCGCCGTACGTGGCGTTCACGCCCGTGTTGTGGCCCAGCTGGTGGCGCGCCTGGCGCGTCATCATCCAGTCGATCATCTCGCGGCCGGCGTAGGCCAGCTCCGAGAACAGCGTGTCCAGCTTGGCCGTGAAGTAGTTGTACATCCACACCGCCGGGATGGCCGCCACCAGGCCGATGGCCGTGGCGATCAGGGCCTCGGCGATACCGCCGGACACGGCCTCGAGGCCGCCGCCCTGCTCGGCCATGCCCATGAACGAGTTCACGATGCCCAGCGTGGTGCCCAGAAGACCCACGAACGGCGCCGTGGAGCCGATGGTGGCCAGGATGCCCAGGCCGCTCTTGAGCTCGTTGGCCAGCAGGATCTGCTCGCGCTCCACGGAGCGCTCGCAGCTCACGATGGCGGCGCCGGCGGCGCGCGGGTCGTTCAGCAGCGGGGCAACCTCGCGAAGCGACTCGCCCAGCACGCGGGCCACGTGGCTCTTGGGGTACTGGTCGGCCAGGGCCAGCGCTTCGGGAATGTTGTCGTTCTCGAGCGCGTTGGAGAAGGCCGGGGCGAACTGCTTGGTGGCCGTGGCCATCCTGCGGAAGATGAGCCACTTCCAGATGGCGACCGTCAGCGACGCGATGCTCATCAGCACCAGGAAGATCACGATTCCACGGTTGATCATCCCCGTGTCCGCCCAAATCTTAGCGAAATCCATGGCTTGCGTTCTCCTCAGCGCGGCTGCGCCGTTCCGTTATGTGTTGACTGCGTGGTCGGTCCGCGGCCGTGCGCCGCGGCGTTGCTCCCTGCCTGCCCGCCCCCGGACGTTCCGGGGCGCGGGCGCGCCGCGCGACGTGTCGCGCGGCGCCGTTGCCAATCGTGGTCCCGCCGCCTCAGCTCACCTGCCACTGGATGGGCAGCTCCACCCACACCGCCACCGGGCGGCCGTTCACCTTGGCCGGGCGAAAGCGCAGGCGCTGCACCGACCGGATGGTGGGGTCGTTGAACTGCTCGTGCGACGAGCTGGAGATGGTGATGCTGTTCGCGTCCACCGTTCCCTCGGGCGTCACGCGCATGCGCACCTGCACCGTGCCCGTTACGCGGGCGTCGCGCAGCAGGGGCGGGTAGTTGCGCTCCAGCTGGCGCCGCAGGTCCGCCAAGTTGGTGGGCCGCGGCTGCTCTTCCACCGCCGAGAGCTCGTACGTGCCTTCTTCCGGCGGGGTGGTGCGCTCCACGGTGCTCTGCTGAACGCCGTCTTCCACGCCCTTGGCCACGCCGCCTTCCTTGCCCACGCCCGAGAAGTCCTCGGGGTTCACGGCCACCTCGTTCACCGGCGGCGGCGCGATGGTCGCGGGCGGCTCATCGGGGGGCACGATCGTCTGGAAGCCCTTGGCCACCGGCGGAGGCGATTCCGGCTCCGGCGGCGGTGGGGGCGGCTCCGGCTCCTCGGGCTTGGGCGGCTCGGGCTCCTTGGGCTTCTCCTCCTCGATCTCTACGAAATCGACGAGCTCCTCGCCCCGATCTCGTCGGGCCTGCTCGCCCTTCGCGGCGGCAACCAGCCCCACGATGAGCACGACGTGCAGGATTCCAGAGATCACCATGTTTGTCGGCGACCAGAAGCCCATGCCTTTACGGCCCTCGGACGCCACCAGCTTTTTGAACATGCCCTCCTCCCCGTGGATCAACGAAGTGCGCCCGCAAGGCGCGGTGGGGTACAACCTTTTTCCCCGCTCCGGAAGGGTAACGCGTGATCCCCCCCGTTTCTGACCGTGCGAGCGAACGTTAGATCGAAACTCCGTCATACGCCGGCGGAGGCGCATGACGGAGGCAGTTCGCTGAGCACGCTGACCAGACTGGTGCGAGCCCCGTGGCAGGGTTCGCCGTAAGGTGCAGGCCGCTCCTGCCGCTGTCAAGGCGGCAGCGCACCGCGGGTGCGTCACGATGCGGCAACGACGGCCGCACGCTCCCCGCCCGCGTGCGGAGCCGGCGAACGGTACCCGCCCACCATTGGCCGGTTCCCGCGCAACCTGCTCGTGCATTTGCACTTAGCGCTGCTACTCACATCTGCCGCCGCAGCATACATGCATGAATCGTACGCCCGCGGAACCAGCCCTGCCCCCGCCTCGCGCGCGGTCCCCGGTCCTCGCACCGATTGCGTCCTAAAGATTCGCATTCCCGGCGGGGGCGTCCGGCCCCTCCAGCCCCAGTTCCGGCCGGTCCCGCAGCGCCTGCTCCAGCCCGGCGAAGCATTCCGGGCACAGCCCCGCGCCCGCGTCGGCCCCCATGATCTGCAGCACCCGCTCCCGCGGCAGGGCGTCGCGGTAGGGCCGCTTTGCCGAGAGGGCGTCGCACACGTCCGCCACGGCAAGGATGCGCGCGGCGGCGGGAAGCCCGCCCGCGGGGATGCCCCGGTGGTAGCCGCGCCCGTCCATCCGCTCGTGATGCGAGGCCGCCGTCTCCGCCAGCTCCCGGAAACGCGCCACCCGCGCCAGGATCTGGTAGGTGTGCTCGGGGTGCCGCTTCACGGCCGCATACTCCTCTTCCGTCAATTTTCCCGGTTTGTCCAGGATCCGGTTGGAAACGCCCAGCTTACCCACGTCGTGCAGCAGGGCGGCGCGGCGCAGCTCCCGCAGGGCCTCCGGCGAAAAGCCCAGGACGCGGCCGATGGCATCCGCGTACAGCGCCACCCCCTCGGAATGGCGAAAGGTGTAGGGCGACTTGGCGTCGATCACCCGGGCGAACGCGTGCGCGATGCGGTCCAGCCGCTCGCCGTCCGCCGTGAGCACGCGGTCCGCCGGCTCCAGGGCCGCCGTGCGGGCGCGCGCGTCGTCGAACGAGAGGCCGGCCCAGAAGCCGCCGTCGGAGCGGAGGGAGGTCAGCACGCGCACCAGCCGGGGGTCGAACCACTTGCCGGAGCGCTCCCGCGCCACGGCCAGCGCCCCCTGCAGCCCGTAGATGGAGTGGAAGATCTCCGTGGTCTGGGCCAGGCAGGCGATGCGTGCCAGCAGGGGGATCTCCTCGCCGCGCAGCCCCAGGGGCACGCCGCGGCCGTCCCAGTGCTCGTCCAGGGCGCGGATGGCGGCGGCCGTGTCGTCCGTCATCTCCAGCATGCGGGCGATCTCGCCGCCGCGCTCGCAGCGGGTGCGCACCAGCTCCGTGCCCACGGCGCCCGCCCCCGCGAACCCCGCCACCTGCCGCACCTTGGCCACCAGGCCGGCGCCCGGGCGGACGTTGCGCGCCACGTGCACGAACGACTGCCAGCGCCCGGCCCAGTCCGTGGTCTTCCACGTCCGCTTGACCACGTGGTCGTCCGCGCCGAACCACGTGCAGGTGTCGGCGGCGTTGGCGGAGCAGCCGGCGTCCTTGAGCAGCAGCGTGTAGAACAGCGACGAACTCGCGTCCGCGTCCAGCCCCAGCTCGCGCCCGATGCGCATCCCGATCAGGCAGGTGCGCACCGAGTGCCCCTCCGGCTGCCCCTCCGTCAGGTCCAGCGCGTACGACAGCGCCGAGATCACCTCCGACAGGCGGATGTCGTCCTGCGGGGATTCGTGCGGAAGGATCGGGAGCGGATGGTTGTCGGTGATCATGAATGGAGTGGATGGAGCTGCATGGTTTGGGCGTGTCCCTCCGCTGCGCTCCGGGCCGGGCTGCGCGCGCCGTAGGGCACGATACAACTGTGCCCAACGGCGCCGAGCCCCCTGCGCACGCCGGCACGATACTGCTGTGCCGTCCTGCTCCGGGGTCTCGGCCCTGCGGGCGCGCATCCCTCACGCAACGGCCCGGATGGCATGGACGCGAGCCGGGGGTGCGGCGGATTGCGGGGAGCCGGCAACCCGCCGGACAGAGCGAATGAATTCGCCGCAACGACCACACGAAGTCCGCCTGCGCGGACTGCCGGATCCCCGCCCCCGGCACCGGCACCCCTCCCCCACCGGACCCGTCGGCGAAGGCCGACATCACGTTTTCGGTGCCGCGACTTCAGTCGCCGGGCTCGGGGCCCGCGTCCGCCGGCCACCCCGCCGACAATCGTCTCCATCGCTCATCCCGAGCCCGGATCACGCCGGGCAGAGCGAATGAATTCGCCGCAACGACTACACGAAGTCCGCCTGCGCGGACTGCCGGATCCCTGCCCCGGGGCCGGGACCCGGCAGTGCACGTTGTCCCGGTCTCTGCCGGGGTGCACTCACTCGATCGGGGCACGACCTGTCGGCGAAGGCCGACATTGCGGGTTCATTGCCGCGACTTCAGTCGCCGGGCGGCCCGGGCTCCGCATCCCCCCTCGAGACCCATCCAACCCCTTCCCATCCTTCCCGTCCGTTCCTCCCCCGCCCTTCCTCACGGCCCCGCGCGGAGCAGGTCCAGCACGATGGGGGTGATGCTCAGCTGGTCGGGGGAGCGGCCGGCGGCGCGCAGCACGCGGGCGCGGACGGCCTCGCCCGTGGCGCCGGGGTGCGCGACCAGCAGCGGGATCTCGCCGTCCTGCCGCGTGGGGCTGCCATGCCACGAGTGGTAGCTGCTGCTGAAGTAGAAGCGCTGCTCCACGGGCAGGTGCACGCCCGTGCGCGCCAGCAGCAGCACGTCCCCCGCGCGGTGGCCGTACGGGCCGGCGCCCAGCCCCTCCAGCCGGCGCTCCAGGTCCAGCAGCTCGGGGCGCGGGTTCGCGGCCAGGTACGCGCGGATGGGAACCAGCCGCTGGCCGTCGAACACCTGGAACGGGAGCGCGTCCTGCCCCGGCGGGCGCGGCGGCCGGGCGAACACCAGGTCCAGGGTGCCGCGCAAGGCGGGCACCCCCGCGCCCGTCCGCGACGCCTCCCAGAACGCGCGCGCCACGGGGAGCACGTCCTGCTCCAGCCGCGGGGCGCGGTTCCAGTCGCAGCGGGTGCCGGGGCGGGGACAGGTGGAGCGGTCCGCCAGGTACACGTAGGCGAACGCCCCCTGGTACGCCACGGCCGCCTGGTAGTCCTCCCGCGCCGAGTCCACCTCGATCTCCAGCGGCCGCGTGCGAAAACCGGCGTTGCGCAGCACCTGCGGGGGCTCGTCATCGCCCTCCGCGCCCAGGGAGTGGCGGTCGTCCGTGAGCACGGGGGTGTGGCCGTGGTCCGCCACCACCACGATCCACGTGCTGTCCAGCACCCCCGCGCGCCGGTACGCCTGCAGCACCGCGTGGAGGGCGGGGTCCACCACCTGCCCCAGGTAGCGCAGCTGGTCGTTCAGGGGGTCCGCCGCCACGTGGGTGTACAGGTCCACGCCGGGAAAGTAGATGGTCTGCAGGTCCGGCACGCCGTGGCGGCGGATGCTCTCCACCAGGCTCTCGGCCGCTTTCTCGTCCAGCTCCTCGTACGCCTCCTGCCCCACCGTCTCGTCACCGACGAGGCCGCCGGCCATCTCCGTGATCATCCGGCCGTAGCTCTCCGGCTCGGGGACGGTGAGCAGGTCGGCGCCGCGGTGGAACGCCTGCAGCGACACGTGCGCGCGGACGTCCGCCCGCTCGTACACGGTGCGGGCGCGCAGCACGCGGCCCATCAGCTGGTCGGTGTAGACCTGCAGCGCGTGCTCGTGCTGGGTGACGGAAACGGGCGCGGGGGCGTAGAAGCGCATCTCCTCGCGGGCGAACCACTCGTTGCCCGGTACGCCCGTGCGGGCCGGCGGCTCCCCCGTGAACACGGAGGCCCACGCGGCGTAGGTGGTGGAGGGCAGGATGCTGAGCACCCCCGGCGCGGACCACGCGTGCTCGTACAGCCGCGGCGACGTTTCGCGCCCCAGCAGGGCGGCCGTGCGCGGCATGCGTCCCTCCGTGAGCGCGCGCTGCAGCTCCGTGGCCCCCACGCCGTCCAGGGCGACGACGATCACCCGCGACCCGCCGCGCGCGGGGCGGAGCGGGTCGCGCAGCATCTTTTCCCCGCCCTCGGCCACCAGCTCGGCGATCTCGTCCGGGGCGTTGCCGGACCACTCCATGTACGCCAGCCCGCCCACCGCCAGCACCGCGACCACCAGCAGGACGATCAGGATGCGGCGCTTCATGGACCGGGAGCAGGGCGTGAAATGGGATCGAATCGGCGGATGCCCATCACACGAATGCGAAACGCGGGCCCGGGGACTGATGTCCGCGGGCCCGCGTTCAGGAACGGATGGGAATCCGAGCGGCGGTCAGGCCGCGGTTCCGGCCGGCTCCAGCTCCTCGTCCAGGATCATGGACGAAAGCAGGGCCAGGTGCTGGGGCGTGCAGTACAGGCGAATCTCTCCCTTTTCGCCCAGGCGCACGCGATTGCGCGTAAAGCAAATCACCCGCCGCTCGGCGCACAGGCGGTCGAGCGCACGGGCGGCGCGGGAGGTGTCGGTCTGGCCTTCTACGCCTTCGCCTTTGCGCTTCCAGTGCAGGTGGATGGCCACCTCTTCGGCGGATACGGCGTCGTGCACGGTGGGGTTGAACTGGTCCTCGTCCAGCATCTCGATCACCAGCTCGCGGTCGCGAAGGTAGCGGTACGCTTCCTGGGCGTCCTTGGCGCAGCGGTCGTCGCAGGGAACGGGCTGGGTGTGCACGGCCACCAGCTCGCAGCACTCGCTGCCGATCACGGCCGCGCCGTCGCCCACCTTCCAGCGCTCCATGGCTTCGCGTTCCGCGACCTTGCGGTTGCTTGCATCCACGGCATAACGGAGGGTTTGGCGGAACGTAATCTCCACCTCGAAACGCTTGGGCTCCATCGGGTTTCTCCGGGGGTCATCGATCGGGGGGCCGGTGCACGCCGTGGCGTGTACGGGGCCGCATGCCGGGACGCCTATGCCAGTATCGTGCTCGCGTGTTTCCAGCGGAAAAACCGCGCGTGCGCAGGAATATAACGGCAGATCGCGTGTGTTGTAGCGTGCCGGTTTCTCTTCGGGCGATGGCGATTTCCGTGGGCCCTTTCGGGAGCGGCGGCGCCCCGGCGCCGGATTGCGCTCCGGCCCTGACGCTGTCTGGCGGAAAGCGGATCGGAGGGATGCGCTTTGAAGGACGGAGAAGGTCTGCTCCCGTAGCAGATGTGTGACCCGTGGGCGGGTTGCTCGTCAGTGCGGCACGTGGGGCGCGGCGACTGCCGGCCCCGGGATGCCCCACCCGACAAAGGCACACCCGCCGCGAGGCGGGGCCGCAAAGCCAGGAGTCTCTCCCCCGCGGGAGACCGTCCGGTTGCCGAAGGTGTCGGAGGACTGGGGCGCAGCGCCGGGCTGTCCCGGCAAGCGCATTGTACCACCTGGAGCAGGATCGATGAACATCAGGAACTTCAAGCTCGGCCTTCCCCTGGTCGCGGCGCTGGCCATGGCGGCCTGCGGCGACGGCGGCACGGGCGGCAACGGCACGTCGCGCGTTTCCATCCGCCTGACGGACGCCCCCGGCGACGTGGCCGAGGCGTGGGTCAAGGTGGACGCCATCTACCTCAAGGGCGGCGCGGACAGCACGGGCAACGGCCGCACGGACCTGCTCACCACGCCCACGGGGTGGGTGGACCTGCTCACGCTGTCCGGCGGCCGCACGTCGGAGCTGGTGAACGGCGCCGTGGTGCCCGCCGGCCGCTACTCGGAGCTGCGCTTCGTGGTGTGCGAGGGGTACGTGGTGACCAACGAGGGCGACGTGTACGCCACGCGCGACGCCGAGCTCCCCGCGGGCGTGACGGCGGACGGCACGCTGCACATGCCGTCGGCGTGCAGCAGCGGCTTCAAGGTCAAGTTCCCGGCGGACTCGGCGCTCAACCTGGCAAGCGAGTCCACCGTCATGACCGTGGACTTCGACGTGAGCCAGAGCTTTGGGCACCAGGCCGGCAACTCGGGCCGCTGGGTCATGCACCCGGTGATGCATGCGACGACCGTGGGCTTCGCGGGCGGCATCGGCGGCACGGTGGCGCTGGCGCAGAACGTCACGCTTCCCACGTGCGGCGGCGCGGCGGTGGACCTGACGGCGTTCGTGCCGCAGGCCACGGGCGGCGGCACCACGTACAGCAGCGCGGTGGGCACGGACGGCCGCTACAAGATCACGGTCCCGGCCGGCACCTTCACCATGGGCTACGCGCCGGCGCTGAGCTTTGCCAACGGCGACTCGCTCAAGATCACGGCGGCGCCCAGCGCCGCCGCGGCCACGGTCGCCTCGGGCGGCTCGGCCACGGTGGACTACAGCGTCACCGCCGCCACGTGCAAGGCCAAGTCCTGATCCAGGACGCAGCCAGGCGGTGATCCGGACGGCCGGCCTCCCCCCGCGAGGCCGGCCGTTCCTCTTTGTCGGGACTTCGATTTCCTGAGGAAGCGCCGCCGATTCCCTCCCCCCGCACATCCCCCGGCGCCGGCCGAAGGATCCGCTTTCCCGCCGCCCGGCATACCACCACGCAGTCATCCACACGTCATCCGGGCTCCGCCGCGGGCACAGGCTCAACTGATCGCGATCAGGTGGATGATGTGCCACGACGGGCATCCGCCTCCGCCGCCACCATCGTGCCTCCCCCAAAAAACGCGGATGGCCGTCCCCTCGCCGGCAGCAGTCGATCTACCAAGGGCTTGATGCATCCTGCCGATCGCCTCCCGGCCGGAAGCCGACATCGGATCCTCGGGCGTGGATAAAAGAGACCTGCGCTCCGCGTCGGCGCGCACTCTCCCGCAATGTCATTCTTGTGTGTTGACTCTGTGCTAGATTCACCTCGTAGGGTAAGCCCGTTCATTCTGTGGTTCGACGAAACCGTCCCTCAGCAGGGGCGCCCTACGGGAGGTGGTCGCAAGAGCTCGAACA
>JAESFL010001083.1_pt1 | contig 11421 bp, 11 predicted proteins | sample 9269401 | NCBI WGS metagenome assembly JAESFL01 (sample SAMN14506025, study PRJNA617098) | algae metagenome | isolation source: Gloeocapsa sp. UFS-A4-WI-NPMV-4B04 and co-occurring heterotrophs from desert... | place: USA: Utah | collected 2006-10-01 | reverse complement strand
CTGGAGACCGGAAAACCGCTGTTTGGCATCTGCCTTGGCCACCAGCTGCTCGGCCTCGCGGTCGGTGCGAAAACCGTGAAGATGCATCAGGGGCATCGCGGCGCCAACCATCCGGTGAAGCGCCTGGAGGACGGGCGGGTCGAGATCACCAGCATGAACCATGGCTTCGCGGTCGAGACGGAGACGCTGCCGGCCAATGCGCGGGCGACGCACGTGTCGCTGTTCGACGGCAGCAATTGCGGCTTCGAGCTCACCGATCGGCCCGCGTTCAGCGTGCAATATCATCCCGAGGCTAGCCCCGGGCCTCAGGACAGCACCTATCTGTTCGGGAAGTTCGTCTCGAGCCTCGCCGCTCGTCGTGATTGACGTGCTGGACAGGTGGCTGCCGCGAAGGCCCGCGCGAAGGCCGGTGCAAGCCGCAAATGCCGCAGGATTCGTCCTTCCGCATTCTCGACAGCAAAGTAGAGCATAATGCCCCGCCGCACCGACATCTCCTCGATCCTCATCATCGGCGCCGGCCCGATCGTGATCGGCCAGGCGGCCGAGTTCGATTATTCGGGGACGCAAGCGGCCAAGACGCTGAAGGCGGAGGGATACCGGATCATCCTGGTGAACTCCAATCCGGCAACGATCATGACCGATCCCGAGCTCGCCGACGCCACCTATATCGAGCCGATCACGCCCGAATTCGTCGCCAAGATCATCGAAAAGGAGCGGCCGGACGCCGTCCTCCCGACAATGGGTGGGCAGACGGCGCTGAACACGGCCTTGGCGCTCTTCAAGGACGGAACCCTCGCCAAGTTCGGCGTGCAGATGATCGGGGCTGATGCCGACGCCATCGAGATGGCGGAGGACCGCCTGAAGTTCCGCCAGGCGATGGACCGGATCGGGCTTGAAAGTCCGCGCTCGGCCATTGCCCATAGCTTGGAAGACGCCATCAGGGGTTTGGAGACGACCGGGCTTCCGGCGATCATCCGCCCCAGCTTCACCCTCGGCGGCACCGGCGGCGGTATCGCCTATAATCGCGACGAATTCGTTCAGATCGTCACCGGCGGTCTCGAAGCCTCCCCCACCAGCGAAGTGCTGATCGAGGAATCGGTGCTCGGCTGGAAGGAATATGAGATGGAGGTGGTGCGCGACAAAGCCGATAACGCGATCATCATCTGCTCGATCGAGAATGTGGATCCGATGGGCATCCATACCGGCGACTCGATCACGGTGGCGCCGGCGCTGACGCTGACCGACAAGGAATATCAGATCATGCGCAACGCCTCGATCGCGGTGCTGCGCGAGATCGGGGTGGAAACGGGCGGGTCGAACGTCCAGTTCGCGGTCAATCCGGCGGACGGACGCCTGGTCGTCATCGAGATGAACCCGCGCGTCAGCCGCTCCTCGGCGCTTGCTTCCAAAGCCACTGGCTTCCCGATCGCCAAGGTCGCGGCCAAGCTGGCGGTCGGCTACACGCTCGACGAGATCGACAACGATATTACCGGCTGCACGCCGGCGAGCTTCGAGCCGACCATCGACTATGTGGTGACGAAAATTCCGCGCTTCACCTTCGAGAAGTTCCGCGGGTCCGAGGCGCTTCTCTCGACCGCGATGAAGTCGGTGGGGGAGGTCATGGCGATCGGCCGTAGCTTCCACGAAAGCCTGCAAAAGGCGCTGAGGGGGCTGGAAACCGGGCTGATCGGCCTGGACGGCGTGAAGGCGCTCTACGGTGCGCCGCGCGCCGAGATCGAAGCCGCGCTTGCCACGCCGTCGCCCGACCGGCTGCTCGTGGCGGCGCAAGCTCTCCGCGAGGGCTTCACGGTCGCAGAAGTGCACGCCATCGCCAAATATGATCCTTGGTTCCTGGAGCGGATCAAGGAGATCGTCGAAGCAGAGAATGAAGTCGCCGCCGACGGTATTCCGAACGATGCCGCGGGGCTGCGGCGCCTCAAGGCGATGGGCTTTTCCGACCGCCGGCTGGCCGAGCTCGCGCTCAGATCGGCCGGCATCCGCGGCGGTGCGCACAAGATCAGGGCTCGGGGCCACGGCCTCATCCACGATGCGGTAAGGGCGATGGTCGGGGCCACCACCGAGGACGAGGTACGGGCGCTGCGGCATAGGCTCGGGATCCGTCCGGTCTTCAAACGGATCGACACGGTCGCGGCCGAGTTCGCGGCGCGAACGCCCTATATGTATTCGACGTACGAGGCGCCGAGCTTCGGTGAGCCCGAGGACGAGAGCCAGCCTTCCGACCGGCGCAAGGTCGTCATTCTCGGCGGCGGCCCGAACCGGATCGGCCAGGGGATCGAGTTCGATTATTGCTGCTGCCATGCCTGCTACGCCCTCGGCGAGGCAGGCTTCGAGACGATCATGATCAACTGCAATCCGGAGACGGTATCCACGGACTATGACACGTCCGACCGGCTCTATTTCGAGCCGTTGACCGTGGAGGACGTGCTTGAAATCCTCCACGTCGAACGGTCGAACGGCGAACTGGTCGGAGTGATCGTTCAGTTCGGCGGCCAGACGCCGCTCAAGCTGGCGGCCGCGTTGGAAAAGGAGGGGATCCCCATCCTCGGCACTTCACCCGACGCGATCGACCTGGCCGAGGACCGGGAGCGCTTCGCAGGGCTGGTTCACAAGCTTGGCCTCAAGCAGCCGGAGAACGGCATGGCCCGCAGCCGTGACGAGGCCATCGCGGTGGCGGAGCGGATCGGCTATCCGGTGCTGACGCGGCCGAGCTACGTGCTCGGGGGGCGCGCCATGGAGGTCGTGGACGGTCCGGCACAGCTCGACGATTATATCGTCACCGCCGTGCAGGTCTCCGGCGACAGCCCGGTGCTCATCGACCAGTATCTGCGCGACGCCATCGAGGTGGATGTCGATGCCATTTCCGACGGCAGGGACGTCGTGATCGCGGGCGTGATGCAGCATATCGAGGAGGCGGGCGTGCATTCGGGCGACAGCGCCTGTTCGCTGCCGCCCTATAGCCTGGAGCCGGCGATCGTCGAGGAGATCGAGCGGCAGGCGAGGATGCTGGCGCTGGCGCTGCAGGTGCGGGGCCTGATGAACGTGCAGTTCGCGGTCAAGGACGGGATCGTCTACCTCATCGAAGTCAATCCGCGCGCGAGCCGCACCGTGCCGTTCGTGGCCAAGGCGCTCGGGACGCCGATCGCGAAAATTGCCGCGCGCGTAATGGCGGGTGAGGATCTGATCAACTTCCTGCCGATCCACCGCGACATCGCCCACATCGCCGTCAAGGAAGCCGTTTTTCCGTTCGCGCGCTTCCCGGGCGTCGATCCCGTCCTCTCGCCGGAAATGAAATCAACCGGCGAAGTGATGGGAATCGATAGTGATTTTGCAAAGGCCTTTCTGAAGTCCCAGCTGGGTGCGGGCATGACGTTGCCGACCCAAGGCACTCTGTTCGTGTCGGTCAAGAACAGCGACAAGAGCAACATCGTGCCGGCTGTCCGGACGCTGATCGGCTTCGGCTTTCGCGTGATCGCCACTGCCGGCACGGCCGACTATCTGCTCAGCGAGGGGCTGGAGGTCGAGCGGGTCAACAAGGTGGCGCAAGGACGGCCGCATATCGTCGACAAGATCAAGGATGGCGAGGTCGACCTCATCTTCAATACGACGGAGGGTTGGCAGAGCCACAAGGACTCGGCTCCGATCCGTAAATCCGCCCTGATGTCGAAGATTCCCTACTTCACGACTGCCGCCTCGAGCGCGGCCGTGGTGCGGGCCATCGCAGTCCAGCGGTCGCACAGCCTTGAAGTCCGCTCGCTGCAGGACTATTATTCCGCGTCTAGAACGTGATCCCCTCAATAATGGTAACTTAAGTCGGGCGGTCTTTCCTGGAAGACGGCCGAACAGAAGTTTTGACGAAAGGCAGTGATATGGCGACCGTCGACAAGATGCCGATGCTGGCCGAAGGCTATGAGAGACTTCAAAAGGAAGTTCGGCACCTGAAGATGGTCGAACGGCCCTCGATCGTGGAAGCGATCGAGGAAGCGCGTGCCCATGGCGACTTGTCCGAAAATGCCGAATATCATGCCGCCAAGGAGCGGCAGGGCCATGTCGAGGCGCAGATCGCGGACATCGAGGACCGCCTGAGCCGCGCGATGGTGATCGATCCCAAGAGCCTCAGCGGCGACAAGGTGATCTTCGGCGCGACCGTTCATTTGATCGATGAGAACGACAAGCCGATCAAATATCAGATCGTCGGTCAGACGGAGGCGGACGCGAAGGTGGGGCGGATCAGCTATTCTTCGCCGCTCGGCCGAGCGCTGATCGGGCGCAGCGTCGGTGACGAGGTGGAGGTCTCGGCGCCGTCCGGCGATAAATATTACGAGATCGAGAAGATCGAGTTCATCTGAATTGCGGACTCCGGAGGATTGGCGGCGCGCGAGGGTCACGCTCGCGATCGCCGGGGTGACGGCGATTGCCTGGTTCCTCGTGTGGGGCCTGGGTCTCAGCGATCCGGCCGCCGTCCTGGGCGGTTTCATCCCCTGGCGGATGCAGGGCGTTGAGGGCGACGACGGGTTTGTGCCCGCCTTCCTCACGCCGCTCACCGCCACCCTGGTTCATGCCGGGGTGATGCACATTCTTTTCAACCTGTTGATCCTGCTTTTTTGCGGCCGCGCCGTGGAAACCATCATCGGCGGCCGCCAACTTGTCATTCTCTATGGAATCGGCGCCTATGCGTCCGCCGCTGCAGAATATCTGGCGGACCCGCAGGGAACGGTACCGATGATTGGCGCGAGCGGCGCCATTTCCGCCGTGCTCGGCGCCTATGCCATGATGTTCGGGCGCAATCGCGTGAAGGTAGCGAACCCCACCCTAGCGCTTTGGCTCAACGCGCTTTGGCTTGCTGCCGGCTGGATCGTGCTGCAGTTGATCGTCGGTGCGACCTTCCAGGCGAAGGCAAATCCAATCGCCATTGCCGCTCATATCGGCGGCTTTCTCGCCGGGTTGCTCCTGGCCAAGCCGCTTCTGCTGCTTCGCTATCGCGGCGCCTAACCGCTTTTCCGGCCACCCGCGCTAGCGGGAGGAGCGCCAACGGGCGCTACTTGAGTTCCGGCTCGAGCAGGCGGTGGAGGTGGACCACCACATATTTCATCTCCGCATCGTCGACGGTGCGCTGGGCATTGGCGCGCCAGGCATCGAGCGCGCTGGCGTAATCGGGAAAGAGGCCGACGATGTGGAGCTTCTCGAGGTCCACGAAATCGAGGCCTTGCGGATCCTTCACGCGCCCGCCGAAAACGAGATGCAGCTTGCTCATTCAATCCTCTTGGTGAAGCGGCGGCCAAAGACAAAGGCCCCGCGAAACGGCTGGTTTCGCGGGGCCCCTATCATGATCGCCAGGCCAGGCAAACTATTGCTCGCCGGAGCCTTTCACCGTCTGCGCGGCGGCGCTCGCGGAGGTTCGGGCTGCCTCGCTCGCGCGAGAGGCAATGTCGCTCAGCTTCTGCTTTGCACCTTCCTTGGTAAGGCCCGCTTCCTCGAGCTGCGTGCGGCCCGCCTCGCGCGCCGCGCGGGCGGCTTCGCGCGCCGTCTCGTTGATACGGCGCCCGACCTGTCCCAAGACTTCGCTCTCACGCTGCGTCTTGGGGAGAATCACGGCCAGAATGGCACCGAGCGCCAAGCCCCCGAGCAGGGCCGCTTCGGGGTTGGAGTTGATCCCTTCCGTCGTCCGCTGCGTCGCTCGCGACGCGCTCTCACGCGCGCTGCTGTACGCCGAGCTGGTCCGGTCGCGCGCGGCGGAATAAGCATCGGCCGCACGGGTCCGGGCAGCGCTTGCGGTGTCGCGGACACGGCCCGTGGCTCCGGAAAGCCGGCCGCCGCTGCCGGTGTCGGTGCCGCTGTTGGTGGTCGTCTCGGTTCCCGCGGCGTTGTCGATGGTCGTCGTCATGCACTCACTCCTTCAAAGGCCGACCTCTGGACCGTCGGTGCGGTGAGGTCGTAATTTTCGTCATGGGTATCGAGGTTCGCCTTGATGACCCCGTCATCCGCTTCTCTTCTCGACACGATCCAGGTCGCCGCGCGCCAGAGCGGGTGGCGCGCCAGGAACACGACGATGGCCGCCAGGGCACCCGAAGCGGCTCCCGGCCGCTCCTTCACCGCCTGCAACGCATCGTCGGCCAGCTCGCTGCTCTTGTCGCGCACGCCTTCCCAGGCCTGGTTGGCGATCGTCGCCGGCTTCAGCCGGTACTGGAGCGCACCGGCGGTCGAAGCGAGGCGCTTCTTGGCCTGGAGCGCCTCATATTGCGCGCGGGCGAGGTCGGCTTCCGGTTTCTTCATGCGCGTTGCTCCCCCGTCCTGAGCGCCGCCGTTTCCTCGGCGTCGCCGGAAAGGGCAGAAAGCTTCCCGATGCCGTAGCGGACGAGAAAATAGCCCAGGATGCCGGTAATCACGAGAACGGCAATCCCGCCGGCAACAGGGCCGATCAGGTCCGCCAAGCCCATCACCAACCCCACGAAAAACGCGATCAGGGCGGCGTTCATGAGGAACCAGGTTGCCGCCAGCGCGATCAGGCCGTTCCTGGCTTTGCCGACACGGTATCGGGCAATCTGCTTGTAGAGATTGACCTCGGCACGTGCATAGCTTTTGCCATCGTCGGCGAGCTGGTGAAACAGATCGCCGATCGACGCGTCAGCCGGGTTGTCGGGCCGGGGCGTTTGCACCCGGGCGTCCAAGGTCAGGCACCCGTGCCGGTGGTGGAGCCGCCGCTTCCGCCTTCAGGCTGGAAATCGATGTTGCGGCCGCCTTCGGGTTGAAAATCGACATTGCCGCCGCTGCCGCCGGCGTCATTGTCGAGGCCTGCCTTGACGAGGCGAACCAAGGTGAAGCCGACAATTGCGGCCGCGCCGATGGCGACGCCCGGGCTCTTGCGCACGATCTCGCGCGCATCGTCGAACAGCTCGTCGACTTCCTTGTTGCGAAGCGTGTCGGCAAGCCCCGTGACCGCATCGGCCGCCTTCCGGGCATAGTCGCCATATTGTGGGCCCAGCCGGTCGTCGATCTGGGTGGCGGCGTCGCTGACCACTTGGGAAAGATCCTGAAGGGCGGTGGTCGCCTTGTCCTTGCCGGTCACCGCATAAGCGCGCACGCGGTCGCCCGCCTGTTGCCGGACGTTGTCGACGCCTTCGCGGAGCTGCTGCTTCACGGGAGCGCCGGTTCCGCCGCCTCCCGCAACGCCGCCGCCACCGCCAGTGCCGCCGCCACCGCCAGTGCCGCCGCCACCGCCAGTGCCGCCGCCACCGCCAGTGCCGCCGCCACCGCCAGTGCCACCGCCGCCGCCAGTGCCACCGCCGCCGCCAGTGCCGCCGCCGCCGAGGTCGCCGCCGCTGACGCCGGCACTGCCGAGCGTCATCGAAACGCCGCTGCCAAGCGTCGTGCCGCCGGTATCGTCGCCGCCGGCACCGATGAAGCCGGCGCCGTCGCCGCCGGTGGCGACGCCGCTCGATCCGGTGCTCGCACCCGTACCGGCGCCGGTTTCCATCGCGCCGTTGATGATGTGGTCCGTGCCTTCCGGAAGTTCAGGGTTGCGAGCGGGCATAGCGGTTTCCTCCGTTACTTGAACTGCTGGTGGATTTGCCTCGGAGAACACCTTTCGCGCCGCTTCCGTTCCGTTTCGGGTCAGGAAAGTTGCTTCGCTTCCGGCTCGCCGATAAGCGGCCTCCACCGGATCAATATAGTTCATGACGAGGCCGTAACAATGACCGCGATCCTAGATGTTCACGCCCGCCAGATCCTGGACAGCCGTGGCAATCCCACGGTGGAGGTGGAGATCATGCTCGAAGATGGCAGCTTCGGCCGTGCCGCCGTGCCTTCGGGAGCATCCACAGGCGCCCATGAAGCGGTGGAAAAACGCGACGGCGACAAGACTCGTTATCTTGGCAAAGGGGTTTCTCAGGCCGTCGAGGCCGTCCGCGGTGAAATTGCCGAGGCTTTGGTCGGCCTCGACGCCGAGGACCAGGCGGAAATCGACGCTTTGCTGATCGAGCTCGACGGCACGGAGAACAAGTCCCGCCTCGGCGCGAACGCGATCCTCGGCGTCAGCCTCGCCGCGGCCAAAGCGGCAGCGGATGCACGGGGGCTGCCGCTCTACCGTTATGTGGGCGGCGTTTCGGCGCAGCTGCTTCCCGTGCCGATGATGAACATCATCAACGGCGGCGAGCATGCCGACAATCCGATCGACTTCCAGGAATTCATGGTGATGCCAGTGGGCGCGACGAGCCTATCGGAGGCGGTGCGCTGCGGTGCCGAGATCTTCCACACACTGAAGAAGGGGCTTTCCCAGGCGGGCCTTTCGACGGCCGTGGGCGACGAAGGCGGGTTCGCGCCGGCGCTCGCCTCGACGCGCGATGCGCTCGACTTCATCATGAAGTCGGTGGAGCAGGCCGGCTACACGCCCGGGGGCGACGTCGTGCTCGCGCTCGATTGCGCGGCCACCGAATATTTCAGGGAGGGCGCCTACCGGATGGAAGGGGAGGGCCGAAATTTCACCTCGGCCGAAATGGTGGATTATCTCGCTGAGCTTGCCCGCGACTACCCCATTCGCTCGATTGAAGATGGAATGGCTGAGGATGATTGGGAAGGCTGGAAGCTGCTTACGGAGCGCTTGGGCGGCAAGGTGCAACTCGTCGGCGATGACCTGTTCGTGACGAACCCCAAGCGGCTCGCGCGCGGCATCGAGCAAGGCATCGGCAATTCGATCCTCGTCAAGGTCAACCAGATCGGAACGCTCTCCGAAACGCTGGAGGCGGTGGCCGCGGCCCAGCGGGCAGCCTATACGGCGGTGATGTCGCACCGCTCGGGCGAAACCGAGGACACGACCATCGCCGATCTCGCCGTCGCCACCAATTGCGGGCAGATCAAGACCGGCAGTCTTGCCAGATCGGACCGGCTGGCCAAGTATAACCAGCTGATCCGGATCGAAGAGGAACTCGGCTCGGCGGCGAAATATGCCGGACGATCCGTATTTGCGGGAAAAGGGCTTGATTCGCCGAGCTTTTCCTGATTCTGTTAACCAATGGCGGCGGGCACGAAAAACACATTGGCGGTGATCAAGCGGGCGGCGCTTCCGGCGGTCGCTTTCCTCATCATCGCGAACTTCCTCGGCTATGCGATTGTCGGCACGAACGGCATTCTCTCCTGGGGCGATTATCGCCGCCTGAAGAGCGAGCGTGCCGTCGAGCTTGCTCAGCTTGAGGAAGAAAAGGCGCGTCTGGCACATCGCTCCGTGCTGCTCGATCCCCGCCGCGCCGATCCGGATCTCGCCGAAGAGATGGTGCGCAGCGAACTCGGCTTGGTCCGCCCGGACGAAGTCATCATCGAAATCGACGAGTAAGGTTTCCCGCCGGCGGGGAATCCGCTGCTGCCGCGTGGGCTTTGTGCCAAATCGGTTCAGGAGGCGCAGGCCTGATTTGCCGAACTTTTCGATGGCGGCAGACTCATGAGCCGCCCTCTCTCCCCGGCGGCATCTCGTCTTCCATGAATTGCCAAGGCGTGGTCGACGCTCGCCGGCCACGGTGCCGCAGTTCATGGAGCCATGTTGCGCGGTTCGGCATTTGCCGTCATAGAGCCGCAACTCTTTGTCCCGGAAGGAACCGCCTTGGCCAAGGCAGCATCGTCCAAACGTTCCACTAATCCCGACGCTACGGCAGCGCCGCCGCCCACTTCAGACCTGCGACCCAATCGCGAACGCCCGCCCGAGCCGCAGCGGCACCCGGCCGACCGCGATCAGTTGCTGCAATTTTATCGCCAGATGCTGCTGATCCGCCGCTTCGAGGAGCGGGCGGGCCAGCTTTACGGCCTGGGGCTAATCGGCGGCTTCTGCCACCTTTATATCGGCCAGGAAGCCGTTGCCGTCGGCCTGCAGTCGGCGATGGAGCCGGGCAAGGACAGCGTCATTACCGGCTACCGCGACCATGGCCATATGCTCGCCTACGGCATCGATCCGAAGATCATCATGGCCGAGCTCACCGGGCGCGCCGCCGGCATCTCGAAGGGCAAAGGCGGCTCGATGCACATGTTCAGCGTCGAACATAAATTCTACGGCGGCCACGGCATAGTCGGCGCGCAGGTCAGCCTTGGGACGGGTCTCGCCTTCAAGCACAAATATGCCGGCGACGGCGGCGTCTGCCTTGCCTATTTCGGCGACGGCGCGGCCAACCAGGGCCAGGTCTATGAGAGCTTCAACATGGCCGAGCTCTGGAAACTGCCGATCATCTACGTAATCGAGAACAATCAATATGCGATGGGCACGAGCGTCAACCGCTCGTCGGCCGAGGACCAGCTTTATCGCCGCGGCGAGAGCTTCCGCATTCCGGGGCTTCAGGTCGACGGCATGGACGTGCTCGCCGTTCGCGGCGCCGCCACCACGGCGCTCGAATGGGTGCGGGCCGGAAAGGGACCCATTCTGCTGGAGCTGAAGACCTACCGCTATCGCGGCCACTCCATGTCCGATCCCGCCAAATATCGCTCACGCGAGGAAGTCCAGGCAGTTCGCGACAAGTCGGATCCCATCGAGGCGATCAAGCGAGAGCTTGTGGCCGCGGGCGTTGCCGAGGACGAGCTCAAGAAGATCGACAACGAGATCAAGCGCGTCGTCACCGAAGCTGCCGACTTTGCCGAGCAGATGCCCGAGCCCGACGCTTCCGAACTTTACACCGACGTATTGGTCGAGACCTACTGATGCCGATCGAGCTCAAGATGCCCGCGCTTTCCCCGACCATGGAAGAGGGCACCCTCGCCAAATGGCTGGTCGAGGAAGGCGACGAAGTCACTTCCGGAACGATCCTTGCCGAAATCGAGACGGACAAGGCGACGATGGAATTCGAGGCGGTGGACGAGGGGACGATCGCCAAGATCCTGATCCCGGCCGGTACTGACGAAGTGAAGGTCGGCACCGTGATCGCCATCCTGGCGGGAGACGATGAAGATGCCGACGGCGTCGCCGGAGGCGTGCGCGAAGTCGCGTCCAATGAGGATAATGGCCGCGCCATCGCGTCGACGCCCGCCGAAGAGGCGCAGGCGCAGCAATCGACCGGACAGGTGCGGCCCAAGGAGGGAAGTGCGGTTCCGGCCAGCCTCAGCATTGAGCCCGAGGTGCCGGAGGGAACGGAAATGGTCCGCCAGACGGTCCGCGAGGCGTTGCGTGACGCCATGGCCGAGGAGATGCGGAAAGATGACCGCGTCTTCGTCATGGGCGAGGAAGTGGCCGAATATCAAGGTGCCTATAAAGTCACTCAAGGCCTGCTCGACGAGTTCGGCCCCCGACGCGTGATCGACACGCCGATCACCGAATATGGTTTTGCCGGTGTCGGGACGGGCGCGGCGATGGGCGGTCTCCGGCCCATCGTCGAATTCATGACCTTCAACTTCGCTATGCAGGCGATCGACCACATCATCAATTCGGCCGCCAAG
>JAESFL010001082.1_pt1 | contig 11427 bp, 9 predicted proteins | sample 9269401 | NCBI WGS metagenome assembly JAESFL01 (sample SAMN14506025, study PRJNA617098) | algae metagenome | isolation source: Gloeocapsa sp. UFS-A4-WI-NPMV-4B04 and co-occurring heterotrophs from desert... | place: USA: Utah | collected 2006-10-01 | reverse complement strand
CATTATTACTCCAACCGACTGTCAAACTAATAAAACTAAAGTTTTATTAGTTTGCTCGATGGAATGGCAAGTGTCTAAAGGCTTTCAGACAAATTCACCCTGCTGGGGAAACCCGCAACCAGTTGTAGATGAGTCACCAAGACGAGCTACTAGCCTCATAGTGGTTCCTCTTGTAATATGGATTCGTTATTAGACCGCAATAAACTTAAGAGCAATACCGTTCATGCAGTAGCGTTTGCCAGTAGGCTTAGGGCCGTCGTCAAACACATGACCCAGATGTCCTCCGCATCGGCGGCAATGCACTTCGGTTCTGGTCGACAACAGCGAATTATCTAAGGATGTGCCGATTGCATCTTTGATTGGGGCGAAAAAGCTAGGCCAGCCAGTACCACTGTTGAATTTGGTTTCAGATGAGAATAGTGGCAGGTCGCAGGCGGCACATTTATAAGTACCTTTGGCGTATTGCTTATCAAGCGGGCTGGTATGAGAGCGTTCCGTGCCATGTTTACGTAGCACATAGAACTGTTCCGGTGTCAAAATCTCGTGCCACTCTTCTTCGGTTTTGGTAATTTCAAAACCAGTATGGGGATCTGCTTGGGCTTTTGACCTCCAAGGGAGGTAACGTGATAACGCCGCTGTGCCGACTATTGCTATGCCAGCCTGTAAGAGATTCCGTTTATTCATCACTCGCTATCCAGTTGTCTATTACCTAGCCAAAATAGTTGTTAAAGTAATTGCTTGGCTTGATTAATAGAATAAGCAGTCATCCTGAATTAGCCCTGATAGACCGATTAAAATTGGCTGAGAACGAGAATAAAACTAGAAAATAAACTTGGCAATTACAAGCTATATTTTATCAATTCTGCCTAGGCAAAATTTCAGTACCAAACTGTTCAGGTAGCTTTGAGATTAATTCCGCAGTACATAACCAACGCCACGTACAGTTTGAATTAGACGCTTTTCGTTGTTTGTTTCTAGCTTGAGACGCAAGTAGCGAATATAAACTTCAATAATATTTGAATCTCCCATAAAGTCGTAGCCCCAGACCTGTTCTAGAATGCGATCGCGCGTAACGACTTGTCGGGAATGCAGGAGTAGGTAGTCCAATAAATCGAATTCTTTGGCAGTTAATTCAATTAAGCGCTTTCCACGATGGACTTCATGTGTCCGGCGATTCAAGCTTAAGTCTTCAAATTGCAAAACATCGGGATCTTCTTCGTGATTTCGTCGCAGGTGAGCCCGAATTCTGGCTAACAATTCCTCAATACTAAATGGCTTAATTAGGTAATCATCTGCACCCGCATCTAAACCAACAACGCGATCGCTAATTTCATCTTTTGCGGTTAATAAAATAATTGGGACTTTATCTCCCGTTGCTCGCAAACGGCGACAGATTTCCAACCCCGATAAACCAGGAAGCATCCAGTCTAATACGACTAGATCAGGATGAAATTCCCGCGCTGCGGTTAGTCCTGATAAACCATCATGGGTAACGCTGACTTGATATCCTTCGTAGCTCAGTTCTAGTTCAACAAATCGCGCTAGCTTAACTTCATCTTCAACCACCAAAATATGCGCCGTCATTGATTTGCACGTTGGGTCGGTAAGGTGATTGTAAATATACTACCTTCACCTAGTCTTGAGCGAACCGTAACACTGCCACCCATCCCCTCTACCAGGGTTTTGACAATAGCGAGACCTAAGCCGCTACCACCAGTGGAACGGGAACGGGCTTCATCCACACGATAGAAGCGCTCGAAAATACGGGTTTGTTGTTGGAGGGGAATACCTAACCCTTGATCGCTGACTTGGACGAAAGCCTGATCAGCAGTTTGCTCTATTTTCACGACGATTAGAGTGTCCGGATCAGAATAGTTCATCGCATTATCAATCAGGTTAATCAATACCTGTTTCAGGCTATCGCGATCTGCTCTGACCTGGATCGGCAATGTTCCCTCAATTGTAATTGTCCGATTACTAAATTGCTCTGCCATCCCTACCACTTCTACAACCAAATCGTTCAGCACGAAAGATTCAAAACGGAAGTATAGATGACCACTATCAGCCCGTGCCAAATCAAGTAAGTCCTGCAACAGGCGAATAGTGCGTTTTGCCTCGACCGATGCAACTTCCAGAGCTTCGTGCTGTGCTTCAGTCAAGTTAACACCTCGTCGCAGGATGCTTTGCAAGTAACCGTCAACCAGCGTTAGGGGTGTTCGCAATTCATGGGAGACATTGCTGACAAATTGACGCTGTTGCTCCCAAGCTGCTGATAAACGAGACAATGTCATGTTGAAGGTTTGAGTAAGTTCCTGAACTTCGCTAGGAGCGCGTTCAAGCTGTAGTCGAGCCTCAGCCAGATCTTCTGTTGAAATTGTGCCAGCTATCTGACTCATTTGCCGCAATGGTTGTAGCGATCGCTGCACGTAGATCGAAATTACCAACATCAATACCAGAATTGACAGTATAGTTGCGATGCTCAAGCTCCGCACCAGTGCCACAAACATGGTTTGTTCATAAGTAATATCCTCTACTACATAGAGCTTACCTAAGGTTATACCCTGGACATTCAAAGGCGCACCACATAGCACTAGATAGCGTCCGCTCACCTGATACACTTGGGGTTTTAGTAACCTTCCCGCTAGGGAAAGCAATGCAATAGCGTTGTCATTTTGCTGTCTGAGCGATGTAGACTGAGCAGCGACTGTACCGTTAGGACGGCTCACCCATAAAAATACATTTGGGGTTGTGCGGTTATTGATTGCTGTTTGCAGCGCAACCTGTACAGGCATCATTTTGCTGTAGACTTGAACATCCTGGGGAAAGCGCTCGGCAATATCTAGAACATTCTGCTTGTGGCTATCAATCAAAATCTGTTGCAATTTCCAACTCGTCCAAAAAGCGACGCTACCGAGTCCTAAAACTGAGAAGGCTACAACGCCTGCGGTGAGACGAAACTGTAGTGAAGAGGGATCAGTTCGCTTCCATCCTTGAGCGATCGCATTGAATAATTTGCTTGTAAATTTCATTTAATCGAACTATCCACAGAAGTTGGCATAGCCTGTATTTCGTACTGAAGCGCTAGTTAACTGCCGTATGTGTTTAGCTGCTAAGGTTAGGGTAAGCAAAGGTTAGAAATTTCATTTAGATATCGGCAGAATATCTCCACCCAACCTTTAATTACAGTAGTGAAATATCAATAATACAACTAAAGGTTTTTCTTATTTCTTCAAATAAAAGTCAAAATAACTATTTATAACAATCTCAATCTTTATTTTAACTATAAAATGATTTTTGTATGAGAATTTCCGGAGAAAATACTTATTTTTTGCTGTGTAAGTAGTTGTCTCAAATTAAATACTAAACAAAAATCTTTACTGTACGCCTGATGAATTTAACTAAATAGAAACTAGGAATTAAACATACACATGAGAAAATTCACAGCCTAAACTCAGGAATTTCTCAGATTAGTTGACTATAGTTCAAATTGTAAAGGCTAGAACATGATGACATCTTGCTAACACTGTATTAGAGATGTGATCCAGCGTTAGCACTTTATCGCAAATCAGCAAAAAATTAGTAAAGGAGACCCTCTATGAACTCGATTTTGAAAAACTCTGCCCTTGCGGTTATGCTTAGTCTAGCTATGGCGACCACCGCAAAAGCTACACAGCCAGATAGCAACACCATCATTAGTGTTAAACCTGCTGAGTCTCAAAGCCTTATCGCACAAATGCGTCCACGTAGTCGTTTTGATGCCACCAGAACAAGACCCTTTATCGACGAGATGATCATGCTACATATGGAGATGGCTGATGCGGCTCAAAGAGCAATGCAATCTCCGGATCCTCAAGTTCGGAGCATGGCAGAGGAAACGATGAAATCTAGTAACGCTCAAATCAGCACTTTATTGGAGATGCGGAGAAAGTTCTTCGAGAATCCAGATAAAGGCTAATTTTGTAGGCATTTTAGGGGTAATAAGTAAGCTTATAGCCAATATTTATCCCTAAATAATGCTACTTTTATCGTCTCTAAAGTAGCAACTTCTATCACAGCCAACAATTAAACTGCTAAGTAAAATATTTCAGCAAAAAATCATTTTATTTTTGGCGCAGTTTCGTATTTTAAGCAGAAGGAAAATTATTTTAGCTGCAAAATTGCGCTGTTCAAACAAGTTTAGTTTGGGAGGTAGCTACTCCCTTCAACTAGCAATAGTTCAGAGGTTTTGAATTATTGCTACACATAACGAATCCCAAAAGTTCAAGTAAGTTTCCTGCTCCGGTTAGTAGGCATTCAAGGAATTTACATACTAAGTAAGTGCAAAGGAAAAATTCAATGAAACGAATAACAAGAGAATTGTTAGCGCTTACCTTACCTATTGTGTTGGCTGCTGGAGGCCTGGCTACGCCTGCTTCCGCAGACACTAAAACGGCTAACGATGATGTGAGACTTTTTATCACGAGCGCCATTGAACAAGCTAACAATAAGGTAACTCTGCCACTCCGTCGCGGTACCAGTAACGGGCAAGTAGTTTACTATATCATTACCGACACATCCGACGGCAACCTCTCTGACAAGTTGGGTGTCAATCGCTCGAACAAGCTGGAAAATGCGGCTAACACCAGGGCAGTCCAGAAGGTAAGTTACAACGCTGACGGCACGATTAACTTTCCAGCTACGGTCGATTTTAGCCCCGTGCGGCGAGTAGTCCCCGGAACACAGGGCTTTCCGCCGATTGTTGCAGAGCCTGGTGCAATCGGCGAAACTGGCTACAGTCCGCTAATTCAGCTTCCTAACGGTACTATTGTCAATGCGCCTCATATTGCCAACGCCTCTGGTCAGGCGGATAAGGTGTCGAGCATCGACACAGAAAAGTTGAGGGTTACTTACCTCGAAACTGACGGTTTCGCTCACGGGGAGGCTGTGAAGTACATCTCAACCGATGCCTCCGATCCAGTAGCCGCAACTTTAGAAAATGTCACCTACGCATCAGCCTTAAATAACGCACTCAGAGCCGGCGATGACAGCACTGCTTCAGCACGCTCAGGGCTAGTTGCCTTCACTAACGGGCAAATTGGCGCAACAAACCCTCAACGGCAAGGTCTCACCTCGGCATTGCTTGATGGGCTTGCTCCACTCAACATCTTGTCTTGGAATCCGAACCAAGGTCGCTATAGCCCTCTGTGGGATGTCCATTTAGCTCAGTGGAGTCAGAGAGCGATACGTACTGGACAGAACGTGCGCCAGACTGACTTTTCTAAAGTAGAGGATCTAGCCAAGAGGGGGCTAGTAACCAGCTTTGGTGGCGGCGCTTTTGCTCCTGCTGGGTTCATCGTCAACTGTCCCACCGTCAGCTCGCGATAAGACTATATCCGAATGGCACGCTTGTTAAGTTGTAATTAGCTTACCTCAAACACAAATTCACTAGGACTCCAGTCCTCAATTTGTTTTTATCTTCGTGCTATTCGAGTCTGTAACTACTTTTCTCTGATTGAATACAGTCGAGACCTAGTTTTCACTGTGTATAGACATGGATAAAAGAGTATTTAGCTTTTGAATCAAGTTCTTATTCCAGTTCTTGATTCCAATGACTGTGTATACTCCAAGTTTTAATTCTCACGGCAAATCTCAAAAAGCTAATAACAGAAGAGTTTTAGCTAAATAGAAATTAGCATAAGTTAATAGCTGAAACTTTAATAAATTAGTAGTTGACACTGCACAAATTCTCTTTAACTTATTACTACTCGTCACAGAATCTTCTTGAACAGTAGAGATGTGCAATTTTCTAGTAAGTGTTACAGGCTTACACTAGGTTTCTATTACAATGATTATTGTACTTTTCTAAACTAGAAATTAGACTTGCACCAATTACTGCTAAATAATGAGCTTGGCTAGCGTTTAATAGGGAATGAGCAGGCAAGTCCTTTAAAATATCTCATAGCCATAGTTGAGCGATAGAAGATAATCTTTTGTAATACCGATATAAACCTTCTTCCATTCAATCAGTGTGATCACACCTGTAAATTCCAGGAATAATTAATGCTTTTATTTTAGAAATGATGACTAATACCACCACGTGGTTATGATGCTCTAAAAAGTTGGATAAGCATGTCGAAGCTATTTGGTAGTTCTTATATTACTACAATTTGTCCTTATTTTTTCAAGCGTTGCTGATTTTGTAATGATTGGCGATAGTTGCATACTTGGAAGCTCTGATTTTAGCGTAGACTAAAAATTCAGTTTCATTACAATTTTAGCAACGCCCTTTCTCAAGACTACCAATATTAGTGCAAAGGAACCAGACGGAAGTTTTGAGATAGTTACTTAGTATGATTTATTAATAAAGCTGTATTATTACATAGATTATTTATATGTCAGTATTATTTTTAATTTTACTAATACTTACTAAACTTGAGAGACAGAAACCACACTTACTTTTCGTTGGCGGTCAAATAACACTCTAGGCTTAAGTAATATCTTCAATAACAACCATAGAGATTGCAATTCTCCTGGCGTATTTTGACGTTTCCACTGTCCTGGACGGCAAAATAACATCTCCACTAAAGTCCGTTGTTGGGAGAGCGTTACCTGCTCAAATACTATTTGCACGCTAGGAAATTGACTACTGACCTCAGTTTGAGTAATTTGTCCTTGTAAAAAAATCGTTTCTTCTAAAATTTCTAGCGTCACTGGTAAGGTTTCTCCCTTGGTGATGGTCGAAAGCCCTAACTGAGTAAGAGCAACTTCAGCACCGACTTCAGAAATTTTTGTTGTCACTCCCCATAAAGTTCGTCCGGCGATATCCAACCGCACCAACCGCCGCAGGTCAAACCATTCATATAAATCGGGTTTAGGGGCATCCAGTAAGATTAATAAGGAGATGCCAATTAAGAGCAGGTTATAAACACTCCAAATCCAACCTAAATTAATACCTTTAAGCTGCTCCGCGATTTCCGGTGTCATTGCTGTCGTCATCGCTCCCTTCATCACAGATGTGCCTAAGTTCCACCATAAGCTTACTGCTGTAAGAATAAACAAAATAATTAGCGGCCAAGCTAATCTCCAGTTGAAATAGAAGTAATTACTACGAGTTCCTTTTGGCGTTACATTAAATCCTTTTGAAAAGGGATTCAACATCACTTGAATAACTGTCATTGCCAAAGGTAAAGTTAGCACTAAAGTATAAATATCTGATAGCAGAGCTGAACGAGAACGCTGGTTTAACCAAGAAAAAACTGTTAATTGCACCACGTAATAGGGCAAAAAGAAATATAGTAGTTCGGTAGGAGCTGCTCTAAGAGGAATAACCCCTAAAAATGAATATGCTAAAGGCACAATTAGGAATCCCCCACGAGATATGCTAGTAAACCAATGCAGCAATCCTTCTAAATGTCCTAATCTTTGTATAGGTCGTAGCCCAGGGATGGTGAGGGGATTAGACTTAATAAAAAATGCTTGTAATGTTCCTCTTCCCCAACGCAATCGCTGGAGAGCATGAGCAGTGATATTATCAGCAGCTAAACCAGCACTCAATTTTTCATCTAAATAAACTAAGCGATAGCCTATAGCAGATATCCGAATGCCTGTAAAATAGTCTTCACTTACTGAATCCGTGACAAAACCTCCAACAGCTTCAAGGGCGCTGCGCCTAACGACAAAAGAAGTTCCGGAACAGACTACGCTGTTAGCAGCATCGCGAATCGGCTGAATTTGTCGGTAAAATACTTCTTCTTCCGGCGCTAGTACGTTTTCCAAGCCTAAGTTACGGGCAATGGGGTCAATGTTATAAAAACTTTGAGGAGTTTGGACAAGTCCTACTTTCTCATTTTGAAAAAATCCAACTGTACGGATTAGAAAATTTTTTGTTGGAACAAAATCTGCATCAAAAACAACAATCAACTCTCCATTAGTTTCGGGAAGAGAGTGATTTAAATTTCCTGCTTTGGCATGACGATTATCAGGACGTGTCATATACTCACAGCCTAACTTTAATGCCAGTTGTTTCATTTCTGAACGCCTAGTATCATCGAGTAAATATATTTTTTTATTAGTATAATTAATAGCTTGACAGCCGATTATGGTGCGTCGCACAATAAATTCAGGTTCATCATAAGTCGTAATTAAAATATCAACTGATGGGTGGAAACTACCATCTAAAACCTGCAACGTCAAAAAATCTGCTTCACGCTGGCGATTCTTCACTCTCAGCATTAAAAATAACTGGAGTGTCGCATTTGCAAGTAGCAACATTTCTAGAAAATATAACCCTAAGCTAAAGAATCCGTTAAGTGGGTCAGCTACGTTTAGAGTAGAGAGCGATCGCCATAAAATATAACGAATCGTCAAACTCAATAAAATGCACACCACTAGCACCCGTGACCAAGTTCGAGGTTGGGGTGAAATTTTGATCACGGCGATCGCTATTAAAAATAGCACCACTGTTGGCGCGAGTAAATATTTTCTCGCTACCATTGGCACTTCTAACCACATCGGAGGGTTGTCTTGCATTAACTGGATCTGGGTAAAAATTTGCTGAATTACCCCAACCCCTGCAAACCAGGCTGTAACGCCTGCGCCAGCTAGGAATACAACACCCAGTAGGAATAGTGTTGCCAGTCGGGGCTGCATAACTTGTTGGCGAGCGCGATCATTTAAAGTCTTAGTAAGATTTGAATTTTTCATATTAATAATTATCGTATTTGCAATCTAATGTAATAAGAAAATCAAGTTTTATTATTACTACAACGAGACTTTAGCAAGTCAATTCAGTCGTGCTACTCGACTTTGGCTCTCAGACAAATTGGCTGCATGATTACAAACTCAAAAATCAAGGAATAACTGGCGTTTTAGTATCAAAATATTCACGCCATTGGCTAATCCGACCGTTTTTGAAATCAACGATAATTACGTCGTCAGCTTTATTATGAATGTTGGTCGCCTTTTCAGTATCCTCGTAATCCCACTCTACTGCGGCCTGATTACCTTCAACTATAATCCGCTTAATATTAATCTTCACATCTGAATACTGTTGAGCAAAACGGGTGACTTCTGCCTGAATCTTTACTTGCCCTTGCCACCGTTGCCCTGGGACGATAAGTTCACCATCAGGCGTAAATAACTGTGCAAGGGCTTTAGCATCACGAGCAACCCAAGCATCTCTAGCTTGTTTAATCAAAGTCCGCATTTCCTCTTGCTTTTTATACTGATTAGCAAATGTAACTGTGCTAAAAGCTATGCCTAGGAGCAGCCCTAACTTTAGCCATGTAGATAATCTGTGCCAAGTTTTTCTCATACTACCCCTCTTCATATTATTAATCTGGACGATAAAAACTTTATTTAGTCTTTCTCCACTTATTAGGTAAAAGTTAAGTTTACAGACTTATAACCTTTACAATTGCAATCGCAATTTTAGATAACTAGCACGGCTTGCACTACTGATAGATATTCTTAAAAAGGCAATGACTTTCGTTAAAAGTTGTTTTTTGGTGGGTATAAATTAGACCTTTTTCAAAAAAATACATGAATTCTAAGTAAACTCTCAGCATTTTGAACCAATTTTCTCAGGAAAAACTAATATTTAATTTGTTTTATTGAGCCAAGATTACTTTGAGCTTGAAACAGAAACTTACACATCATCTCGACAAATATTGTATTTAGGAGTTGGAATTAATGAAACTAAACCAATTGGTACTATTAGGCGTTACTTCTTGTTTAGCTTCTGTTTTCTCATTCTCAGGGTATGCAGCAGTAATGTCGGCAAATCTACTGGACGCTCCAGTTAATTCTTCAGCAACCTCAACTACTGAAGCTAACGCTGTTGTGGCGCAAAAACAATCTGTGGTGATTATGTCTGGCACCTTTTTGGCAGCGGAAAAGCCTACTACGGGAGTTGCTCGAATTGTGAGACAAGATGGGCATCGCTACTTAGAACTTGACTCAGCTTTCAGTACAAGCGATCAGGGTCCGGATCTGCATGTTCTCCTTGATCCTTCTTTGAAGCCGCCGCAGGCTTATCAAAGTCAACAATCAGGCAGCTACGTGAATCTGGGTAAATTGCAGAAATTCAAGGGGACTCAGCGCTACCCAATTCCAGATGCGATTAATTTGTCCAACTTCAAATCGGTCAGTATCTGGTGCCGGATGGCTAATGCTACCTTTGGTTATGCTCCGCTCCGTCCGACTAGCAGCGCCAGCGCTCAGTAATAGACTGTGAGGGTTGGATAATTGGGACGCGCTTCAGGAGCAGTATGTCGTCCCTGTATCCTTTTTACTGTGCAGGTGTTGGATTCGGCGCTGCTGGTGGAGTAGGTGTTGGACAAGTCTTGTTAGTAAAATCACACTTGTATACGTAAGGTTCCTGCCAGCCTAACGGAATCTCCAGCAAGTCCCGCGTCCCTGTCATACCTTGTCCCGCAAACAATAACAGGGCAACGCAGTTCAAAATTGTATGAGCAATGCGCCAGCGATTTGACCGATCTTTGTAGATATCTGGAACAATAGCTAAGGAAAAAATCATCAGCATTGCCGCTATGATGCCGAAGTAGTAGTGAGACCAATACCACTCATTAGTCCGTCGGAAAACTCCATCCTGACAGCCCAAGATGACTAAACCAGCACCAGTTAAAGTAGCAAAAACTCCCCGCCACAGACGCTGCTTTGCCCTGTAGAGCAATATTAGCGAGGCGATGGTGGCAGCAAACATTAGCACAATGAACAGAACTTGGAATGGTTCTTTACTCACTAGCTGATTGGCAAAAATGTTTTTGCCAATTGGGTAAGCTATCCCCAGTAGAGCCAGTCCCACAACTGCTCCCGTAAGCCAGTTACCCAACTGCCTATGCTCTGTTCCTACAACTTGGGGAATTTTACTTTTGCTCCCTGCTGCTGATTGCAACCGACGCTGGCGGGTTTGCCATGCCAGATTGACGACCATGCCAATCAACGGCCAAACGAAGATAATGGCGATCGCTGGATGGATAAGAGCGAGAAAATCTTCAAGTTGCATACAACACCTGGGTACATATTTGGTTAGCTCAATAACATCACGTGCAGATATGTTGTATCTAGAAGCTACCTGCAAGTGCTGGTCATCAAGGGCAAAGCTAAAACTATAGTTCAACAACAAGAATGTTCTACGTTTTATCTAAGGACAATTTAAGCGCTGATGATAATAACAAAATGAATTTAAGCTGAGAATTTGATTAAAACTTATTTTGAGAGCAGATTACGCTATCCTGGCACCTCTCAAAAAATTCAGTAATGCCCAACAGTAGGCTATTCTAGACGTTTTTAATTGGGTGACAACTGGTTGCGAGTTTTGCGTAAAAGATGATCTAAAATATTGAACGACAAGGTCAAATTGAGCCTTCGAGGGGAAAAAACGCTCGATTTTGATAGTTCCCATGCTTTTTTTCCAAAGATTCCCGT
>JAESFL010001081.1_pt1 | contig 11429 bp, 8 predicted proteins | sample 9269401 | NCBI WGS metagenome assembly JAESFL01 (sample SAMN14506025, study PRJNA617098) | algae metagenome | isolation source: Gloeocapsa sp. UFS-A4-WI-NPMV-4B04 and co-occurring heterotrophs from desert... | place: USA: Utah | collected 2006-10-01 | reverse complement strand
ATCGCCACCGCCGACGATAATTACCTCCGCGAGGGTCGGCTTGGCTTTGTTGCTGAGCTTTGTGCGGTAGATGTCGTAGCGCCAGGAGCGGGCGGCCGCGCCGAACCCAATCCGCGCCGCGGCGTCGCCGTCGAGGGAGGCACCTTGAAGGTCGATCACGAGCCGGGTTTCGCCGGACGTCAGCAGCTTGGCCGCAAGAGCGCCGCCGACCTTCTCGAACACGGCATCTTCGTGTCCCTTGGGTCCCAGCCCGACGAGCAGGAGCCGCCGCGCGTGATCTCCTTCCGCAATGAATGTCTCGGCAATCGCCGCGGCCTCACGGTCGAACCGCTGAGCTTCCGCCGCCCGCGCCGCAAGCGTCGCCGCAGCCGGATCAAGCCCTGAAAGGCGGTCGGCAAGCATACCCTCGCCCCAGATCGGGAGCGCGAGCGCGTAGCTGCCTTCGGGACGCTCGGAAGCGAAACTGACTTTCATGGACGAGAAGACTCCTAGTCGGGTAGGCGCGACCTGATAGGCAAAGGAATGACGGCTTGCAAAGCGGGCTTGCGGCTCGCTTCACGCATTGCAGGGAACGGCTTCCGATGCGATAGGCTCCAACGTCGCGTGTGTCGAAGCGGCGGGGCCATTCAAGACTGTGAAGAAGCTGAGTTTCATCTGCCGGACGGCCCTGCCCTTGCTGCTGTGCGTGCCCGGCGCGGCGCTTGCGCAGGAGGCGCAGGATCCGCTTGCCGCCGCCATCTCCGGATCGGACGCACCGGTCGAGTTCAGCTCGGACCAGCTGACTTACGATACGCAGAACGAAGTCGTCACCGTCAGCGGCAACGTCCGGATGGCTCGCGAAGGGAACAACCTCCGGGCCGACCGGGTAATCTGGGATCGGCGCTCTGGCGAGGTGCGGGCGGAAGGCAATGTCCGCATCGTCAATCCCGGCGGCGACGCTGCCTATGGCGACAGCATCGTCCTTACCGACACTTTCCGTGACGGCGTGGTCCAGAATCTGCTGGTGGTGCTGGAAGATGGCGGACGCTTGGTGGCCGCGCAGGGGGAGCGCCGGGACGGCTATACCACGCTCAACCGCGCCGCCTACACGCCCTGCGCGGTGACCGATGAGCATGGCTGCCCCAAGGATCCAAGCTGGAAGATCACCGCCGTAAGGGTGACGCACGATCCGGTGCGCAATCGCATCCGCTATGAGGGCGCGAGATTCAGCATTTTCGGCCTGCCGCTGATCGCGCTCCCCGGCTTGTCTCACCCGGACGGCAGCGAGGGCGGCGGCAACGGGCTTCTTGTTCCTTCGGTTCGCCTCAGCCGCAGAAACGGGTTCGAAGTCGCGCTTCCTTATTATTTCAAACTGGCGCCGAACCGGGACCTTACGGTCACCCCCCATATCTTTACCGGCACGTTGCCGATGCTGGAGGCTCAATACCGTCAGCTGACCGAGCTCGGCGCCTTTCAGGTGACCGGCTACCTGACCCATAGCACAAGAAGCCAAATCACTCAGACCGGCTTGGTCGAGGAGGAGCGCGAAGGCTTTCGAGGCTATTTGGAGGCGAACGGACGATTCCAGCTCGACCCCCTCTGGAGCATCACCGCCGCCGGCCGATACGTCTCCGACCGGACATTCCTCAGCCGCTACGACATATCGCGGGACGACCGGCTGCGCAGCCTCATCGAAGCCGAACGGATCAGCGAAAACAGCTACATCTCGATCGCGGGCTGGGCCTTCCAGGGCCTCCGCCTCAGCGACATCGGCCGGCCTCAGCCATTTGCGCTGCCGGCGATCGATGCTCGCTGGCGGTTCGACAATTTCCTGTGGAACGGCCGCCTCGAGCTGCAGGCGAACAGCCTTTCCATTCTTCGCAGCGAAGGTCAGGATTCGCAGCGTGTTTTTGCGTCGGCGCGGTGGGACCGGCACAGCATCACCGCCCTGGGCCAGGAGCTGATCCTGACCGCCTTTGCCCGCGGTGATGTCTATCATGCCGACGACACTCGGCTTACGCCCGTTCCCCTATACCGGGGCACCGAAGGCTGGAGCGCCCGCGGGATCGCCGCGCTGGCCGCTGAGATGCGCTGGCCCTTCATCGGCCGGTTCATGAACGGGACGCAGCGGCTGACTCCCCGCGTTCAGGTGGTGGCCTCGCCGCCTACCAAGAATCTCAGCATTCCGAACGAGGATGCGCGGGCGATCGAGCTCGAAGACACCAACCTCTTCGCACTCAACCGGTTCCCCGGATATGATCGCTGGGAAGACGGCATGCGCCTGACCTACGGCGTCGACTGGGCCGTCGACTTGCCGCGCACGTCGCTGCGGACCACGATCGGCCAGAGCTACCGGCTCGACCGGAAGCCGATCATCCTCCCGGAGGGCACGGGCCTCTCCACCCGCTTTTCCGACATTGTCGGTCGCACGACCCTGCGATTCTCCCGCACGATCAGCTTGGTGCACCGTTTCCGGCTGGACAAAGACAATCTCGCGGTCCGCCGCAACGAGATCGATGCCGTGGTCGGCGGCCGGCAGACCTATGCGACCTTGGGTTATTTTCGGCTGGACCGCGACAACCCGCTCAACCTCGAGGATCTTCGGGATCGGGAAGAGATCAGGGTCGGCGGCAGGGTGCGCTTCGCCAGATATTGGTCGATCTTCGGCTCGACCGTTATCGACCTCACCAGCTCTCGTGAGGATCCATTCACCGATGCCGATGGCTTCCAGCCGGTGCGCGACCGGCTCGGGATCGCGTATGACGACGACTGCGTCGAAATCGGCGTGACCTGGCGGCGCGATTACGATCAGTCGGACGCGTTCCGGCGCGGCAACAGCTTCTTGTTCAGGATAGCGCTGAAGAATCTGGGGCGCTAAACGCGTGAAGCGTCGGCTGGCCGTTTTGCCGCAAAAGCGCCATGCACTCCGGCAATAAACGCGCTAAGCCTGGGTTCAGCAAGCTTGGAGCAGGCTACGCATCTGCTTTTATTGGAGGAATGATGAAGCTCGGCAGTTTTAGGGGCGCGGCGCTTTTAGTGGTGGGGAGCTTTGCCGCAATTGCAGTTGCGCAGACCGGCGGAAGCCAGCCGGCGTCTGGCCTCAACATTCCCGCCAATCCTCAGTTCCTCGGCAATAACGCCGATCCCAACGTTCGTAAGCCGACTGCGGTCGTCAATGGCGACGTGATCACGCAAAGCGACGTGGACCAGCGCGTCGCCTTGTTTCTTGCCGCGCAGCGGGACGTAAACATATCGCCCGAGGAAATGCGCCGTCTGCGCGAGCAGGTGCTTCGCAACCTCGTTGACGAGACCTTGCAGATCCAGGCTGCCAAGGCAGCCGACATCAAGATCGAACCGCGCGAGATCGAAACCTTCTACTCGCGCTACCTTCAAAATCTGAAACAGACGCCGAAGGAGTTCGAGACCTATCTTCGCACCATCGGCTCGTCGCCGGACTCTTTGAAGCGCCAGATCCATGGCGAGGTTGCGTGGAGCCGCCTTCAGAGCCGCGAGATCGAGCCGTTCGTGAACGTCGGGCAGGAAGAGGTCCGAGAGATCATCGAGCGACTGAAGGCATCCAAAGGCACGCAGGAGTTCCGGGTCGCCGAAATCTTCCTTTCCGCGACGCCCGAAACGGCGGCCGAGGCACGGGCCAATGCCAGCCGCATCGTCGAGCAGCTTCGCCAGGGTGGCTCCTTTGCTGCTTATGCCCGTCAATTTTCGGAAGCTTCGACGGCTGCGGTCGGCGGCGATCTCGGCTGGGTGCGGTCCGAACAGCTTCCCGAGCCGCTCGCGCAGGCTGCCCAGCAGCTTCCCGTCGGCCAGGTGAGCGAGCCGATCCCGGTACCCGGCGGCTTCTCCGTGCTCGCCGTGCAGGACACTCGCCAGATCCTCACCGCCGATCCGCGAGATGCCGTGCTGAGCCTCAAGCAGATCACCGTAAAGCCGGCGGCGGGTACGAGCCGGGAGCAGGCGAATACGCTAGCACGCCGGCTTGCCGAAACGACGCAGGCCATGGGCGGCTGCGGGGGTGCCGAAGCGGCGGCGGGGAAGATCGGCGCCAGCGTCATCTCCAACGATCAAATGCGGGTTCGCGACCTGCCGGTGCCACTGCAGAATGCCCTTCTTGCCATGCGGATCGGCCAGGCGACGGCGCCTTTCGGCACGGTCGAGGAGGGAGTGAGCGTTCTGGTGCTGTGTGGACGTGACGATCGTGATACGACGGCCGAGCCCAGCTTCCAGCAGGTCTATGCGCAGCTGGAGGAGCAGCGGGTGAACATGCGCTCGCGGCGCTATCTTCTCGACCTCCGCCGCGACGCTGTTGTTGACTATCGCTGAGGACGCTTGAACTTGCCCACACCCCTCGCGGTTGCGCTGGGAGACCCGGCCGGAATTGGGCCGGAGATCGTTGCCAAGTCATGGGAAAGGCGGGAGGCGCTTGGCCTTCCGCCTTTCTTCGCGGTGGGCGACTGCGATGCCGTCGAGGCGGTTTGGAAAGGCCGCCTGCAGGCGATCTCAGATCCGGCTGAAGCCGCGGACTGCTTCCGGCATGCGCTTCCTGTTGTCCGCGTCGGCGGCGGCGGCAGCATCAATCCGGGAACACCGGATCTCGACGGCGCGAGAAACGCGCTGGACGCGCTCGAGATCGCCGTCGGCCTTACCCGTTCCGGCGCGGCCTCCGGGTTGGTGACCGGTCCGGTTTCCAAATATCAGCTTCACGCGATCGGTTTCACACATCCGGGCCAGACCGAGTTCGTGGCCGAAAGATGCGGCGTCTCGAGCGAGATGGTCGCCATGATGCTGGTTGGGCCGACGCTTCGAACGGTGCCGGTGACCGTACACATCGCTTTGCGGGACGTGCCCAACGTGCTCACCGCCGAGCGGATCATGGCCAAAGCGCGCGCCACGAGGCGTGGACTCCAGCGCCAGTTCGGCATCGACAACCCGAAAATTGCGGTTGCAGGACTCAATCCCCATGCCGGGGAGGACGGCACGCTCGGCCGCGAAGAGCAGGATATCATCATTCCAGCGCTGGAGCGCCTGCGCGAGGACGGTTTTGACATAACCGGCCCCTTCCCCGCCGACACGATGTTCCATGCGCGCGCCCGTGAGCGCTACGATGCCGCCTTGTGCATGTATCATGACCAGGCGCTGATCCCGCTGAAGGCGCTGCACTTCGACGACGGCGTCAACATGACTTTGGGGTTGCCGATCGTCCGAACCTCGCCCGACCACGGTACGGCCTTTCCGATCGCAGGGCGGAACGAGGCGAACCCGGGCGCCATGATTGCCGCCCTGCAGACGGCGGCCGCGTCCGCGCAGCGCATCGCTCAGGCGTGAGACGCCGCCGCCGGGCGAGGATGTGGCATGCCCACGGCGTGATACGGGTCCGACGGGGGAAATGATGGAAACTCCCTCGCTGGGACAGCTCCCGCCGCTGCGCGAAGTCATCGCGCGGCACGGGCTCACCGCCTCCAAGGCGCTGGGGCAGAACTTCCTGCTCGACGAACAATTGCTCGACAGGATCGCCCGAATACCCGGAAACCTCAACGGCGAACGGGTCTATGAGGTGGGGCCGGGCCCCGGCGGCCTCACCCGAGCCTTGCTGCGAGCCGGCGCAAGGGTGACCGCCGTGGAGCGCGATCGGCGCTGCCTGCCGGCCCTCGGCGAGCTGAACCATGCTTCCGGCGAAAGGCTGAAGGTCATCGAAGGCGACGCGCTGGCCATCGACGGCTCGGTCGCGGCGGGAGCAGGAGCCCATATCGTCGCCAATCTTCCCTACAATGTCGGTACCGCCTTGCTCGTGAGGTGGCTGGGGGGCGAGATCTGGCCGCCATGGTGGAAGTCGCTCACGTTGATGTTCCAGCAGGAGGTGGCCGAGCGGATCGTCGCCAGGCCCGGCACGCCTGCCTATGGCCGCCTGGCGGTGCTCGGGCAGTGGCGAAGCGAAGCTCGGCTGGCGCTGCGGGTGCATCGCTCCGCCTTCGTGCCCCCGCCCAAGGTGATGTCGGCCATTGTCCACCTGGTTCCGGTGCCGGCGCCCGAAGGGGTTCGGGCGGCGACTTTGGAGAAGCTTACTGCGGCCGCATTCGGGCAGCGGCGCAAGATGCTCCGCCGAAGCCTCCAGTCGCTCGACGGAGCCTTGGCGGCGCTCGAAGCGCTTGGGCTGGATCCCGAGCGGCGGGCGGAGACGCTCAGCGTGGAGGAATTTACAGCAATCGCCCGTGCCATGGACGCGGGCCGAGCGGCTTAGTTTTTCTCGGCTGCCGGCGCCGTCGTCGGCGCTTGCGCGGTACGGACTTCTGGGGGCGGGCCCTTGGCGATGACGGCGGCGAGCGTCGTCACCTGCGGGCATGTGCCGCTGCAGGCCGTTTTCAGCTTTTCAAGGTTGCGCTTGGCGCGTTCCACCGCGCCGCGCTGAACCAGCGCCTCGCCCTGCCCCGCGAGCGCGTTGACGTCGTTCGGCTCGAGCTTCAGCGCCTCGGCGTAGAGGCGGATGGCCTTGCCCGGGAGCTTCTGCCCTTGAGCGACACGGGCAAGCGCGATGTAAGCGGCGCGATTGCGAGGATCCACGGCCAGCGCCGTCTCCAGCGTGTCGGTAGCTTCATTGAACTTGCCTGCCGAGGCCAGCGCCTGGCCCTGCTGCTGAAGCGCGACGGAGCGCGCGTCGAGCTGATCGTCCGGCCGCTGCCCGTGACCGGCGCTCGCCATCGTTGCCAGCGCGAAGGCCACCGATAGGGTGATAGGGGTGAGGCGCATCAACATCTCCATATGTCGGTCGCCCGGAAGACTAGCATGGCGCCTGCCACCGTGCGACGAAAAAGCCGTCCGTTCCGTCATGCGCCGGGCTAAGCAGCCGCCCCGGTCCCGATGCGCGTCCGAACTCGATAGGAAATCCTTGCCATATGAAAGCTGAACGGCGTCTGCCAAATGCCTCGGCCTGGCCTCGTCCCTCCTCTACGAGTAACGAACAAACGGCGTAAACCACAAAGCCGCCCGGGCGCACCAGTTCCGAAGCAACATCAAGAAGATGGCCCTGGAGTTGCACGAGCCGGCCGAGCCGTTCCGGCGTGAGCCGCCAGCGTGTTTCCGGGTTCCGCCGCCACGTGCCGGTGCCAGAGCAGGGCGCGTCCACAAGTACCAGATCGGCCTGGCCGAGAAGATCCTGAAGCGGGGCGAGTTCCGCGCCTGGATTCAGGAGCCGAGTGTCCACGATCGAGACAGCGGCACGTTCCAATCGCTGACGCATGCGGCCAAGCCGCCCGCGATCGGTGTCGCACGCCACGAGACGGCCCTGGTTGGCCATCTCCGCGGCCAGTGCCAAGGTCTTCCCTCCGGCTCCGGCACAAAGGTCTACCACCAGATTCCCCGGCCCAGCGCCGCAGCCGAGCGCGAGCAGCTGGCTTCCCTCATCCTGGACCTCGACGAGGCCCGATTGCCATGCCGGGTGATCCTCGATCCGCACAGCGTCCTTGACGCGCAGGCCGAGGGGCGAAAGCGGCGTCGCCTCTGCGCCGGGGAGAGCTGCCCGAGCCTCCGAAAGACTGCCTTTCAAGCGGTTTACCCGCAGATCCAGCGGCGCCCGTTCGAGCAATGCCGGCCACTCTTGATCATCAACCAGCGGATCGAATCGGTCGTGCAGCCATTCCGGCACCAGACATGCGGAAGCGGCCTCCTCACCCTCTCCTCGCGGCAATGGCGCGTGGGCGGAGCCGTCGAACAGGCCGGCCAATGCTGGATCATCCTCCAAAAGCCCGAGAAAGGCCGCCCGGCCGGATGCGGGCCGTGCACCCGAACGGCGGATTGCCCGATACACGAGCTCGCGCACCGCGCGCCGATCCTTCGAACCGGCATAGCGGCGGCTTTTGAAATAAGAGGAAATGATCGTGTCGGCCGCGGGCCCCGCTTCTCGCGCTGCGGTGATGACCTCATCCAGGATTTCGATCGCGGCCTGCGCGCGCGCGGCAGGCGTCACTGCCTGCTCCTAGCGCGTCGGATAATTGGGTGCCTCGCGCGTGATCGCCACGTCGTGAACGTGGCTTTCGCGGAGGCCGGCGCCGGTGATGCGGACGAACTGGGCCCGCTCGCGAAGCTCTTCGAGGGTCGCCGATCCCGTATAACCCATGGCCGCTTTTACTCCGCCGACCAGCTGGTGGACCACGTCCCTGGCATGGCCCTTATACGGCACCTGACCTTCAATGCCTTCCGGCACGAGCTTCAGCTGATCCTTGATGTCCTGCTGGAAGTAACGGTCGGCCGAACCCCGCGCCATCGCCCCGACGGATCCCATGCCGCGATAGCTTTTGTAGCTCCGGCCCTGATACAGGAACGTCTCACCCGGGGCCTCCTCGGTGCCCGCGAGCAGGGAACCGATCATCACGGTGGAAGCGCCGGCAGCGAGGGCCTTGGCAACATCGCCGCTGGTCCTGAGGCCGCCGTCGGCGATCACCGGCGTCCCAGACTTGGCGGCTTCCTGGGCGGAATCGAGGATGGCGGTCAATTGCGGCACGCCCACCCCCGCGACCACGCGCGTCGTGCAGATCGAACCGGGACCGATGCCCACCTTCACGGCGTCCGCCCCGGCCCCGATCAGGGCCTTGGTGGCTTCGCTGGTGGCGACATTGCCAGCGACGATCTGGACCGCGTTGGAGCGCTTCTTGATCCGCTCGACGGCAACGGCAACGTCGCGATTATGGCCGTGAGCGGTGTCGATCACGATCAGATCGCATTCGGCATCGATCAGCGCTTCGGACCGCTCATAGCCCTTGTCTCCGACCGTGGTCGCCGCCGCGACGCGCAGGCGGCCGGAGCCATCCTTGGTGGCCTCCGGATAGGTCACCGCCTTTTCGATATCCTTCACCGTGATGAGGCCGATGCAGCGACGCGCATTGTCGACGACGAGCAGCTTTTCGATCCTGCGCTGGTGAAGCTGGCGGCGCGCCTCCTCCTGGCTGACCCCGGGTCCGACCGTCACGAGATTGTCGCGCGTCATCAATTCGGACACGGGCTGGCTGGAATTGCCCGCGAAGCGGACGTCGCGATTGGTCAGGATGCCGACGAGGGTTCCGTCCTCATGGGTGACCGGGATGCCGGAAATCCGGTGACGCGCCATCAGCTCCAGTGCCTCGGCAAGCGTCTGGTGCGGGCGCATCGTAATCGGGTTGACGACCATTCCGCTCTCGAACCGCTTCACGGCGCGGACGGCAGCGGCCTGCTCCTCCACCGACAGATTGCGGTGGAGAACGCCAAGGCCGCCAAGCTGCGCCATCACGATGGCCATGTCGGCTTCGGTGACCGTGTCCATGGCGGAAGAGATGATCGGGATATTTAGCCGGATTTCCTTGGTCACGCGCGTGCTCGTGTCCGCCTGGCTCGGCAGCACGCTCGATTCGGCCGGCTTCAGAAGCACGTCGTCGAAGGTGAGACCCAGGCTAATATCCATTTTTTCCTCGCGTGCTTCGGTGCCGCTACATAGGTGCGGCGGCGGGCCGAATCTACCGCGCCGCGGGCCGATATTGCTTTGGATCGCCCAGCTTTCGGCCCAGCGCGATGAGGAGATCGGTGTCCTCGGCGGCACCGTCGAGGACCAGCTGACGCTTTAGATCGTCCTCCGGCTTGTGATACGGACCTTCGAGAAAGGCGCCGAGCTGCTTCATGTTCGCGAACGAGCCGCCGGCCATGATCGTCGGTACGCCTGCGCGGGTGAGAATCCAGCCGTCCTGGCGCGTCACGAACGAATCGGCTTCGGCATCGGCGTCGAGCTTGCGCCCGAGCTCGGTGGCCGTGTCGGCGATGATCTTGTCGAGTGCGGGGATGCCCCGTCCGATTACGGCGACGGGCTCGCCTTTTCCGGCGATCGCGACTGTGTCGATGTTGATCGCCGCCACCAGCGACTTGAGCGGGACGGGCGGGTTCGCTCCAAAATGCTCTGCGCCGAGCAGCCCCATCTCCTCGGCGGTGGTTGCCATGAAGATGAGGTCGCGAACGGGGCGCTTGCCCTTTGCCATGTTCCCTGCGATTTCGAGCAGCATGGCGATGCCGCTCGCATTATCGACGGCGCCATTGCAGATCCTGTCCGCAGCGCCTTGCGGCCGACAGATGCCGAGATGGTCCCAATGCCCAAGGTAGATGACGCTCTCGCCCGTATCGCCGGTTCCGCGTAGGCGCCCGATCACATTTTGCGAATTGTACATCCGGACGTCGGTGGCAATGTCGAGCTTCGCCCTGACCGGAAGCGGAACCGCCTTGAAACCGGGCTTGAGCGCCGCCGCCAGTAGCGACTTGCCGCCCGCGGGAGCGAGCAAGGCCGTTCCCACGTCGTGCGACATGACGCCAGTAATCTCACCGACTTCTTCGGACTGAAGGCGATCCTGCCCTTGGCTGAAATAGGGCGCAATCTGGGTCCATCGCATGGTTTCCGGCAAAATGGCGATGACGGCGCCCGCGCCCGCCGCGCGGAGCGCCTTCACTCGCTCTTCGGCGGGAGGAGCCCCCGCCTCGGGGGACGCGCCGAACAGCATCAGCGCTAGGGCGCCGTTGAGATTCACTCCCGCCAGCTGGTCGATCTTCTTGTCGGGGATGACGAGGCCATGGCCGACGAACACCACCGGCGCATCGCGCAAGGCGGCGACGGGTTCCCGGCTGAGCAGAACGAGCTGATCCGTCGGAACATCGAGCGGCCTGCCAGCTGCCGTCCAGACCGCGCGGGTCTGCAACGGCTTGCGCGCGACGAGCCCCACCGGCTGATACCAGCTGCCATTCCCCGCCGCCGGCTCCAGGCCGAGGCGCTGAAATTCGGTAGCGATGTAGCCGATCGTCTTGGTCTCGCCCAACGTGCCGGGCTTGCGACCTTCGAATTCGTCGCTGGCGAGAACTTCGATATGGCGGCGCATCTGCTCGGGCGTCACCGCGGGCTGCCGCTGAGCAAGGAGCGGCGTGGAGACGAGCGCGAGGAGCGGCACGGCCGCAAACAGCGTTTTGGAAACCATGCCAGTGCTTAGAGCGGGGCCGACTTCCCTGGCAAGAATTAGCGGCGCGCCTTTTTGAGCAGCGCCCGCGCCTGATCGACGTGCAAGGTCTCGATCATCCTTCCTTCGAAGCGTTCCGCGCCGCCATTGGCCGCCGCGATCAAGCGCTCGGCTGCATCGATCTCCGCCTCACCGGGCCGGAAGATGCGGTTCGCCGCTTCGATCTGGTTGGGGTGGATCAGCGACTTGCCGTCGAACCCGAGGGCGCGACCCTCCTCGCACTGGCGTGCCAGCCCCTCTTGGTCCTCAAGGCCGTTGAAGACGCCGTCGAAAGCGGCGACCCGGGCGGCACGGGCAGCGAGCAGGATGGTCTGAAGGCTGTGCATCAGGGAAACTCTTCCCGCTCCTGCAGGAAGCTGGAGATCGGCGGCAAGATCATTGGTACCGGCAATGAGGCCGCACGTATGCGGGGCGATCACGGCG